>Ga0210387_10001985_pt1 | contig 15505 bp, 8 predicted proteins | sample IncBWC7OmetaG_FD_160108 | JGI IMG/M metagenome (GOLD analysis project Ga0210387, IMG submission 160108) | Forest soil microbial communities from Barre Woods Harvard Forest LTER site, Petersham, Massachusetts, United States - Inc-BW-C-7-O ...
CTTAAGGGATTCGTCGAAGGGGGCGCGGGCTACACCGCGTTCTGTGATTATGGCGGTGATGTAGCGGGCGGGCGTGACGTCGAACGCGGGGTGCGCGGCGTGAACGTCCTTCGGCGAGATTTGCTTTCCTGCCAGATGCGTTACTTCATTCGACGAGCGCTCTTCGATCGGGATTTGATCGCCGGAGGCGAGCGACATATCGAAAGTGGAGATCGGGGCGGCCACGTAGAACGGAACATTATTTTCGCGGGCGAGGACGGCGATGCCGTAGGTACCGATTTTGTTAGCTGTGTCGCCATTGCTTGCGATGCGATCCGCTCCGACGACTACGGCGCTGACCCCACCGGTCTTCAGAAAATGCCCGACCATGTTGTCAGTGATTAGCGTGAGCGGGATGCGGTCTTGCTGCAATTCCCACGCCGTGAGCCGCGCGCCTTGCAGGTACGGACGGGTTTCGGGTACGAGCACTTCGATTCGGTAGCCGCCTTCGACGGCCATGCGCACCACTCCAAGAGCAGTGCCGATTCCGGCGGTAGCAAGTGCGCCTGCGTTGCACTGCGTCATCACGCGGCCAGACTTGCCGAGCAGTTCGGCGCCGAATTTTCCGATCCGGCGATCGGCTTCGCGGCGCTCCTCGTGAACTTTCTGTGCTTCTTCAACGAGCCCTGCGCGGATCGAAGCCAGACCTGCACTTCCATCACCCTTTCCATTATTTGCAGCGGTTGCGGCTAATTCCTCGAACCGGGCTTTGAAACGATTAATAGCCCAGAAGAGATCGACCGCGGTGGGGCGAGTGCGCGCGAGTGCGTCGCAGATTGTGGCGAATTCCGCGCGCAGCTCCGGCAAAGTTTTGGCTTGCGAGTTTTGGACGCCGAGCGCAGCGCCCATTGCTGCGGCTACGCCGATCGCGGGCGCGCCGCGGATGATCATGTCTTTGATCGCTTTCGCTACGTCGCGGTAGTCCGTGTAGGTGTGGTAGATCACTTCGCCCGGCAGGCGGAGCTGGTCGAGGATTACGACACCTTCGGGCGTCCAGCGGATAGGTTCGACTGTGTGCAAGCGGCGGTGCTCCTGAGTGCGATGAATGCGATCGTGATGCGCCTTCGACATTCCATTCTAACTGATTCTGCCGCTCAATATTCGTTGCGCTCGGATGGGCGTGAAGCTATGTCGGGCCGACGGGGAGATGGCGAAGTCCGTGAGACGCCACCAGGAACGCGATGAACAGGAACGAATTGTAACTGACGTGGAGCAGGTAGCTGGCGAGGACGGTGCGCGAAATGGCGCGGGCGGCGGTGAACACAATACCGACCAGAATCAACAGCGCGATCTGCCCCCAGCCGCCCCACAACTGCGGCGCGTGCAGAAGGCCGAACATCGTGCCGGTAATCACAATGCCGGCGCGGATTCCAAAACTGCGCGCCACCACCGGATAGATGTAGCCGCGAAAAATAGTTTCCTCCACAAGTGGGGCGATCAACACTCCCATGAGCATCAGGAGGAGAGCGCTGCGGCGATCCTGGAAAAACGTCTCAATCGGCATTTTGGTTTTGTTCTGGAGAGCTGCAGAAGCGAGTTGAATCAAAAGTGAGAGAGAAAATCCACCCAGAATCAGGCTCAAGTAAACGATGCGGCGCGGAATTCTGCCAGTCTCAATAGGACGCCAGCCGATCGTTCGCCAAAATGGCGCCCGGTAATGCGCGCGGAGATGGGCCGAAAGATAACCGAGCAAGCCAAGCGAGAGAATCGTCTGGTTGATGATGAGGAACAGGCTCTTCTCGTTCGCAGATTTCTGCAAAGTGGCAGGCGAAACTCCAAAGCTCGCAAACACCGCCACAAGTACGACGCTAATCAGGAAAGTACCGAGAACTGTGATTCCCACAAAGATCAACAGGTCGAGCCAGCCCCAAGGTGCGCGCAGGTCTTCAGGAAACTGGCGGTAAATGGGTGGAGGAACTTCATCGGATGCGATCAGGACTGGGATGGCAGCGGCCGGAACGTCTTGCACCATACCAGGATCGCGGGATGGATCTAGATAGGATTCAGGCAAGAGCGGGTTGTGATCTTCGGGGATCATTTTTATGAGTCTTAGGGCTCAAGCGAGCCAGGATCGCAATCAGCTTGATTGCGCCACAGCCTGCTTTCCGTTTCCAGTGCTGCCATTTCCATTACCGTTCGCGGCATTCAGAGCGCGCGCAAGAATCTGTCCAGTGAATGATTTCTTCACACGCGCCACCTGTTCCGGCGTGCCTTGTGCCACGATACGTCCGCCATCGTCGCCGCCTTCCGGGCCAAGGTCGATGATCCAGTCGGCTTGTTTGATCACGTCAAGATGGTGCTCGATGATCAGCACGGTGTTGCCGAGCGAGACGAGCCGGTTCAACACGTCGAGCAGCTTCTTTACGTCGTCGAAGTGAAGGCCCGTGGTGGGCTCGTCGAGAATATACAGCGTGCGGCCAGTCTGGCGGCGCGAAAGTTCGCGTGCGAGTTTTGTACGCTGCGCTTCACCGCCGGATAAAGTGGTGGCGGACTGGCCAAGTTGAATGTAACCGAGTCCCACGTCGACGAGCGTCTGAAGTTTCTGCTGAATCGCCGGGATATTTTCCAGTGCTTTGAGGGCTTCTTCGATCGGCAAATCGAGTAGATCGGAAATCGTCAGTCCCTTGTAACGTACCGAAAGCGTTTCGGCGTTGTAGCGTTTGCCGCGGCAGACTTCGCAGGTGACATACACGTCCGGCAGGAAATTCATTTCGATGCGGCGCTGGCCGTCACCCTGGCAGGCTTCGCAGCGGCCGCCTTTCACGTTGAAGCTGAAACGGCCGGGGCGGTAGCCACGCTCGCGCGATTCCGGAAGCATCGCGTAAAGATCACGAATCGGAGCGAACACGCCGGTGTAAGTGGCAGGATTCGAGCGCGGCGTGCGGCCGATGGGAGCCTGGTCGATTTGAACGACCTTGTCGATATTTTCGATTCCCGTGATCGAGCGATGCGCGCCGGGCTTTTCCATCGAGCGATAAAGGTTCGCGGCGAGGGAGCGGTAGAGAATATCGTTAACGAGAGTGGATTTGCCCGAACCTGAAACGCCAGTGACGACAGTGAGAAGACCCAGCGGAAACGTGACGTCGATATTTTTCAGGTTGTGCCCGTGCGCGCCGAGAATCGTGATCGCTTTTCCGTTCGCGTGGCGGCGCGTTTCCGGCACAGGAATTTTCGCGTGGCCCGCGAGATATTGCCCTGTGAGCGAAGCAGGATTTGCGGCGATTTCTTCCGGCGCTCCAGCCGCGACGAGGTACCCACCGGCACTGCCTGCCCCGGGACCGAGATCCACCACATAATTCGCGCGCCGGATCGTTTCTTCATCGTGCTCGACGACGAGCACCGTATTGCCTAGATCGCGCAGAGTTTCCAGTGTGCTGAGCAGGCGGCCATTGTCGCGCGCGTGGAGGCCGATCGAAGGCTCGTCGAGAACGTAGAGCACACCGCGCAGGCGCGATCCAATCTGAGTAGCGAGGCGGATTCGTTGCGCTTCGCCGCCTGACAATGTGGCGGCCGAACGGTTCAGCGTGAGATAGCTCAGGCCAACGGCGAGAAGGAAATCGAGCCGCTCGGCAATTTCACTGAGAGGACGCCCGGCAATTTTTCGTTGGCGCAGCGTGAGGTGCCCGCGAATCTTATCGACTGCGGCGCGCGCATCGGTAAGTGACAGAGCGGTGAAATCCGCGATCGAAAGCCCTGCAATTTTCACCGCCAGGCTTTCCGGACGCAGGCGTCGCTCGTTGCAAGCCGTGCAGGGAGCGGGAGACATATACTGCGTGAGCCACTCGCGGTAGGTATCTGAGTTCGATTCTTCGAGGCTCTGTTCGAGGTGCGTCAGCACGCCCTGAAAATTCAGGCCCTTCACTCCGTTTCCGTCGGAAGGATTGCCGTGGAGAATCAAATTTTGAATTTTGCGCGGAAATTTCTCGAATGGCGTATCGAGCTCGAAACCGTGCGCAGCGGCCGCGAGTTTCATCGTTCGTTGAACGAACGTGGAGCCCGAGCCGGGACCGAGGCCGCCTTCGAATAAAGGTTTCGACCAATCAACGATCACTTTCGACGGATCGAAATCGTACTTCGAACCAAGTCCGTGGCATTCCGCGCAGGCGCCGTAAGGCGAGTTGAAGCTGAATGACCGCGGCTCGAGCTGCGGCACCGAGATTCCGCAGTCGGGGCAAGCCAGCTTTTCGGAGTAGACATGCTCTTCGCCGCCAACGACTGAAATTGTGACGAGGCCGCCGGTGAGTTTCAACGCCGTTTCGATGGATTGCTCGAGACGCTGCGCGATTCCGTTCTTCAGAAGCAGGCGATCTACGACGATTTCGATGGTGTGATTCTTGCGGCGATCGAGCGGAATGGGCTCGTCGAGATTAACGAGATCGCCATCGACGCGCGCGCGTACGTAGCCTTCCTTCGCATACTTCTCGAGTTCTTTTTTGTACTCGCCTTTGCGTCCGCGAACGACGGGCGCGAGGACCATGATCCGGTCTTCCGGCTTCAGCGCGAGGACGGATTGCACGATCTGTTCGGTCGATTGTCGGGTAATCGGCTTGCCGCACTTTGGACAATGCGGTGAGCCGATCGCGCTGTAAACGACTCGAAGGTAGTCGTAAATTTCTGTGATCGTGCCCACGGTTGAACGCGGAGAACGAGTGGTAGTTTTCTGTTCGATAGCAATCGAAGGCGAAAGGCCTTCCACCGAATCCACGTCCGGGCGTTCCATCTGGTCGAGAAACTGCCGCGCGTAGGCGGAGAGGGATTCCACATATCGCCGCTGCCCTTCGGCGTACAAAGTGTCGAAGGCGAGCGAGGATTTGCCGGAGCCGGAGAGTCCGGTGATAACAGTGAGCGAATTCCGGGGAATCTCGAGGCTGATGTTCTTGAGATTGTGTTGCCGCGCGCCGCGGATGACGATTTTCTTCAGACCCATGGGCACCGATGACCGGTAAAGCTGCGCCTGGAAGGCGTGCTACCTACAGCGGGCTCACACAGCGGGATTTTTGAGCCCACGATAATCTTTAAACATAGCAAGTGCGTCGGCGGAGGTCAACAATGCAACGAGGAATTCGGCAGGGCGAAAGAGGCGAAACTTACTCCAAATTATTTCCTCAGGATAATTTACGTACGGGGTTGGAGTTTTTACGTATCAGGTGATTATTAGGTGATTTGTTTTCAGCGAGTTAGTTTGGTTTGCCGCGTGCGCTATGTAATTAGGTCAGGGGGAGGAAAGCCGAGAATCCCTTCGGGGATTGAGGGCTGGGCCGGCTTCCTTCCCCCGGCCACTTACCGTCGCTCCCCTTCCGACCCCTCTGATATCAGCGACGGTGATGTAGTCAGTCTCTCTGTTCCGAAATCAGGTCCTCCCCAAGCGGATTTCCAAAGCTCGCATCATTCCTGTCCCAAGTGCTATCTTTCTGTCTTACTTTCAATCGAGACGGAGGGGGACAGTGCTGTCTACGAGCAAGATCATTGGCTTTGTACCCACGAAAGATTCCAAAAAAGCACGGGTGTTTTATGAGAGCAAGCTTGGGTTTCAATTCGTAAGCGACGACCAGTTCGCGCTCGTGATGAGAGCCGGCGAGACGATGATCCGGGTGTCCAAAGCGAATGATTTCGTGCCAGCCCCACACACTGTGATGGGATGGGAAGTGAAGGACATTGAGGCTGTTGTCCGGTGGCTTTCCGCGCGCGGCGTTGTGTTTGAGAAGTATCCGTTCGTTGAGGACAAAGAATTAGGGATCTGGGGTGCGCCTTCCGGCGATAAAGTTGCGTGGTTCAAGGATCCCGACGGGAACGTGCTTTCGCTCAGTCAACACCACTCATAACCGGTGAGCGAATTCGCAGACATGCAGCCCTGATTGAATCGATTCGCCACCGTGTTGCGGTTAACTTCGCGAATCCGCGCATGCCGGAACGCATCCAAGCCTCGGAGCCCCATTCACATGACATCCCCTAACATCGGCATCGCGAATCTCAGCGAAATCGCGGTCTTGAGCGGCAAGGATTTTCTGCAAGCCATCATCGACGGACGACTTCCACAGCCCCCAATTTCGAGCGCGCTGACGTTTCAGCTCGTTGAGGTGGGCGACGGGTTCGCGGCGTTCGAAGGCGACCCGGGGCCTCACTTGCTCAATCCGATGGGAATTGTTCATGGAGGGTGGGCGCTCACACTAATCGATAGCGCCACCGCATGTGCCGGGCAATCGCTGCTGCCTGCGGGAACCGGTTCGACGACGATTGAAACCAAAGTCAACTTTTCTCGCGCAATCACGCTCGAGACAGGCCGCGTACGAGCTGAGGGGCGAGTCGTGTCTCAGGGACGCCAGATCATCTCCGCTCAGGGGCAAGTGCTCGCGAAGGATGGTCGCGTCCTGGCGCATGGGACGTCAACGCTCATGGTGCTCGCGGCCCGTCGCTAGTCCTGCCGTGGATCCTCCATCAATTATTTGATTCGAGTGAATCCAGCATTTCAATAATCGGTTGGATTGAATATACGTGGCTTCGATTCGTGGCCGTGCGGTTAGAATTGGTGCGAGCCGGTTGGGGCGTGGTCCAATTGGTAGGACACCTCACTGTTAATGAGGACGGTGTTGGTTCGAGTCCAACCGCCCCAGCCATTCCTCTGCGTTAGTCCCGAATCGTTGGAAAACCAGCCTCGGTCCAGCCGCGCCAGCCACCGTCCATCGAAATCACGTTGCGATAGCCCATTTTTTGGAGGTTGTCGGCTGCGAGAGCGGATCGATAGCCGCCGCCACAGTAGAGAACAAGCGTAGTTTCTTTATCGGGGATGGCTTTTTCGATATCGCGCTCGATCACGCCCTTTCCGAGATGAAGCGCGTTTGGAATGTGGCCCCGCGCCCATTCGTTATCTTCACGTGTATCAACGAGAGTCATTTTCTCGCCCGCGTCGAGCTTCTTTTTGATTTCGCGGAAGTCTTCTTCTTTGATACGCGTCTTTGCGTCTCGTACAAGCCTTAGGAAACCTTCTGGATGATCCGCCAAGATTCACCTCGATTAGGAAGATGGCAGAAATTTAGCACAGTGGGTCTGAATCGTGCCCAATCACTTCATGTCGCGCCAGTTGGGGCCTACTTTTGTTTCTGCGACGATCGGAACGCTTAATTTGTGGACACCTTCCATCACTTCTTTCACTAATTTCTGCAGGCGAGGAATTTCTTTTTCGGGGCCTTCGAACAAGAGCTCGTCGTGCACCTGCAAAATCATCTGGGATTTGAAGCCGTCCTCGAGGCGGCTGTGAAGTTCGATCATAGCGAGCTTGATCAGGTCGGCGGCGGCGCCCTGCATCGGCGTATTCATCGCCGTGCGTTCGGCAAAATTGCGCATATTCGGCTGCGGGGAATTAATTTCAGGAATTTCGCGGATACGTCCGAAGAGCGTCTTTGTATAACCAGTTTTGCGCGTTTCGGCAATTTGAGCGTCGAGATATTTCTTCACGCCGCTATAACGCTCGAAATAAGCTGCGATGAATTTCGCGCCTTCCTTCGTATCGATATCGAGTTGCTGCGCGAGGCCGAATGCAGAGAGGCCGTAAATCACGCCGAAATTGATCACCTTCGCGACGCGTCGATGCTCGCGCGTTTGCGCAAACGGCGCCACATCGAATACTTCCTGCGCCGTGCGGGAGTGAATGTCCTCGCCCCGGCTGAACGCTTCCACGAGAATCGGGTCTTTTGAAAGATGCGCAAGAATTCGCAGCTCGATTTGCGAGTAATCCGCGGAGAGGAGCAAATTCCCCGGCGAAGCGATAAAGGCGGCACGAATCTCGCGTCCCAACTCTGACCGCACAGGAATATTCTGCAGATTCGGATTCGAAGAACTCAAGCGGCCGGTCGCGGTGCCCGTCTGATTGAAACGCGTATGCAGGCGGCCGGAAACGGGATGAATCAAGCGGGGCAGCACGTCTGCATAGGTAGATTTCAGCTTGGCAAGCTCGCGATACAGCAGCACTTTCTTCGGCATTTCATGGACGAGCGCGAGCTCCTCGAGCACATCCACAGCGGTCGAGCGAGCCTTCATCCGGCCTTTGCGAGGCGGCTGCAGATTCAGACGGTCGAAGAGAATTTCGGCAAGCTGTTGAGGCGAATTGATCTTGAATTCGCAACCGGCGAGATCGTAGATACATTTCTCCAGTTCGGCGATCTCCTGCTGCATCTTCGTCGAGATGCGATCGAGTTCTTTCGGATCCACGCGTACGCCGGCCGCTTCCATGCGCGCGAGCACGGGCGCGAGCGGCAAGTCGATCTTCTCGTACAGAGGAAGCAGGCCCTGCTTCTCAACTTCCGCGCGAAGAATCGGCGCAAGGCGGGTGAGAAAATCCGCGTGCTCGCCGGAGGCGCCGGAAAGCGTGAAGTTCAGATGACGCAAAACAACCTCGGCGAACGCGTGATTCGCCGTGGTAGGACGCAGCAAATAGGAATAAAGAATGGTGGCGTGGCGAATTCCGGCGATGGTATCGCCATTCCCTTTCGTATCCGGGGTCGCGAGGAGGTGGAGTAGTTTCGGGTCGTGAACGATCTTCGGCCGCTTCGGATCAGCGAGCCAATCCTTCAACGCCCCCAGCGCTTTATTTTCAGCATCGTTCGCAAGAATCCGCGCTGAGCCAGTCTTGGCGGAAACTTCCACGTCGAGCACTCGCGTTCCGAAGCCTTCCTCGTCCGCTTCTTGGGCGTCGAGCGAGAGCCACGCGGCAGTTTCGCTGGAGCGCGGAGCTGCATCGAGGAATTTCTTTAGCTCTGCATGTGAGCCAAGCGCAGCGTAATCGGTTTTGCGATCATCGCCCGCCGGCGCAAACTCGCGGAGCATCGACGTAAAACCCAGCTCCCCGAATAGTTCGCGCAGCACGACGAGATCGGGCTGCGGCATTTTCAGCTCGTCGAGAACGAGAGGTACAGGCGCGTCGGTAGGAATGGTGGCAAGCTGCTTGCTAAGCATTACGAACTTGCCGCACTTCTCGAGCGCCTCGCGATAGTTTGCGCGTTTCACTTCGCTCGCGTGCTTCAGGGTTTCTTCGGCGCTGCCATACTGCTGAATCAGCTGCCGCGCCCCGACCTCGCCTATTCCGGCCTTGCGGCGCTCTCCCGGAGGCGGCTTGTCGTTCGGATCGCGTGCGCCCGGAATGTTGTCGATCGAATCGCCCATGAGCGCCATCACGTCCGGAACCTGACTTGGTGGCACGCCCATCAGCTCTTCCACTTTTTTCGCGTCGATCAGCAGATCGCCTTTGGCGGGATTGAGCATCAGCACGCGGCCGCCGACGAGTTGCATCAGGTCCTTGTCGCTCGTGACGATGTAGACGTCGATGTCCTCTTTCTCGGCCTGCTTCGCCAGGGCTCCAATCACGTCGTCGGCTTCGTAGCCGGGATATTCGAGCATCGGCAGGCGCATGGCTTCGCAGTAGCGCCTGACAAATGGCAACTGGAGCGCGAGATCTTCGGGCATGGGCTGGCGTTGGGCTTTGTAGTCGGCGAAAAGTTTGTCGCGAAATGTGGGTGCGGAGACGTCGAAGACGACCCCCAGATAATCCGGCTTCCAATCTTTCAACAGCTTGCGAATCATGTTGGCAAAAACGTACGGGACGTTCGTCGGCACACCTGCGGCGTTCCGCAAGCGCATCGGCATGGGAGCGTAAAAGGCGCGAAAGATGTAGCCCATCGCGTCGATCAGAAACAGCCGTTTTGGATTTTCGGCAGGCATCAATTTTCGGCGCTTCTTCCAGGTAAGGAGCGGCGAAGGCGCACGAACAAGTCAGTATAGCAGACGGCTTGCGGCGCTTCCCTTCGCGGCGCTGTGTATGACGATCTACAAATTGTGTGCATCAATAAAGTGCGCTTGACTCCACTGCGCTATACGCCTATAGGTATTGCATCGTTTTTTGGGGTGGTGGGTGTCGGCCTGGGGGTTGGGTGAACGCGCGCAAAAATCTGCCGCCGGCGTATTTCTGCTCGAAACCCACTTGTGTAATCAAATTCGCGGAGGGAAAGAGATGAGCAAGCTGCGTTCTTGGGGCACACGCATAATGCTGGTCTGCGTTGCGTTGACGATGGTGGGGCTGAGCGCGCCAACCAGCTCAGCGCAAACTTTTCGCGGCACAATTCTCGGCACTGTGACCGACACAAGCGGCGCATCAATCCTGAACGCGAAGGTAACGGTCCGCAATGTGGACACGGGCGTCGAGCGCTCGACGGACACCACAGCCGATGGCGGATATTTGATTCCCGAACTGCCCATCGGTACGTACACCGTGACTGTCGAACTCAGCGGATTTCAAAAGGCCGTTACGACCGGAGTCACGGTTGACATTGCAAGCGATCGCCGCGTGGACGCGACTCTCAAACCCGGCTCAGTGAACCAACAAGTCGTGGTGGAAGGCGAAAGTTTGCCACAGGTCGAGACCACATCCGACACGCTGGGCGGAACCATCGTAAGCCAGCAGATCGAAAGCCTGCCCATCAACGGCCGCGACTATACAAAACTTCTCATCATGGTTCCGGGCGCCGTTGGTGAACCAAACGGAGGAGGCGATTCGCCCGGATCGTACGGGCTATTCAGCGCAAACGGAAGTCGTGGTCGATCGAACAACTATCTGCTCGATGGCACGGACATGAATGACGGCTATCGGAACTTGCCGGCGATCAATCAGGGCGGTGTGTTCGGCGTTCCGGGAACAATTCTCCCTGAAGATTCGATCTCAGAATTGAGCATACAGTCAAACTTCCAGGCTGAATATGGACGCAACTCGGGAGCAGTCGTCAATATCGTAACGAAGAGCGGAACAAACGAGCTTCACGGTGCTGCATTCGAGGATTTCCGCAATGCGGTATTGAACGCTCGAAATTTCTTCAACACGAAAGATCAGCCAAAGGACGCATTTCGAAACAACCAGTTTGGCGGAGCAGTAGGCGGCCCCATCGTGAAGGATAAAGCTTTCTTTTATCTGTCCTACGAAGGCCAACGCGAAGGTATGGCGATTACTTCGATCAATACGGTCCCCACACTCAATGACGGCGTCCTAAATGATCCGAATGACTATGCCCAAGTGATTCAAAGCATCGGCGGAAACGCGTCGTTGTGCACAACCACCGTGATTGCCTGTATCGACGGGCAGGCCCCGGGCGTGATCAATCCGGTGATTAAGAACCTCTACGACCTCTGCGCCGCGAAGGGGGGATGCTCGGGAGGCAACAACGTTTGGCCGACGACTTCGCAGATTGGCGGGCCGGCGTTGAATAACCTCGATAGCGTAATCGCGAAAATTGACTACAATCTGAACCCGAGCAACCAGATCTCGGGCCGGTATTTTTTCGGCAACAGCTTCCAGAGCTTTCCGCTGGGAGTAGGCGGTGGAAACAACCTTCCCAATACGAACACGAATGCGCCAATCCGGACGCAACTCGTTTCATTGAGTTGGATCAAAAACGTTTCGCCGGACAAGACGAACGAAGCTCGCTTCGGATGGAACCGCTACCGCAACGGGTTTTTCCCGCAGGATGCTTCGCTTTTCGGAAATCCGAACGATAGCTTGGAGATGAACACGGGGATCACGAATCCCCGAGATTTCGGGCTTCCCACGATCAAGGTTGGCGGATTGGCTTCGCTAGGCTCGTCTGCTTTTTCGAATCCCCGAAACCGCGTCGACAGCAACTGGCAAGCATTTGACAATTTCACCTGGACTCTCAATCGCCATGCCATAAAGATTGGCTATGAGTTTCGCCGCACGACCGTCGACTCGTTCAACGATTTGAATGAGCGCGGCACTCTGAAATTTTCTGGCGGCCTCGCCGACTTTCTCACCGGCGATCTGAGCGGCGGCACTCTCGTGGCGGGCAACACATCCCGGAACACATCTCAGAACTCAGACGCACTCTACATTCAGGACAGCTACCGCGTGACGAGCCAGATAACCGTGAACGCCGGGCTTCGCTGGGATTATTTTGGTGTGCTCGGCGATAACGGGCAGTTCAGCATCTACAATCCGAATGTCGGGCTGGTGCTGAAAAATCAGCTTTATCCGAAGGACTTCAATAATTTCAGCCCTCGCGTCAGCGTGGCATGGGACGTATTCGGCAAGGGAAAGACAGTGGTTCGCGTTGGCGTCGGCGTCTTCTACGACGGCTTCTCGCAAGACTTCTTCACCGGCCAAATCGCGGAGAACACTTTCAATACCGGTCCGGCATACAACGCAATCGGTCCAAATCCGGTATTTATCACGACTGCGCTCAACACGCCCACTCTGCAGCCGGGAGTTCCAATCTTTACAGGAGTTGCTCCAGGCGCAGGAAATTCGACGACTGACGCATTCACAGTCGATCCCAATCTTCGGACGCCCTACGTCTACAATTACAACCTGAATATTCAACAGGAGGTTTTTCGCGACACCGTTCTCCAAGTCGGCTACGTGGGCTCCGCGGGAAGAAAGCTTTTCCGCTTCCGCGATATCAACCAGCCGACCCAGGCACAGATCACAGCCATCGACACGTTTTGCGATTCAACAGCTGATCCGAACGCGCGGGGATCGGCGCAGTGTCCTGGCGCTCCCGTGCAGGGTTTCACCACGCCCCTCGGCCCGCTCGCTCCCAACGCGCCGTTCTACGTGAATCAGCTCGAGACGGAAGCAACTTCCAATTACAATTCGCTGCAAGTTTCTCTCAACCAGCGGAATTGGCACGGACTCAATAATCAGATCGCTTACACCTGGTCCCATTCGATTGATACTGCGAGCGACGGACAGGACTTCGTTCCCAACGCAGCGCAGCCCAATGACAGCACCAACCCGGGCGGCAACAAAGGGCCCTCGAACTTTGACACCCGCAATCGCTTCGTATGGTCGTCGACGTACGATATTCCGAAGTGGGAAAAAATCGGAAAGTTCGGAAGCGGTTGGGCGCTCAGCGGTATTTTGACAGTGATGTCCGGCCACCCGTTCAATTTGAACTATGAATTTGAGGACGATTACAGCGGCAGCGGTGAATTCTTCGACCGACCGGACATCGTGGGGCCCATCGTTTACAATCGCAGCAACCCATCCCAGTTTCTGCTGATGAGTTCGTTTGCAACACCCTGCACGATGGGCCCGCCGTTTGACGGGTTCGCCGATTCCTGCATCCCCGGCACGCGGCATTTCGGCAACATGGGACGCAACTCGCTTCTTGGTCCCAACTACCGCAATTTCGATTTCGCAATCAGCAAGATGACTTCGATCAATGAACGCTTAAAGGTGCAGTTCCGGACTGACTTCTATAATCTGACCAACCATCCAAACTTTGCCAATCCGTTGCTGCCCGCCTTTTTCGCCGACGCCGGTTTTAATGGCATCGGGGGCGACGGGCGGAGCCTCGGGTTTTATCCCATCACCGCAACTTCGGACGTGGGACTGGGGAACCCCGTGCTCGGCGGTGGCGGACAGAGGAGCATTCAGTTCGCAGTGAAATTCCTCTTCTAGCGGAAGTCTGGCGGCTACACGGACAAATTGGTTGGCGGCTCGGCGATCTGTAACGGTCGCCGGGCCGTTTTTATTTTGAAGCATTCCAAAAGCTCGCGCGTATTTGCTAGGCTGATGGCGCGGCGACCGAGTCGCAGGACCTCGGCCAGGTTCCGCCGCGGCCCGGCCCAAGCCTATCTTTTTGTAACACTTGTGAAATATTCACTGGGGTCCCTGCGTATTAACCAATGGAGAGGCCGAATATCACCGGAGAAATGAGCGCCGCGGAATTAGCGGAGGTGCTTACACAGGTCCGGGGCGGTGACCCGGAGGCCTGGGGAGAGCTCTATCGGCGCTATGCGCCGGCGATGTTCCGATTTTGCCGGCGAGCGCTTCCTTCCCCGGAAGACGCAGAGGATGCAACGACTGAAATCTTCATGAAAGTGCGGCAAAAACTCGGCACGTACGATTCTTCGCGGCCCTTCACCGCGTGGCTGTATAAAGTGGCTAGCAATCACTGCTGGGATCTGCTGCGCCGCCGGCGTATCCGCCAGGATCTCGAAACCGGAGATATCGAGACGATGCCGCTCGAACATCCCGATCCCGGCCAGCTCGAACGCTTGCAAGCCGAGCACAGCACCAAAGAAGTTCGCAAAGGACTGGCGAAACTTCCGGACCGGGCGCGTATGGCGCTCGTCCTGCGCTATTACTCGGACATGAGCTATGACGAAATTGCGGAAACGCTGGGAGTGCGCCGCGCGTTTGTAGGTGTGTTGTTGTTGCGCGCGCGCCACCAGTTGCGCGAAGTATTGGCCGGAAGCGGCGCCGCCGGAGAGTTGGGCGCAGCTGCAGGGAGAACGTGATGAATCATATCGACGAGATGAACGTGCTGCTCTATCTCGAAGGCCAGCTTGACGCTGCGCACGCGCAGGACGTGAAGGCGCACGTAGCATCTTGCGCGGAGTGCCGTGAGCTTTTGCACGCGCTTGAAACCGAAGGCGTGTGGCTCCGGCAATCGCTCGGAGCGGAGGACGAATCCATTCCGGCACGGCTAATCGCAGCACCCGAGCGGGGTTCAGCACCGTGGGGATGGCTCACGGCACTCGGGCTCGGTGCCGGTGGCGCATACACAGTTTGGAGCGGATTCATCGAGCCATGGCAAGCGCAGGCGAACGAGGCTGGTTTCACGCAGGGAAATTTGCTCACGATGCTTTTCTTCAGCGGTGCATTCTGGAAAGGATGGGACGCGATGCGAAGCCTGATGGAATTCACGGCGATGGCGACTCTAGGACTTGTGGCGATCTGGCTCTTGCGACGCCACCTGCGGCGCGCGACGACACTCGCCGTCGTGATGGCCGCTGCGTTGATCTGCGCTTTCGCGCTGCCGCCTGGCGCCGCTGCGGGGCAAACGGAGCACGGCAACCCGAACTACACGCTTCCCGCTGGGCAGGAAGTGAAAACAGATCTCATCGTCGCTGCCGATCGCGTCGTCATTGATGGCGACGTAGACGGCGATTTGATCACCTGGTCGCGAAGCGTCACCGTGAATGGCCACGTGAAAGGCGACGTCATTTCGTGGGCTCAATCCGTCAATGTGAACGGCATGGTGGACGGTAATGTCCGGACATTCTGCCAATCGCTCGCGATAACAGGGAATGTCACCAGAAACGTGATGACTTGGAGCGGCGACGTGAATCTCGATCGCAAAGCCAAAGTCGGCGGCACCGCTACTCTCGGTGCCGGTGACGCCCAACTCGACGGCCATATAGGCGGCGATCTGCTCGCATTCCTCGCCTCAATGGACATCGACGGGTCCATTGGCGGCAATGCTCGAATTCGCGCGGGTCATCTGGCTATCGGCTCAGGTGCCGAAATCGCTGGTACTACAAACTATGAGGGCTCGAATCCGGCGCTCGTTGCGCAAGGTGCAAAACTAGGCAGCCCGATCGTTTTCGTGCAACATCAGCGCGGCCCCGACCGTACGTCGCCGCGCTACTATTGGCATCAAGTTCTTATGTGGGGCGCAAGCTT
>Ga0210387_10001986_pt1 | contig 15500 bp, 10 predicted proteins | sample IncBWC7OmetaG_FD_160108 | JGI IMG/M metagenome (GOLD analysis project Ga0210387, IMG submission 160108) | Forest soil microbial communities from Barre Woods Harvard Forest LTER site, Petersham, Massachusetts, United States - Inc-BW-C-7-O ...
CTCCTGATCACCCTCAAGGGTCTTCCGATGACCTACAATCGCGATCTGCAGGAAGACAAGGAAGCCCTGTTCGATTCGGTCGATCAGATCAAACTGGTTTTAGAAGTCTACACGGGAATGATCCCTGAGATCGAAGTTGATTCACCGCGAACGCGGGAGGCCGCCAACGATCCCGGCTTGCTCGCGACCGATCTTGCCGATTACCTCGTCCTCCATGGTCTCCCGTTCCGGCAGGCTCATGAAGTGATCGGGAAACTGGTCGCCTATTCCATCGAACAGAATCGGGGGTTTGCTGACTTGAAATTGGAAGAGTTCCGCCAGTTCAGCCAAAACTTCGGACCGGATCTCTTCGCAGTCCTGGATCTTGACCGCGCCATCGACCACCGAACCGCGACCGGCGCGCCTTCGCGGAAAAATGTTGCAGCGGCCTTAGAAGCGTGGAACGCACTCCTTCGTGAACAAACCTGACGACTGGCAAATTCTGGAAATCGATTCCCTCTTCAAGAATCCTTACCTCGAGGTTTTCCACGAGCGAGTCATCCTGCCAGGTGAACTTCGCGTTCGCGATTGGACGGTCGTGCGAAGAAAACAAGCCGTGGTGATTGCGCCCCTGACCAAGGAGGGAAACTTTGTTCTCATTCATCAGGCCAGAATCCCGGTTCGCAAAATCCTTTGGGAGTTTCCCGCAGGCCAAATTGACGATTCCTTGATGCCTGATATGGAGTTGATGCGCGAGACCGCCCTGCGCGAGTTGACCGAAGAGACCGGATACTCCCTGGTCGCGGGAGGGGAACTAACCTATCTGGGGCACTACTATTCATCGCAAGGATTTTGTGACGAGACGCCCCACCTGTTTTTAGCCCGACCTGTCCAACCAACCGGCTTTGGCCATCAACCGGAGGAAAGCGAATCGATCGTGGAAAGCCGGGAATTTAGCTTAAAGGAATTGACTTCCATGATTGCTGAAAGCGTGATCCAGGACGCCAACACGCTCGCCTTGTTCGCACGCCTCTGTGCGAAGCAATTCATCCCATGAAAATTTCGAAGGTTTTCAAATTTCGTGAAGGCGAACAGGGCGAGGCGGTCAAACCTTTCCTGGATCACCTCGAGGACTTGCGCTGGGTCATCATCAAGATGGCCGCCGCGCTCGGCACCGCAATGCTTTTGGCGCTCTGCTTCCGCACCCAACTGGTCCATATCCTGCAAGGCCCGCTCAAGGCGATCGATCCGAGGTTATTAAAATCCCTCGTCTCGTTAGGTGTCGCAGATTCGATGACGATCTCGTTCCAACTCGCCTTCTACGCCGGAATCGTCATCGCGTTTCCGTTCCTGATTTACTTTGCCGGTCAATTTGTTCTCCCGGCGCTCACCCCGCCGGAAAAGAAGGCAATGCTTCCGGCGGTCGGCATCGGGTTCGGTCTTTTCCTCGGCGGTGTCGTCCTCGGATACTACCTCGTTTTGCCCGCAACTCTCCGATTCTTTTTCCGAGACGCTCAATCGCTGGATTGGACGCCCACCTGGACGGTGCGTGACTATTTTTCGTTCGTGACCCAGCTTTGCGTCGGGTTTGGCGCGGCGTTCGAGTTGCCGGTCATCGTCCTGGTGCTCGTTCGGCTCGGAGTTTTATCCGTGGCGCTTCTCCGCCGCACTCGGGCGTACGCGTTTCTCCTGATCTTTGTCGCCGCGGCGTTTTTGGCGCCCACGCCCGATGCGGTTTCGATGGCGATGATGGGCGGACCGATGTACCTGCTGTACGAAATCTGCATTCTTGTTGCCTGGCTGATGGAACGGAAGCGGAAGAAGGAAGCAGACGCGCTCGTGCGCTAGTAGATATGGGCGCTTCGCTCGCGCCTTGAAAAATCCGCCGCGGCGGAACCTCCGGCAAAAGGCATGTTATTTCGGCGACAGGACACTACAATTAGGCCATGGCCAGGATTTACCTCAAGACGTACGGATGCCAAATGAACGAGCGCGACTCTGAGCAGGTGGCTCAGATGCTCATCCAGCGCGGCCATACCATTACGCTCCAAGAGCACGAGGCCGACGTTGTCTTGCTGAATACCTGCAGCGTCCGCGACCTGGCCGAACAAAAGGCCCTGGGAAAAATGGGGATGCTGCGCGCACTCTCCCGCGATCGCCCGATCGTGTACGGTTTTCTTGGTTGTATGGCACAAAGTCGCGGATCGACGCTTCTGGACGAAGTAGCGCACCTGGATCTGGTCGTCGGAACCCAGAAGTTTCATCGAGTCGCGGATTACGTCGAACAAGCGCTCGAACGGAAATTGGCCGCACGCTTTGACGACGTTCGGTTTTCCATTGTGGACGTCGATGAAGAAGAAGATTCCCAAGGCACGATCCGGGACCACGTACTGAGCGACCGGCAGGTGACCGCCTTCGTGTCGATCATGCAGGGATGCAATATGCATTGCACCTTCTGCATTGTCCCATACACCCGCGGCCACGAAAGAAGCCGGCCACTCCAGGAAATCGTCAGCGAGGTCAATGCCCTGGTCGCCAAGGGTGTGAAGGAAGTGACGTTGCTCGGTCAAATCGTGAATCTCTACGGCCGGCATGAATTCGTCAGTGTCGATGGGAAAAGTCCGTTTGTTCAATTGCTCGCAGCCCTCCAGGAAGTCGCCGGGCTTGAGCGTATCCGGTTTACCTCGCCTCATCCGATCGGTTTCCGGAACGATCTGATTGAGTCTTTCGGCCGATTGCCAAAGCTCGTGGAGCATATTCACTTACCGTTGCAGTCCGGTTCCAACCGGATTCTGAAGGCCATGCATCGAACCTACACGGCCGAGAAATTCGTCTCGCTGGTGGATCGAATTCGGTCCGTGAGTCCGAACATTGCGATCACCACGGACATTATCGTTGGTTATCCCGGTGAAACTGACGACGACTATGCCAGGACGCGTGACCTTGCTGACAAGATCGGATTCGATAACGCATTCATCTTCAAATATTCGCAGCGCAAAGATACACCCGCGGCCAAGATGGCGCAGCAGTTACCCGATTCCGTGAAAGAAGCGCGGAATCATGACCTGCTCGAATTGATCAATTCCTGGGCTAAACGCCGCAGCGAACCTTATGTCGGCACAGAGGTCGAGATTTTATGCGAAGGACCCAGCAAAACGAACTCAGCACGTCTCATGGGTAGAACGCGTGGAAACAAGATTGTGGTGTTTGAGGGTGCGCCGCGGCACATCGGTAGGCTGTTGAAAATCCGGATCGATCGTTCGACCGGTTACACATTGTACGGAGAGCCGGTCTCCCAGTAGGCCAAACGTCTCCCGCCTTTCCAGCTTGCGCGTCGTGAATCTTGGGCTATGAACAGCTTCCTACATTCATGGAATATCCTCCTCGCGTTTACGACCTAAGCCTCCACACTGTCGCCCTCATCCTCGGTTTCCTCCTCTTGGCTGGACATATCCTTGCTCTGGTTCGCCCGGAACAGACCAAAGCTTGGCTCGTTCGACTGCCGCGATCCAAGCCTCTCGGAATCGGTCTTCTTGTCGTGGATTCGCTATGGTCATTTTGGCTCGTTTCGAACATGGATCTCGGCGAATTCTCGCAGTACCGGACCTGGCTCCAAATCGGCGTTCCGATCGCGTTCGTCCTAACTCTGGTTTTCGTAGACGAATTTCTCGCCGTGCGCGCTCTCGGGATGTTGGCATTGCTTGCCGCGGAACCAGTGTTGTCGGCGGCTTTTCTCCGGCCCGAATCGGCGCGGTTGTTGCTTGTCGTTCTCGCCTATGTCTGGCTGACCCTGGGACTCTTCTGGGTCGGAATGCCCTATCTTTTGCGGGACCAGATCGACTGGATCACCAGAACCGGCAATCGGTTCCGCGCTCTAACGCTGGCCGGACTCGTCTATGGATTGGTCGTCCTGGTCTGCGCTGTGGCAGTGTTTTGAGGTCAGTGTCAGTGTCAGTGTCAGTGGGAGTGCCCATCGAGATTGGCGGACTGAGCCCGAATAGTGAACGGGAGTTGGTTGCATTGATATGCTGGAATGATCTGTATTCATTTTAAGGTGGACGCAGACCAAAAGAAAACATATTAATATTATGGTATGAATACCAAATCGTATCGAGATCTGGTCGCTTGGCAAAAGGGGATCGACCTTTGTGAATCGATTTATCGTGCCTCCGCCGAATTTCCGAGTCACGAGATGTACGGGCTGGCCAGCCAGATCCGTCGCGCTGCGGTCTCTGTGCCCAGCAACATAGCGGAGGGAGCCGGGCGAATTACGAGAGGAGAATTTGTCCAATCAGTCGGATACGCACGTGGTTCCCTCCTGGAGGTCGAGACGCAGCTAATCGTTGCTGAACGCCTCGGTTATCTGAGCGCCAACGAAACCGAAAGACTTCTCCGAGTCACAAACGAAATCGGAAGAGTCGCCAATGGCTTGATCCGCTCCTTGACACGAATTCCTTCAAGCTAAGCTAAGTCCGCACTGACACTGGCACTGCCAACTATTTCGCCTGTGACCACCCTAAATGCATACAGATCATTCCAGCATCTCAACTTTCCTTCAAAATTCGAGCCAAGTTCGCGAATCTCGATCGGCACTCCCACTGACACTGACACTGGCACTGGCCACTTCCTAGACCTCCAACCTCTTCTCGAACTTCGATAGCACTTTGAACCCTCTGTCAGTGACCACTCCGTCGTCCTCGATCCGGACTCCCCCAACTCCCGGGAAATAAAGTCCCGGCTCGACAGTTAGCACCTGGCCCGTTTTGAAGTTGGTTTTCGCTATCCGCGGTTGCTCGTGAATCTCGAGCCCGATTCCGTGGCCCAGCCCGTGGAAAAAACCGACCCAACGCTCGTTTCGAATTTCTGCCGGGTAGCCTTTCTCTTTGAAATACTCGGACACTTCCTTCTGCAGGGCTGCGCCCGAATCGCCCGCACGAATATTCTGCAAGGCGAACTTCTGCGCGTCCAATACGGTCGACCAAAGCGCGCGTTGAGCCTCATTGGCTTTGCCTCTGACCACTGTCCTGGTCAGGTCGCCATAGTAACCTGAGCGCCCATCTTTCGGAAAAACGTCCAGGATGATGAGCGAATCTGCCTTCAGCGGGCCGCTTCCCAGATCGTGGGGATCACAAGCCTGTTCGCCACCCGCCACGATCGTGTTGGTCGGCGTCCCGCCCGCGTGCAGAATTGCGCTATCGATTTCTGCCCGCAGCCTCTCGGAGGTTAACGCCGCTCCCCCCCAAACGAGCCGCTTCCCGGATTTGATTTCGGCCGCCTGCAGGACCTCTATCCCTCGAGCCAATCCGACCTCGGTAATTCGAATGGCGCGCCGAATCAATCGCAGTTCCTCTTCAGTTTTGAATTCGCGGTCTCTCCAGAACAAGCCCGCTATTGGAACCACCTTCACTCCCTCCCTGGCTAGTCTGTCCGCCAAACCAATGGGAAAATTGTAGGGAACCGCTGCTTTCCGGACGCGACGCTCCCGCAAAAAGTAACCGATCGTTCTCTCGATCGGTGGTTTGCCTTTACGCCCCTTTCCCAATAAACGCTCAATGCTCGACAACGCGATGATCTCATCGACCTTCGCCTCTTTTTTGCCTCGATCGATTTCGAGATCGCTTAGCAAGACTGTTGTTTTGCCGTTCTGCCGCAAGAACAAGACCGGGTCCGGAACAGAAAATTTTGTCGCGTAGAGTAAATCGGCGGATTCTTCGCTCGAGGCGAAGATTAGTCGCGGAAGGCGATCATTGACCATAGTTAAAAAGGGAAGCCGAAGAAGGCGCAAATTCAAGAAGGTAGAAGAGCAACGCTCGGAACGGCCTCAGCCTCTTAGGCGAAACTGCTCCGCCAACTCCAAAAACGGCTGTAGCGAATCGGGATTGCTCATCGCCTCGCGGCTAACCGACTTCGAGAGTTCGATTCCCTGAAAGATGCGTTTCACCGGCACCTCCAATTTTTTCCCGTTCAGCGTCAGCGGAATTTCCGGAACCTGGTAGATGCCGTCGGGCAAGTACCGCGGGGACAACTCCGTTTTGATTCGCTCGCGAATTCGATTGGCCAGGTCATCATCGAATGCCACCGCTTCCTGCAACACGATAAACAGGAGCAGCTTCCCGGGTGTTTCTTTTCCGCGGGGACCCAACCCGGTCGTGTCGATCACCAGCGAGCCGAGGATTTCAGGGAGGGATTCAATGACCTGGTAAAATTCGCTGGTGCCCATTCGCACCCCACCGCGATTTAGCGTTGAATCGGAGCGGCCGTAAATAACGCATTGCCCGCTCTCCGGGTCGATCTCGATCCAATCCCCGTGGCGCCAAACGCCGGAATAATGTTCGAAATACGCCTGACGGAGCCGGGAACCGTCCGGATCATTCCAGAAACAGACCGGCATACAGGGCATTGGCGAAGTCAGCACAAGTTCGCCCACCTGATCCCAGACTGCCTTGCCGCTAATGTCCCAGGCTTCGATCGGTGCGCCCAAACCCCGGCACTGTAACTTTCCCGCGTAGACAGGAAGCCAGGGATGCGAAAGAACGAAGGCCGTGCAAACGTCGGTGCCACCACTCACTGAACCGAGCCAGACACCTGGCTTAACCTGATCGTACACCCAATGGAAACCGTCGTCCGGCAACGGTGCGCCAGTCGACCCGATCGTTCGCAGCGACTGGAGACGATACTCTTTTCGCGGCTCAATGTTCTCTTTTTGACAAGCCAGCAGGAAAGGCGCGCTGGTGCCGAAATAATTGATTTCTTCCCTTTCAACCAAGCTCCAGAGCACACGTAAATCGGGATACTTCGGGCTGCCGTCGTAGAGGACAGGCGTGGCGCCAAGCGCCAGTCCGGAGACCAGAAAATTCCACATCATCCAACCGGCTGTGGTGTACCAGAAGAATTTGTCGGCAGGACGAAGATCCAAGTGCAGCGACAATGCTTTCAGGTGTTCGAGAAGAATGCCCCCATGTCCGTGGACGATCGGTTTGGGCACGCCGGTCGTCCCCGAAGAATAGAGAATCCAAAGCGGATGATCGAACGGGACTGGATGAAAACGCAGCGGCGCGCCAGACTGTCGCTGCGCGATCAAATCGGACCAGCGAGATATTGAAATTTCAGGTCCGAACTCCAGGATCTGTTCGTGCGAGGCCTGTTCCACGATGATCACGTGACCGAGTGTCGGTAGAGCCGCCACAATTTGGGCCAACGCCGCCCCTCGTTCGTAGCTCTTTCCTCCGTACTGATAACCGGCAATCGCGACGAGCACTTTCGGTGCGATCTGAGAAAGGCGGTCAACCACGCCGTGGCTGGAAAGTTCCGGCGGACAATTGGACCAGATCGCGCCAAGGCTGGCTGCGGCGAGAAAGGCAATCAAGGTCTCGAGCCGGTTGGGAAGATAACCTGCCACGCGGTCTCCACATTGCACGCCAAAACGTTGCAGCGCGAATGCGACTTGCTCTACCCGCGTGACTAGTTCTGCCCGGGTCAAAATCTGACGGTTGCCAGCGACTCCCGGTTCGGCACAGAACAGGACCGCCGGCCGGTTGTCCGAATCGCCAATTTTACTGGAACCGAATCGAAGCAGATGCTCGGCATAATTGAGCGTCCCGCCAGGAAACCATTTCGCGCGAATGGGATCGTCGTCTCGCCGCAGCACTCGCTCCGCAGGCGTATAAAATCGGACATCATAGAATTCGGCGATCGCGCTCCAAAAGCCCTCCAGATCTCGCACAGACCAATCGTAGAAAGCGCGATGATCTCTGAGATCCAAAGATCGTTTCTCTCGCAACCATTCACCGAATCGCGCCAGGTTACTATCCCTGATCTGGTCGGGATGCGGCCGCCAGAGGGGTTCTGCGGTGAGAGGAACGGAATCCATTGCTCGTCTTGATTGGGTAAATACTCCCAGTGTGAGACGTTAGGTCGCCTAAGCGAGGAGCGCAATCCCCAGATCTATTTGCATTTCCGCAGAGGCCAATTGGGGATTCGCCGGTGGAGCTGCCGAACCTAGACTCAGACCCAGAATAGAATCTGGTTGATCTTCTGCTGGACGATGAAGATCTACCGAGAGAGGTATCTACCATGAGCGATCTGCCGGAATACGTGGCCAGGAATCGCGCCCATTGGGACGAGCTACTAGCGCCGAGCTTCGTGGAGGCTGGTGAACGTGGCTGGGCACGCGACGCACCGGCCTGGGGCATCTGGCATGTCCCAGAGGCGGAGGTCCAGATTTTTCCCGAAGACTTGGCCGGCAAGGATGCTATCGAACTGGGATGTGGCACCGCCTATATTTCCGCGTGGCTGGCGCGGCGCGGAGCCCGCGTCGCAGGAGTCGACAACTCTGAGATTCAGCTTCGCACGGCGCGCCGCCTGCAGCTGCAATACGGCCTTCATTTTCCGCTGATCCACGGCAACGCCGAATCGATCGCCTACCCCGACGCGAGCTTCCACTTCGCAATTTCTGAATATGGCGCATGCCTTTGGGCGGATCCCCGCCTCTGGGTCCCGGAAGCCGCGCGACTGTTGCGATCCGGCGGTCAACTGGTTTTCCTGACCAATTCATTCCTGCTGGCGCTCTGCGTGCCGGATGAGGATGGCGTGCCTGCGACCGATCGGCTGTTGCGCCCGGCCTTCGGGATGCACCGCGTGGAATATCCGAATGACCCGGGCGTCGAGTTTCATCTGTCTCACGGCGACTGGATACGGCTGCTGCGGCGATCGGGTTTTGAGATCGAGGACCTGATTGAGCTACGCCCCCACCCCGGAGCGACAACGCGCAATCTGTTCGTCACACCCGAGTGGGCGCGACAATGGCCCAGCGAAGAGGTCTGGAAAGTGCGCAAGAAGCGCTGATCTCAGCCATCTGTCCTGCACCGGGACTTGAAGCGACTCTCCCAACATTGGTCTTGAGCGCCGGACCAGGATGGATTTCGGCCTTGCGTTCCAACACGCCGGTCTTACGGCCAGAAGGGCCAAGAAAGCTTAGCCCAGCCCAGGGTTTGTTTGGGGTAGTGCCGTATATCCTGCCCAATGGGTTGCGAAGCCCGGGGTTTACCTCGTAGGCGCTTCGAAGATAAGGGCTGATTCGGATGGTCTTTTGCCCCCGCACCGGTCTGCAGCCTTACCTGGACCAGCTCGCAGAGGCTGCAGGACTCAGCCCGGCGTTTCGACGCCGGGAGCATCCAAACCCGTTCTCAATTTTTGGCGCCCCGTCGGGCCGTAAAACCAGCGCTAAACAGATACAAACCCTGGGCTGGGCCAAGTTTCCGTGGCCCGTTGGGAAAACGCCGGGCTAAAATAACCGCAAAACCATTGCACGGCATCTCGGCAGCCTGTCAATGTCGTAATAAAATGCTATTTCCATAAAATGTATTGTTTTATTCATCCTTCATAGACAGAATAATTCTGGATGTGGCGGTCACTTAATGCCCGGTTGCGGCCGGTTTTCATGAGCGATCCCGGAAAAAAGGGGATCGGGGACCAACTCAGGGAAAAGATTTCGGAGGCTCCGGGCTTTTCCGAAGCAAGCGCGACAAGCGGACCGCCGCTTGAAACCAAATCAGCTGGATTCGTCGGAAGGACTAAATGCATACGCCGAGGATAATTGAAATTTCTGGGTCAGTCGATAACCGCAGACCCGCCCACGATCGATGGAAGACGATTGTCACACTGGCGCAGGCGAGCCCTGGTTACCTATTGCGGACGCTGCGCGATGACGTGTTGGTGCTGTGTGCCGTCGTACTCCTCGGCACAGTCGCGGCTCATGCACAGGACGCGACCTGGCTCGCTGCCCCAGCGACCGGCGACTGGAACACCGGGACTAATTGGACGGGGGCCGCGGTGCCGACGGGTACCGCCACCTTCGATGCGTCGAGTACGACCACCGTCATTTTCTCAAGTCCAAGCACCTCGGTTGGCGCCCTTTTGTTCAATGCCGCAGCGCCGACCTATTCCTTTAATCTTTCAGGGAGTTCTTTAGCGATCACGGGCGCCGGTATTACCAATAATTCCTCGAACAGCCCCATTTTCACTGTTTCCAGCGTGGCCCTCCCTTTGGCTGTCTTGAGCATCCACGGAACCGCCGCCAATGCCACGATCATCAACAACAATCTCGGAGAAACGGATTTCGTCGGATTCACCACGGCCGGCACCGCCAATATCACGACGAACAGTGGCGGTGTCACGGCATTTGAGGGGCAAAGCACTGGCGGCACCGCCACCATCACCACTAACAATGGCGGCTTAACGGTCTTCGAGAACACCCCCCCGGACGGAGGCGGCCAAGCCCGCTTGATCACTGCCGCCGGTGGAATCGTCGACATTTCTCTCGTGATGCTAAGTGGAATGACGGCCGGATCAATAGAGGGCGCAGGCACATACCGACTAGGCTCAAAGACGCTCACCGTCGGCGGGAACAACCTCAGTACCGAAGTCAGCGGAACCATCGTGGACGGTGGATTTTCCAATGCCACAGGCGGCTCATTGATCAAAGTCGGCACGGGAACGCTGACGCTGAGCGGGCTCAATACCTACAGTGGAGGTACGACAGTATCGGGGGGCATGCTCAGCGTGGCTATTGATGCGAACCTTGGGGCCTCGAGCGGGGGCATCACGCTAGCGGGCGGCGAATTGCTGACGACTGCGGATGGGTTCAGCACGGCGCGGGCAATCGACGTTAGCCCAAGCCTCGGCCTGAACATTCTGGCGGCTACAAGCGGCACAACGGCGACGTACACGGGTGTCCTTTCAGACACTGGTGCCCTGGTGGTCGGCGACGGCACCAATACAGGCACCATAGTCTTCACGGGCAATAACACTTACAGCGGCGGAACGACCATCAATGGGGTAACCCTGCAGATTGGCAATGGTGGAACCATTGGCACTATTGTGGGAACGGTCACGGACAACGGCCACCTCGCCTTTAACCGCAGCGATGTCGTCACGCTCCCCAGCAATATTTCAGGCGCGGGCAGTCTGACCCAGATCGGCACCGGAACACTAATCCTGACCGGCGCGAACACCTATGCCGGCGGCACCACCATCACGCAGGGCACCCTACAGATCGGCAACGCAGGAACGATCGGCAGCATCGTTGGAGACGTGGTTGACAATGCCAATCTCGCATTCAGCCACAGCGATGATATAACCTTCTCAGGCCTTGTCTCAGGCACGGGTACCCTCACCCAGATCGGCCCTGGCACGCTGACGCTGACTAACCTCACTAACAGCTACAGTGGAGGGACATTCGCCTTGGGCGGCACTTTAAGCGTAGCTAACGACGCAGAGCTCGGTTTAAGCACGGGTGGAATTACGCTGCAGGGCGGTGAGCTGCTGACGACGACGGACGGTTTTACGACCGCGCGAACTGTCGACGTTAATCCCGCCGGAACTCCGAATACTCTGGCGGCCACCACTGGCACGACGGCAACTTACTCGGGTCTCATTTCGGACACTGGCGCGCTGGTGATCGGCGACGGCACGCATGCCGGAACCATCGTGTTCACGGGGAATAACAGTTATAGCGGAGGAACGACGATCAGTGCGGGAACCCTGCAGATTGGTAACGGGGGTAGCACGGGCAGCATCGTTGGGAACGTGCTCAACAATGCTTCGCTGGTGGTCGACCGCAGCGGTGCGGTGACGCTCCCCGGGGCGATTGCCGGTACAGGTACTTTGAATCAAGTTGGTCCGGGAACCCTGGTAATGACGGGCACGAGCACCTACACCGGTGCGACGACGGTTGCGGCCGGTACCCTTGAGGTGGATGGCGCCTTGGGGAATACGGCAATGAGTGTCCAAAGTGGTGCTACACTCTCGGGGAAAGGAACGATCGCGGGCGGGGTGACCATCCAAGATGGCGGGCACCTGGCGCCGGGTCCAGGAGCGCAGACCTTGGGTGTAGGCGATTTGTCGCTCAGCTCCGGTTCGATTCTAGACTACGTGTTGAGCACCCCGGGGGTAATCGGTGGGGGGATAAACACCTTGGTCAACGTTGGAGGCAACTTGACGCTCGCGGGGATCCTGAACGTCACCAATGGAGGGAGCTTTGGTGCGGGGGCCTACCGGCTGATCAATTATAGCGGGGCGCTGAGCGGCACGACACTGACCTTGGGGAGCTTGCCGGTGGGGTTCACTGAGGTGGTGACTACGGCCGTCCCCGGTCAAGTCAACTTGGTGGTGAGCGCCTCCGGAGGACCGACGCAGTTCTGGAACGGCGGGACCACGGTCGCTGACGGCACGGTGCATGGCGGAGACGGCACCTGGGACAATTTTACGACCAACTTCACCAACCCAGGGGGAACGGCTAGTCAATCCTGGCAAAATGGAATCGCGATATTTAGCGCGACGGCAGGCACGGTGACGCTGGGGGCCGATATTGTCTTCCAAGGGATGCAGTTCATGATCGACGGCTACACGATTGCAGGTTCAGGCGCCTTTGGGCTACATCCCACGGGGATTGCGGTGATCACCACCGATCCTGGGCTGGGCGCGACAATAGCCGCGCCAATCGTCGGAACGGGCGGCTTGAACAAGGCCGGGTTAGGCCTACTGACCCTTACGGGTAGCAATACCTACACCGGAGGCACAACGATCGCTGCGGGCACCCTGCAGATCGGCCATGGGGGGACCACCGGCAGCATCGTTGGAGACGTGGTTGACAATGCCAATCTCGCATTCAGCCACAGCGATAATATAACCTTCTCAGGCCTTGTCTCGGGCACGGGCACCCTCACCCAGATCGGCCCTGGCACGCTGACGCTGACTAATCTCACTAACAGCTACAGTGGAGGCACATTCGCCTTGGGCGGCACTTTAAGCGTAGCTAACGACGCAGAGCTCGGTTTAAGCACGGGTGGAATTACGCTGCAGGGCGGTGAGCTGCTGACGACGACGGACGGTTTTACGACCGCGCGAACTGTCGACGTTAATCCCGCCGGAAGCCCGAATACTCTGGCGGCCGCAGCTAACACCACAGCGACGTACACAGGTCCAATTTCAGACACTGGCGCCCTGACAATCGGCGACGCCACGCACACAGGCACTGTCGTGTTCACGGGCACCAAAAGCTATAGCGGCGGCACCATAATTAATTTTGGAACACTGCAGCTGGGCAATGTCACCACCACAGGTTCAATCGCGGGGCCGGTATTCAACAGCGGCATCTTCAATCTCTTCAATGCGAATACCGCCGCTCTCACGACGATAAGCAACAACCCTGGTGCAACGACAAATTTCTTTAGCTCGACCACGGCCAGCACCGCGACGATTATCAACAATGGGGGCTTCACAGTATTCATCGGCTCAAGCACGGCTGGCAACGCCGCCATCACCAACAATAACAGTGGTCAAACCACTTTCAATACTGGGAGCACGGCCGGCAATGCCACGATCACTACGAATTCCGGCGGCTCCACGTCCTTCCACGGCAACAGCACAGCCGGCAACGCCACCATTAATACCTCTGGTGGGTTAACACAATTCTTCGATACGAGCACGGGCGGCCAAGCCCGCTTCATTACCAGCGTTGGCGGCATCTTCGATATTTCACAGCTCACTTCGACCGGGATGACGGTCGGTTCCATCGAAGGCGCAGGCACCTACCAACTTGGTTCGAAGATGCTCACTGTCGGCCTGAACAACCTCAGCACCGAGGTCAGCGGAAGAATCGTTGACGGCGGATTGGGCAGTGGTACGGGGGGCGCACTGATCAAGGTCGGCACGGGAACGCTGACGCTTACGGGCGCTAACACCTACAGCGGAGGAACGATCGTCGACTCCGGAAACCTGATCGTCGATAACGCACAGGCCCTTGGCACAGGCGATCTCATCGTCAACGGAGGCGTCCTGAGCGCTGATCCACAGACCATCAACGTCCTCCGCAATTACACGCAGAACGCCGGGGGCACCTTGCAACTCAATATTGCGGGTCGCGCCGCCGGTCAATTCGACGTTCTCAACGTCAGCGGCAACGCCGCTCTCGACGGCACCCTGCGATTAGTAAACCTGGGGTATCAACCTCAGAGTGGCGATAAATTGAGGCTGGTCACCACCGGCGGAGCCGTCTCAGGCCGGTTCGCTCAATTCCAGAATCCGTTCACCCTTGCGGCCGGCTTTAATACGATCGACCTGGTCTACGCCCGCCAATCCGTGACCCTCGAGTTCCTCACGCTCAATACGCCGGTCGTCCCCGTCCCGCCCAGTCCTCCCGTAGTGGTGATGACGACCGACTTTTCATCCTTCGCGTTCACCCCGAACCAGCTGGCCGCGGCGAGCCTGCTCGATGCGGTGCAATTGGATCCAAGAGCGGTCAAACTCATTTCCTTTCTGAATACGGAGCCTTTTGCCAATCTGCCTAACGACTTCCAGAAAATCTCACCCGATGGTCTAACCGCCTTTTATGAAATCAGCTTTTCGAACGCCAACATTCAAAAACTGACCTTGGAAGGCAGGCTGGACGATCTGCACAACGGTTCCAACGGCTTTAGTTCCAACATGAAGGTCAACGGCGCCACGCTGAATGACCAAGCCACGGATGGCAAAGCCTCCAAAGCCGTCATCGAACCGATCATGCAGCACACCCCTGAAAATCGCTGGGGCGTGTGGGTCACTGGCTTTGGTGACTTTGTCAATGTGGATGGTGACGGGAATGCCCAGGGCTACAACTTCACCACCGGGGGATTCAGCGTGGGGCTCGATTACCGCATCATCGATCAGCTGGCCATCGGGGTGTTCGGTGACTACTCCCATACCTGGACCTCTCTCAACCCGAGCGGTCATATCGATGTCGATAGCGGACGAGGCGGGCTGTACGCGACCTGGTTCAGCCATGGGATCTATCTCAACGCAGCCATTTACGGCGGCCACAACAGCTATGATTCGGGCCGCGCGGGCCTTGGAGGACTAGCCAACGGCAGCACCGATGGAGCGGAATGGAGCACCTTTATCACCGGCGGGTACGATTTCCGTTTTGGTCCTCTGACCGTCGGTCCGATTGCCTCGCTGCAATACACCGACGTAGGCATTGATAGTTTCAGCGAGAAAGGCTCGCTGGCCCCCTTGGATATCCATTCAGGCTCCGCCGAGTCGCTCCGGAGCGACGTGGGTTTCAGAGCCTTTTACCAATGGCAGATTGGGAAGGTCGTCATCGAGCCATCGCTGAAAGCAGCCTGGGAACATGAGTACAAGTATTCCGCACTTCCGGTCACCGCCGGCTTTGCCGGGATCCCCGGTCCATCAGCGACCTTCTTCGGACCGAGCGAGGGTCACGATAGCGCGGTGGTGAGCGCCGGGGTCTCCGTTCAATTGACGCCGGCGATTTCAACCTATATCAACTACGACGGGCAAGTCGGACGTGGTAACTATGATTCAAATGCCGTGACCGGCGGAGTCAGGATTAGCTTTTAGTTAGTTAGGAACTCAGGGGCGAGACCTTGCGGGAGTCTCAAGCGGAATCGGGGTAACCTCTCACGCTTCGCTGCCATTAATGTCAGGGAAAACAACAGGAGGACTCGTCTTCGAGTTGATCTCAG
>Ga0210387_10001988_pt1 | contig 15498 bp, 10 predicted proteins | sample IncBWC7OmetaG_FD_160108 | JGI IMG/M metagenome (GOLD analysis project Ga0210387, IMG submission 160108) | Forest soil microbial communities from Barre Woods Harvard Forest LTER site, Petersham, Massachusetts, United States - Inc-BW-C-7-O ...
ATTGTCGAGCGCCTGCTTGACGAAATTGGGCAACACCATTCCGTAGCGGCCGGTCTGGCGCGGACCTACGGTGTTGAACAGGCGGACCACTATGACGGGAAGTCTTTTTTCTTTCCAGTACGAGAGCGCGAGAAATTCATCGAGAGCTTTGGAGGCGGCATAGCTCCAGCGGCCTTTGGTGGTGGGGCCGAGGACGAGGTCAGCGTCTTCGTGAAAGGGGACGTTGGTGTTCTTGCCGTAGACTTCGGAAGTGGAAGCGGTGAGAACGAGTTTGCGTTTTTTGCAGGCGGCTTCGAGGATGCGCTGGGTGCCGTTGACATTGGTTTCGATGGTGCGCACGGGACTTTCGACGATGAGCTTTACGCCGACAGCGGCGGCGAGATGGACGATGACGTCGGCGTCGTCGACCAGCTCGGCGAGCAGCTGAAGATTTTCGATGTTGTCGAGGTGATATTCCATCTGGCCGGAAGTCTTGAGGTGGCGGATGTTATCCATGCTTCCGGTGGAGAGGTTGTCGAGCAAGACGACACGATCGCCGCGAGCGAGAAGCCGCTCCGACAAATGAGAACCGATGAAACCGGCGCCGCCGGTGATCAAGTAACGCACAGTGCCTCCTTATAATGCCTGATCGTCATCGCGATGGCGCGGGGAGCGTTCGGAGACGGATCCAACAATATCGTCGTGTTCCTCGGGAGACTCGGCCGCTTCTTGAGGGCCATAGCCATAGGAATAAGGATAGTACCGATAAGAATAGTAGTAATCCGGAGCGCCGGAATCGACGGCATTCAGAACGACGCCTAGGATGTGGCATTTCACGCTGACGAGCAAATCGCGTGTGCGCGTGAAAGCCTCCTTGGGCGTTTCACCGCTCCGCACGACCAGCAGAACGCCGTCTGTCTGGACGGAGAGGATGACGGCATCGGTGGCGGCCATAATGGGAGGCGAGTCGATCACCACAAATTTGAACTTGGTGCGCAATTCAGCGATGGCCTCGGCCAATTTGTTAGAGGACAACAAGTCGGCAGGATTCGGAGGCAGCGGGCCGGTGGGAATCGCGGCGAGATTGGGAATATCGGGGTGCGGCACGATAACAAGATCGAGGCTTGAAACACCGGCCAGGTAAGAACTCAACCCCGCGTACTTGCCGCCAGCCATGTTGAGCAGCCGGCCGACACCGGGCTTGCGCAAGTCTGCGTCGACGAGCACGGTGCTGTCCCCTAGCTGGGCAAGAGTGACGGCCAGGTTTGCCGCGGCGGTGGTCTTGCCTTCGCGCGGGAGGGCGCTGGTTACGAGGATAACTTGCGGCGGGCGGCCGGGCTGGGAAAGCAGGAGGGACGTGCGCAGCGCACGGAACGCTTCCGACATCTGGGATTTCGGCAGGTGCTGAGCAACGAGCTCAATGCGTTTTTCGTGGCCATTCGCGGCAATGCCCTGCAAAAGGCGCCTGCGCGAACCGTTGCCGTTCGAACCCGCAAACTGCGGCACGACGGCCAGGGAAGGCAGGCGAGCGAGAGTTTCGATATCGTCGGGTGTCTTGACGGTGTTGTCGAGGTACTCGCGCATGAGAGCAAGACCGATGCCTCCGACAAGACCGACCAGAAAAGCCAGGACGATGTTTCTGGCTTTGGCGGGACGCGAAGGGTAGGCGGGGATCATGGCCGGATCGACGACGCGGATATTGGAGGATTGCAAAGCCGCAGAAATTCCTACTTCCTTGAGCTTGGTCATCAACCCGTCATAGAGAGCTTTGGAAGCTTCGGCTTCGCGCTTGAGGATGTTGTATTCGACCATGCGCTCGGCCATCTCGTTCGCCGCCACCTTTTGTTCATCGAGGGCCTGGATGAGGAGGTTTTCGCGTTCCCGGGATTCGCGGTACTCGATTTCGATGCGGCTAAGGGCATTGACATTCTCCCTTTGGATGAGCTGGTCGATATCCTTCAGCTGGGCCTGGAGGCGCTGCACCTTGGGAAAATTAGGGCCGTACTGGTTCAGAGCTTCGCTGTATTCCGCGGCAGCGGCCTGCCGCCTGAGAGTAAGGCCTTGCAAGACGGGATTGTCGCGGAGCTGAGGAACGCTTGCTATATCGCCAGCCTTGGCAAACTGGAAGAGCGCTTCCTTGCGCATGCGCTCTGACTGAGCATCCGTCAATTCCTTGTTGGTATCGGCGAGGCGCTGGGTGGTGATATTGGACTTGTCGTCGAGCGTCCAGATCTGGTTTTTTCGCTCGTAGGCAATACGCTTGTCTTCCGATTGCTGAACCGTGATCTTGAGCTCCTCGAGCTCGTTGCGGAGCCAGGTGGTGGCCCGGGTAGTCTCATCGTAGTGACTGCGAATGTTCTGATCCTGGAAATTCCTAATATGCTCGTTGACGATGTGAGCGGCGAACTGCGGGTCTGTCGACTCGAAGCTGACATCCACCAGCCGGCTGTTGGGAACGCGCCTTACACTGAGACTCCCGAGAAAGGCGCCGAGCTCCGCGGGGCGCTTCTGGTTTTCCAGGCTGCCGATCGCCACTGCTTCCGAAGGCCCGCTGGGAGAAGCAAACTCAGGCCGCGCGCCGAGGCCGCTGCTACGAATGGTTTCAAGGGCCAGAGTTTCGCTGGTCAAAATCTTCGACTGCGTCTCGATATAATTCTCGAGATCCATCTCGTAGCCGTAAGGATCCATACCCTGGAAGGGCAGGATGTTGGCATTCGAGGGGTCCATTTCGACACGGGCAGTGGCCACATAGACGGCTTGCATCCGGAAAGTGGCGATGGTAACGATGGTGACCACAGCGAGCAGGAACGACAAAATCAGCCATTTATGTTTGCGCAGGATCAGCAGGTAGTCGTAGAGATGTGGCTCGCGCGGCGAGAGATCCCAAGCCTGAATACGCGCGGATGGCGGAATCAGCTCCACGGCGCCGTTGGAGCCGTTTTCCTTGGGAACGAGTTTGTGGTCTTCTGACATTTTCTTCTAGTGATAGGCGAGACGGTAGAGGGCCACGCCTGAGCCGAGGGCGATGCCAAACTCGACGGACCGCAAAACGGCCTGTTTGGCTCCGCTCTGCGGAACATACAGGATGTCGCTCGGCTCGAGCTTCATATCCTCCGCCTGGCGATTCTGAATTTTCTTAAGGTTGAGCGCCACCTCATGCTGCTGTCCCTGGGCATCTTTGCGGATGATGACGGCGCGGTCTGTCTTGGCCACGTTGGTGTAGCCGCCGGCCAAGGCGAGAATCTTCAGCGTGCTTAATTGCTCGCGGTCGTTCGAGAGCACAAATCCGCCGGGCTTGGCGACCGCACCCAGGACGTAAACAATGCCGGCATGAGGAACGGTCACAACATCTCCTGCCGCGAGCAGGATGTTGTTCGCGGTATTTCCGGCTTCCATCAACTGGTACAAATTTACGGTGATGGTATCTGCGGCCGGATTCGAAGCGGGACTTGCGCCGCTTGTGGATTTTTGCCCGGTAGACTTGGGCGCAGGCAATTCAGGAGGGTTTGCTGCTGCCGCGTTTTGGGCCGTAGACGGAGCGGCTGCCGGCGGCTTGGCCCCGGATTTCAAAGGTTGCGGGTCGAGAGGAGGGGCATCGGAGGGGCCGATCTGTGGCGGCTCCGAATCGTCGAAAGTCATGGTTGGCACGGGCCGGGTAACAATGACTTCATCCCCGGCATCGTTGGCAAGCCCGCCGGCTTCGGCAAGAACTTCAAGGAGCGTGACCTCGCGATCGGCCTGGTACACCAAAGGATGTGCTACGGCCCCCACAACGGTAATGGGTTTGCTCTTTCTTTCCTTGACGGTAACGTTTACCTCGGGATGCGAGACCAGACCATCCGCTTCGAGCACTTCGGTAATCTTTTGCTGCGCCTGGATCTCGGTGAGGCCGGCGACATGCAGGCGCACGGGTACGAGCGGGAGGCCGATGGTGCCGGTCTGGCTGACGCGGACATCGCGGCTCAGCTCTTTCACGTCGAAGACATCGATCGAGATCAGGTCGCCGTTGCCAATCACGTAGTCATGCGGCGCTACGCGCGCAGCGGCGGAAAGCTCGCGAATGCGATCGTTGGTTTGTTGCGGCGTCTCGAGAACGGCCTGCGCGCGGGCGGGCGGCGCCAGAACCAGAAATCCGAGGAGAGTTGTCGAGACAAGACACAAAGTCCCCGCAGCCAGTCTCGCTGGTTGCATGCGTATAGATGACCCCCAATTGATTATACAGGGAGAAAGAGGAAGTCCATCAGTCATTTCAAGGCGATTGGCCGAAGTGTTCCGTTCTGGGAATCGGCGGAGCGGCTGGCCGAATCTCGCTGGTCGCAAGACTTGCCATGAGAAAAAACAGGAGAGCGTTAGCCGGAATATGCAGATTGAAATCGAAAAGTGCGTGAGTGAGAAAGCCGAGGCACGCGGCCAGTCCTGAGAGCTGAATGGTCGAAATGAAAGCGCCATCGGGCTGAGTCAGCCTCCGAAGCGAATCGAAGAACAGGACACCCAGAAACCATACGCAGCACAACCCGCCGGCGAGGCCCGTCTCCGCAAGGCCTTCCAGATAATCGTTGTGGGTGTGATTCACAATTTTTCCATCGTAATGCGTCTCATAAGCGGGGAAGACGGTCTCGAGGGTGCCCAGGCCAGTGCCCGTCCAGGGATGGTCGAGGAAGATTCGCCAGGTGTCCGCTCTCATGGAGGCGCGCTTCCCGCCGGTAATCTCAAGGGAGGCGAGGGAGGAGAATCGATCCACGAGCTGCTGGACACCCAACCAGGAGACCATGAGAAAGGCGAGCAAAAGGACGGCACCTCCGGAGAGCAGGTGTCGACCGACCGTTCGGCGAAGAATCAGCCACACGACCAGGACGCCGACTTCCACGGCAAAGCTGACAAGGCCTCCGCGAGAGGCGGCGAGAAAGAGAGCGCCGATAGGCACCACGGCAAACAGACTGACAAGAAACCACCGTTCCCTGCGTACCTTGCCGAGGACCAGAGGAACCAAAGAAACGGGAATGACGAGCTCCGCAAAACCGGCAAAATGATTGCGATTCACGTACGGACCGAAAGGAATGCCTCCATAGTGCATCTCGCGGAACCAGTAGAGCTTGCCGTTAAAAGTGAGGTGCTGCAGGATCCCGAAGATGGCGACGAGAAATCCGAAACTCATCACAAACCAGACGAAGGCGCGCCAGTCCTCGATCGTCCGGAAGGCTTGCGCAGCCAAAAAGACAAGAAGGATATCGGCGAGAAGAAGCGCGATTTCCATGCGCGTGGCGTAGGAAGAAGCGGTGCGATGAAACAACCACTGGCCGAGAGCGATCAGCAGGAGAGCGACCAGGGGCAAGAGCAAAGGGGAAATGACGATCTGGTGTTCCTCGGTGAAATACGCGCGGACGGCCCAGACGAGAAAGAGCAGGGCTGCGCCGGTCTCGAGCACGGCACGCGCCCAATCCTCGACGGCGCCGTGCGCCAGGACGCCAAAGACCACCAGGGCGCAAATCCCGATGCGTAAGAGCTTCATCGGCTGGAGCTCTCGGCGGACGCCCGGACCAGGACAACATCATCGATCCAGGCCGACCCCCGAATCTTGCTGTCAAATTGTGCGCTTGGAAGGCGGCTCACGCAGAGCTGCAGTTCATGGATATCCTTCGCCGAAGTCCAGGGAAGTTCGACTTTCTTCCACGGCTGCGTGCCTCGCACATCTTCGGTCCAGGCAACGGAATTGTTCGGATCCTCCACGGAGCGAAGGCCAAAGCGCACGCCCTGATCGGTCGACAAGGAACGCGTCTCTACCCATGCGGAAAAAAGGTAGGGGGTGGAAGGCTCTACGGGGACGAATTGGCACACATCATGGAAGGCGAGGTTCTCGAGGCCGTTAAACGTGAGGCGGAGAGAGCGGTTTCCGGAATGTTTTTCCTTCGTATCGAGGGTGAGCACCACGCCCGCGGTGAAGGGCAAGTAGCGCCACGCGAATCCACCGCCGGTGACGTTTGTTTCAAACCCGCCATCCCACACAAGAGAGCCCGGAGGATCCGGAGGGCGCGGCAGCCGGGCAAAGGAGAGAGCCTCGTCCCAGACGCGCTGCGCCTCCGCCACCTGCCGCTTCTTAAGGAGAGCTTCGAGCAGCGGAAAAGACTCGCCGAGGGCGAGATGCGGGGGAAGGTCAGCCAGCTTCGACCAGACCATCAGGGCTTCCCCGGTTTGTCCCTGCTCTGCGAGGGCAGAAATAATGTTCAGGTAAGCATCCTCTGAGCGAGGCACGACGCGCTCCAGAACGGAGTGGATGTCGGGATCGAAGCGCATGCTGAGAGCGAAAGCGGCTGCTCCCCGCTTGGGGTCGGCTTCGAGAGCATGCTTGATCTCCGCGAATCCGGCGTCCAGCTCTCCCCGCCGCAGCAGAAAATTCCCGTAACGCCAGGAGACTTCGGGCGAAAGCGGATAAGCGCGTTTGGCCTGAACAAAGGCGTTTCGGGCGGCGGCCGCGTCACCTTCGGTTTCATACGCCATGCCGAGATCCAGCCAGGTGTCCGCGGATCGGGGATCGAGCGACAATGCCGTTTGATAGGCGCGGATGGCGCGGCGCGCGTCGGGCTCTTCGAGGTTGTACTGCCAATAGCGGCCGAGGAGATACCAATTGCTCGAGTCATCCGGTTCAAGCCTGGTGGCCCGCTGATAGCCGTCGAGCGTATTCCGTCCGGAATCGCGGACAGCAAGGACATTGCGGATGCCGGAGTAGGAAAGGCCGGCGGCGAGGGCCATCGCGAGAAGGACAAGAAACACGCGCACCGCTGGACTTGAGAGGCGAAGAATCATCCCGCGATACTGTGCATAGGGAAACTCTCAGATGCAAGATGAAAGTCTCGATCGCGGGGCGGAACGCGGCCGGCGATTTCTTTCTGGCGCTACTTGCCCATGGAGGCCGAGAGAGTTTCGTCGGCGCGGCCGCGGCGGCGGACGTCGATGCCCAGCCGCTTGATCTTTTGATTCAGCGTGGATAGAGGAATCATAAAACGTTCGGCGGCTTCTGTCTGGTTCCAGCTGGTTCGTTCGAGCATGTCGATGATAATGCGGCGCTCGATTTCGTCCATAATTTGAAAGAGAGAAGGTTGCGGGTGGTCGGCCCCGGAACGCGAGCCGGGCTCGCCCGGCAGCGGCGGAAGAAATTCCGACAGCTGCAGGCGGACACCGCGGACGATTTCCTTGCTGCGAATGCTCTCGGGAAGCAAATCCACGTCGACGCGCTCCTGGGTGGAAAGCACGACGGCGCGCTCGACGGCGTTTTCCAGTTCTCGCACGTTGCCGGGCCAATCGTAGTCCATCAGGAGTTTCAGGGCGCCCTGTGTGAACAGGCGCATGGGCTTGCCGTTCTCGACGCAGTAGCGGTCGAGGAAATGGGCGAGCAGGGCGGGTACGTCTTCGCGGCGATCGCGCAGCGGCGGAAGCTGGAGATGGATCACATTCAGGCGGTGGTACAAATCCTCGCGAAAGCGGCCTTCACGGACCAGAGTCAGCAGCTCGACGTTCGAGGCAGCGACGATGCGGACATCGACTTTCAGCTGTTCGGTGCCGCCGAGGCGCATGAATTCGCGCTCTTGAATGACGCGAAGCAGCTTGGCCTGCGTTTCCGGGCTGATGGTGGCGATTTCGTCGAAGAAGATGGTGCCCTGATCGGCGACTTCGAAGAGCCCCTTTTTGGAGGCGACGGCGCTCGTGAACGCGCCCTTGACGTGGCCGAAGAGCTGCGATTCGAGCAAATCGACGGGAATGGAGCCGGTGTTGACCGGGACAAACGCCTTGTCCGCGCGGGTGGAAGCGGAGTGAATGGCTTTGGCGATGAGCTCCTTGCCGGTGCCGCTTTCTCCGCTGATCAGCACGGTCGAGCGCGAGGGCGCTACCTGGGTAATCAGATCGAACAGCGTCAGCATCTTTTCGCTCTTGCCGATGATGTTCGGGAAATTGAAGCGTTGCTTCAAGGCGCGCTTGAGCTGGACGTTTTCTTCACGGAGACGGCGGGACTCGACCGCCTGCGCCACTTGCGCGAGAAGCTCGTCGTTCGACCACGGCTTGGTGATGTAATCGAGAGCGCCGCCCTTGAAGGCAGCACGCGCCATTTCAATCGAGCCGTAGGCGGTGATCAGGACAACGGAAAGATGCGGATCGCGTTTGCGAATTTCGCGCAGCAACTCGAGACCGTTCCTGTCCGGCAAACTGACGTCAAGGAGAAGCAAATCGAACGGATGCTCTTCGAGTTTGGCGAGGCCGGATTCACCGGTCTCTGCGCTCGAGACGCCGTACCCTTCACTTGTGAGCAGAAGTTCAAGGCCTTCGCGAATTTCCGATTCGTCGTCAACAACCAGGATCGAACCCTTAGACATGAACGGACTTTCTGACCGCGGGGAGCTCCAGGTGGAAAGAAGTACCCTTGCCCGGTGTCGAGCGGACGTCGATCTTGCCGGAGTGTTCCTTGATGATGCCGTAGCTGACGGAGAGGCCGAGACCGGTGCCGCGGCCGCTGGCTTTTGTGGTGAAGAAGGGGTCGAAGATGCGGTGAATATGTTCGCGCGGGATGCCAGCTCCGGTATCCACGACTTCAATTTCGACGCTGCCATTGTGGGCGGCGGTGCGCACTTCGAGCAGGCCGCCGCCGGGCATGGCGTCGCGGGCGTTCAGGAAAAGATTCAGAAACACCTGCTGCAGTTTGTTCGCTGAGCCGCGGACGGCGGGGAGCGTTTCGCCCAGATGTTTCACCACCTGAATCTGCGAAGTCTTCAGGGGATGGGAGACGAGAGAAAGAGTCTCTTCCACCACGCGGTTCACGTCGATGTCCACGGCTTCGGGTGCTCCGGTGCGCGAAAAATTCAAAAGATTGTTCACGATTTCGCTGGCGCGGAAGGTTTGCTTCACAATTTTCTCGATGATGGACTGCCGCGGATCGCCATCGGGCATCTGTTTTGCGAGCATCTGGATGTAATTGGAGATGACCGCCAAAGGCGTGTTGACTTCGTGCGCGACGCCAGCGGCCAGGAGGCCCAGCGAAGTGAGCTTCTCGGTTTGCGACATCTGCTCTTCCATGCGCTCGCGCTGGGTGACGTCGTCAAAAAGCAGGAGCCGGCCGATGCGCTCGGCGGACTTGCTGACCAGGGGGGTGATCGAAACGTTCAAGGTGAGCGCTTTGCCCTGGTGGTGCAGGCGCTGTTTATAAATGCCGGTGATTTGCTCGGCGTCCCCGCGCGCCGCAATTTCCGATGCAAGCTCTTCCGGAAGCAGGGAGCGAAGCTGGCGTCCAACGGCATCCTGCCGGGCCACGCCGAAAAGCTGCTCCATGCGCGTATTCCAGGATTCGACGATGCCTTCCAGATCCACGGCCAGCACGCCGACATTCAAGGACTCCACGATGTTTTCGCTGAAGTCTTTGAGGCGCGCGATCTCGAGGGCTTTCTGCTCGAGCGACGTGTACAGCTGCGAGTTGTCGAGGGCTACGGCGACGTATCCTGCAATGGTTTCCACAAGCTCGACGTCGTCGCTTGAGAGGTAATCGCCGTCGACGGTCTTGCCGAGCCCCAAAACAGCTACGGTGTGCTCGCGAATCCGGCAGGGCACAAAGTAATTGAGGTCCAGTTGCTCGAGGGTGCGCCGGACGGAGTCGCTGACGTCGCGCGCGGCGCGGGGCGACTCGAAAAAGAGCGCCCCCCGCGCAAACTCGGGCCGGGCCGGTCCGAGGAAACTGAGGTCCAGAGGCTCCGCGAGACGCACGCCCATCGAGCGGGCCAGCCGGAGATTGCCGGGACTGGAAACATCCTCGACGAAAATCGCCAGGCGATCGACCAGGAGTGTTTGCGAGACACGGTCCATCACGGAGCCGAGCATGGGTTCAAGCCGCACTTCGTTCGTGAGCGTGCGGCCGAATTCGATCAAGGTGCGGCGATAGTCGAGACGATCGCGATAGAAGAAGCGGTCGAGGCGCGCCTGAATCCATTCGCGGAAGGGCTGGAAGAGCAGCGCGGCAATCACGATGGCGATGACGCCGCCGACCGGGCCGCTTGTCTGGGCATGAAAGATCTGGGGAATCAGCGCCACAAAGAAAAAGTAAATCGTGGCGATGGCAGCCGTTGCCGCGGTATACGCCAGGCCGCGTTTGAAGATGATGTCCACATCCATCAAGCGGTAACGAATGATGGCGTAGCCGAAGCACAGCGGGATGAAAACCAGGCTGACGGTCGAAAATTTCATCCACGGCCTCGAAGCCGCGTCGAACACGAACGGCACGATATACAGGACGGCAAAGGGAGTCGTCCCGATGAAGGTCCCGGCCGTGAGCCATTTCAGCTGCTGGCGCAGGACGCCGGCAGGCGCCGCGCGAAAATTGCGATAGAAAACCAAACCGGCAGCCAGCAGGCATGCGCCCAGATAGCTGTAGGCGATTTTGTCCAAAAGGATGCGGGAACCCAGCCAGGGAACCCAACCCAGCACGCCGAGTGCGGTGCTGACATGAATGAAAAGAATCGCGAGCGGCGGCAGATATACAAAGCTTAGCTTCGAGAGGGACCGGCTGGCCGGTTCGGCGCGTTCCGGGAAGACCAGCGCAAAATGCAGCAACAACGCCGGCATCAGCACTTGCGCAAGGATTTTGATCCAGTAAACCTCGTAGTCGAAAGTGTCCAGCTTCCCGCTGTAGTGGAAGGAGAAGAAAATGAACGACACCAGACAGAAAATGTAGAAATGCACGGCGCGAGGCGCATTCCAGCGGCGCGCAAAGATGAAAAGCCCGATGAAAAGATAAATCAGGCCGAGGACGCGCGCATAATTTTCGATGGAGGTTGGTTTCTCGGCCGGAGCAGTGACGAGCCGAGTCTCAAACTCTTCGTCATTGCGCGCCAGTTTGTAGCGGACTTCGGTCCAGAGTCCCGCCCGCCAAAGGCGCTTTGTTACCTGCACTTGCCGGGTGACGGGGCTGCCGTTGATGGCCAGAAGATGATCCCCGGGGCGAACGCCGGCGCGGGCGGCCGGAGAGTTCCGGGCCACCTGCTGGGCTTCGACGCCCTGGGTCGTGTCGAGCCAGACAACTCCGTCATCAGGACTCTCAAATTCGGTTCTCTGGACGAAATTCAGCCAGGCAAAAATCATGGCTGCCAGCGTGGCGAGCGCTAGCACAACGGCCCCAAGGCTGACTCTGAGGTTCTGCTTCATGACTGGCCCAAGCAGGGTGACACCCTGCCACCCGGACTTTGGTGCAAACCAATGTCCATTCTTTGGAAGAGTCGCTTCTTAAAAAATACCTTATATTTCAATGACTTACAGAATCTCTGGGTTGGACACGTAGCAATAATCCGTTTTCTGGAAGGAGACATACAGCTTTCTAGAGCCCATTTTGCGACTAGAACTGCAGGCTTAGACCACCCCGGAACGTGCGGAAAGCGGGCATCAAGGTCACACGACCGTCCTGGGAGCTGAGAGTCACATAACCCTGGGCCAGGAGGTTATCGCACTCCGCGTTGGCCTCCCACCGGCCCGGGCCAAACTTGGGCAGCCGTTGGTGCACACCGACGTGAAGATAAGGCTCCATGTCAAACAGGGATTCGCCAAAACCATCCACCCGCGAGAGCGTTGGTCCGCCGATCCACTGGTAGCCCGCCGTAACCCTGGTGCCCAGGCGGGGCACTCTTCCGGTGACTTTGGCCCCCGCCGTATGGCGCCCGGCCGTTCGGAATAGTTCGCGGAGCGGACCGGCAGCCGCGCTCGAAGGGGTCAAGGCGCCTGCAAAGGCATAAAGCACGGTGAGTTCGACGTCATCACTCAGCTTTTCCCGATACACGGCGCGTGTTCCCCAACTGGTCGAAGAGCCGCCGTCGTAGGAGAAGCCATTCGAATAGACGTCCTGGAAAAAGTCGCCAACCGGTAGATTCGAGCCGCGCCCGAAGACCGCTACGTGGCTATCGTCTTCGTGAAAGGCGGCAACCTGCAACTTGCCGCGCGCTCCCATCCTGCGTTCGACAGCGACCTCTTCATGGAAGCCGCTCTCGAGCACAGGATGCCCGCCTCGCCACATCAGGACGGGGAACGCATCCATCTCATTCAGGGCCGCGGCGAGACCGTTGATGGCTTCCCCTTCGGGCGCGTCGAGAGGTTCGGGACCAGTGGGCATGGAGGCAAAAATCAGCGACGCGTGCCAGTCCTCAGAGAGTCTGGTGTCCAGCTGCATGCGCGGCCGCAAGGAGCTCGCCGAGCTGCCAAGCCCAACCAATACGTATTCGCCGCCATATTCAAGAACGGCGCGGGTTCCAAAAGACAGGGAACCACCCTGATCGATGCGGATGCCGCGGAAGGTCGGTCCTACATCTCCGAGCTTCGATTCGCGCAAAACGAGCGCCGTGTGCGGGCCGGCACCGAGCGAGCCAGTGGGAAGCCAGACCGTGGCGATTCCACCGGCGGGTGACTCGCCGTCATAACTCATCAGACCCGCAAGCAGGAGCCGGCTGGCAAGGCCCAGCCGCTGGTCGTAGGCAAACGCCGTTGCAGGACTGGCGGGAAGATTCGAGACCGAACCAGGCTTCCGGGCGCCATCCATAAATTCCAGGCGGCCGCGCACTGGCTCGACGGGAATAGAGTCCGAGCCCATGGCCGCCGCGCTGATCGGGTCGTCTTCCATCCATTCAAGAACCGGCCGCACCGAACTTGCCGAACGCAGCACCCACTTCCAGTCATCCGATTCGCTGGCCGCGGCAGAAGGAGCGCGGCGCAATTGTTCGAGGGAGGCAAACATGGATTCCAGCTGAATACGGACGAGGGGTAGTAAGATTGGCGCTGACGCGAACGTGTTTTTCGAGAGTGGGGAGAAAGCCTGCGAGCGTGACGCGAACGGTGTAAAACCCCGGAGCGAGCTTCTCGCCGCGGAAAACGCCTTGCGTGTTCGTCAGAAATCCGATGGCTGTAGCCGACAGGCCGGATTCAGGGATTACCTGGACGCTGGCACCCAGCTGAGGCGTGCCAGAAGTGTCTCGCACGACTCCCGACAGGATCCCCTGAACAGACTTCAACTGGGCCACCGCCGGATTCGCTCCCAGCAACGAGAACGTTACGGCCAGGACGAGAGCCCCCATGACTCGGACCTGTCCTTTACTCACTTCTGACTACCTCCCCGGAACCGTATTGGCTGCCGCCTTGGTCGGTTCCTGTGGCCCCTTGATCGTAAAATCAGCGGTCTTTGAAATAGACTGATTGGAATTGCCGTCGGTAGCATTAATTTCAATCGTGTATTTGCCGGGAGCCAGCGTGGCCAGGGGCAGCCATCTCTCGATGGTGACCTGGTCGCCGGTTTGTTTCATGTCCGCCGAGGTTTCCTTGAACTGCATGACCTGCTCGGGACCCTTCTTGACCGTGTACTGGAAAGTAGCATTGGACTTGTGGGTCTTGTCATCCGGCTTGAGGTTGTAAACCTGGAGATAGATTCCCATGCGATCGGACGGCGCAAATTCGCTATCGAGGCGCGGTCGGACTTTGGTCGAGCCGAGAACGAATTGTCCGGTGCCAATCTGTTTGGCGGGGACGTGCTCGAGCTGGTCCGCAAGAATCAGGGTGCTGGCATCGAGCTTCTCGTCCGCGTAGCGCGGCACGGCCAGCCTGGTGTTCACGACGCCGACATTGCCGCTCTGCACGTCCTTGATAACGATATCCAGGCGGTACAGGCCCGGGCGGAGAGGCACGGCTTTTTGATAGATGGACTGCAATTTGAGGGATTGCTGAAACAGGGAATCAGGAAAATCCTTCGAAACGGGATCTTCGAAAGTCTGAACCACGCGTCCCGTCAAGGTGCTGACGCGGCCAAAAACGTTCATCGTGGCGGAGTGGATGCCATCCTTGGATTGGAAATTCAGCTGGCCGTTCGACACCTGGATCGTGATGGGAACCAGGACCGTGTCGTTGGTTACCTTCATAAAATCCGTGCGCCAGGTGAACTTGAGCTGATCGCGAACAATGCGCGCGGTCACAATCGCTTCGAGGTCCTTGAACTTGACCTCCGGTGGCTTCTGAATCTTGGCGTAGAGGTCCAGGCGGTTGAATTCGTCCATGCTGGCTGGCGTGCCACCCATAGCAGTCGGAAGGTTGGTGCCGTCGGAGCGCGTGAAGCGGTCGGTCTTTGAGGCCAAGCCCATCGACTCGAGCAAGCTCAAGCCGGCGCCGGGCACGTGCAGCAGGGCGTCCTTTTCAGAAGGATCCATGGTCATGTGATATTCGCCGGAACCGGTCGTATCGACGAACTCTATTTCGATGTTCTCGCCGATTCCTTCCAGATAACGCCAGCGCCAGGTCTCCCAGGGGTAGGTGGTGGTCGAACCTCCGCCGTCTTCCATCGGCCGGTCCCACGTGCCGCCCATCGGATGCGAATCTACTTCGTCGGCTGGCCCCCACATGATGTACAGACGGCCGCGATCGGTCTTCCACCCTGGAATGCCCGAGGCGAAGTGCTCGTTGGCATAGGCGATGCGTCGATAGTGCTCTTCCTTGAAGTCATTTTCCGGAAGGTCGGGATTGCTGCTGCGACGGAGCCAGAACTGTTCGATGAATTGCTCCCGCTCTTCATTGGTATCGAGCTGGAGAAAGGCGTTCCGCTCGTCGGGCGAAATGATGTAGACGACATCTTCGTTCAGCCATTGCTTGTACTGGCTGTCGAGTTCTTTCAGGGTCCGGCGCGCTTTGTCTTTCTGCGCTCTCCGCTGCTCTTTGGTGAGCGTTTGAGGTGGCGGAGGGTTCGTAGGATCTTGCGCCTGCGGAACCTGTTGAGCTGGTACGCCTGGAATAAGGATGGCAAGCGAGAATGCAGTAGCAATTAGGGTACGAATTACCCGTGGCATTGGCACACCTCAACTTCTAGGACGTCTGGATTCTACGCCCGGACAAGCCGCCCGTCAATCGAGGAATCTCCTGCATTATGTGGGACTTGTCCCCCCGATTGCGGTTAGACTCGTAATCCAATCCAAGGGTTGCCTGACAGTTTTTGTCCTGAACTTGCGGGCAGGTTTGCTATAAAAAAGGAGCGAGCTGAACGGTGAGTTATTGAACCCGATGATTGAATACGTCTGAGCCAACCAGGGTATCGAAGATCGCGAGGACGTGTCTCCGGTATTCCACCATGCGCGTGAAGATGTCCCGCAGCTCCGGCTCGCGTTCCGCTTCCTTGTGCCACTTCGCCAGAACCAGAGCCGGCACTTCGATATCCCGCCGGAGTTTTTCCGCAGAATGGCCGCGCAGGAAGAGGCCATAGAAGAAAGCCGCTTCTCGCTGCGGGAAGTCGAAGTCGTGTACGACTTCCGACGGAACGATTTGTGGCAGAGTCGCCATAGAGAAAAATGCAGTTTACCGAAAAGATTTTCCGAGTCAAGTAGTACAGAGGGTTTACTGCCGCCACTTGAGCAACTCCCTGCCCCAAGGAGTTAACCATAACCCTGCGGCAACTGGTACAATGGAACGGTTGCCGGCGGGCGCTAACCGCCCTAGGATGCGAAAAGCCATGGCAGGGTTACACAACTCGGTGTC
>Ga0210387_10001993_pt1 | contig 15482 bp, 15 predicted proteins | sample IncBWC7OmetaG_FD_160108 | JGI IMG/M metagenome (GOLD analysis project Ga0210387, IMG submission 160108) | Forest soil microbial communities from Barre Woods Harvard Forest LTER site, Petersham, Massachusetts, United States - Inc-BW-C-7-O ...
GGTGACGGGGATACGGTCAGTCTCGGCTTTTTCCGTGGCCATGCCAAACGCTAGTCCGTTACTCGTGTACAGAAAAGTATCAATTAAGACTCTATTAAGCTACGATAAATTGATGCAGCCGTCAATGCTGACTGATTAAGTTATTGAAAATGATGGTAAATTACAGATTGGCGAATCCACCCCTTCCGCTCGTGTGAGCGGATGGGCTGCCAGCCCCGGTACCGTACGGAAAAGGATGGGAATCGGGGGGCGCGTACGAGGGCGCGCAGCGCGGCCTAAAACAAAGCAGCTCTCGTAGGGTGGGCAAAGCCAAAGGGTCCGCGCGAATGCGCGGCCCGATGACAGGCTCCGCGTGCCCACCGCCGCGAGCGAGCAAGGAATGGTGGGCACGCTTCGCTTCGCCCACCTCACAAACAAAAACGGCGGGCCGATCAGCCCGCCGCCTCGTTGATAGGTTCGCGCTCAGAACAGCGACGGCACGTACATATCCTGTGGAATCTGCTCGCGCCGATATTTGGGATCGTGCACGCGATCCGGCAGGATCACGGCCTCGCGGTGAATCTCGTTATAGGGGATCTGCGTCAGCAGATGCGAGATGCAGTTGAGCCGCGCGCGCTTCTTGTCGACTGCTTCGACCACACGCCATGGCGCTTCCGGAATGCTGGTCCGGTGCAGCATCTCTTCCTTGGCCTTGGTGTACTGCTCCCAGCGCGCCCGCGACTGCACGTCCATCGGGCTCAGCTTCCACTGCTTCAGCGGATCATGGACGCGCATCAGGAAGCGGAATTGCTGCTCCTCGTCGGTGATGGAGAACCAGTATTTGACCAGGATGATGCCGGAGCGAACCAGCATGCGCTCGAACTCGGGGACGTCGTGGAAGAACTCCGAGACCTGATCTTCGCTGGCGAAGCCCATCACGCGCTCGACGCCGGCGCGGTTGTACCAGGAGCGGTCGAACAGTACGATCTCGCCGCCGGCCGGCAGGTGCGAGACGTAGCGCTGGAAGTACCATTGCGTGCGCTCGCGGTCGTTGGGGGCGGGCAGGGCGGCGACACGGCAGACCCGCGGATTGAGGCGCTGGGTGATGCGCTTGATCACGCCGCCCTTGCCGGCGGAGTCGCGGCCCTCGAACAGCACGACCACCTTGAGCTTGTTGTGCTGCACCCAGTCCTGCAGCTTGACCAGCTCGCCCTGCAGGCGGAACAGCTCCTTGAAATAGACGTGGCGGTCAAGCGCGGGCACACCCCCGTTGTTGAGCCTGGCAGTCCTGAACTGCTCGAACTCATGGTCCTCCAGCTCGAGCTCAAGCTCTTCGTCCAGGCTGTCCCGGAGGTCGGCGGCAATGAGTTCATGTATGGCCTGGTCGTTGCTGCTATCCATCTCCGGTCCTTTCGGCTGGGGTTTACGTGTTCCCAGATTTCCCAGCGACCTTTGACGGTGGTGTGACAACGTCGGGGGCGGAGGCGCGTTACCTTCACAGCGGCGTCAAGAACGGCCGTTACAGCGGCCTTTTAGGCGGTATTGGGGGGCAGAGGCGACCATGCAGCGGATGATCGAGAACTTGCGGATCGGCCCCTATGCCATGCGCTACAGCCAATTTGTCCCAAGGCTCTACAACTACTGCCGGTCGCTGGGCTTCGAGCGGGAGCGGATGATGCCATCCCGGGCGTTCTGCTCGGACGAGAGCCAGGGCTATCCCGTCATCCTGCTCGCCCAGCATTTCGGCACCTTTCCCTTCGACCACGGCCGGGTCGGCGGCAAGGTCGCGGTCAACCGCCACGGGCCCTATGCCCATCACGGCGAGGACCTCGTCATCATCCAGGCGAGCCATGTCGGCTATGACGCCGAGAGCGGGCGGTTCGGCGTCTACAAGCGCCACCGCACCGACGGCGGCGCCATGGGCGATAATTGCGGCAAGCTCTGCGCGGTGCTGCATTGGTATCAGGAGGAATACCGCCACGCCTGCGAGCAGGTGCTTTGCGGCTCGCTCGACGGCGAGGAGGTCGTCGTCATCGACAACCAGTATCTCGACGAGAAGCGCCCCGAGGGCCTGTTCCTCCATCTCGACATGATCGCCGTCGGCGAGCCGGTGAAGGTCATGAGCACGGCAAAGGTGTTTCGTCCATCGATGGCATTTTCGGATCGCTTTGCGCCCGAGGTCTGGCAACAGAAGCCGCGTCCGATTGGCGAGGCGTTGACCGCCGATCTCTTCGCCTTTCATCGTCCGGCGGCGTCAGACAGCGAAGGCCACGACATCCTGGAAGTGGCGCTCGGACCGGCGATGCCGACGCTGGTCACTTCCAAGAATCCGGCTCTCGACGCCGCGCGCCATACCACCCAGGTCGAGTTCGACCGCACCTATCGCAGCATCCTGCGCGCCAACTGCTACGACGCCAAGAACCTGCTGTTCATCTCCGGCGTCAACATCGACATCTCGCCGCGCGAGGCGTTTCCATTTCCCTTGATCAAGTTCGTGCCGTGGGCAGCTTATGCGCATTTGCGCGACGGCCGCAGCTTCCTGCTCGAGCAGCAAGATCTCTCGGAAGCACTGTGGGCCCAGCCGCCGGAGAATCCGGACCGGCTGTCCTTCGACGAGTCGATCCAGCGCATGGCGGGCGCGGAGGAGATCAGGCTGCCGATCGATTAGCGCGCGAGCTCAATCCGCGAGAGAAAACGGCCGTCCCTTGAGTTTGTTGCTCATGGTGGTCATCCCTCCTATCGCGATCCGATCCGCAGAGAGGCCGGCGGCCCCGGCAATTCGATCTTCGTCCCGGTATCCTTCAAGCCTCCGCCAGGCCCGATGCCGAGGATCGAGACCGAGTTCGAATGAAAATTGCCGGCATAGATGAACTTGCCGTCTCGCGAAAAGGCGATGCCTTCGGGGAATGAGCCCACCGCTGCATTGTCCGGCAAAGTCACGTTCTTGCCGTCGATCTTCAGAAGTGCGACGCGGCCTGGTTCGCGCCAGTACCATCCAGCCTCGTGGCTGTCAGCGCCGCCGTTGAGAAGCGTCACCGCCGCGAGGTCACCCTGCGGCCGGATCGCAATGCCCTCGGGCGAGTCGCCCACGGCCACCTGACCGATCACGTGCGGCTCGGCCGCGCTCAGATCGATCACGCTGACGGTGTCCATGTTGCCGTCGGGCAGCCCGGCATTTCCGGCGTTGTTGACGAGCGCCAGGCGTCCATCCGGTGTGATCGCCACATTCCAGGGAAATAGGCCGGTCCAAAGCTCGCGTTCGACCTTGATCTTTCCCGTGTCATCGATGGCAAGAAGCACGGCCTTGTGCGCGAGCGTTTTTGTCGCGACCGCGCGCTTGCCATCCGGCGTGATGGCGACGGCGCCCACGGTGTCGGTCATATCGACGGTATCTTTGACGACAACCTCGCGCCCGTTGATCGCGAGAACGGTGATGGATTTGCTGTCGCGGTTGGCGACCAGCGCCAGTGTTCCGGCCTTGTTGATGGACACGCCTGACGGCTGGCGCCCCACCTTGATCGTCGAAATCAGCTGCGGAGGCCGTGCAGCAAGATCGACGACAAACAGCTCGTCGGAAGGCGTCGTTTTCCAGCCGCCGCCTGGCACGGCTTCGGAGTGGAGCGAGTTGGCGACAAGCGCAAGCCGCTGATCCGGGGTGATCGCGATATTGGTGGGTAGTCCGACAATTGAATTTTCAAGCGGAAGTGAACCGATCCTCACCGGCTTTGCCGGATCCGTGAGTTCGTAGAAGATGATCTCGTCATGACCGCCCACGAGGGTGACGCGTTGGCCATCCGCATAGTCGAATTTGCGGTCGATCCCGACCGCCAAAATCTCCGGAGCGGCTTGTGCGGCGTAAGCCTTCGTTGCGGCCGCCATCATGATGTCGGCGGCTGTCAGCGTCAAAACCAACAATGTGGCAGCGGCTGCCGCTCTTCTCGTTCGGTGCATGGTGTGTCCCTCGCAATTCCGTGATGCCGACGGCGATTATTGTGGGCAGGGACGCGTTGGACTAGCGAGTAGTGTTAAAGCCTGTCCTTGAGCAAAACGCGTGGTGATCATGCGCAGTCTTGACATCAGCCTTCTCCGCACCCTGGTCGCGGTTGATCAGCACGGCACATTCGCCCGCGCCGCCGATCATGTCGGGCGCTCGGAATCGGCTGTCAGCCTTCAGCTGAAACGCTTGGAGCACTTGATCGGCAAACCGCTTTTTCATCGTGCCAGAAGAGGGATGGCGCTTACCGAAGCCGGACAGACCTTGCTCGGCTACGCGAAGCGTATGATCGAGCTCAATGACGAGGCACTGACGGCGTTGCCTGGGAAAACCACCGAGGGTGTTGTCAGGCTCGGAGCCCCTGCCGATATTGCGGAGACCTGGCTTCCATCGGTGCTCGCGCGCTTTGCAAGGGCCTATCCCCTGGTTCGGGTCGATGTCGCGGCCGGTCGGAGCAATGCGGCCTTTTCCCAGTTCAAGAGCGGCAAGCTCGACCTCGTGGTGACGTTCGGCGAGGACTGGCCGGAAAGCGCCGGCTGGTCAATGGCGCTCCCGATGGCCTGGATCGGCCCCAAAGACTATCGGCACGGCGATGGTGAAGCGGTGCGGCTTGCCGTCCTCGATCCTCCCTGCCTGTTCCGCAACGCCGCGGCTGTTGCGCTCGACGGCAAGGGAATCCCGTGGACGGCCGCCTTTGCGAGCCCAAGCCTCGCGAGTCTCTGGGGTGCGGTGACCGCCGGCCTCGGCATCACCGTGCGGACCCCGCATGGCCTTCCGCCGCAATTGACCACGCTCGGCGCCGAGGCAGGGCTTCCTGCGCTGCCCGAAACGACACTTTCGCTGTTCGGCAGCAGGCCAACAACGCCTCCCGCCGCAGACCGCCTGGCCGAAATCCTGATCGACACGCTCGAAGGAACGATCGGTGCCGCGATGTGAGCGGCGAACGTGCGCTGGGCGTCTCCGCTGAGCGGCCGGCGCAGAGCGCGGTCGTCTAATTCTGCGCTTGAAAAGGACCGCATTTGGCGCTTGTGCCGAAGCGCTGGTCGAAGTCCACGGTGCCGCCGGTCACCGGGATGCGCGTGGGCGGTAACCCGCGGGTGTACTGGTTGACGGTCACGGTCTTGCCATCCGCGCTCATCGAAACCTTCACCGGCTCGAGCGCCTTGCCTTTGTTCGCGTCGGTGAGGTCGAGGGTGTAATGGCCGATCACGGGCTCGGCCAGCGCGCGCTTGAGAGCGTCACGATCGAACGCAATGGACTGTGGAATGTAGACCTCCGTCTTTGCATCCGGACCCTCGCAGGCGAGCATGCGGATCATGTAGCTGTCCTGGCCAGGGTCTTTGGCGGCCGCGGCGAAGGACATCAGGCATAGCAATGGGAGCGCCAATATTATTTTGCGGGTCATGACGGGACCTTTCCTGCCAATGCAAAACGACGACCCTTTCCAACTAAGCGCACCGAGCCAACACGGCAACTTGCCTTGGTCATCACCGTCGGCCATGCGGCGACGCCGAAAGAACCGTCACTCGATCACGCTCTATCGCATCAGGTGGAGGCCTTGCGTCGTCTGAAGATGAGAAAGGCAACGCCCAAAATCACGACGGCGCCCGCTGCTCCAATGCCCCCACGTGCGAGGAGGAGCAGGGAGGACGTCGGCCCGCCGCGCCTGATCTCACCGACCTGCTGCTCGCTGATCGTCGTATCTCCTGGCCCGTAATGGGCGAGCACATAGGTCCCCAACACGGCGATGTCGCGGTCGCTGAGCTGGCTGGCGTCGGTGGGGTCGCCACCGAAGCCGGGCATGAACGCCTGTTTTCCTGCCACCGTGCGATCCACGCCATACAGGATGGCAGCAATCAGGTTGGTCGCGTTCTTCGCTCCCGTGGCGGAGTTGTGGAACAGGCTCGGATAATAGCCGTCCTTGCTGCCTTGCCCTTCGGCTGAATGGCAGGAAGCGCAATTACCTTGAAACAACGCCGCGCCGCTTGCGGAGGCGTTGTTGTCGGATGTGATGCCGTCGCGTCCGCGCAGCTCGCCGAGATCGGAGAACATGCTCCCGGCCACGAAGCGGGAGCTACCTGCAGCGCCATCGTGGATCGGCGGGACCGTCTTCACGTAAGTGGCGATGGCATCAAGGTCGTCAGCGGTGAGGTGCTGGAAGCTGTGCTCGACAGCTTCGCCCATGCTTCCCGCGGCCTGCGCCTTTCCGCGCAGACGTCCGTCGCGCAAAAAGGCTACGAGCTCTTCCTTGCTCCAGCTGCCAACACCGCTCGTCGGATCCGAGGTGATGTTGGGCGCATACCAGGGCCCGACCTGCGCGCCCGACAAGGCGCGGCTTGCCTCCTCCTGCATCAGAAAGCCGCGTGGCGTGTGACAGGTGCTGCAATGGGTCGCGCCCGCGACGAGATAGGCACCCCGATTCCATTGCGCCGATTGCTTGGGATCGGGCGTGAAGACCTGGCCATCCAGGAACAGCAAATTCCAGCCCAGCATCGACAGGCGGATATTCATCGGAAACGGCAGCGCGGTTTCCGGCGCGCGGGCGTCGACCGGCTTTATAGCCTGCTTGAAATAGAGGTAGAGGGCGTGCGTGTCTTCGTCGGTGAACTTGGCATAGGAGGTGTAGGGCATCGCGGGATAGAGGTGAGCGCCGTCACCGCGAATGCCATGGCGGAGGGCCTGCGAGAATTGCTCCTCCGTGTAGCGTCCGATCCCAAAATCCGCCGACGGCGTGATGTTGGTCGAATAGATCGTTCCGAGCGGAGTATCGATCGGCAGCCCGCCGGCGAAGGGCAGGCGGTTTGGCGCGGTGTGGCAGGCTGCGCAGTCGGCCGCAACGGCCAGATACTTTCCGCGCTCGATCGCGGCAGTGTCCGGTGGGGCGGCCGGCTCTGCCGCGCGAGCGGCGCCGGCCGCGATGGATATTGCAAGACCGATCGAAAGCGACGCGAGGCGATGACCGAAGCTGCTCATGACGGGCCATGCTTGAGTTGAGCGACGATCGCATCCGCCGCCTTCAGCGCCAGCGCCGACATGGTGAGCGTGCTGTTTGACGCCGTGCCGCTCGGCATGGCGGCGCCGCCAGGCAGGAACAAGTTGTCATGGTCATGCGCGCGACAGTCGGGATCGACCACCGACGTCTTCGCATCGGTGCCCATGATGCAACCGCCCATGATGTGGTCGCTGTTGAGAAACTCGGGAGAGAGCTGGAAGCTGGTTGCGCCGAGCCCGTCCGCCAGCGCCCGCAGCCGCGGCACGGTGTATTCCTTGGCGCTCCGGCGCACGTAATCGCCGACATCGTAGTAGATGTTCGGCTTGTTGATGCCAAGCCAGTCCTTCTTGTCCGACAGCGTCAGCCGGTTATCCGGCGAAGGCAATGGCTCGTGCTCGACCGTCAGCCTCGCGGAGCAGGCGGAAAGCCTGCGGATCTCGGTATCGAGGGCCTTGCCGACCAGCCCCTTCTTCAGCGCGGCGGCGGCGCCGACATAGCTTCGGGCGTAGTTCTCCATGCGGAACATCGCGCCGGTATAATCCTTGCGGAAGTCGCCCTGCGACGTATTGAGGATGCTGCTGCTCTGAACCGGCCCGACGCCCGTCCATAGCGGCTCCGAAAGCTCCAGCTCCGCGAACAGCTTGGGCTGGTCCATCATGTTGCACCCGACCTGATCGGAGCTGTTGGCGATGCCGTTGGGATTGCGGTCGTCCTTGGAGAACAACAACAGCTTTGGCGTCTCGATACTGTTGCAGGCGACGACAAAGATCTTGCCGGTGACCCTGTGAGAACTCTTGTTCTGGTCGAAGTAGTGAACGGCTTCGACCGCACCTTTCTCGCCGGTCTCGATGCGATAGACGACGGAGTTTTCGAGAATCCTGCCACCCTTGGCTTCGATCCTGGGCAACGACGTCGCGCCGTCATATTTGGCGCCGATCGGGCAGACGGGAAAGCAGTTGTTGTTGCCGCAACACGCCGGACGGCCGTGATAGGAGACGCCACTGTTGCGTGCCTGTGGCGCGGGCAGATTCATCATCCCGATTTTGGCGGCCACCTCCGTCAGGCGACGCTCGCCCGGGCCAAAGGGAAGGGGTCCCATTGGATAGGGTTTTGAGCGATTGGCATTCGGCGGCCATTGCAAGGCGGGGTCGGACGGACCGGACACGCCGATCGCGTGTTCGGCGCGCGTATAGTAGGGTTCAAGAACGTCGTAGCTGAATGGCCAGTCACGGCCGACGCCGTAGAGGCTCTTCAGGCGCATGTCGTCCGGGGTGATGCGCCAGCACAGGCCCGCCCAGTGCCAGGTCGCGCCGCCGGCATAGCGCACATAGCCTTGCAGGTAGGCGCGCGCGTTTGGTCCTTCCAATTGCAGATATTGTTCCTGCTCCTTTGCCGTGCGTGTTTCCAGGTGAGGAGCCCACGGCTTTGGCGGGTAGGGCGCATCCCAGTGAAACAGCCGCAGGCTGGGCGGGAGGTTGCGGTAGTTCTCGACAATGCGCCAGCGATCGACGCGGGGGCCTGCTTCGAGCATCAGCACGGACAGGCCGGCATCGAGCGCCTGCTCCGCGATCAGACAGCCGACAACTCCGGTTCCTGCGATGACGACGTCCGCACTCTGGTCGCTGGCCATTTGCAAAGCCCCTTCTTCTCGTTGATCGAGCGCAGTCAGAAATCCGGCATGTTCTCCAGGGGCGGCGCGTCCGGCGGCCAGGCGTTCGGACCTGAGATCGCATAGGAGGGAATGGTCATGACGTCCCTCGTGGGCCCGTACATCAGCGCATATTCGAAGGCGAACACCTCGCCGCCGTCGGCATCCTTCACGACGCCGAGATACCAGGCGGAAATGATCGCAAGCGCCGTCTCCTTGAGCGGCCCGTCCGGGACGTCGGGGAAGAAGTCTTCGACAATTCGCGCATTCTTGTTCTTGGCGATGGCGAGAAGCTCGGCCACCTGCTGCGACAGCGCCGGATTGAGCGCGCCCATGGCCGCGCCGATGCGCTTGCCGACTTCCTCGTGCAAGCGATGGGGAATGAGGAGCGACGAAATTTCCATGAAGCGGGCGGAGGATTCGTCCGACCATGCGGCCAGCGCCGATGTCGTGGGCACCAAGCCCGTCGCCAGTCCGCCAACCAGCACGACGCCGCCAAATATAATGTCACGGCGGGCAAGACGGTAAGCTATCGGAGAGTCATCGCGCTGCTCATCAAGCATAGGCGGCTCCGTTACTATGACGATCGTCTTGCGCGGCGATGCGCATACGTCTGCTGCTGTGCATAGACTATCGCAATCGTGGGCCAGAGCAAAGGGGCAATGGTCGGCCGCGTGTCGATGCAAGGAAGAATACGGCAGAAATCTTCAAACGGCGGCATGACGTATCATCGTCACATTTTGTTTGCGAAAATTTGTCGTGAGTTTGCGGAAACTTGCCGTGACCATGAGCTAATGAAGGCGGCGAGCTCGACCCGGCGCGGACTGTGTCTCGAAGCTGAGCTTACCAGCCTGACGTCAAAGAGCTCCGGCGAAAAGCATCCAGATCATCAGCACGACGGACAGTACGCCACAGCCGATAACGGTCACCCGAAACCAGAAATCATTGCCCATGCGATGAAGCTGTAGCTGGCCAATGCAATGGCTCCAACACGAATGCGCGCAGAGCAGAGGCGCGTTTGTCCCGTCAGTAAAAGTACGGGTTCAATTGTGCGCGGGATGATAAGTGCGCCGTGCGCGCTGCCTGGCTCAGGGCTGCTTGCCAAGGAAAAGATCCGCCGCGCCCGGCTTGAGCACGACATAGCAACGCCGCCATGGCGCGTCGTCAATCAGACGCCATTTGTGACCGGTGCCGGCGGTATCGGTCGCCACAAGAACGTCACCTGGACGAATGATGAATGTCTCACCATCGCGAGTGGCAAATTCGAGTGTTCCAGCAAGCGTAATGACATACTGGCGCTCCGGCGCGTCGTGCCAGTCGAAGCTCGAATGTGGCGGCGATTCCTTGAAGTGCACAGCGGCGACGTCGGTGTGCCGGTCCAGGGTCAATGTGCCCTCAAGCACATGCGAGGCGTTGTCCTCACCTGTCCAAAGCTTGATCGCACGCATGGCATCACCTCTATAAAATCGCGCCCGTGCCCGGCCAGGCGGCTTGCAGCTTTGCGAACTCGCCGCTCTCGCGCAACGCCTCAATGGCGGTATCGACGGCATCGCAGAGGTCGACGGATTCCGGCGCGTAAGCGATGCCAAGCTGCTCCCGAGTAGGCACCTGCATCGCGACCGCGAGATCTGGTCGCTCGCGCGTGAGCCATGAAATCACGGGGAAGAGCTTGATAACAAGACCAATGCGTCCGGCCTCAAGGTCATCGAGCGCCGTACCGATACCATGATAAGGATAATATTCGATCGAAGCGATATCGCCCTGCGCCAGCAGGTGTCGGGCGACAATGTCTGACGTATTCCCTTTCTGGATGCCGGCGGCAAGGCCCCGCAGGTCGGCTGTTGAGCTGGCATGGGGTGTCAGTCGACGGTTCACCGCGATACCTTGGTTGAATTGCAAGTATGGCCGCGAGAACCGTGCGATCGCAGCACGATCTGGTGTGATTGTCGTGCCCGATATCACCGCATCGCATCTCCCCTGAGCCAGGCCCGTGAAGATGTCGTTGAAATTCTCGCCCTCATAGCAAAGTGGACGCAATTCGAGTGAAAGGCGTCCGCATACCGCGCGCATCAGTTCGATGTCGAAACCGGTCGGTGTGCCATCCTTCCTGACGTCGAAGGGCGGATCGGGATAGGCCGACAGGATCGTAAGGGTGCCGGGGACCACCGTACGCATGATGCCATCACACGGGTCGAGCTGTAGACGCGGCGGAGCCGCGCATTCCAGTTCCAATATACACCTGAGTTGCCGAAAACGGGGCTTAAATGGTCACGAGCGTCGATTTTCCCGTTGCTCGACTGGGTCCGATCTCGCGAGCCCGGCACTTCAACCACCGCGCCACGCTGAAAATGATCAGCCCGACGAGTCCGCCGACCAGCGTGCCGTTGATGCGGATATATTGCAGGTCGCGGCCGACTTGTAGCTCGATGTGCTTCAACAGCGTCTCGGTCCAGGCCGACGCCGCCGGTCGCATGTGATCTCTGCTTTGGGCGGCGGAACGACTCCTAACGTCGGTTCGCCAATTCCGACATTCTATTGGTCCGACACATCGGGCATGACCACGCCCATTTCCATCGCCTGACTGGCTGGGACCTCCTGGATGCCAAGCACGATTTGGTCGTCCGGCGCCTCCGTCGCCGTTTGGACCAATTTCCAAAGACGCCTCAGCAATTCCCGTTTGTACTCTGCCGACCGGCCGGTACGGATGAGCAGAGTGAGAGCGACGGCGGCTGCCGGTTCGCCGGCCGTGAATCCACTGCCAACCGCATAGTCGTGGAAAACAACGTGCACCCAGCTTTTCGGTACTCCGGCATACTCCGAATGCAGTGTTGTCAGCTCGGAGGCGAGCTTGGTCTTGGCGCCATCGCTCAGCGCGCCGGCCTGTGTTGTAACGGTGTAGAGCGGCATATCTTCACTCGCGAACCATCGAAAGGACTACCACACCCGCCGACCCAACGGCGCATCTCGGGGTCGGGCTAACCTCCGAGATCGACTAGCTGGCATAGCTTTTCAGGATGCGAAGATCGGTGACGGAGTAGGCCATCCCAAGCCTGTACCCGCGGCCGACACGCCGCGGCGCAAGCGAATCCATGTCTTCGCCTTGCACCTTTGGAATCGTCAGTTCGGCCGAACCTGCCCATACGTCGACGATCGCAAGATTGTCGGTGAGCGACATGGTGAGTTCGTCGACCGGTGGCTTCTGCTGACGCCCCGCGGCAAGTTGGGGGAAGTACCGACGCATGGTCGTGGGGCGGTTAAACACCGTCGCGGGGTTTTCGACCTTTTCCTCCAACTGAATACGGGCCGTTGCCAGCCGTTCGCCATGCGCGGCCACGCTGGCCCCGAAGCGGCTTCCTTTGGCAAGGGGAGCAGCCGCGGCGCTTGGCGCGGAAAAGCTGCGCGTCTGGAAGATACTGCCGAATTTCTTGGGGAAGCCCTGAGCCCAGCCTCGCGCTATCGCCGCATCGTTGTCAACGAAGATGTAGGGGCAATAGTTGATGGGCGTGCCCTCGAAAATGGCTTCCACCAGCACGAACGCTTCACGGTATTGGTAGCGCGCCGGATCGGTGAGTTCATCATGGGAGCCGGTGAATTGCCAATCCAGGAACCAGAAGAAGGCTCGCCCGTTCGACTGCTCATCCGCCACTACGCCAGGCGGAAGAAGCGCAGCAACGGCTCGCGGATCCGTCCAATATTCGACTGCCATGCAGTCGCTCGAATAGTGCCAGGGCGGAAGTCTGACCAGCGCAGAGTCGCCCTGCGGCGTAAGAGGAACCGAAAATCCTTGGAGCATCGCCACCACCCCGGTTTTTGAATGTCAGGTTACTCTTCCCCAAATGCCTTCCTTGCTGAATCTGCGCTTGGAGGAATGAGTGCCCACTTGATCAATCATGTCGTCTTGAACATGGGGGCGAAACGCGCCTGTTGACACGTGGCACGTGCCTCCCGCCGACGGACTATCCGGCCGCCGGCAGTGCGTCCCGGACGGGTCCACGCTCCTTTCCTTGCGCCGCAAGTTCCTTCTCCGCGATGGCGAGGTTGTCGCGGGTGATCTCATGCACCGTCTTGGCACCGATCAGCGTCATGGTCACCCGCATGTCGGCGGCGAAGAGCTCCAGTAGATGTGAGACGCCGCGCTGCCCTGCCGCCGCCAATGCGTAGATGTAGGCGCGGCCAAGCAGCACGCCGCGAGCGCCAAGCGCCAGCATGCGCACCACGTCAAGCCCGGAACGAATGCCGCCGTCCACCAGCACGGTCAGGTCGCCGCCGACCGCATCCACTATATAAGGCAGGACGCGGGCCGTCGGCATGGCGCCGTCGAGCTGGCGGCCGCCGTGGTTGGACACAACGATCCCGTCGGCCCCGGAGCGCACGGCGTCGCGCGCATCTTCCGGGTCGAGCACGCCCTTGAGCAGCAACTTGCCCTTCCAGAAGTCGCGGATCCATTCGAGATCCTTCCAGCTGATCGTCGGATCGAAGTTGCTGCCGAGGAAGCCCTTGTAGTCGTTCATCGACATGCGGCGGCCGGTGTAGGCGGCGATGTTGCCGAGCGAGAGCGGTTGGCCGAGGAGAGCGACATCGAGCGCCCAATACGGGTGCATCACAGCCTGCATCCCCTGACGCAGCCACGAGGCCGGCCCTTCCATGCCCGAATGCCGGTCGCGATAGCGCGAGCCCGCCACCGGCAGGTCAACGGTGAAGACCAGGGTCTTCATGCCTGCGGCCCAGGCCCGCTCGAGCGCGTTGCGCATGTATCCACGGTCCTTCAGGACGTAAAGCTGCGACCAAAGCTGACCGGTGGCACCGCGCGCGACTTCCTCGATCGAGCAGACCGAGACGGTCGATAGGGTATAGGGAATGCCGGCGGCCGAGGCGGCGCGTGCCGCCTGGACTTCGCCTCGCCGTGCATACGTGCCGGTCGCGCCAACCGGGCCGAGCGCGATCGGGAAGGTCCATTTCTGTTCCAGGATTTCCGTTTCAAGGCTCGGCGTCCCGGCACCAGTGAGCGCGCGCTGGCGAAGATTGATGGATGCAAGTTCTTCAACGTTCTGCTTCATCGTACGCTCGGTCACCGCCCCGCCGTCGATATAGTCGAAGAGGAAACGGGGAAGGCGCCGTTCGGCGGCTCTGCGATAGTCGCTCGGTGCGGAGATGATCATTGCGGATTTCGTTACATCGCCGCCGTAGATTTATGCGTCGGCGTGTGCTGCCGTCTCCTATTCAGTCCGGCGACAGAAAAGCCGTCTTGAAGACTCCTGCTGCAATTTGGCTAACATTGCGGCCCTGATGGCTAACCCGGCACCTTCATCCAGCGCGCCACGCTAAAAATGATCAGCCCGACCAGCCCGCCGACCAGCGTGCCGTTGATGCGGATATATTGCAGGTCGCGACCGACTTGCAGCTCGATCCGTTTCACCAGCGTCTCGGCGTCCCAGTTCTCTACCACCTTGCGGATGAAGGCCGCGATTTCGGCGCGGCGCGGCGCGACCGTGCGCAGGATGGCGACGCGGAGCCAGCGGTTGATGCCTTCACCGATGCGCTCGTCCGTGGCGAGCCGCTCGCTCGCGGTGAGCAGGGATTGCTCCAGCATCTCGAACAGGTGGTTGGACGATGTGATGGCGTCGAGCTTGTCCTCGATCTCGCCCCACATCGTGTCGATCTGTTTCACGACGACGGGGTTTTCCAGGATGCGCGCCTTCAGCTCCTCGCCACGCGCCAGCATGTCCGGATTGGTGGCGAGGTCAGTGATCAGCTTTTCGACCGCTGTCGAAAGCTCGATGCGCCAGGGATGGTTGGGCTCGCGCATTTCCTCCAGCGCCCTCGTCAGGCCGGCGACGAGCCGGTCGGCCATGATGCCGTCGACCCATTTCGGGATCAGCCGCGAAGAGCGCTCCGAGACCTTCTGCTTGATGGTTTCGCGGTTACGCACCAACGCCGCGCTCGCATAGCTGATGCCATGCTCGATCAGCGTCTGCATCTCGCCATGGGCCCAGACCAGCGCCAGCAGCCGCGAGGCGAGCGGTGCCGCCGGCATCGCCTCGATGCCATAGCGCGCCGCGCTGGTGAGAAACGCGTTGACGTCCTCGCGCGGCAGCGAGCGTAGCAACTGCTGCAGCACGCTTGCTGCGCGCTGCGCGATGCTGTGGGCGTTGCCGGGCTTGGCGAGCCAGCGCGAAATCCAGCCCGCGATATCGACTTCCCGGATGCGCTCGGCGAGCACCCGCGGCGAGAGGAAATTATTGGCGGTGAAGCGACCGATCGCGACGCCGATGCGTTCCTTACTGCGCGGTACGATCGCGGTATGGGGGATCGGGATTCCGAAGGGATGGCGGAACAACGCCACCACGGCGAACCAGTCGGCGCAGGCGCCGATCATTCCGGCCTCGGCGAAGGCACGCGGGTAGGCGAGCCAGGGCCACTGCGCCTCGGCGAACGAGGTCGCGACGAAGATCAGGAACATCAGGACCAGCAACGCGGTCGCGAAAAATCGCATCCGCTGGAGATCGCGCAGGCGTGTATCGGGGGTGTCGTTCACGGCCGCTTCTTCCGGCAGTCGCACGCTGGGTTGGCAGTCATCTCAGCTGGCAATCTTGTCAATTGGCGATCTTGTCAACTGGCAATCCTGGGCAGTTTGGCTGCCGCCAGTGTCGCATAATGCTGACGGATATGGGCGCTGCCATAGGTGCGTTCCAGCCGGCGCAGGGTAAAATGGCCTTTCGCGATCTTCTGGAAGTGGTCCATGAAGATCACGTTGACGGTGGCCCCCGAGAGCGCGCCGATGATCGGCACCGCGCCGGCCGCAAATTTGTCGGATACCACGATGCCGAAGCGCGAGACGATCTCGGTGAGGAGGTTGGAAACCACCGGCG
>Ga0210387_10001998_pt1 | contig 15462 bp, 11 predicted proteins | sample IncBWC7OmetaG_FD_160108 | JGI IMG/M metagenome (GOLD analysis project Ga0210387, IMG submission 160108) | Forest soil microbial communities from Barre Woods Harvard Forest LTER site, Petersham, Massachusetts, United States - Inc-BW-C-7-O ...
ATGATGGTGCTCCAAGATATGAAATTAAAGACCAAATTTCATTTCGCATATATTTTTTTGAAGTAATAGAACCATGAACATTACCAGCAACATGATCAAGATCTGATATAACTTGATAGCAATTTTTTTCTGCATCAGTTTCAGGCTTGACTCTTTCTCCTTTAGATAATCTTTCAGATAAATCTGACAGAACACCAATGTTAATATTCATAAGGCGTTCTGCAATCTTATCAAAGTTATTTCTTTGTGTCAGCAAATATCCTCCTGTGGTACTTTTTTTAATTTGTTCATGGTTAAATGCAACAAGGGGAAAGTAAGGGTCACACTGAAATCGTTTATCATGGTACATGAGCAGTCGTCTTTTATGCATTATTTCACTCATTTTTACAATTTTACTATCTGTACTTCCAATGCCACCTAATCCATAAGGAAATAGATGAGGAAACATCATAGGATACAGTTTGGGATTATGATATATGGATTGTGCAGTTTTGCTATGACCAATAGCCAGAACACCACCATTATCTTCTATTAAATGTTTGGTGGCTCTTGCTATTAATGCCTTTGGGTTATTGAATTCAAGTTCTTCACCTGTTATTCCATTTACAACAAAGGGACATGGGCCATCTTCTGTTCCATCTTCATAGTCCTGATCAAAGGCACTAGTAGATTCTGCATTTTTGTTAGTTTCTGCATGCCGATATGCAACTACCACGGGACAATCATTTTCAGGATATTGTTGCAAATTGTCATAGGAAATATCTAAATCATAATAATCTACATGATTTAATTTGAGCCATTCTAATGCATTGCATACCTTCCGTCTACGTACCAGCAAGGGTGTACGTTTCATGTCTTTGTCAGTTGGTTTACATGGACCTGTAAATATGAAAGCCAGAACATCATCAAGTTCTTCAATAGGTGGGGGTAATGCACGGTAAATTTTTGGTATGGGGTTTTCAAACATAATAGCATTTGCCTTCATCTTATGCATACCAGAAGATACTCTCACAATACATTTGTTATGGCGAACACGAGCGATTAAGAGTTGTTCTGCAAAAGTAAGGTTTTGAAGTTGTGATGGAATAGTACCTAACCAGAGACCTTTAGCTAAAGCGTATTTAGGAGTTTGTTTCTTCAGCAAACTGTTTTCACATGATACACAGATATTTGAGCATGTTGAATCTAATACCGGTCCAGAAAGTTCTTCAATTGGAGCTAAATTTGTTGTTCTTTCTTTACGGGTAATTCCACAGCCATTTGTTGATAAAATTTGCAAGTTACATTTGGTTGTGGACAATTTTGATAGGTGTTTACATGGTGTTAATTGTCCACAAACTGCACATCCACTTTCTAAAATATTTTTAGGAGAGCAATCTTTACAGCAATCTCGAATTATGTGTTCTTGAAGATGATATGAAGGAGGTGCAGGAGGAAATATAGTGTCTAAATTTTGATTGATTATTTTATGTTCTTGTTCATATATTTTTCTTTCATTTTGAGGTTTTGACTTTTGTTTCATATAGAACAATCTATTTGCTTTGGATTTACTTTGTATTGATAAATTATCAAACACAGAAGCATAGGTTTCACAATAACTACAGTGGTGATTCGTTAGCAAATCAGTCATTTGAGAAAGTTTGGTTCTATATGGTAAATTCAAATTGTGAAGTTTAGAAATATTTTGAATGTCACTTTGAGGTAACAGTGGAAGAAGGATTGATAAAGGTATACATGCAAATATATAGTTGTGGTTTTGTTTGCATAACTCTAGAGCAGTGGACTTTGGACAATGAGATAAAAAAGTAAATGAGCTATTAGCATTGTATTGCATATTAGATACAGGAGTTGTATATTGATGCAAAAATTCATAGGTAAAAGCGGACTTCTTGCCTCCACCAATATCGTATTTTAATGTGCATTTCATATTGTTAATCACATTATTGCTTATTTCATGTTGCATGCTATTTTTATGGTTTTTATTAAAAGACTTTTCATTAAAAATGGTAAAGCGGAGATTGTTATCAACATAATTATCAAATACAGCCCGCAAAAGAAAAACACAATATCCTAAAATAAATATATTTCTGCAGAGATTTGTACATAGCATGGTTTCTAAATAAATCATGTAATCATGGCGTTTATATAGTGAACGCATTAAAGACATCAGAATTATTTTGCATTTCTTGGATATAGACATGTGCTCTTGAAGATAGCAATATACAATATAAGATTTAAACATGGGCAAATTCCACCTTTCAGATGCTTTTTGAAATAATATCAATAATTGACAAAACCTAGATATGATAAGCTTGACATATATATGTGTGTTACTTGACATAATTTTTAATGTATTTAACTCAATTGAAATGTTACAGGATTGGGATGTTGCCCAGCATATACACATATCAACACCCATTTGGGCTAAACATATTTCGGTTTTGTAAACACCCTTCAGGGCTAGGTTATAAAACCTCTTGTCTACCAATACAAATACACACTTCTTAGAAGCAATTAACGATTGATTGGCATTATTTTCGTCCAAATAGGAAGAACAAAATATGCAATCTGGTGCTGTATACAATTCAGAAATGGGTCCGATTTCTGAATGAAATTTGTGCAAGCCGGAGGTACCTGTAGTTGAGATGGGTGAGTTGGGTGTTTTATCATATGAAATTGCATATGGTTTCAAACAGGCAATGAAATACAGCACAAGAAGTGCCCAGAACAGCAAAGACGAAATGTGATGGGGTGACATTGATGTGAGAGGATAAATCGGTATGAAGATCAAGAATAATAAGCTATTTATATATAACCTACCCTATGACATCACAAGTCATTACAAATAATCAACAATAAATTAAAATTTGAAAGCATCTTATTGTCTTTGCCAAACAAACAATATATAAACAACTTCAAATAAAACACAAATATAATTGTGTGCAATATGTGGATATGGATGGTACAAATTCAACTCAGAACAACACAAGGTAATATGGCAGCACAGGTACAGAGATAACGACAATATTCAGTAAGATCGCCTTCAGACTTGATTGGTATAGCATGATGCAAGATCAAAAGCAAAAGCTGAAAAAAAAAGGTGATAGAATCAATAATAGCAATGCAATAAGTGAAATGTAAACGTCATGAATATTTACCATTTTGAGCTAGAACAGTATCAGCTTCAGGATGTATAATTCCTGTCATGTTGTCTTCATTATAATATTTGGTAAATAATATTTCAGTAAATTGGAAAATAATAAACACGTACCATTTTCAGCTAGAACAGTTGTAGCGTCAGGTATCTTGACCCCCAACAAGTTGTCTTCAATATTATATTGAGAAATCAAAATTTGTCTATATAGAAAGTCACATACCATTCTCAGTCAGAATGGTTTGAGCATCAGGAATCTTGACTCCCAATGTGTTGTTGTCTGAAATATTCCATTGAGATATCAAAACTTGAGTAATGAAAAAGGCATTACCACGTACCATTCAGAGTCAGAACAGTTTGAGCATCGAGAATGTTAACCCCCATCATGTCATCTGTATTAATTAATTTGGTAAACAATATTTGAGTTAAAGGCAAAACAATAAACATTTACCATTCTCAGTTAGAAGGATTTCAGCATCAGGAACTTTAACACCCAAAGAATCATCTTTATATATTATTATAATTGTTAATGGATAGTTGAGTTAGGAAAAAGATGATTCACCTTTATTATTGTCTTGTGCAATCTTGGAGTTCATGGTGTCGTTGGTGATAGTAGGGGATGTTCCAGCAGAGGACTGAACAGCAGAGATTGGTGAAACCTGAGAAGTAGCTGGAATAAAGTCAGTATTTATCATACATAATAAGTTGTTATCACATACAAGAAGACGACGCTTTGACAATGAGCAAAGCAGCTAAATCTTGAACATCAGAGCTACTCGTGCCACTTGTTGAATTGACAATCAAAGGATTTGGTGCCTCCAACTTTAATCTTTTGCTTGCTCTTGTGCCAATCGTAGGTGCTTTGGCGATGGGTTTTGGACGGAATGTAGTTGATTTGGAGGGCTTTTGTTTGATATTCGTGTCATCTTCTTCATCAACCACCTCACCTTCAGCATCCTTATCGCTTCCATCATCCTCTGATTCCACATCAACATCCATGCGATCATCATCACCATCTTTCTTCCCTTTGCCTTTGCCCTTGATCTTGGTCTTTGTGTTCTTCTCCACTTTCGCTCTCCCCTTTCCCTTAAAACCATCAACTTTTTCTTCTTTGACCTTGACTATCTGCACAACCATCTTCTTCTGGCTCTTCCCTTTGTCATCTTTGCTGGTGCTCCCTTTGTTCTTTGTATCTGATATTGTACACATTTTATAAATTGGTAAACAAATAATGATGGAGAACACATACTTTTATTGAAGGCTTCGTTGATAATGGTAATAGCACCCTCATCGTCTAAGCCGAATTGGGCAAAATAATATTGAGCCACCAAATCCATGGGACACTTCTTCCTCATAACAGTAGTATTCCACTGGTATTCACATCCACTAAGCCATGCAGGCATGGATGAGTCAAAGTCATCCCAATCTAATAAGCAAGCAAATATAATATGAATTTAACAGCAATAGAAAATAATTGATAACACACCAAGGTCAAAAGGGTCCATCTTCAATTTTTCAATACTACCCGCTTCCTCCTCAATGAAGGCATCGATATCGTACACGTTGTGGCGTTGTATGTAGAAGTCGATCGTAAGCCATTGATCAAGTGTTTTACTTCGCCAGTTTGCATTCATCTCGTCATTTATATCAGCCTCGCGAGCCTCCTCCCAAACTTTATCTAAAGTCGTATCGAGGTGTAAAAGATGGTGTTTTAGTAGTAACATAACCTTTTGGTCTCCTTTGGCGTGGTCCACAGCATATTTCAAATTTTCGAGTCGAAAAAAAGCCCGATTAAGGTAAATCGTATATGCAGAGGGCATAGTGCGCCATACATAGGGATTGTCGGAATCTTCTGGTATGAGATTGTTGAAACCCCAAATTTCAATTAGGTTTCGGTCAGGACCCTTCGGGCGATGGATGCTGAATTCAATTTGCGAAATGCGATCGACTTTGGCTTTCGATGGGTTTTTGACAGTGGGAAATGCAACACGATGAACAAGACTTGTAGCCATAGTAGAAAGTCAAGGAAAGGAGAAAACTGGAAGGGTTGAGGACAAAAGGAACTAGTTCTTTATATATGAATGTAGATCAATCTCGATTCAGAGACATTTCTGACATAAATATAAAATTTTTTTTTTTTTTTTTCGCCATTCTCTTAGCAGTTCAGTACAAAAGTTATAAAAAAGTTATATTTATATTGTAGAGGGAAACGTAGTACTAGACAGTAAACTAAGATGCATTGTTCATTGAGTGAGCACATGACGGGATGTAGAACGGAAACTGGGGGTACAAAATGAATATATGACTTAGGCAAAGGACATCAGAGGTAACTTCTGGTGATCATTGAATGTGAACGGGACAATGTAGGGGAGATCTTGCAGGTGTTCCCGAGTAGAAAAGGGGGGCGTTCGGTTAAACAAACATCAAAACTAGGACAGCATAAGGTGGAAACGCGACGACGAGCGAGTATAGATGATCGGGAACGACGAGCGACGACGCGCGAGGGGCAATATGAAGCTGAGTATCTATATGGTGAAAAACAAAAGACGAGACGTTGTCTTCGTCATACGAGGAGCATGAGGGAAATATATATATATATAAAGTATAAAGATAATAAACGTACCATTAAAAAAAAACCCTGCAGGCGTTCCCGGAGTAAAAATGAGAGCGTTCGATTAAACGGACATCGAAATGAGGACAGCACAAGGCGGAAACGCGACGGCGAGTGAGGATAGATGATTGGGAACGATAACCGACGGCGCGCGAGGGGCAAAGTGAAGTTGAGTTGAGCGTCTACATGATGAAAAAGAGAAGACGAGACATCGTCTTCGTCATACGAGGAACATGAGAAAAAAGAAAAATGTAAAGTAGAAAGATAATAAATAAACGTACCATTAAAAGAAAAAAAAAACCCTGCAGGCATTCCCGAGTAAAAAGGGGGCGTTCGGTTAAACGGACATCGAAATGAGGACAACACGAGGTGGAAACGCGACGGCGAGTGAGAATAGACGATTGGGAACGACAAACGACGACGCGCGAGGGGCAAAGTGAAGTTGAATTGAATGTCTACATGATGAAAAAGAGAAGACGAGACGTCGTCTTCGTCATACGAGGAACATGAGAAAAAAGAAAAATATAAAGTAGAAAGATAATAAATAAACGTACCATTAAAAGAAAAAAAACCCTGCAGGCATTCCCGAGTAAAAAGGGGGCGTTCGGTTAAACGGACATCGAAATGAGGACAACACGAGGTGGAAACGCGACGGCGAGTGAGAATAGACGATTGGGAACGACAAACGACGACGCGCGAGCGGCAAAGTGAAGTTGAGTTGAGCGTCTACATGGTGCAAAAGAAAAGACGAGACGTCGTCTTCGTCATACGAGGAACATGAGGAAAAAGAAAAGGATAAAGTAGCAAGATAATAAACGTACCATTAGAAAAAGAAAAACCCTGCAGGCGTTCCCGAGTAAAAAAGGGGGCGTTCGGCTAAACGGACATCAACACGAGCACAGCACAAAGCGAAAACGCGACGGCGAGTGAGGATAGATGCTTGGGAACGATGAGCGACAACGCGCGAAGGGCAGTGTGAAAAAGAATGTCTACATGGTGGAAAGACGAAGAAATGGTTGATACAAAGTCGTGAGCGAAAGGAAAAACATGAAATATAATTACGTACCATCGGTATACAAACGCCTGCAGGCGTTCCCGAGTAAAAATGTGGTGTTCGGCTAACGAAGGGTACGACACGAGGTGGAAAGTCCAGGGCTAGCGAAGATAGATGATTGAGAAGGACGAGCGACGATAGGCAATGACCGACGATAGACGACAGACGACGATAGGCGATGGGCGATGATAGAGGATGGGCGACATGAAAATTGAGAGGGAGCCAAAGAATCGTCTCCTTCGCGTTCAACGCGAAGGAGACAATTGAACGCGAAGGAGTTGAGGTACAGAATGACGAGAGTATAGTGTGACAGTCGGAGTTCTAATTATATGTGATCCGAGTTGATGAGCCTACTACTCGGGGCGAACCCTTAACCCAAAAAGGAAGAAAATTACTCGCGAGTAATTTATTTCCTTTTTGGGTTCAGGGATCGCCCCGAGTGGTTGGCTCATCAACTCAAAAAGGAAGAAAATTACTCGCGAGTAATTTATTTCCTTTTTGGGTAAGACAAAGCGTCACACTATAAGAAAAGAAAGTTTAGCTTTGTAGAATTAATTACCTTCTTTTCTCCCTTGTTCTGCACTACCACAGGAAACACTATTGCTAAATTCATCCTCAAATAAAGTAATTATAACTATGGCTCAGGTTTCAACACGAATGCGACCTACAACAACAGGATTTATTATCTGCATTCATACTTGCGTCCAGAGTGGTTGCCCCAATGCTTCTGGAAACATCTTATGGCAGAAATATGGTAATTCGCTGCGCAAACATGCTACCAATCCTAACAGGCACCCTTTTTGCAACACCACTTGTCCGGGATATCATGCTTTACATCATTTTCCGGGTGGACGATTTTTGTTTTCAAGGGAATCAACAAACATCGACTTCCAAGGTCTACTGCAATTAGATCCCATGGATGTTGATGAACCTCAAACAATGACACCATCGACATCCCCTCATCCACCATCACTTGATGAAATAGCAGAGGTCGACTCATCTACACGTGATAGCACACCCTATACGAACATGTCCAGTGTTGCTGATATGGACACCGACTTACGCATTTTGGACGATCGTTATCGAAACCAAATCTCTGTGCAAAACAGCCCTTGCTTCAAAATTATATATGTCCCTGATCCTACACGTGCTACCACCCCCGCACTTGCATCTGCTGATCTTGCGTTTATCAAAACAACAATTACACCACACGAATATGAGCAGATGAAACACCTTACTGGTAGTATTCACCTCACAGGGCGTTCTGGAGGAAGCCGTGACACTGAAAAAATTGGGGTATACATGCAAGAGTGGGTACGTAAAATATTCTTTTATTCAAATTTAATTTTATCACTGCTAAAATGTTTATGTTTATATTATAGCTTTGTGTAATGGTTCGACTTATGCGATCTCAAAACCATTCAACCAAGACGAACCAATTTGTCATGAAATTTTTGGATTGGGAAACCTTTTTCCAGGCCATGCTAGACCGTCCTAACCACACCAGTACATGGAACGTGATGGCCAAGGCTGACTGCATTATTGGAGGGGTAGACACTTCAATATCATATATGTATGTGAACATTGTGACCTGCATTTCATTGCTAATTCAAGTGACAATATAGGAATAACGAGTATAACCTACACCAAGGCAATCTGAACATATATATATCCAACTTTCGTATGCTCAGCCGACTTGTTTACATTTGGCCACCTGCCCACCACGTCAATAGTCTTGGTTCTAAACAACGACTCATTCACCACTTGGATGTCATTGCAGGACAAACATCATCATTACGTCCTCAAAGCAAAATTCTCAAAGATGGAGATCCAATTCCAAAGGATGCTGTTATCAAACGAACCCACAGTGATTGTGGTGATCATGTTATCATGCCGACTGATCTAGGCGATCGTAATTGGGACAATCTCAATGACAATTTGCACATTCCGGGATCAGTCTGGATTGCTCAGGCACTTGTTCCGACACTTCGCAAACTTGGGGAGTGGAAGGTCATTCTTATTGGTGGACAACCTCTGTATACGGTCCACGCCAAATACAATGACGTAAAGGCCACCTGGTGTTGGGAACCTGTGGACAGTTTCTATTCATTGGATGAATTTCGGTATGTACTTAAAAATAAATGATCTTCATAAATGCTAATAACTTGATTCAGTTCCCTTTCACAATCTGGTGCACTGCTCACCATGAAAAGTGCTTCTAATCCCACTGAAGGCGACAGAGACATTCGCAGCCATGCTGAAGCTGAATTCATGGATTTCGTTTTGAAGACATACAGGGAGTTATACAAACTCGAAAGCAGGCAGATATGTGGTAAATCATCCATCTCTGTCTTCTGTCGGTTTGATATTGGTCTCATTCAAAACGAACACAATGTGCAATATTTCGTCAACGAGGTGGAGCGGACACAAACAGCCAGTTTGTGGACAAATCCATTAAAGATCAGTGCTACATCCAGAAGTCGAATAGGTTTGTTTGGTTCTACTTTTGCAAATACCTTCTACAAATGGCTTTGGGAAACATCAAACCCAGGTTTTCTGTAATGATAATTAAACTGTACTTATATGTTATGCAAATACCTTCTACAAATGACTTTGGGAAATGTCAAACCCGACTTTTCTGTAACAATAATTAACATTTTAACCCATATACAAATATATAATACAATTTCAAATGAATAGTACATTAGCATAGATGTAAAGTCGTACAAGCTCAACATCCTACAAGCTCAACAAATACAAAGTACAAGGGCATATATGATAAAACTACGAAAAGCATAGGAAGTGCATGGCCATGTCACAGAGACTGATCAGTACATTGAGAAAAATAAAGACACAACATACAATAATACAAATCAATCTGCGGTGCCCAAAACCATGACCCACTGCACATTGAAAGAAAGACTTTTCATATCATCATTCCTCCTTGTGAATGTATTGAGGGTGTAGCCAACAACAACACAGGATCCAGGGATAATGTCACGCGTAACAGATGGAAGATCTTCCATATGTGAAAGGATCATTGGGAATTGTTCGTCAACGTTGCAAGCATCGTAAATTGGAACTACATAAACTGATTAGAAAAATCTACATATGGAAATTAAAACACACCTATATCATTAAAGCTAAGAGTTGTCTTGCTGAAGCCGGTTTGAGCGCGCCGAGTAAAAGGACTTTGCTGTCCACTAAAAAGCTTTCCTTTTTTGCGTGGTGATGAAGAGGGAGAATCTTTGGATATATTTTGTGAAATTGTCTTCCAAAATTAAAAATTCTTAAAACATACCATCGGTAGAAGGTGCGGTAGTGAAAGACAAGTTGTCTTTAAAGAGCTGAGCCTTGAAGTCACGCTCACGGAGGACCATACCAATAGCACCAATCAAACGCTCCCATTCACCCTCAATAAGAGCACCGGAGATTGCTTTGACGGGTTTCGAATTAGAAGCAGGCTTGGCCTCAACCAAGTGGCAGCTGTCAACAATAATCACTGAGGTAAATGTTAAGGCCCTTGGACCTCCAGTAAGGAGGTGCAAATAGGTTTGCCCCAAATATCCAGTGGATATGATGGCAGGATCAGCCCGAGAAAGATTGGCAAAGTTATCGCTTCGCTGAAATACGATGGCAGATCGCAAAAGCCTATGTAAAATATAATAAGTGAAGAAAGATCAAGGTAGATAAATGAATAATACTTTTTATTGATGTCGGGAACAGCCTGGAGAATTGCACTATATCCAGGCAGGCCATCGCCAATCTTATCAGACCAAGAATGCATCCTGGCAACCCTACACAATGCAATAAGTTTTAGGAAAATCAAAATTATCAAAATAGAAATATGCACCGAATATTGACCAAACCCTTATACGTGCTTTTCAAGGCAGGATCTCTGTTCCCAACATTAGACTCATCCATCTCAGGTGACTTTTCACTACAATAAAAGTTCAATAATAATTTAATATATATAATAATAATAAAATCAGACACACCTGGTAGGATCATCCGAGTAAGCGACTTTACTACTCCCAACATTATCAACAGTGACACGTCTACCCTTATGTTCCCTAAATTTTCAATCAGTTATGACAAGTTTCAAAGTAAAGTATAATACATACTTGAAAACATCGTCGGATTCATCATCGTCATTCCCACCATTAGAAGCATCACTATTCAATTGATAGATAAATTTCATAACACATAACGGAGATGTAAGGATAGTGAGAACGCACCTGTTATCATTGTCATCTTTCAAAACTCTACTTTGTATTGACCGCTTCTCCAGTACTCTGCGCTTCTTTGAACTTTGTTCTTCACTACTTGAATATAGTCAAAAATAGCATGTGAATATATATATATATAGAAATATATATATACTTACTCTGCAGCTGCACTTTTCTGTAAAGCCCTCTTTGAACCTCTAAATAAACAAATAAGCAATGAGAATATATATAAACCATTGAGCTAAAAAACAAGAATAATACTTCTTGGGAGATGGGGTCTTCGGTACAACCATTTCTTCATCCTCATCAATGCTCTCATGGTCATCATCAGCATACCTGACATACCAACACACATATCATAATCACAAAAAAGTAATATATAAAAAGCAATTATTTCTTACTTATTGACCACTTTATCACCAACTGTCTTGTCTTCATCCGAAGAGATCTCAAAACTAAACATAAAATATATATTGGCAGTTTATACATATGGAATTATCAAATAAACTCACACTTCATCCTCCTCGAGTTTAACGGCATTGGTTGCCTTTGATTTAGAGGGAGCAGAAGTACGACTAAATTTTTATTATCAGAAACAAATATTAACAAAGAGTCAAAACAGAAGCTTACCTGCCACCACTCCTGTTTCGAGATCTGGATGAACTTGCAACCTTTTTTCTGGGAGACACAGGCATAGATACAAAAAAAATGACAGAATGGATGTTCTCCAAAGATGAAAAAAGTGTGAGACCTTTAGAATCAAAAGCATACACGAAACCCAAACCCTAATTTAATTGTTTATATATGTGTGTATGTGTTTCCATTACCAGGATTAGATATTGAGATACCATATTGATCCACATGACCATGACTCATATCAACCAAGATCCGAAGGGGATATCATCTGATTACCAAATTTGTACAATTTTAAAGATTTCGAAAATGTGACTTATTTTTTATTGTCTCAAGACATCATGTGATGCACTAAAATATAGGGGATACCTCCTAAACTGGTGTGCGTCGAAAATACGAGACAAAGTCTTATTGTATTATATCAGATGTGATGTCATAAGACCATCTTATTCTAACTGAATTTATAATGTTCAACGAGTTGCTTTTGTGAAAAGCAACTCGTTCAGCCATATTCAGTTAGAATGAAGTGATCTTATGACATCACAACTGATATAATACAATAAAAAACTTTACCTCACATTTTCGAAACACATCAGTTTAGGGGTATCCCCTATATACTAGTGCATCACATGATGTCTTGAGACAATAAAAAATAGATCACATTTTCGAAATTTGGTAACATGATATCTCCTTTGAATCTTGATTAATATGATGTACTCAAGTACTACATTAGATTATATGTCCTAACATATAACATATATTTTGATTTTCTCTTTTCTAACCTGTACAATGAATGTTTGCAATGTCTCCAATGTAACTTTGAAGTTCTACATAAGCACTGCAAATGAGGATGTATAAACTAATATTACATTGCAAACAATCGGATCTGATATATAAGTGCCAGATCCAACATCGAAATTTAAAACCCTAACCAATTATAGAAGTAGACAAATAAAAATGAAAATGACATCAACAACCAAACAGTCTTGTAACCAAAAAGCCCATCAGCACAACTCAAAGGATAGATTTCCCAAACACCAATTCACTTCATCGTCAGCATGGATGTGCACTATGATTTTGACAAAGCAGGTATTAATTATTCCAAAAAAAGCAAAAACATTTTACCAAAGAGCTTACTGATTTATATGTTTTAACAACAGTACAATTTTTGAACAGTTGGGCAAAAGAGAGACAGGATAATAATACCTGGGAACTGTCAAATTTCTCCAAGGTAAAAACACAAATATAAAATGACTTACACATAACAAAACTGACCTTTCAAAGCTTGGTGGTATTGCCATCACTCCTGTCACACACCCCCGCTGTTGGAAGCTTACAGCCTCTTCAGAAGATGATGAGATTGAAGAGGTGGTCTTTACCATTCAAGGTGCTATCACCCAAAAGGATTTGCCTCCGATTGCTTCGAATACGTGAGTCACTAAAATTGGTCGATTTGTATATTACCATGCCTCATGAGAATGATATTTATAAGGCCACAGAAACCCCGTTACCTACGCCAGGGCATTCAGCTCACTGGCTTTGATACACCAATATTCCAATCATATATAACTAGTCTTCATCAAATCCATGAACTATTCACTCGACAATTTCCGGAACGTATGTTGGAGGAATTCAAACCCGATAATTTCATCACATATTCCAGCTTAAACTTCGGCACCCGCTACTTCACTTCACTACGCGATGACCCATGTTGTGTTCAAATTCCATTCCCATTGGTGGTGGATCCCAAGGGAATTCTGTCTTCAATGCAGACCGATATCTATGTGCATACCACGGACAATAGGGTTTTATATTATATGCTCCTAAACAGGACTCCACCTCAGTAGGTTGATCAATACGATGTCAATTTAAATTAACTAAAATATCCATAACAAGTTTTCAGCCAACTACTCCAACAAATTTCCGAATTGGTGACATTGTTGAAATCCAAACTACAATCATCGCAGTACCTATCAAGGACAAACATTTCAAAATGGTACCTCAGCTGCGCTCAATTGCCCTTATTAATAGTGACTTTTCACAGGTATGCATATGAAATATGTAAATAAATGATTTTAATTCATCAGGACGGCTGCAGGAAGCATCAGGAAATAGGTTTAAATCAACCATACGACCGACCATTCTCGACGTATCTCTGAAACGCAGAATTGGGTATGAAAACGATCTGGATGATGAAGATATATCTCATGCACAGAAGAGAATTGATGATATGCAAATTCAGGAAATCTAACAATGAAATGAAACCCTAACTGTAACACTTTCCAGACTTTGCTAAAATTTTTATATAACAATGTAGTAACATTATAACTACCACCACTTTCTTACAATTTCTGTAATGTTGTAAACCATTAATTATAACCATCTAAAAGTCTAATAAGAATATAAATAAGAATAGTATAGCATGGTAAACCAAAACATGTGAATATTACATCACACAGTTCAGACGAAACATATGACATCATACATACATCTGTCTGCAAAATGCCATGACCAACTGACTGACTGAGATATGAAACAATTAAAGTGTATGATCTCCATTTGGCATATTAAAAATTATATGCAATTATATATATTATATGTATATATGTTCCATCTGAATGACTTTTTTTCTTTGATTTTAATGCACCCAAATGCATGTTGTTTGAATGAAAACTGACAAAGATATAAGATAAGCATTATGACTTCCCAAAATGTCACAGTAATCGATATTTGTTTAGCCATTGTATATATTTAAGCAGACCATCTGAATGACATTTTTTTTCTGATTTTAATACACCTAAACATATGTTATTTGGATCAATACTGAATGAGATATGAGACGATCATTGTCATTTCCCGATATAGTAATAAATTACTCGCGAGTACTCGCGAGTAATTTATTTCCTTTTTCGGAAATAGAAATGAAAGCCTCATATCTCACTCAGTTTTGTTCCAAATAACATATGTTTAGGTGCATTAAAATCAGAGAATAATTCTCATTCAGATGATGTACATAAATATATACAATGACGAAACAAAAATCAATTTACCGCTATATCGGGAAGTCATAATGCTTATTTTATATCTTGCTCAGTTTTCATCCAAATAACATATGTTTAGGTGCATGAAAATCAGAAAAAAAATGTCATTCAGATGGAGTGCATTTATATACAATTGCAAATAAATATATGCCAAATATAGATCACAAACTTTAATTGCCTCATATCTCAGTCAGTTCTTATCCAATTAACTTATGCTTAGGTCCATTAAAATCAACACAAAAAGGCTGTTCAGATGGTGTATATAACATTTGTATAATGCAACTGTGAATCACAACTTTGTATGAATACGTAAGAATGATGTAGACGATAATGATGTACCTCATGCACAGATTTGATTGTTGCTTATACTGTGTAACATTGTAAATAAACTTGGATAAATAATAAAAATAAAATATTACATAATATAAAAGTGAAATGTAAATAATACATGTGACTCTAATCACTCAAATCATGACATGTGATCAAATGATCAAAGATATGATGTCATATAATGACATCAAGTAATGATATCATATGACCAGCTGACTTACAATCAGAGTTGTCATAATGGTCATGGGACAGGATCATGAGACAAGGTCACCAGTCCAAATTTATGCTTGATTAAGGAAGGTTTCACCTAATCAAGTAACTTCTCACCAGGAAAACACTGAATTTTTGAGCACCCAAAACCCCCTCAAAAGTACCGTAAGAAAACGAGTCCCTATTCTAGGGACTCGTAA
>Ga0210387_10001999_pt1 | contig 15450 bp, 19 predicted proteins | sample IncBWC7OmetaG_FD_160108 | JGI IMG/M metagenome (GOLD analysis project Ga0210387, IMG submission 160108) | Forest soil microbial communities from Barre Woods Harvard Forest LTER site, Petersham, Massachusetts, United States - Inc-BW-C-7-O ...
GACATGCTGGGAGAGAGCCCAAGAGACGGTTGGGGAAGCGCTAATTCGGTTGTGATGCTGTAAGTATTGAAGGGCGACGCCAAAGACCATCTTAAAATCACCCTCCGTGAAATTGGCATGAAGAGGGCGGAGGGAGCCGATAATGGAAAGGAAGCCCAGGATATGGACAGCCATGTCTGGATTGGACATGATCTGCGAGAGTTTCTCCAGGATCCTTGGCAGACATTTTGTCATCGAGGATTGGAGCTCAAAAGCCGAGAGTGACAAGGCGTGAAGGCAACACTTGATAGTCGAAAGCTGTTCATTGAGACCCGCTTGAAACACCTCCACTAGCAGATGCCGCTGATTCGCGTCAAAGCACCGGCGATAACTGACCAACACCGACAATGTGTGATATGCCAAACCCCGTGCATCCCGAGCTTTCAGACCCACAGGCCAGTGGTCGATACATGAACCCAACTCCCAATTAAGAATACTCGTGCAAAGCACAGTGAGAATCTTCGCAACAAGGTCTCTAGACCTCGGTCCACAGAACAAGTGCTTGTTCGCGAGTTGGACAGGAAGATGACAAAGAACATAGGAAAGAATCTCCCAATTCCTCTCCTTCTCCAATATAGTCACGATGGCAGACAGATACGTCGAAATGGGGACAACCATTCTGGTGCCCGGAGCAGTCGCATCGTGCGAGATTAGAGCCTCACTGGGCATGTCAACTTGAGCAATAGTAAACGGCAAGCGCTGGGGAATGTGCCAAATGGGATCTCTGGATTGGAACGCAGGAGTGACCGGTGTGCTCTTGGCAGCGACCCTCGAACGACTTCTGCTCGGAGCTGAATTGGACGGCCCTCCCCCACGCCCACGAGAAGTTCGTCGTCCGTCCCTCTCCTGCGGCATCCGCGATCGAGCCATGCGATCAAATACTGCATCACTAAAAGGCTCTTCCACCCTCCGCTCAATCCGCTGCAGGGAGCCGTCCCATACGCGGTTGATTAAAGAGGCCAGCATCGTAATATGACCATCGGGATCATACGCAGAATCGACAAAGTATAATCGATGGTCGCGGTCTGCCCTCAATCGCATCAGAAATTGCAGGATGGTCAGCTTCGCCTTGACCGACTTTGCTTCTCCAACCAGGTTGACAAGAATATTATAAACGCGAACTGCAAGACTCAGGTTGGATTCCTCCAGCACAAATGGAGTGAACGAAAGTTGACTGAAGATGGCGACGAGCGTGCTGGCGGCTCCAACAACTCTAGGCAACGAAGTAGTTTCGGGCCGTGGTGGTGATGCTGAACTTTCCAGGTGGCCGTCCAGAGTTTGTGGTTGCATCGACTGCGACCTTGACGAGTTCCCGGTGGCCAAGGACGTAATTAGTGACATAACCGAAGGTAGCGCCGACCCGCCATCGTCTCCCCTCCCCCGACCATGGAAATCGGGCTGCATCCTCGACAAGATGGGTATAACGGTTGGCTGCGGTGATGTAGAGTGCGTATCTGTCGTGGCAATTGATGCAGCATCGGCATCATCGTCTTCTTCACCCCCACCCTCCGACGCAACAGCCACCAACAGGTCGATATACCTGGTAATCGTATCGTCCCCGCCTTCTTCCAGACCCTCAACACTCCTCAACACCACCTCGTCCCCCAAAATCCTCCACATAGCATCGCTATCATCCCCGTCCACGTCACCATCCCCATCCCCATCCCCATCTCCACCATCATGCGCTCTCTCCCTGCTCCTCTCACAAAATTCGCACACCAAATCCGCCAAAGGCCGCCGATATCCCGTCATATCCCTAACACTCTCGTACACACTCCCGAGCGCCAGCATTACTGCCCTCCTTGTTTTCGGCCTTTGTCCAGTAACAAGACTAGGGCTCCGAAACAAGCTCTCCCAATTGTTCAGCCAGTCTGGAGAGGTGGGTGAGAGATCATGTTGTTCTGCCATAACAAGGGGAAGCCTGGCTGTGTCAGAGTCAGTAAGGTGATCTGCGATGGAGAGGAGGGTGGCGGAGAGGAGGGGGTTGAGGTTTGTTGCATGATCACGGGAGAGGAGGGAGGAGAGGGTACGGAGGAAAGGAGTTGGGGCGGCTGTTGGCTGGGATATCGGGATCATGGATGGAGTTCCGTCTTGATGTCTTGAATGTGAACAAGAAAATAATCTTACAAGCTCGCAGGTGAAGAAATGAACTGGTCACTTACCTCAACAAAAGAATATAGCCAGCAAGATTATACAAAGTCTCGCCCACCGCTGTTGCCTCTTCCTCCTCTAGTATCACATTATCCTCCCTCGAGTCCAACTCTTGCAACACATCTTTCAAAGCCCCAGCAACTTCCTCCAATATGCTCTCCTTTCCGTCCCTTACCTTCTCCCCGTCCACGTCACATCCAAACTTTACCCATGCTTCAACACTTGCGCTCAACACTCTCCCCAGCCTCCCCGCATCCCATCCACCCTCACCCAATCCTCCACCCCCTGAATCATCCTTCGGCCAAGCTCTCTCCATCAAATCCCTCTCCACATCCATATGTCCTGGTGCACCTGAATGCGAGTACCCAACAGATGCCTCACGCGAGATATAGGCACGTGCGAGACGCGTGAAGAGAGCGCGGCGGATGTAGTTGCGGAGGGTGCGATGAGCTCCAAAAGATATCCGTATATGCGCGTGTATTTTTTTCTTTTGATCTGAATCTGAGTCCGTATCGTCGGGAAGGGATGGAGGAAAGAGATGATGTTTCAAAATCCTCATACAACGTGCTGAATACGGGCCCGCAAACAAGGAATTGAGTGTCTCAGTGAGCCGATCCTCTGGTGACGATTTACGCGGAGATTGCGGCATGACGCTGAGGCGGGGGAGGGGAGAAGCACAGGATGCCAGGGCGCAGAAGAGGACAGGAAGAATGGTGTCGAGTGAAGCAGAGGAAAGTGTTTTTAATTGCAAGGAGAGGTAGTTGAGATAGAGTGTTACGGCGATGTCGGCAGGGTGTTTTGTAGGGTATGTAGGTATTTGGACTTGGGGGATGACAGTGATCGATGAGATGGAGATGGAAGAGGGATGTCGTCTATGTGAACGAGACCTTGAAGGTGTGCTGTTATTCGAGTTTGATTCGGTCGGTGGGGACGAAAGTTCGGGTGTCTCAACAGGCGGATCAACGGATTGTTCCACCAGCTCCCCATAAAACTGCAACACACCCGCCAACTCCTCTTCCGGAATTCTCGCTACAACTTCCGGATTATCCACCACACTTGTCACGAACGCAGTGAGGATGTCAACACTCCGCTCCCTTTCTGCCCTCTCCACTCGTTCAACAAGCACATCACCACGGAGCAAGCCTTCGAAAGCGCCTTTTATCCAGGATTTTAGCACATTCAAAAATAGTGTCTCGATCCCTACAATCTCCGAACCGAACTTGGTCAGGGCACGCAACGCCTTGAACCGTGGCTCCCACAGATCCACCGCCCACGAATTGCCAGGCCCTTGAAAGAGGGAGAAATATGCCAGTCGATCCGCCGTACCAAGTCCAACAGCCTCGTTGTTTTCCCAATACGCAGATAAGATATCATAACCAGCACACTGGAGCGAAGTGGGAGACTCGACGGCGCAGAGCGAAGCCAAGATGGGGTTAAGAGCCGCATGTGGAGGAATCGGAGAGTGGGTAGACAGGGCACTTGCCAGAGATCGTGCGTATCCTAGACTGGGAACGGCTGGAGGGGTCAAGGCCTCGATAAGTGCCTCCAGAGAAAGAGGCTGGGTGATGGGTGGTACTGGGTTAGGTGGTGGGGTCAAGTCTGCACGAGGCCTGCGCCAGGAAAAAGCTGAAAACGAGGCTGTGTTTGCTCTTGGGCGAGACATATTTTGGTTCTCTGCATCCTGTTGCTGACGGGGCATTCAGCGAAGAACGACAGCTGGACTGTCAAAATATTGTGAATGTCATTCAGGCGTCGATGTTCACTGAATTCATGACCTACCTGGTAGCTGTATTGGATCAGAACAGTAGCCGTAATTGAATATTCCAGCGGTAGAGTCTCGAGTTGAAGTTGGTCCTAGCTAGTAATGGTCGGAGCGACTAGTGCTAGTAGTGCTACTTGCAGTAGTCTGTCGGCTAGGAAATTATTTCTGATTTCTTGTCATGTGATCCCGATCACTACGATCGCGAGTGTCGCGTCGAACAACCGTGTTGCGTACTCACTCATAGTAATAGCACTCATAGCAATAGCACTCATAGTAGTAGTTATACTCCGTATCCGTACGATTTCAATTTGAGAATCTCTTTATATCTTCAACTTCAGAATCCCCTTCTAGTCGACGGGTCACAAACCATCAATTCCCTTGGTTTCCAATTGGTTAAACTGATGGAGATAGCAAGCGCCACAAGAAGTGATTTCGGATCAAGTATAAGAAGCAGTCATTGAACAAATTGACACAGAGCTGGACACAGGGGTGATATTACACAGCAGTCAAAAAGGTCGACAGCATTGAGGATGTGGATTGGGCGTGAGCAACCCGAGAGCAATGGGAAGATAAACGGTAGACAGACTGGAGCAAGGGACGCCATACAGGTGTAGAGGAGCAGTATGGTAGAACACAAGAACTTCAAGAACTTCACGAATGCCGGGGAAGAATTGCATTTATTAACCGACTGTAATCTGTACCAAAACAAGAAGTTAAACGTCAGGACAACAAAGTGACTAGATGGGAATTATGGATGCAACAATGGACTGAAAGCAGACCTGCACAAGCCTCCTTAGCACGCGCCATGCCAGCAATTTGAGCCGTTTCGGTTTCTTTGCCTGCTTCGACGTGGAGAGCACGTCGCTTTTCTGCGAGGATCTGGGAGTGGTGTGTGGTATCATTATGCACGATAGCACCGCTCAGGAGATTGGATAGAATAGAAGAAGAGCAGCGGGATAACAACGCACGAGGAGCTTCTGTTGTTCCGTCCAGATCTGAAACCATAATTTGCGGATGCGATCCTCGGATGAGGCGTATTGTGGGATAAATTTTGCGTAGAGGGAATCGCTGCTCCGACCAATCGGTGTTTGCTTTTTAGTGGGACATGAGAAGCGGATTAGGGAATAGGACGAACAGTCGTTGGAGAGAGGATTTGACGCCTTCTGATGGGTTTAATAACTAATGACGGGATAAAAATCGGTTAAAGGAACGAAAAATCCATGGACAGACGTCTTGATCAATATGCTTCTTTGCCGTTGCAATGAATTTCTTCTCTTTCTCTCTCTCCTTCCCGATTGACGCTAAACAACAGGAGTAAAGCGAGATCGTTGGATAAAGATGGTTGTGCATACTTTTTATCTGCTCATAGAAGACTGCCAGGAGTCTGCTTCGAGTTAGTCCTTGCCCGGGGCTTGGCAACGAGAGGGACTGGCTCACTGCTGCGCGTTATCATCGCTGCCTGTGGATTGTTGCGAAGCAAGGAAATCAAAGTCATCTGCGTCGACTTTGCGCGATTTTTTCGGTTGTACTCGGCGGTTTGACATACGTCGGTACCTTCGTAAGTAAGCCTGTACGGTGAGCCTCAGTAGTTTTGGTTAGAAATTATAATTTAGGGCGTGACCAAGATGGCTCTATCACGTGAGGTCACTCCTCTAAATGCGCTACCTCCTGCTACTACTGTACAGCTGTTCAGCGGGAGGGGATTGGTGGTAGGTCGAAACAAGCAGGGCGGGGGCAGAAAGCCTTGGTGGAATGGTGCAGTAGGAGAAACGGAGGATCTTGAGGAAATACATGCAAGAGGTACAAACAAACACGAAAATGGTTGGACGATGCAAAGAGAAACAAGTGAGGAGTAGAGCACCCGTCGTAGCGAGAAAATGAACAACATAGTGAACATGAACTCCACGGCAACGCCATCACCGAACGATCAAGAACCTCAAACACAGTAACGCTGTGGAACTGACGGATTCAGCAATGCCCGGGAATTCTACTATATCACACTCCATATTATGAGCTGATGATCGTAGTTCGGACATAGACAGCGAAATTCGTTGCCAGGGTTGCCACACGTAGACTTCTTTTCCTTCAGCAAAGTCTTCTGGATTACGGATGCGTGTCTGTGGGTGAAAAGGTGTGGTAAAGGAAAGCAGGACTGTGTATATCTCTTTCTGTTCGTTCAACCGCGTATTTGGATTCGAAGAAAGAAGACGACATAACGCGACCCCAGGTAATGACTGGCTTGGGGAAGGGTGTTTGGAGTTGGCAGAGGGAGGGTGGGGAATGTGGAGGATCTTGATGATAAGGAGGCGGAGGTCAGGCGTAAGGCGATGGGAGGAGGAAGGCGATAGGTGGTATTCGGTTTCCTTTTGCCAGAGGGAGAGGGAGGTGTGTGAGCGGGTAAGGGCGGAGGATGCGACGGAGGCTAAGCCGTTGCTATAAGACGAAGACGTTTGATTGAGTCTTGATGAGACGAGAAAGAAGGGTGAGCTTACCGGATAAACCTGGGTCCCTTGCCTTTCGTGCCTTTTTCTGGGCTGATGAGGATACCACGATGTTCTTCAACATTTGCGTTCGCCTCACCGTTTGGGAAATTAATGTCGGGGTGTTGGTCATGTAGGAAGATGGACGCTAACTCGGCATTTCCGTTGTCTGTTTTGAGATCTGTGGCTCGTGCGACGCGTGTTGTGGAAATTGTGTGCATTTCCTTCAACGGAGAGGAGGGACGGCCGGGAACAAGTGCCGGTGGAGGTGGGAGAGAGATGAGGGGGCCAGCCGTTTTGGACGCGGAGGATGAAGTCGTAATGGATGGCGGTGGTGGGGGGCGTTGGAGAATAGCAGTGGGTTTATCAGGTGAAGTTTCAAGGACTGGTATGGGTTTGTAGGATGTCAGAGGGGTCGTTCGTCTCGGAGTAGGTATGGGTCTGGGACGAGGTGGGGTTGCGTATATCAGTGTTGGGGGCTTCAGGGTGCGCATAGTGAGTCGAACGTTCCCTGACGGTGCGACAGTTTCATCGGGAATAATGAGAGTTGAGGACCGAGAGGAGCGATGGGTGGTTGAAGCGGATTTCGACTCAGGCGTTGGTGAATCATGGGGATCGAAAGCGGATGCGAATCGAGGTGTGGGTGTTTTCAGCAGTGCTTTCGGCTTGGGCTTGGTGAATCCGTCTGGAGGTGCCATTAGACGGGGACGCTTTGGGTTGCGAGACTGCTGGTGTGAACGTTTAGTGCCATAAATATCAATATATCAATGCTTGGAGAGTCCGTTTGATGATTAGACTTGGATTAGACGGACCTCTGCGCCCGTAATATTGTCTTTGCGCGACATCCAGTTTATCAATATATAAGTTTGCGATTCAGCAAGAGTAAACACCTGACCTTCCCACATAAGGTAATAAGTAGCTCTGGTGTCCGCCTTCAAGCTCTCCGGCAGCTGGGACGCGGCGCTGATAGCTGTTTCATTTCTTGTTGCTCTGATGTGATATTTGTTCATCCCTGGAGCTATGGCTCTGGCTGCTCCGGGTTCTGTTGAGCCCGCTGAACAAGTCTATGGCTTCCGCAAGGGCACTGAAACTAGGTATTAATTGGGCGTATCATGATCAAGGGTATAGCCCTGTTGCCGATGTCAATTTTGAATCGCAAAATCCTGTCATTGGTGAGTTCCAGAGTCAAATCAGTGTTTGGCATTTGCTTTCTGTAGGTGTAAGGTCTTTCGGGGATGGAACGAAACATGTCTGGCGAGCACAGTAAATTTATTTTCATTGACTTATTTTCAGACCCTGCAGAGGTCCGACGATATGCAACGGCTGTAAACCGCGGCCTCGCTTTAGCAGGAGTCGCCCCCTATGCAAAACAGGACACGGTGACACAAATGTGGACTCACACCTCGCCCTCCCGCGTATCCTAAAGCCCAAATCTGCGCTACTCTCCACTGAGCTTGTTCCCTTCCATGCGCTTGTGGCTGACAACATCGCGACAATCATGACCGGGTATATGGCATTCCCATTTGTCACAGGGAACAATAGGCCCTGTTCCCTCTCACGGATGATCACGACCGATTTGTTAAGGGGGGGTTTAGTATTCGGCGGAGTAGCAGTGACAGATTGTTTGGAGATGGATGCGATTACTGATCCTCTACAAGGGGGGTGCAGGGTGGAAGAGGGCACGGTTAGAGCACTTGGAGCTGGTGCGGATGTAGTTATGGTTTGTCATATGATGGAAAGGCAGCACGGAGTTGTTGAGAGAGTTTTGGGGGCCATCGAAAGGGGTATACTAGACTTCCAGGAATTGGAGGTTCCTGGGAGAAGGGTGGGCGCGCTTAAAGATCAATTCGCTGGGATTTGGGATGATGTCCTGTGGGAGAATCCACATTTTGCGGAAGAATGGGAGAAGTTGAAGGAGGAGAATAGGAAGTTGAGCGCAAGGGCTTATGCACAATCTATTGCGCTCATTGAGGATTTAACGGGGTTGGTACCATTGAGGGGTGAGAAAGATGCATCTGGAAAGCAAGTAGTGCTGTTTACACCAGAGATGGACAGCATGAAGGTGGTGGATGATGCTGATGAGATATCGAGGACTACTTAAGAGGGGGGGCACGGGAAGAATAATCCTGAGGCATCGTTCCTTGTGCTTGCGGGGTCAGTAGCAAAGCGGGTTAGCGTGAAACATTTTGTTTATTCACGGAAAGTGGCCACGGTGAAGGCAGACATGGGAAATGAGGCAGAAGCACTGATTTTTGTGACGTGGAATGGAGATCGGAGTACATGGCAGATCGAATGTTTGAAGGAGGTGCTTCGGACAGTGCCAGTGAGGTTACCAATGATATTGTTGGCGAGTTGTGCACCGAATGACTTTCTAAGGGTGCGAGATTTGTTGGGGAGCGAGGATCATATCCTGGGTAGGGCGAAGGGAAGGAGGGTGGTTTACATGGCGAATTTTGAGTTTACATCAGACGCGTTTGAGACTGCGGTTGGGTTGATGTTGGGTTGATGTTTGGAGAGAACGAAGCTAGTGGGAGGGTTCCGGTACTTTAGGGGAGTGGCTCAGTTTGGGCGGGAGGGGTTGGGCAATGAATATCGATGAATGCTCACCAGGTCACGGTGGAGAAATGTCCATCGCCTTGTTCACGCATATACTGAGCACTGATTTGGAGGTCATCGAAGCGTTGAATAAATAGCGTAAGTGGTGCTTGGTCGATCCGACAAGAGAATAGAACATATTTTTGAAGTAACATTGCAATCTGACTGCAGGATTCCGCAGAATCAGAGGCTCTAGCAAAGCTACTAGCCAGGATATCCATTATTAGAGCTGCGTACTTCCACGTGTTGTGACACAGCCTCCATTCCAGTCCCTGTTCCTGCGGGTCCTTCCCTTTCGTCTGCACACTACTAGGTTAAGGCATCCACCACCGCCTCTACCACAACATGAAGAAGCTCTTTGGTCGGGATAAACCAAGAATCCCAAAAGTATCTAGGGAGCATCCCATAGGCGTGGGTGTGCCGGAGGTATATGATCATGTCGCCTGCTACCGAATATATTATCCTTACCATTGTCCTGCGATGTGTGATATGTGATTATAGGAACGGCAGGTGCTGACTCCGATCCACCAGCAACATGCTCTATATGAACATCAGTTGACTCAAGGATTGCGCAGAACGTCCAGCGAAGAGGAGCGCTGGGAAGTAGTCTCGTCCTATGATGAGACCCCGTTGCAGACCCCACACGCCCCGGCCCTGTCCCCGTCTCGTACGCCGTCGTTGGCGTCCCTACCACCTGGCGCTTCACCGCCGATCCCAAGCCCCCAAGCCCCACGATCTCCTTCCCCATTTAGTGTAGTGTCCAACCCGTCGGTGCAGTCCAATAAACTGGGGTCAACGCGGGATCGGGAGTCCCAGCAAGCGACACTTAGGAAGAAACCGCAAGGGGGTAGTGGGGTTGCTGCGTTGGGGATTTTGAGGGCGCTTGATCCGCATGCTGTGGAACCAGTGAATATGAATCAACAAACGAGGGCGCATTCTGAGGAGCGGATTGGCGGGTCGGAGAATGGACATAGTTATCGTGAGAGGGAAAGGGATGTGGGAGATAGGAGGGAGAAGAAAGGTTTTTGGGGTAGGGATAAGGAAAGGGAGAAGGACAAGGAGCGGGAAAGAGAGAGAGATAAGGAGCGGGAAAGAGAGAGAGATAAGGAACGGGAGAGGGAGAGAGGTAGAGATCGGGAGAGGGACAGGAGGGACGAGGATAGTCAGGCTGAACTTACGAGGATGATAGGTAGGTGCTTCTCTTCAGGTGGATGTGGGTCGGTCATACCTCAACAGAATCTGGGGTGTCATTTTTCTTCTATTTTACCGGCATCCACCACTTATTTACCCCTACGTTTTTGAAAGAAGTCGTTAACCCTATTTTCATAGGATACTTGACGGCGACAGCCTCGGAAGATTGGGTTCTTGTCCTCGAGGTATGCGATAGAGCGTCTGCTAACGAAAATAATGCCAAGGAGGCTGTTCGGGCGCTCAGACGCGAGTTCAAGTAGGTTCTTCCCGTTCCTTCCACTAGTGTCTCCGCTGAACTAAAATTAACAGATATGGAGAACCACCTGCCCAATTATCTGCCGCTCGCGTGTGTTCCTCCTGTCTCCGAAGTCATATCTAGCGCCCTGATAATTTCACTTAGCTCTGGGCAATCATGCTCCGAAATTCGTCAGAAATCTTCATCTCGCAGTCGACTTCCCGGAAATTTTTAGATACGCTCGAAGATTTGTTAACCTCCTCTCGGACCTCCCCCGTCGTAAGAGAACGCTTGATAGATGTACTAGCTGCCGCTGCCTATGCTAGTGGAGGTAGTGAGTGTTGTCCTGTGCAGACATCAACATCGATATTCTGGTATCCATTATTGATGGCGCCTTGGTTCTAGAAAAGGACGGCCGGGGCGAAAGGGATGGATTCCGGGGTCTTTGGCGGAAGGTTAAACCTCACGATAAACCTGATGAAGTACGTTTCTTCCCTCCATGACAAATCCCCTGATGATCAACGCCTATAATGAATGCTGGACGACAGGGTGTACCGTTCGATACAGATGATGCGATGTTTAATCCCCCTGTAGGCAACCCGTATCAGGAAATCACGCCTGTGCCGGATGTCGTTCCGCATATATCCCAAGTGGTTGGTTTGCGCAATTTGATCCCCGGACAGTGTTTGTTAAATTGAAATTATGTACAGAATGCCTCTCGTAAACGAAAATCGCCAACCAGGAATCGGATTATACCGCCCGAGGAGGATATGCGGCGGTTGTTCCAGGAATGTCAGATCGGACAAGGTAATGCTTTGCTACTCTCAGAAGCATTGGTGTTTGCGAAGCCCGAAGATTTGAAGAAAAAGGAGATTATCAAGGTCAGTCTCGGCCTCGACTCAAGCGTTTGCTGGATGTATTGATATCTACTTGTGTTCACAGGAATTCTATCTGAAATGCCGATCGTCCCAAGAACTCATCTACGCTCAGATCCCTTGGGCCTCTGCGGGTGCCGAGCGTTCCCGGTTAGTCAAGGATCAAGAAGGGCATCCGCGGACCTTCTCCCATTCAAATGACCACTCGGATCTAGGTTCGAATCATGTGGGGGAGGATCCCCCAGTACAACTAACGACGGAGGAGACATTGCTGGCGGCACTTTTGGCTGCTAATGCGGAATTAATCGAGGCCCTGAAGCAGTATGATGACATGGAAAGGGTTGCGATGGAGAGGAAGGCTGAGGATCGGAGTCGGAAGGAAGTTAGAATGGATCGGAAGGTGAGTTTCTAGATGACTTTCTGTATTCTATAGTTCTTCACACCGTCTGTATATTTTAGCAATTGCAATACCTCGATCAGGAGGGTTCCCTCCAGGTGGAACCCTCGGGCGGGGGTGGTACCAGTTCATCGTCACGTAGTCCATCGCCATCTCCACTTTCAAACACGCCACCGCCAGCCACCCTCGCTCATCCTCTACCTCGTCACCTCCCTGTCTCTCATTCTAACTTGGATCCTACATCTCAATCTCAAAACTTGGCTCCTCCACCCGCTGCGCCGCATGGCCCTCGCTCTCCTGTTCAATTATCAATAGACTCACGCACACCATCGCCTGGAACACCAAACCATGTGACAACGACTAGCTCATCGGGGATCAGTGCGACTGAACTACAAGATGGACTGAATAGCCTTTATATTAGTCACGACCATCTGAGGTCGGAGGCGGGGGTGGACGTAGAGGTCAGGGCATCCGTGAAGCCTAGCGCGAAAGCCCTTGGCAAGCGGAAGGTCATTGATGCTGAGGAAGCTGACCGTCAGTATCTTTTCAGCATACAGCGTCAACTTTTGATTGTCGACACTACTAATGTATTTGCAGAGACTTTCGGTCCAGACGACATGTTATTTGAGCACAAGGACGATCCATTTCCTTTGGACGATCGGCCTCTTTCAGACCAAGACAACAGTCCGGAGGGGCGGTACCAACATCCTGTGCATTATGTGTACGACGCAGCAGCGGAACGTACGCAACAGCGGATCCAAGAAGGACATGCATTGGTGAATGGTGTACATTAGTTCTTAGGTGTCTTAGAGGAAAGTTGGGCTTTGCTATTAGTTCATGCAGTAATTGCTATCTCACTGTAATGCCTGATGGATTTCTGCTGCAGTTCTGTTGCATATTAGAGAACGGGTGGCATTATATTATAACGGCAGGATTATCGTGCGTATGGATGGAAGTTATGTTGACCGCGATTGGTGATGCGCGATGGCCCAGGACCTGTATTCACCATTGCTCTGCCAAAATTAGGATTCACTCCACTCATCCCTGCGGCTACACCCACCCCCATCCCATTCATACCTCCGACTGAGCTGCCGCCAACAATCCCTGACATTAACCCTGCACCTCCCATCGGACCCATCCCTAATCGCAACGCACCCATATTCGCCATGCCGTTCATATTGTTCATCGGATTCACACCACCCATCAGATTCATCCCATTCATCCCCCCCATAGGGTTATATCCATTCATACCCATACCCATCGCCATGGCCATCGGGTTTAAATTCATTATCGGCATACCTCCTCCCATCATTGGCACTTGGCCTAAAGAACGCTGATAGAGTATCGACATTGGATTCGGTTGCTGGGAAGGAAATGGGATGTTTGTGGATGGCGTTCTAGAGTCGCGATCATTGAAAAACGAATCGCGACTGTTATTATTGCTGTTGTTCATATTTCGCGATTGGTCGCGTTGGCTACGAGGTTGAGCCATTTTGACTTCGATCTGAATAGAGAGGTTTCAATCGAACAAAAATTGTACAGGGAAGAGATTTAACCTGTTTGTCATCTAATATCAACCCAATCTTCCCTACCAGTTGATCTGCATTGCTTGCATCCTCGAATGTCACGAATCCGAAACCCTTGGATCGACCGGACTCGCGATCGACCATGACGGTCGCATCGACAACTTTGCCATAAACGGCGAAAAAGTCACGCATAGAATCTGAAGTTGTTGACGGCGATAGGCCGCCAACGAAGTAACGTGTGTTCCGTAGGTGTTCCTCACGAGGAATCGCACGTTTGGGGTCAATCTGTCCATGCAACACAGCCACATCAATGTGAGCATGCTGATTATTTATTCCATGGTACATACCGCCTTGCCGTCTAAATAATGTTCCCGAACCACAACAGCATTGACTGAAGTTGGATCCTCAAACGTCAAAAATGCAAAACCCCGAGATGTTCCCGCCGGATCGCGCATGATTGTACAAGCATCGACCTTTGCTAGTTGTAAGAGGTTTATTGAACAACGGCCGACAGTTCGCGTACCTTTCCAAATTCGGAGAAGTAGTGCCTTAGACCTTCTATTTGGTGGAAATGCATAAGACGAATAGTAGGTGAAGATTAGCGCTACATAAATTGACGTGTATAAGGATGAGGTACCGTCTGTTGTGTCCCAGTTAAGACCACCAATGAACATTTTGCTACCAAGTGGGATCGTATGGGAAGAACCATGGGAAATAAAGACAAGGTAGATGCAATCGGATGGTATGTCGAATAGTGCAGAGTGTGCCAGAGAATAAATGATATAGAATTAGTGTCCGGGAGACAATAGCCATATAGGTGGAGAAAGGGGTATAAATTTACTATGGCCGTGAGAAAAATACGATGTCTATGACCGTTCATTGGTTTGAGGCTGAAGCAAGCAAACCCGAAGGCGCGGGAAGAATATTGCAAGCAAAGGGGCTTACCCAGCATCATGCATTTCCGAAGGTTTCTTCCCGAAGATGCTGTCCGAAGCACCAGTACCGGAAGAATTTTCATGTGTCGCAATAGCAGATGTCGCGGTTGTCGTTGTTCGCGGATGTGGGGGCAAAGGAATTTCTATCCGTTGTTGACGCTCCTGACTAGGTGTTTGTTGGTAGGCAGAAAACTGCTGAGCAATCTGAGCTGAGTACGACAATGCTGCCGAGCTTGGCGATAAAGGTTTGGCAGGGAGGGAACGGAGGGCATCTTTCCTCACGGTCGGGGATGATTGTGGAGAATAGTGGTCTTTTTTCAATGTTGACATCGGTCGTGCGTCGGCGGCTCCATTGTCACTGGTAGGAGGCATTTCATCAACCTCATTTTCATGTTCTTGAAGAGGAACAGCATATTCGTTCTCATCGTCGCCGTAAATGTCTACCGACCGGCTGTGATCAAGAGAAACCAAATGGCGAATGAATGTCTCGCGCACCTCCATAAAGGTCAGAGTCCAGGGGCTTGGACATGCTGTGGGCAATAGGTAAATTGGTGTCAGCAAAGGGCCAAAGGTGAGCACGACAAACGTTGGATGTTCAACTTTCAAACATGTGATGAATTATGAGGCGGGCATCGCAAGCGCTTGAAAGCAGCTTGTTGTGCTACCCATATATGGCCGCGTTGGCGTAGTGGTAGCGCGTCTCACTTGTAAACTGAGCTGTATTTACCTTATGAGAAGGTCACTCGTTCAATCCGGGTACGTGGCAAATTTTTGAATTACAGGTAAATTACAGTTTGACTATCTAGATTTTTACAGGCCTTTCTTTGACAGCTGATTAAACAGCTGATTAAAAAACTGTAGACGTTTCCTAAAAAAATCACAACTAAGCGCTGTGCTAGACTTGAGCCAGTCAGTCTCCTTAGTGGTACTATATATGGTCTTGCCGAGAATGGGGATGGAGGGAGAAAAAAAGTGTATGATACAGTAACTTTTCAAAGTCTGATTTTGCCCATTTGTAGAATAGATTATAATTAGGGCCTGATTGGGTGACTTCCCGTGGGTTTAGAAAACCTAGATTCATACCTAAACGTAAAATATTTGAAACTCCGCAAATTACAAGTTTCCGACTCTAAACCAAAGCGGCTGCTACAAATAAAAGTAAATCTGGAAATGGTCTTTGTTTATCGACCACGTGCCTGCATTGCCAACTTCAACATGCACGTGCAACAAGCGAAATTTTACTTCTTGCAGCCGCCACCCTCAG
>Ga0210387_10002000_pt1 | contig 15448 bp, 12 predicted proteins | sample IncBWC7OmetaG_FD_160108 | JGI IMG/M metagenome (GOLD analysis project Ga0210387, IMG submission 160108) | Forest soil microbial communities from Barre Woods Harvard Forest LTER site, Petersham, Massachusetts, United States - Inc-BW-C-7-O ...
GTCGGATTCGAGGTGAGGCCCGTCACCGAGAGCTCGTCGATGTAGCGCCTGAGCGTGCCGCTGTTCAGCAGCTCGCGGGTGATGTTGTCGAGCCACAGGCTCTGGCCGAGATCGTGAAGCTTCTTGGTCGGTTTCATCCTGTCACCTTTGAGGTTGGTTGAAGGGCGTGCGGCGCCGTCCGCAGCCGCGGTAAGTCATAATGGAGCAAGTCGCCGATATGCTCGATCGTTACATCCGCCGGCGGCAAGGTGCTGAGCAGTTTAGCATCATGAGCATATTGGCCCTGGCGCGGAAACACGGTCGTCACGCGCTCTCCCCACACTTGCTTGACCGCGTCCAGGATGCGCAGCTTGTCGTCCACAAGAATGTAATGCTCGGCCGGATAGCGCCGCTCGACGTCAGCCAGCGCCTCTTCCTTGTGGATGTAGATCAGTACATGCCCGTCCACGGCATCGCCTATGCCTGCATGCTCGACCTTGCGCGGCTGAAAGACGACGTCGCCATCCGACAGGATCACGGTCGGAGCAAGGCTGCGCAACCGCTTCAGCACCTCGATCGCGCCCGGGTAGAGTCGGTCGGCGAAGGGGTAATCCATGAGAAATGACGACATCGACAGCAGCTCGATCTCCTGCGGATGTTCAACGCGGAAGCGCTGCAGGGCGCCAATGTAGTCGCGATAGCCCAGCTCGACGAACAGATCCTCCAGGATCCGCCAATAACGATCGCGCGCCGCGAGACCATAGGTGCGCTCGAGATGGTCTTTCAGGTCCTGCTGAATGCCGTCGTTGTCGACCAGCGTGTTGTCTACGTCGACGAGAAAAACGACAGGATGAGATGGTGTCATGCAGCACTCCCAGCGTGGCCATTTTGTGCCAGTGGCCCGGCAGATCTCAGGCCAACGCTAAAGGTTCGCATCAATTCGCGCATGAAACGGCATCGGCACAGAAATGTCTATTCCGGACATTGTCACGTTAAGGGCACCGAAGCACAGTGAAAGCTTGGAGACCACTCCCCCAGACAGGGGATGACGGCCAGCCGGCCATGCCTGCATTGCTTCACGCCGGATGCGACCGGATGGGGATCGACTGATCAGATTACGCCATACATACCAACCGCTTGAGAAGCTACGCCAGCAGCAGGCGTCTGACCGTCCAGCGGGCTATGGAATCGGTAGTGCAGCCAGCCTGTCCAATTGCCGGTCATAGACCGTGACACCATGCGCACCCACGCCGCGCTCCAGGATCCGCCGGCCTCGTGCCGTATAGAAGTCCTGCAACACCGGACGCGAGTTGAGATAAAGCCGTGGCACGCCCAGACCGGCGCAGCGCCTCACCGCCTCCTCGAGTAGCGCGCCGGCAATACCCTGCCCGCGCACATCTTCATCGACCCAGAGCGCAGCAAGCCATGGCGCAAGATCGGGCTTGGCCGGCTCGTCATTGTCGATCACCAAGGCATTGCCGCGGGGCCGCCCGTCGATCTCGGCGACCAGTGCGAATGGTATGGCACCGTCGGCCTTCAGGAGGGCGTCGAGACCGTCGCTGATCTGGGCGAGCGGCGTTCCTCTGTGGTGCCAGAACGCCTTCCAGATTCGCTCGGCAACGGCCGCCATATGTTGCGGCCGTTCGCGCAGGTTGAAGATGCTGACGGTCGCCGGGATCAGGCGACCTTCTTCGCGAGATGCGGGAACATCGCCAGGCGCGCAGCCTCGTCCATCTCGGTCTTGAAGGTGTGCTTGTCCTTCAGCGCCAACGCCCGCACGGCGGCCGGGCGGGCGCTGATCTCGGCCAGGTGGCGTTGCAGGTTCGGGAGCTGCTTGGCGGCATCGGGGCCCAGCACATTGGGAAGCAGGCGCGACCAGCCCCACACCGCCATGTCGACGATGGTGTAGGCATCGCCGCACATGTAGCGGTGCTTGCCCAGGCGCTCTTCCAGGATGCCCCAGTGGCGCTGCGCCTCGAAGGTGTAGCGATTGACCGCGTAGTCCTTGGGCTCGGGGGCGAAATTGCGGAAATGCACGGCCTGGCCCGAATAAGGACCGATGCCCGACGCCACGAACATCAACCAGGAGAACATCTCTCCCCGCGCAGCCAGCGACGTGCCGGGCAGGAACTTGCCGGTCTTTTCCGCCAGGTAGAGCAGGATGGCATTGCTGTCGAACACCGTGACGCCGTCATCGACGATGGCGGGCACCTTGGCGTTTGGATTGATCGCCAGGAACGACGCTGTGTGCTGGTCGCCCTTGCGCGTGTCGACCGGCACGAGCTCGTAGGGCAGGCCCATCTCTTCCAGGCCCAGCGCCACCTTGGTCGGGTTGGGCGCGGTGTTGTAATAGAACTTGATCATGGCGTTTCTCCTCGTTGAAGCAAGCCTCAGTCCGAAGCGTCTTGAATTAGATCATCTCACAATCGCGGTCGAACATGGTAGCCTGCCTACCCTTCCCCATAAGACGTCAGGGCCATCGGATATACCGATCGCCGTCGTCTCGACCGGAGCGCGAGGCGCGGAGCGGAGAGACCTTCTCTCCACGATAAGTGGCCTATCGTGGAAAGAAGGTCTCTCCACGCGGCGCGGAGTTTACCCCGAGCGAAGTCGAGGGGGCCTTGGTCGAGACGACGGAAAATCATCTTCATTCGCCATATGCGATAGTCCTGCGGAAGACGGGGCAGATAGGGCAGATAAGAGGGTCATTCCACCTTGGCACCCGAGGCCTTCACGATCGGCGCCCACAGGGCCATCTGCTGTTCATAGAATTTCTTCGACGAGGCCGGCGTCGATGGCACCATTTCCATGCCCAGCGCCGCGGCCTTCTCGACGATGGCGGGTGCCGTGATCGCCTGGTTGATGGAAACGCTCAATTTGTCGACGATCGGCTGCGGCGTGCCGGCCGGCGCGAAGATCAGGTACCAGGTGACGACTTCCAGCGGGAAGCCGGTCTTCTCCTTCACCGTCGGCACGTCGGGCAATGCTGCCATGCGTTCGTTGGTGCAGACGGCCAGGATGCGCAGCCGCCCGGCATCGATGAAGCCCTTGCTGCTGCCCAAGGTGTCGATCTGGAAGGCATGCCGACCGGCCAGCATATCCTGCATGGCCGGCGCCGAGCCGCGATAGGGCACGTGCAGCGCCTCGCCGCCGGCGCGTTGCGCGAACAGCAGGCTGCCCATGTGGATCAGGCTGCCGTTGCCGGGCGAGCCGTAGGAATGCTTGCCGGGCTCCTGGCGCAGCAGCGCCACCAGCTCCTCGATCGACTTGGGGCCGTCGGCCGGCACCACGATGATCATCGGGACGGTGGTGAAGTGCGCGATGGCGATAAGGCTGCTCAGCGGATCGTAGGGCAGCTTGTCGTACATCGCCGGCACGATGCTCATGATCGAGGTGCCGATCAGCAGTGTGTAGCCATCGGGCCTGGACTCGGCCACGACCTGGGAAGCGATGTTGCCGGCGGCGCCGGACTTGTTCTCAACCACCACCTGCTGGCCGAGCACCTCGCTCAGGCTCTGCGCCAGCATGCGCCCGGAGAGGTCGGCCGGTCCGCCCGGCGGGAAGCCGCCGACGAACCGGATGGCATGGTCGGGATAGGCCGCCTGCGCCCGCCCCCCGGCTGATCTCGACACGGCAAGCACCGTGCCCGCCGCCAGCACGCGCCGGCGGCCGAACGTCATCATGCTTTCCTCCCTTTTGCCGTCACTCTAGGGCTATGCTGAGCCTGAGAAAACGGAGGAAACGCCCATGGCGAAACGCATCAACCGCGCCATCGAGCTTCTGGAGGCCGATCAGGCGATCTACTACGACGGACCGCATACCGGCCACGTGCTGACCTACGAGCAGGGCCGAACGGACGCCAAGACCTGGGCCGACTATATCAATGTCGGCATGGAGCACGGCGCCTTCGACATGACGGCGCTCAGCGAATACATGCGCGGCCTGGTCGATGGCGGGCCGACCAATTCCGGCCATCGCACGCCCGCCATCATCGTCGAGGCGCCGGTCAACGGCATCGACGGACCCAACGTCGCCTTCAACGCCTGGCAGTTCCGCCAGATCCTGGCGCGCGGCGTGCACGGCATCCTGCTCTGCCAGGCCGAGTCGGCCGATGCGGTGAAGGAGTTCGTCCGCGCCTGCCGCTTCCCGCACCACAAAGCAGGCGCCGACAAGATTGGCCACGGCACGCGCGGCCGCGGCTCGGAGCCCACAGCCGCCCCGGTCTGGGGCATTGATCAGCAAGAGTATTTCGCTCGCTGCGAGCCGTGGCCGCTCAATCCGCAGGGCGAGCTACTGCTCGGTGTAAAGATCGAGAGCCCGCCGGGCGTCACCCATTGCGAGGAAATCTTGGCGGTGCCTGGATTGGGTTTTGCCGAACTGGGACCGGGCGATCTGGGCCTGTCGCTGGGCTACACGACCCTGCAGCGCCGTCCCTACCCGCCTGCCATGGAGGAAGCCCGCGGCCGGGTCTTCGCCTCCTGCAAATGGAACAAGCTCGCCTTCCTTGAAGGCGCCACCCCGGACAAGATCACCGCCAGCCTCGACGAGGGCGTGCGCGTGATCTCTGGGCACAATCCTGAGGCGGCGAAGGTTGGCCGGGCGCACCAAAAGCGGACGATGCCGGTTTGATACGCTCTGCGCGCGAAGTAAACTCCGCGCTGAAGTGGCGTGTCATTTCATGCTCTTTTGGACCGCGAGCGTTTCAGCGCGGCGGTTACTCCGCGCGACTCGCCTCATGATCATGAGCGGGCCAGAGGCCCGCGGTCCGGACGACCATGACGCGCCACTGGAGTGGTGCGCGCCCAGCTAGACCGCAATCACCACACCATCGTGCCCTGAGCGGCAATAGCCGGACGGCTCGGTCGAGATAGACCGTGTTCCAATGGACCATGACGCGGCCGAGCCGAGCGAGCTGTTGGCGCAGGAACCCGGCAAAGCTGTCGCTGGCAACTATCCTCCGTCCTCTATCCTGGCTCCCGCAGGATAGCGCGTTGTCGAGAGGTCTCGCTTTGGGCCGTACGGCCCGCCAATAATGACGTGCGCCACCGTCTCGCTGTGGTAAAATAGAGGTTCCCAACGGCATCTGCTGCCATGAACCAGAGCATCAGATTCTGCACGACCCCGGATGGCGTTCAGCTCGCCTATGCGGTAAGCGGCGAAGGTCCGCCGCTGGTGATGGCGGCGACTTGGCTGACCCATCTCGAGCATCAGTGGGAGAGCCTTGCCTGGCGGCCTTGGCTCGACGCCTTCACAAGAGAGCACAAGGTGTTGCGCCACGATTCGCGAGGCTGCGGGCTCTCGGATCGGAGTACCAAGAATCTTTCATTCGAGACCTGGGTGCGCGATCTCGAGTGCGCGGTCGAGGCCGCTGGCTTCCGGCGATTTTCCATGGTGGGAACCTGCTGGGGTGGTCCGATCGCAATCGAGTATGCGGCCCGGCATCCTGAGAAGGTGACCCATCTCGTCCTCTACGGCACCTACGCACGGGGCACCCAACGGCGCGGGAATTCGCCGGATGACAAGGCCAGAGCGCGGGTCATGTCCGATCTCACGCGGGTCGGCTGGGCACAGGAGGACCACGCCTTCCTGCAGTTATGGGCCTCGCGGTTCCAGCCGGGTGGGACGCCGGAGCATCGGCGTTCATGGTGTAGCCAAATGCGCGCCGCGACGTGCGCCGATACCGCCATCCGTCTGTTCCAGATAGGTGGTGACGTCGATGTGCGCGAAGCCGCGCGCAAGATCAAATGTCCGGTTCTGATCGTGCACCCCGAACGCGACGTCAACGTAGCGATCGATGAAGGCCGGTTGCTCGCAAGCCTCATTCCGCATTGCCGCTTCGTCCAGCTCGATACCGAAAACCACATGCCGCTCGCGGACGAGCCGGCGTGGGAAAAGCTCGTCGCCGAGGTGCGAAGTTTTCTCGCGCAGCCGGAGGACGGCCTTGCCGCAGGGCAGAAATGCTTGCCCCTTGGCGCGCTAACTCCGCGTGAGCACGCCGTTTTGGAGGGCATCGCCGAAGGCCTCGGCAACGCGGAGATCGCCGGATCGCTTTGCCTGTCGGAGAAAACGGTCCGTAATCATGTAACCCGGATCTTCGACAAGATTTGCGTCGAACATCGATATCAAGCCATCGTGCTGGCCCGCGAAGCGGGCCTCGGGAGAGCCAGCAGGCTCGTCAACGGGCGCTGATACGGGACAGTTGTCCCTGAATCCCGTCGCCGTCCCAGGACCACGCCGGGACACTGGCCTCAATACAACTGCCTTCGCCTGCCTCAGCTTTCCGACAGGCCGCGCGTTTCGTGCGCTCGCACGCAAATCGAAGGAAGCGCGACGCCGCGTACGAGAGCCTCGGGCGGAAAGCGACACCGTCCGCAAAAAGCCGGGTGGCCGGCCTCGCAGGCCGACCCCGGAGTTGCGGATTGCCGAACGTGAGGAGGACATCATGCATGCCAATGCTCGCTGCCTGCTCGTGGCCGCAGCTCTGACCGCCGCCGCACCGCCGGCGTTCGCCAACGTCATCACCGATTGGGACGAAAAGGCCGTCGCCACTGTTGCGCCTATGTCCAGCCTTGACGGCACATCGCCTTACACGGCTGTGCGTATGATGGGGATGGTCCACGCCTCGATGTTCGACGCGGTCAATTCGATCGAGCCGCTCTACCGGCCATATCTGGTGCAGCTGCCGGCGAGCCCAACGACGTCGAAGGAAGCCGCCGCTGCGGCAGCAGCCGCCTCGATACTGGCGACAATCGATGCAAAGACAGCGGGTGAAATGAAAGTCACCCTCGCTACCTACCTTGCGTCGATCCCCGATGGCGTACCGAAATCCGAAGGGGTCAAGCTTGGCGAGGCAGTCGCGGCAAAAATTCTCGAGGCGCGGGCGAATGACGGCTCCGATGCCCCTGATGCCTATCGGCCGAGGACCACGCCTGGCGTCTATGTACCGACCGCGATCACGCTGTCTTCAATGTGGCCGACCTTGAAGCCGTTTGCCCTGACCAACCCAGCTCAATTTCGGCCAAAGCCGCCGATTTCGCTGGAAAGCGAGGCGTGGGCGACAGACTACAATGAGCTCAAGGACCATGGTGGAAAGAAGAGTGCGAAGCGGACAGCCCAGCAGACCGAGACGGCCCTGTTCTGGACCAGTCCGCTCCTGGCCTATCAGCCCCTGCAACGGCAGCTGGTGACCGCAATGAAGATGAGTGTTGTCGACAGCGCTCGGTTCTTGGCGCTCGAGGCGGTTGCGCTCAACGACGCGATCATCGCTGTGCTGGACGCCAAGTACCATTACAACTTCTGGCGACCGATCACGGCAATTCGCAACGGCGATATCGATGGCAACCCGGCTACGGATCGTGAGGCTACCTGGCAGCCAGTCGCCAATACGCCGATGCATCCGGAATACCCGTGTTCGCATTGCATCCAGAGCGGCAGCGTCGCAGCTGTCATCAAGGCAGTGCTGGGAGGTGTGGACATCCCCGAGGTTGCGCTGACAAGCCCGGCGACCCCGGGCGTCACCCACCGTTGGACCAACACGACGGCCTTTACCGAAGAGGTTGCAAATGCCCGCATCTGGGCCGGCTTCCATTACCGCTTCTCGACACGCGTGGGAACGCAGATGGGGTACGAGATCGGTGAATACGTTGTGAAAAACGTGATGCAGCCAGTTGCGACAAGTTCACGATGAACGGTTGCTGCGCCGGCCTTCTACCAGCAAGTCCGGCGTAGTTCCGTTGCCGACACAATCCGAGTGACAAGTGGTTTGCAGCTTTCGAGTTACCCTGCGTACTTACGCGGGAGGAGAGGGCTTAGGAGCGACGGCGTGCAGCGATCTATACAGCGATGACCACGCCGTCGTGCCCCGGGTCGGCGCCGCCGTCGAGGCCGTCGTCATGCACACGGATGCCGTGCACGGCGGCGAAGCCGAAAGTGTAGGGGCTGCGCACCACCGGGTAGCCCTGCCCCTGCAGCTCGCGCTCGACTTTTCCCTGGATGCGGTTGGAAATGTCGATCGTGTCGGAGGTGGCGGAGAAGCGCGGCGCGCTTACCGCCTCGACCATGGTCATGTCGAAGTCCAGCGCGTTCAGCACCGCGTGCAGCACGCCCATGGCGATCTGTGTGGCGCCGGGCGCGCCGATGATGAGGTGCGGTTTTCCGTCCTTGAAGATGATCGAGGGCACGACCGAGCTGAAGCGCGCCTTGCCCGGCGCGATCGATCCGGCGCGGCCGGGCCGCGGGTCGAACACGCCCATGCAGCCGTTGTACATGAAGCCCAGACCCGGCGTGACAACGCCCGACGGCATGCCGAGCGAATGGGTCATCGAGAAGCAGTTGCCATCCTTGTCGAGTACCGAGATGTGCGTGGTGTCCTTGGAGACCGCGCCTGAATTGAAGCGCGGCACCTGGGCCTTCACGCCACGCACGATCTCGCCCGCCATCTGTTTGGCATAGGATTTGGAGGTCAATTGATCGACCGGCACGGTGACAAATTTCGGATCGCCGACATGCGCGTCCTTGTCGATGGTGGCGCGCTTCATTGCCTCGCTGACCACACGGACGTACTCCGCCGAATTGTGCTCCATGCCGGACAGTTCGAAATTCTCGAGAATGTTCAGCATCTCGAGCAGCATCACGCCGCCGCCCGGCGGCTGGTTGGTCGAAACCTTGTAGCCGCGATAGTCGCCCCACAGCGGCGGGTTCCGGACAGGCTTCCAGGCCAAAAGGTCATCGAGCGAGAGCAGCGCCTCGTTCTGCTTCATGTCCTCGGCGATCGCTTGCGCGATTCCACCTGAGTAGAAGACATCGGCGCCGCCCTTGGCGATGGCGCGGAGTGTCTGGCCATAGTCGCGATTGACGACGCGGTCACCGACCCGCTTGGGCGTGCCGTCGGGCCGGCAATAGAGAGCACGCGCAGCGTCAGTGAAGCCGGTGCGCTCGTGATTGGGCGCGCGGCCGAAGGCGCCATCGTCAGACCACCAGTAGTGGACGTGCGGCCGCACCGTCCAGCCGCTCTCCGCCCAAGCGATGGCCGGCTCGACGATGCGCGACCACGGCAGGCTGCCGTGCTCCTTGTGGGCCTCGTAGTACATCTTGAGATTCGCCGGCGCGCAGATCGACTTGTAGCCGATGTCGTTCACCCTGCCCTTCAGGATGAAGCCGTAGCCGTCGCGCGCCTCGCTCTCGATCAGGTTGGCCCACATGTCGGGCCGCGCGCCGAGCGGCGCCGGGGCATGGGCGTCGATATAGCCGTGGAACGTCTTGCCCGGCATGTAGATGCCGCAGCTGCCGAAACCGGCGATGCCGCACATCAGCGGATCGACCACGCCCTGCACCAGCGCGCAGGCGATGCCGGCATCGACGGCATTACCGCCTTCTCGCAGCACGTCGGCGCCGGCTTCGGTCGGTTCGGGTTGCGGGGCGACGATCATCGCCTTCTTCGCGTAACGCACGTTTGTTTCCTCCCGCGTCGGTCATCCTGAGCGCAGCGAAGGATCTCATGCCCGTGGCAAGCGGCGATGAGGTCCTTCGCTGCGCTCAGGACGACATGAAGGCCGACTCAATCCCACCCATTGCGCTTGCGCAACACCGCCGTGGCCGGCGCCAACGCCAGGCCCTTGGCCTGCAGGCCCGGCAGCCATTCGCCGAGCGCTTGCAGGGTCGCCTCATGCGGATGGCCGATCGCCACGACGAAGCCCTGGCGGCGCGCCACGGCTTCGGCCTCGGCAAGCTTGCGCCGCACCGAGTCGAGTGACTCGTCGTCGTCCAGAAAGACGTGGCGCACGATCGAGGGCACGCCCATCTCCTGCGCGACCTGGTCGCCGACCGACTGCGCCGTGGTACGCGAATCGAGGAACATCAGGCCGCGTCCCTTGAACTGACGCAGCACCGTCTCCATGCCCGGCCGGAAGGCGGTGAAGCGGCTGCCCATGTGGTTGTTGACGCCGACATAGCCGTCGAAGCTGTCGAGCGCCGCCGCCGTGCGCTGCTTGATCTCGGCGTCGCTCAGCGACACCAGCAGCGCATTGGGGCCGGGATCGGCGCGGCCGGTGGGCTCCATCGGCAGATGCAACATGAGCTCGTGGCCCCTCGCCCGCGCCGCGCGCGCCTGGTCGCGCAGATCCTTGGCGTAGGGCAGGAACGACATGGTGAGGGGGCCCGGCAGTTCCCAGGCGCGCTTCGAGCGCGGCCGATCGATGCCGACATCGTCGATCACGACGGCGACCAGCGGCCGGCTGTTGAGGTCGGTGAAGGGCACGGCGTTCTTGCGCCAGGTCTCGGCACTCGAAACGGCAGCGGCAAGCTGCTGCGGTTTGGCAGTGCGCGGTTTCTCGTCGAGCGTAGGAAGCGGCTGACCCGGTTCTGCCTCGGTGTATTTTGGCAGGCCGGGCAGGTCTTCGATGCGCGCGTATTTCGCCGCCGGTTCGCCGGGCGTGCTGCGCTTCATCTCCTCCAGCGTGTCGCGCGCCAGCCGATCGCGGTCACCCAATTCGAGCCGCTCGGCGATCCAATAGCCGCCGAACAGGCTGGCCACGAACAGCAGCACCAAGCCGCCCGCGATCGCGTGCCAACGATGGGCGTTTAGCCACGTGACAACGGCGTTAAAGCGCCCCTGCAGCCGCTCACGCGCCGTCGGAGCCGCTTTCGGACTCTTTCTGTTCGCCTTCCTGCTTCTGTTCTTCCTCGACGCCATCTGAGCTTTCAGCCTTAACGTCTTGGCCTGCCGCCTTTCTTTTGCCTCAGTTCAGCGCGGCCGACAAAACAAAAGTTACAAAGGAAGTTGGGAACTACAGAGAGGCCATGGTCTTCACCACGCGAATGTCGGGCTCGCCCGAGCGTCCGCTTTCGCGCACAAAGCCCAATCGCTTGGCGAGATCGAGCATCTTGTCGTTCTCGCGCAGCACATGACCGACGACGCGCGTGACGCCGCGCGCCTTGGCGTAATGCAGCACGTGCTCCAGCAGCAGGCGGCCATAGCCATGGCCCTGGCGGTACGACGCCACGACCAAGGCGAACTCCGCCTGCTCGAAATCGGGATCGGCGGCGAGTCGGCCGACGCCCAAAAGTTCCTTGCCGTCGAGCAGCAGGAACGCCATCTCGCGGTCGTAGTCGATCTGGGTCAGCCGCGCCGCCATCTCGTGGCTGAGCTCGCGCATCGGTCCGAAGAAACGCAGGCGCACGTCTTCCGGAGTCATCCTCTTGGTGAACGCCTGAAGCAGCGGCTCGTCGTCGGGCCGGATCGGCCGGATGAAAAGCCGCTCGCCGCGATGGGTGATCCCGGTTTCGAGCTCGACCGGATAGGGCCGAATGGCAAAGCGCGCCCCGCGCTCCTGACCCGCCGGTTTGCGCACGACGACGCGCGCGTCGAGCGCGATCACGCCGTCGGCATCGGCCAGCAGCGGATTGATATCGAGCTCGGCGATCTCGCCCACGTCGGCGATGAGCTGCGACAGCCGCACCAGGGCGTCGCAGACGGCGCCGCGCGCGGCCGGCGGCCGGTCGCGATAGCCGCGCAGCAGGCGGTCGACCCGCGTGCGGCTGAGCGCATCCTCGGCCAACACCGGATCGAGCGGCGGCAAGGCGAGCGCCTTGTCGTCGATCACCTCGGCCGCCACGCCGCCATGGCCGACCAGCAGGATCGGCCCGAATACCGGATCCTCGGCCGCGCCCAGGATCAGCTCGACCGCAAGCGGCCGCTTGATCATCGGCTGCACTACGAAGCCATCGATGTGCGCGCCCGGTGCCACGTTGCAGGCCTTCACGGTCATGGCACGCACGGCATCGGCGACGGCCTGCTCCGAGTCGAGGTCGAGCTCGACGCCGCCCACGTCGCTCTTGTGGGTGATCTCGCGCGACAGCACCTTCACCGCGACGGGAAAACCGATGCGCGTTGCCGCCGCTGCCGCCTCGGCGGCATCGAGCACGATCTCGGTCGGCACGACGGGGATGCCGTAGGCCGCCAGCACGCGCTTGGCCTCCGGCTCGGTCAGGACCTCGCGCCTGTCGGCCAGTGCACCCTGCACGATGGCCCGCACCAGGTGCGTGTCCGACCGCGTCTCCGGCACCGAGGGCGGCGTGCGCTGCAGCGCGCGCTGGCCGCGGCGGTATTGCACGATGTGCATGAAGCCGCGTACGGCGCGCAACGGCGTGTCGTAGGCCGGGATGCCCGCCTCGTGCAGCACCGTACGACCCGCTTGCGCCTCCGGCCCGCCGATCCAGCAGCCGATCAGCGGCACGACCTTCGCGCCCGGCGCGCCGGTCACGGCGCGCGCTGCCTCGACCGAGGAGGTGAGCGCGGTCGGCACGTTCATCGCCAGCACCGCGCCCACGCCGCGATCGTCGGCCAGCGCGTTGACGGCCGCTGCGTAGCGCAGGCCGTCGGCGTCGCCCACGATGTCGACTGGATTGGCACGCGACCAGGCACGCGGCATCTGCTTGTCGAGCTGCGCGATCGTGCGCGGCAGCAGCGTCGCCAGTTCGCCGCCCTCGTCCATCAGCAGGTCGGTGGCGATGATGCCGACTCCGCCACCGTTGGTCAGGATGGCCAGCCGCTCGTTGCGCGGCGTGATGCCGTGGCCCAGCGTCTCGGCGGCATCGAACAGCTCGCCCAGCCCGGTCACACGCACCAGGCCGGCGCGCGCGAAGGCTGCGTCATAGACCGCGGCCGAGCCCGCCATCGAGCCGGTATGCGACGCCGCCGCCTTGGCCGCCGCGGCGTGACGGCCCGCCTTCAGCACGATCACCGGCTTCAGCCGGGCCACGCCGCGCGCCGCCGACATGAACTTGCGCGCCTGGGTGATGCCCTCGACATACATCAGCAGGGCGCGCGTCTCGTAGTCGCGCGCCAGCATGTCCAGAACGTCGCCGAAATCGACGTCGGTCATGTCACCCATGGAGATCAGGTGCGAGAAGCCGATGTTCTGCGCCGCGCCCCAGTCGGCCAGGCCGGCCAGCACGGCGCCCGATTGCGCCACCGCAGCAAGTCGCCCGGCCTTGAGCCCGCCGGGCCCGAAGCTCGCGTTGAGACCGATCCGCGGCACGGCGTAGCCGATGCAGTTCGGCCCGACCACCCTCAGCAGATACGGCCGCGCGGCGCGCAGGATGCGCTTGCGCCAGCGGGCATTGTCCTCGCGCGCGGTGACGCCGTCACCCGGGCCGGCGGTGATGACGACGGCCACTTTGGTACCGCACTCGCCCAGCTCGAGAATCAGGCGCGGCACCGTCTCGGCCGGCGTCATGATGACCGCCAGATCGGCGGGCTCGCGCAATTCGGCCAGGCTCTTCAGCACCGGGCGGCCCTCGATCGTGCCGCCCTTGACGTTGACCAGATGGATGTCGCCCTTGAAGCCGCCGGCTAGCAGGTTGCGCGTGACCGCCGCGCCGACCGATCCGGGGCGCACACTGGCGCCGATCGCGACGACCGACTTCGGGACCATCATCTTGTCGAGGTTGCGGGTAGACATGGCTTCGTCTCATCGCCGACAATTGAGTCGAAGCCATGACAGCGAAGTCCATCGCGGACAAGGTCGAAGCGGTCGCCGTCGAGTTGCGACTCGGCCGGATATCGCGCCTCTACAATTCGCTCGATCCCGGCCCTTTCCCGGAGAGGGACCTCGACGCGGCGGTCGAGGAGTCCATCGTTGATCGCCAACCGGCGCCAGCTGCGGGGGCGTCTGGCAAAATCGACGTCGAGGTGCGCCCGATCAAATGAGCTGAGGGCCGTTCATCAGCACCAGTCCGACCACGATCACGAAGGCCGCCGCCACTCGGCGCAGGCCGAACGGCTCGCCCAGCAGCAAGGTGCCCATCAAGGCGCCGAACAGCACGGATGTCTCACGCAGCGCCGCGATGTGCGCCATCGGCCCCAGCACCAGGGCGTAGATCGCAATTCCGTAGCCGACATTGGCGATGACGCCGCCGATCATGCCGCGCCACCAGGCGCGCCGCAGATGCGTCCACACCGTGCGCGGCCTGAGCGCGATCGCCAGCACCAGCAGCCACGGCCCCTCCACCACGCACAGCCAGGCGATGTAGGACAGGCGATGCTGGAAGGTCGGGCCGGCGCTGCGCACGCCCAGCCCGTCGGCGATGATGTAGGCCGCGATCGTGAAGCCCGTCAGCACGGCAAACAGCGTGGCCAGGCCATGCCGGCTGCCCGGCCGCGGCACGACGTTGCGCAACGGCATGGCGAGCGCGATCAGGCCGAAGCTCAGCAGCAGGACACCTGCTATGTCCTGCGGCCGCAGATGCTCGCCGATGAAGCGGCCCGACACCAGTGCCACCAGCAATGGCCCGAGCCCGCGGGCGATCGGGTAAGTGTGGCTCAAATCGCCGTAGGAATAGGCTTTCAGCAGGAACGTGTAATAGAGGACGTGGATCGCTACCGACGCCGCGAGGTACTTCCACGCCCCGGGCTCGATCCAGGGCAGGAACGGCACGGCACACAGACCCATCACCGTGCCGGTGGTCATGATGACGCCGAAGGTGGCCAGCCGGTCCGACTGATCGGACTTCAGGATGGCGTTCCACGACGCGTGCATCAGCGCTGCCATGAGCAGCAGCCCGATGATCAGGGGTTCGACGACCATTCAGCCGGCTTTCGGCGCCTTCGGCGCAGAGGGGACCGACCATGTAACTTTTGTGTCTTCATCGCGCAACGAAAACGCAATCGATCGGCGCATCTTGGAGCGCGGACCTCCAGATCGGCTCATGTCAGCGCATTTGCACGCGCGGGCGGACCTGGAGGTCCGCACTCCTACGAGAAGATCGCGCTAGTCGGCCACGACGTCGGGGGTCGGCGCCGCGCCCTCGTGGAGGCGACCCAGGCGGCCGCTCACCGGTGCGTCGACCTTGTAGCGCAGGCCTTCCGGCGCGTGTGTCAGCCGCGACTGGCCCTCGACGTCCGCGAAGGCCCGCTTCATCAGGATCGTGCCGAAGCCGCTGCGCCGCGGCGGCGCGACGCTGGGGCCCCCGCTTTCTTCCCACTTGAACTTGAAGCGCCGCTCGCCGTTGTCGGCGCGATAGTACTTCCACGAGATCCGTGCCCTGCCCTGGGCGTTCGACAGCGCGCCGTATTTCGCCGCGTTGGTCGCGAGTTCGTGCAGCACCAGGCTGAACGGCACGACCGAGGAAGGCGCCACCTTGAAGGGCTTGCCCGCGATCTCGATAGCGCCGGTGCCGGCAAACGGACCGACGATGCGCCGTGTCAGCTCGGCGAGATCTGCCGCTTCGTCCTGCGACAGAAGATCATGGGCGGCGGCGAGCGCCAGCACCCGGCCCTCGAAGGCCTTCATGAACTCCGCCTGGGTTTGGCCGCTTTGCGACGTCTGCGCGGCGATCGACAGCACGGACGCGAACAGGTTCTTTAGCCGGTGCTGCATCTCGCCCGCGATCAGACGGTTGCGTTCCGCCGCCCGGTGGCGCTCGAGGGCAAAACCTGCAAGGCGCGCGCAGGCCGTCTCGATATCCTCGG
>Ga0210387_10002002_pt1 | contig 15443 bp, 10 predicted proteins | sample IncBWC7OmetaG_FD_160108 | JGI IMG/M metagenome (GOLD analysis project Ga0210387, IMG submission 160108) | Forest soil microbial communities from Barre Woods Harvard Forest LTER site, Petersham, Massachusetts, United States - Inc-BW-C-7-O ...
CAAGCGATCACGGCCGACGCGACGCAGCGTCGCTTCGACGTGGTCGTCCAATCAGCGACCGTGGGCAGCATTCGCTCGCTACTGCCGCGCAGCTCGAGCACGACGACGACCAGCCTGCTCGCCTCCGGCACGCGGCTTGAAGTGCACACGCCGGCGCGCGCTGCAACACAGCAATGGCTCAGCACCATCACGGCCAGCTCGAGCACTGGCGAGCAAGTGCGGCTCTCGTCCGCCGACGGCAACGTGGCGTCGGGAAATCTGGTGGGAGTCGAGCTCGACGCACCGCAAAACCAAGTGGTGCTGTTCCCGTCCGACCAAGCCGGCACTGCAACGGTTGCCAGCGCGGACTACACCGTGTCGCAGTTGAGCGCCAATCACGTGCTGGTCGATGTCGCGCCAGCGATAGGGTATTCGATCACAGCCACGCCCTCTGGCGGCAAATTGCACGTGATCGTCAAACAAGGCGGCGCATTCACCCCCTCAGCGAACGGGACGTTGAGCTTCGCGGTCAGCGCCGTAGGCGTGGTGACCCCCAATACCTCGAGCACTTCGCCGTCGACGACTCCAACAACGCCCACCACCCCGACGACGCCCACCACCCCGACGACGCCCACTGCCCCAACGACGCCCACCACCCCGACGACGTCGACGACGCCCACAACATCGCAGACGCTCACGCTGACGCAGGGTGTGGGCGGCTACAGCGGCGTAACGGACGGTAGCATCTCGAATCTGTACTATTCGGCGAGTGACCCGAACGGCACTTCGTTCACGACCAACGACGAGCTCTATGCCTACACGATCGATTACACGACCAAAGCACTGCTCAAATTCGATCTCTCGCAGATCCCGGCGGCGGCGACGGTCTTGTCAGCGAGCTTGGCGCTGACCATCGAAAGTTGGACTAGCCCGCAGGCGCTGATCGGGAATTTCCTGGCCACGCCCTGGAACGAAAGCGGGGCCAACTTCGGTTGGACCGACACGGGCTCGGGCGCCGCCTGGAGCAGCCCCGGCATCGGCAGCGCCGACACGCGCGGGCCGAGCTTTCAATTCGCGGGCATCGACGCAAGTGGCGACCAGCAGAAGACCGTTGCGCTCGATGTTGCGACGGTCCAAGGCTGGCTGCGCGACGCGAGCACGAATGACGGGCTCGTGCTCAGCAATCAAGACACGGGCCAGGTCCTGCGTATCTACTCGAGCAAGGCGACTGATCCAACGCAGCGGCCGGCGCTGTCCGTCACGTACGACTGAGGCCCACGCGGCGCCCTGAATGAGGCTCGATTGTCGCGGCGAATTGCCACGGCTGTGACGACACTAGGCAGGGTGCCGCGGGGCGAGCGCCGGCATCGTTAGCATTGCCAGTAGGTACTCCTCCGGCAAATTCAAGTCCACCATCTGCCGACAAATGTTCAGACGATCGACGCGGCCGTTGATCGGATTCGCGCCCGTGCCGTTGCTAAAACCGAGCTCGTAGCCGGCGTGGTCGAGCGCGTGGCGAATCGGCGACTCGCTCGCGACCACCTTGCCAACGGGATAGGCCAGGGCGCGCGGCGCTTCGCCCAGCTCGCGTTCCAGATCGGCTCGCGACCCAGCGAGCTCGCTCACCAGCTCGGCCGGCGTCAGCGTTTGCAGCACGCGATGCGTGCGCGTGTGCGACTCGATATCCATCCCCGCCTTGCGCAGCTCGCGTACATGCTCCCACGTGAGGAGCATCCGCTCCGCGAACGCGCGTTCCATCTGTCGCGACCAGGCGACCTTTGCGGCGGTCGCGAGCGCGTCGAGAAAGCGCTCAACATCCAGGGAATGATGAGTTTTGACGACGCGCAAAATATTGTCGACCGCCTGGCTCCGATTTTCGAGCGAAACTCGCGCGCGAAATGGGTACTCGAGCTCGATAACAGCGAGGTTCGAACGTTTGACCAGATATGCAACACGGTCCCACCAATACATGCGGCGCTCGCCGATGTACGCTGTGGATAAAAAGAAGATCGCCTTCGCGTCGTAACGCTTGAGAATCGGCAGGGCGTGCGCGTAGTTGTCGAGGTAGCCGTCGTCGAAGGTGATGGCGACGGAATTGCGGGGGACTGCTTTGCCGGCTGCGAACGCGCACAGTTCCTCCGTGCCGACGAACGTGAAATGCTTTTTCAAGCAGCGCACTTGGCGCTCGAACGACTCCGGCGTCACGTCGACGACCCCGTCGTCGAACTGATCTTCCCCGCTCGGGCCGGCGAAGCGGTGGTACGTGAGCACGCTGAGCCAAGGTGTCGACCACGGTCTGGGCACGCTCGACCGCAGTGCGAGCGCTGCGCGCAACAGGCCCGTTTGATGCAGCAGGCTAGCGACGCGCTGACGTTTCGACATTCCCGCTCAGTGGCAAATTGGTTGCAATTTCTAGACCGCGCGCGCTCCCTAGATTGAACCTAGCGTGTGGCGATCTTGCGCCGGCATTCACTGCCTGCTCGCCGGAGCTGAGAATGATTTTCGCATCACAGCTCCGCTCGCATGAACCAAGCTTTCGGCACACCGTCGTCGCCGCTCGAGACGGCTTTACAATTGCCATTTGACTTTCATCGTTCGCCCGGGCGCGCACGGGACCTTCGAGGTCACGCTTTTTCACTGCCTATGGCAAGCGGACGAGACGCAAATCTCGTCGGGCAGAGTAGAGATGACGTGCGAATCGTCGCCGCGTTCGCGGCGTTGCTCGCGCGCTACAGCGAGCAGTCTTCGATCGTGCTCGCAGTCGCTCGGCGGAATGCGGCTCCAACCTCCCGCGAGCAGCCGCTTTTAGCCCTCGAAATCGACAATGGGACGACGATTCGCGCGCTACTCGAGCGCACCGAGCATGCGCTTTCTGCCGCGGCTGCCCCGGGTGCGCCGCTGGCAGCTTCGGTCGACTCTGCCGCCGGAAGCGCAGCGATTGCCTGGCTCGATGCCGACTCGAGCGACCCCGTTCACTCGAGTCGAGATGCAGATTTGACGCTGGCGATCGGTACGAACGCGGGCCGTGCGGCATTCGTGTTCGATGCCGCACTATTCAAGCCGAGCAGCATCGCGCGGTTCGCCGGACATCTCCAGACGCTGCTCACGCACCTGCACTCGAACCTCGACGAGCGTGCGCTCGCGTTGCCACTTTTATCGTCCGAGGAACAGGCATGGCTCGAAAGCGTGTGCGACGGCAAAGCGCGAACATCGATGACGAGCGCGCTCGTGCATCAGCGCATCGAGAGCCACGCTAGGACAACGCCTGACGCCATTGCACTGCGTTTCCGCGATGCCCGGCTGAGCTATGGTGAGCTCAACCAACGAGCGAACCAAATCGCGCATTTCCTCCGCGCGCAGGGGGTCGGCGCGGGCAGCCACGTGGTCGTGTGCGTGGAGCCTTCGTTCGATATCGTGCTCGCGTTGCTGGGCATCCTCAAGGCGGGCGCGGTCTACATCCCGCTCGACCCGGGCTATCCGCGCGCGCGCAAGGGCGTCATCTTGGAGGACACGAATCCGAAGCTGGTCATTACTCAGCCACACTTGCTCTCCAGCGGCGATTTCGAAGGCTTCACGACGCTGACGCTGGCCGACTTGCCCGTGGAGCTCGGCGATTCGCAGAACATGGAGCTGGAGATTGCGCCGAGCCAGCCGGCCTATGTCTATTACACCTCAGGCACGACTGGCACTCCCAAAGGGGTGCTCGGAACTCACGCCAATCTGCTCCACTACGTGGACTCGGCGGAGGAGCGTTACGCGATCAATGCGCGTGACGTGATGCCCGCGCTCGCTCGTTTCAGTTTCAGCATCAGCATGTTCGAGTTGCTGTCGCCACTCGTCGCGGGCGGTACGCTGCTAATCCTCGAGCGCGAGCACGTTCTCGACCCCGAACGGCTCGCCCGCACGCTCAGCGAAGTCACGATCTTTCACGCGGGCCCAAGCTTGCTGCGCGGGCTCACTTCCTACATTCGACGCCATTATGCGAGCTTCGAAGCGTTCGCCCGAGTGCGCCACGCCTCTTCCGGCGGCGACATGGTGCCTCCTGAGCTGCTCGAGACGTTGCGCGAGATCTTCGTCAACGCCGAGGTGTTCGTGATTTATGGTTGCAGCGAGATCAGCTGCATGGGGGCGACCTACCCAGTGCCGCGCGGTCGCGCACTGACCAAGACCTACGTCGGCCGGCCTTTCGACGACGTACTGGTTCGCCTGCTCGACGGCACAGGCCAAGTATTGCCGGCCGGCATCGTCGGCGAGATTCACTTTGCAGGCAGCGGACTCACGCACGGCTACCTGAATCGCCCCGAGCTCAGCGCCGAGAAGTTCGTCACGATTGGCGGCAGGCGCTTCTATCGTACTGGTGATCGCGGGCGCTTGAGCGAGGATGGTTGGCTCGAGATCCTGGGGCGCAATGATTTTCAGACCAAACTGCGCGGCATGCGCGTGGAGCTCGCGGAGGTCGAGTATGTGTTGCGCCTTGCGCCCGGAGTGCGCGAGGCGGTGGCGAGCGCACGCGACACCGCAGACCAAGAAAAAATCCTGGTCGCGTATTTCGTGGCCGAGCGGGCAAACGGTGCCAGAGCGTGCGAAAAATCGGCGCGCATCAGCGCAATTCGCCAGTACCTGAGCGCGCATTTGCCGGACTACATGGTGCCCGCGGTGTACGTCGAGCTCGAGGCATTGCCGCTCAACCACAATTTGAAGCTCGATCGGCGTGCTCTACCCCAACCACGTGAAGAGGATTTGCGCGCTGGCTCTGCGATGCGCTTACGTGAGCCACATTCAGCCAGCGAGAAGCGGCTTGCCGAAATCTGGCAGCGAGCGCTGGGCGTAAAAGACATCGGGCTCGACGACAATTTCTTCGAGCTCGGCGGACATTCCATGCTCGCGGTGACGATGGGTCTCGAAGTGGAAGAGGCGCTCGGCGTGCGCCTCGATGGCATGGACGTGCTGCGCGAACCGCTCGAGATTTTGGCCGCGATCTGCGATCGGCAGCCCGGCTGTGCTCCTAGCACCGTTGCGCAGGCTCGACCTTCGTCACCTCGTGCAACCGAACGAGTCGAGGTGTTCCATTTCGGTCGCGATCGGAGTCTGTACGGCGTGCTTCACGGACAGCCCGTGGGCGCGGCCAGGGCGGCGCTGATTTGTCCGCCCGTCGGTCAAGAGCACGTACGGGCGCGCTTCGTGCTGACGCGGCTGGCCAAACGCCTGGCACGAGCAGGGCTGCCGACTTTGATGTTCGACTATTTCGGCTCTGGGGATTCGCTCGGACGCGGCGGAGACGCCAGCATTGCACGCTGGCTCACCGATATCGAGGCCGCGCGTTTGGAGCTTGGGCGCCGTGCCAGCGGCGCGCGCGTCAGTGCATTCGGCGTGCGGCTCGGCGCGCTACTCTTGTGCCAAGCAACGGCGCGTTCAGCGAGCTTCGATAAGCTCGTACTCTGGGATTCGGTGCAAAGCGGCGCCGAATTCGCGCGAGAGCAGAGCGCGCTGCATCGTCGCTACTTGCGCAGCATCGCCGAGCTGCGGCTTTTCCGCAGGCCGCGACTCTTGCATCGTGACGCAACGTCGGGGCGCGAGCTTCTGGGCACGACCTATTCGGAATCCGCCTGGCGCGAGCTCCAAACGTTGAGCCTCACACCACTGATCAATCAACAACGCGCGCCGATTCATCGACTCGAAACGTCCGGTCGCGGGCGCGTCGAGCAAGCGCTGAGCAAGCTCGGCGCGGAACGTCGTTTCGAACATTTGGACTTCGATTGCGGCTGGCAAGACGTAGCGCGAATCGAAGACATCATCGCCGATCGTCAGATCTCAGAACGGCTGACTGCCATGGTCATGGAGGAATCATGAAAGAGTCATGTCATCAGTTCGGGCCGCAACAGCGGCTCATCGGAATCTTGACCGAACCGAGTGAACGCGCGCCGCGGCTCGGGCTAGTGCTCGTGAGCGCCGGCCTACTCCCGAAATTCGGCCCCTATCGCCTGCACGCTGAGCTTGCACGCCGTTTGGCAAGCGAGCCGATCGCCACGTTGCGCTTCGATTTGGGCGGCATCGGTGACAGTGCCCAAGAATACGAGCGCCGCCCACTGAAAGAACGCACCAAGCTCGAGATCAAAGCCGCGATCGACCATTTGTGTGAAGAGCGCGAGCTCGACGGCATCGCCCTCGGCGGACTCTGTTCCGGCGCCGAGGACGCGTTTCGCGCCGCGGAGGCCGACCCGCGCGTGACCAGCGTCGTGATGATTGATCCGTTTGCGTACCGGACCGCAGGCTGGGCCTGGCGCAATCTGCTGCATCGTGTGCAGCGCCGCAGCCTGCGTGCGCTTGGGCTTTACGAGCCCCTTCCGCCAGTCGCGTCTGACGACGACCGATCGCGGTTCGTCAATTACAAGTACATGGACCGCCCTGAAGCGACGCGCACCCTAAACGCGCTGCTCGCACGCCGAGCGCGCGTGCACTTCGTGTATACCGGCGGCGCGCGTGAGGTATTCAACCACGAGCGTCAGCTTCGAGCGCAGTTCGCGGATATCGCTCTCGGCGATCGCGTGACGCTCGACTATTTTCCTCATATTGACCACACGCAGCTACTCGAATCCGACCGCTGGGCGCTGATCGACGCCATTGCGAAGCGGCTGCGTGAAAGCTTGAAAACGGATGTCCCGCGCGCTGCCGCTCAGTTCTCGATGCGCACTGCGCCAGGCAATTTCTGAGCGCTGTCGTCGGTCTCCGCTTGCGGGGATTCCGCAGCCAACCCGAACACGGCATCCAAACGCAACAGCTTGAAAATGACGAGCGGTTGCGCGGTCACGCCGATAAATCGCACCTCGCCGCCGCGAGCGCGCACGCGTTTGTAGAGCGACACCAAGGCGCCCACACCCGAGCTGTCGACCAAGCGCAGCCCCGAAAGATCGACCGTGATGTCGCCCTGCTCGCTTTCGACCAGCTCGTCGATGGTGGGGCGGAGCTCTGGGGCGGACAGCGCGTCCAGCTCGCCGCGAACACGGAGCGTGGAATTTTTGCCTTCGTCTATGCGTGAGAAGTTCATGGGGCCTCCTGAACGGCGAAGCTCGCGGACGCCGCGGCGGCCGAAGCGCGAGCCTTTCGGCCGTACCAGGCGACGGTTTGATCTAGCCCGAGCGCCAGATCGAACGCCGGCTGATAGCCGAGTACTTCGCGCGCGCGCCGGATGTCGGCGAGCGAATGCAAGATATCGCCCGGGCGCGGCGGAGCGAATTGCAAATTGCTTTGAGCGGCCGTGGGCAGAATCCGCGCGACGCGATCGCGGATGGCGCTGAACAATTCGAGTAGCGTCGTGCGCGCTCCGAACGCGACATTGAAGACCCCGCCGGACGCCTCTGGCGTGCACGCCGCCAGCAAGTTTGCCTGAACGACGTTGTCCACGAAGCAAAAATCACGGCTCGCGCTGCCGTCTCCGAAGACGACGCACGGCGTATCCGTGACGAGCTCTTCAGTCCAACGTGGAATCACTGCAGCGTACGCGCCGTTCGGGTCTTGCCGCGGACCGAACACGTTGAAGTAGCGCAGCCCGACGCTGTCGATATCGTGTGTTCGACGGAACGCATCGGCGTAGATCTCGTTGACGAATTTGGTCAGTGCATAGGGCGACAGCGTGCGCCCGGTCTGCGATTCGACTTTTATGTCCGCCGGGTCGTCACCGTATACCGAGCTCGACGAGGCATAGACCACGCGCTTCACGCTCGCGGCGCGCGCTGCCAAGAGCACGTTCGCAAAACCGTCGACGTTGGCCGAGTGACTGCTCGCCGGATCCGCCATCGAGCGCGGGACCGACGCGAGCGCGGCTTCGTGCAGCACGAATTCGACGCCGCTCAGCGCCGCGGCGCAGGTATCGGGATCGCGTATGTCGCCCTCGATCAGGCGAAAATTCGCGAAGGAATCCGGTCCGACGCGCACCGCGACATCCGCGAGGTTACGCCGGTAGCCGGTCGCGAAATTGTCGAGACCAATCACCCGTTGCTCAAGCTGCAACAACTTCTCGAGCAAGTGAGAGCCGATGAAACCGGCCACGCCGGTAACGAGCCAAGTGCGAGGATGAACTCGCAGCTCTGCCTGAACTTCTGCATAGCGGGTCATGTCACAGACTCCAATACTGCACGTCCGGACGCATGCGTTTGCGATCGATCGCCGACTTGAGATCGACGAACAGGCCACCTTCACGTACTGGAGCCAGCAACTCCTCCAGCGGTTTCTCGAGCAATTCGCGGTGTGGAACGGCGAGGATCAACGCATCGAGTTGCTCGAGCTCCGACCAGGGCTGCATGCGCAGGCCCTCGGGTCCAGCGTGAGTTCCGTCCAGGATCGGATCGTGCAATATGGGTTCGATCCCGAACTGCTGCAGCTCGCGCACGATGTCGACGACCTTGGTATTGCGCGTATCCGGCACGTCTTGCTTGAAGGTCAAACCCAGGATGCCCACGCGCGCGCCCTGAATTCTGACATTCGAACGCGCGAGCATCTTAACCACGCGCTGCGCGGTAAACGGGCCCATACCCTCATTGATGCGACGGCCAGCGAGGATCACTTGCGGGTGGTAACCCACGGCCTCGGCGAGCGCCGTCAGGTAGTATGGATCGACGCCGATGCAGTGCCCGCCGACGAGCCCCGGTTCGAAGCGCAAGAAATTCCATTTCGTCCCGGCTGCGCGGAGCACGTCGCGCGTGCTGATGCCGATGCGATCGCAGATCAGCGACAGCTCGTTCATCAGCGCGATATTCAAATCACGCTGCACGTTTTCGACTGCTTTGGCTGCCTCGGCCACGCGAATCGACGATGCGCGATAGACGCCGGCCTCGACCACACTCTCGTACACGCGCGCAACGCGGTCTAACGTCTCTTGGTCTTCCCCGGAGACGACCTTCACGATTTTTTCGAACGTGTGCTCCTTGTCGCCGGGATTGATCCGCTCCGGGGAGTAGCCGAGCTTGAAGTCCTTGCCGCGCGTGAGCCCGCTCGCCCGCTCCAGCGCGGGACCGCAAATATCCTCGGTTACACCGGGATAAACCGTGGATTCGTAGACCACGAGGGCGCCAGGTTGTAGCGCCCGACCCACCGTTTCGCTGGCGCCGAGCAGCGCTCGCAAATCCGGGCGATGCTCGCGATCGATCGGCGTCGGCACCGCGATCACGAAGAACGTCGCCCCCCGCAACGCCGCGGGGTCGGTCGTGATGTTCATCGTCGTGTCGGCTAGCGAAGCGTCGTCGACTTCGTTCGTTTCGTCATGCCCTGCGCGCAGGCGAGCGACGCGCTCGGGATTCAAATCGAAGCCCACGGTATGCTGAAACCGACGAGCAAAAGCCAATGCTATCGGTAGACCTACGTACCCAAGCCCAATAATCGCAATCCGTTCTTCCATGCGTTCGTGTCAAGCAAGAGTCAGACCACGCTTCCCACAAAGCGACCGTGGCACGAGTCCGCAGCTCACACTGCTGCACAAAAGCGCGGCGCTCGGCCGCTGCTGGTTCGTAAGAGCCGTGGAATCAGAAGCCGCTGTCGCACTGGCTCTAAGGGGACGGAACTTCTGTCTCTTTCTGCAGCTCCGTTCCGGCCTCTTCGCCCTCGCGAATTTCATCCGAGCGATCGATGCGAAGCGGTGAGCGGTACGGCCGCGGCATGTCGCGGTCAGGCGGGAACTTGAAGATCGCACTGGCCAGCACGTTGTTCTGCGCGAAGCTGAGCGGCAGCGGCGGCGCGCTGGCATCCGAGACCTGCTGGATGTGTTGATACTTGAGCGCGAATCCCAGCATTTGCGTGGCTTGCCAGCCGAGCGTCACGTCAGCATTCTCAGTCGAAACGTGGGCCGCTAAATTCGCATTTTCGTCGATTAAACGCCCGTGTTGATAGCCTGCATTGACGACGATCAGGAGCCGATTGTCCCACGTGAGCGGTAGAGTGCCGCGCAGGCGAAGCTCATCTGCGAGTAGCGTTTGACCGAGCAGCGCATTCGTACTCACGCTGTGCGCATACGACAGTTGGGCATCTCCGGACGGGTTTGCGAACGCGAACATTGCCGAACCCGTGGGTGTCCAAAAGCCACGCCCAGTGTTGAAACGCTGCACTCGCGCCGCGCCAGCGTCGGCGCTACTCGTGAAATCGCGACCCCAATCGTGACGCCAAAGGGCCACACCATTTACGACTAGCTGTTCCTGAGTGCCTGCCGGGCTGCCGTCGAGGGCAACGGTGTGGCGGACCACGGTATAGTCCGGACGTAGCTCGAGGCCCGCTGCGTCGCTCATGAAGCTCCGTTCGGCGCCCAAGCGATCCTGAACCTCCGAGGTTTGCGGCGCAGTCGTACCCAAAACCGGAGTCTCGACGAGCACACTGCCACTCTGCCAAGCGCGCCAATTCGGATCGACGTCGTAGTTCAACGCCGCGTTCGCTCCCGCCTGTGCGAAGGCGCCAGCGCCTGCCGGCAAGCCCGCAACGGTACTCGCTGCAGGCGCTGAAAACGCGACTGCGGCGTAGCGATTTGTCTCGCTGGCACTCGAGTCGACGAGCAAAGTGAGCCGCGGTGAGAGCTCGAAGAAGCCGTGATAGTCGAGCTGATTCGACGAGCCGCTCGCGTTCGCTTGTTCGAAAAAAAGATCGTACTCGTAGCGATAGCTCATGCGCTGTACCGCGCGCGGCGACTCGAGCGCGAGCAGGACGCTCGGGCTGAGCGTGGCAAAAACTCCTGTGGCTCGCGGCGGCCCGGCGACCAGTGCCGACTCGGGGGTATTCCGAAAGTTGTCCGTGTACCCGAGCGAGGTTTCTCCGATCGCCTGTAAGTGCGGCTCCGCCGCGGCCGGCGCAGCGCCGAGCGCCAGCAGGGTCGCGACACGAAGTTGAAGACGCCTGGTTCGCATTGCACGGCCGCGCGCCATGTCCGTCAATTCTCGACGGACACCACGCGCAGCTTTCCGCCCGCATCCGGTGTGAGCTCGCGCACGAGCTCGGTGCGCAGCGCGACACCGGGTATGAACTTGTGACAGTGACTGCGCACTTGCTCGAGCAGCGATTCCTCGAACAGCGGCGTCGGCACCATTTTCAGGTCGATCGCGCGGTCCCTTCTTTGCACGACCTGGAACTGTCGCACCTTGTGGGCGAGACTCGCGAAGAGCACGATGAAAAACATGCCGCTCACGGGTCGTCCGTCGCCGTCGCGCAGCATGTCCAGGGTTCGCCCCTCCACGCGCTCGAGCCGCGTCAGCGAGCGACCGCACGCGCAGCGCTCCGGCGCCCGCAGAACTGCCGAATCACCATTGAGGTAGCGGATGAACGGCGCGCCGAAGTTGTGCAAATCCGTGATCACGACTTCGCCCAGCTCGCCTGGACGCGCCGGACGTTCGCCGTGCTCATCGCGTACGATCAGCTCCACGAGCAGATTCTCCATCGAAACGTGGAGCCCAGCGTGCGCTTCGCACTCCGCCCCGATCAGCATCACCTCGCGACTGCCGTAGGTCTCGAAAATGCCCGGGCCAAAGCATTCGACGAGCGCCGCTCGGTCACTCGGGAAAAGCGGCTCGGCCGCCGCGATCAGCGAAATATCTGGCCACGCGCGGCTGTTGTTTTCATTCACGTGGCGTGCCAGCGCGACGCCGGCCTGAGCGTAGCAAACGATCACCGTCGGCTTCAGCGATTTGATCTCGCGTACGACGCGGGCGAGTGATTCCTCCGAGCGCTCGGTGCAGCTCTCGTAGTATTCGCGACGAATCGCCCGATCGACCGAGACCTTCACGCGTTGTGAAAACGGCGGCGGACTCGCCGGTGGTGAGCCCCAAAAGTGTAAGCAGCGATCGCCCAGGTTGTATCCGGCCCAGCCATAGCCGCGAAGCTTCGTCGCCTGGCGCCAGTATTCAGAACCAGAGTCGTAAGCGAACGAGAGTGGATGGCCGGTGGTGCCGCTCGTCATCTTGCTGATTGCCGGCAATGGCGTCGCCGTCGATTTGCGCGCTTCGAAGTGTTCAGCGGCTTCCTTGCGGGTCAGAAGCGGCAGCCGCGAAAGCTCGTCGAGCGCGGGTGGACGATCCGGCGACAGGCCCGCGTGCTCGAATTTCCGACGATAGTACGGCACATGCTCGAAGGCGTGACTAAATAGCTGGCTGAGCTCGGCTTGTTGGATCGCGTGTAGCTCGTCGAGCGAGCACCACTGCGTGCGCTCGAGCCGCCTCAGATGCCTGAGCGTGGGGCGATGACGAATCCCACTTTCCCAACTGGGATAGAGCACGTGCTGGAATAGGAGCCCGTAAGAGTCGTTCATGTTGCCACCGGTGGAGGAGGAAGAACGTAGTCGCGATAAGCGTTGGGATTGCCCGTGTGCCCATCCATGCTCGCGCGCGCGATATTGAACATTTCGCGCGCTGTCACGTAATGCAAAACGTAGCGTTCGCCGTCGTTGTAGTGGCGAGCGAGCGATTCATGCAATGCGCGACCGGGCTGACCCAAGAGCGACGCGGCTTGGGCATCGGGCGCGCCGTGAGTGTGGAGCTTCACGAAGATCCATTCCGGTCTGCCCTGCACGTGGATCGCCTGTGAAACCCAGGTATCGATTCGGCTCGGGCTCGCTGGGTCGTTCGCGGTGAGCGCTGCAGAATCGAGGCGAACACCGAAGCCACGCGCGCGCCGCGCGAGCGCGAGCGGGCCTTGAATCAGCAAAATGCGATCGGTCATTTTGTGACCGACGCAGGCGCGAATTCCGCGCTCGTGTGCGCGGACGCGCGTCGGATCCCCCTCGGGCCAATAGATCTGGTTGACGATGTCCGGCTGGGTCTCGTCGGGCGCGGACGGAAAGGTGAAGTCCGCGTAGCACCCCGTGTCGAACAACACACCGAGCTCCGAATCCACACCGCAGTAGCGACCATCGCGGCGCGAATTGGCCAAACACCAGTTGCCGTGAATGAACGCATAGCGAAGCCGTCCGCTCGGATCACGCGAGAGATGACCGTGCTCGGCATAGGCGGCGAGATAACGCTCGAGGTCGCTCTTCAATTTTTCTGCGTCGTCGCCGTCGTGATGCAGGTGGACTTCGACCTCGCCGAAGCCGCGGCGTGCGAGACGTGCGAGCGCGTCCAAATATTCGGGGCGATATTGTTCGCCCGGGAAAAAAAAGCTGTGCCGCGGCGGCCGCCCGTCGGCGTCGCGCACGTTGCGCGTGACCTCGGGGTAGCCCGAAAGCCAGCGCTCGACGCGTTCCCTGCCCTTGGCCTCCGAGGCGCGCCCCCACAGCGGCTCGTAGTGATCGCAAATGGCCACCAGCAGATGGCGTGGCCCTTCTGGGCACGACATCGTCAGCCGCTCGATGGTTGCGCGCGCGTAACCGCCGAACCAACGGTGGGCGTGTTTATGAGCCAAGTTAAGTCGTTTCAACGCGCTCTCCTAGGCGTGGAGCAGCACCGTGCCGAGCACCGGTGTGGGGCTCAATTGATCGATCGCGCGGCGCAGCTCGTTGCGCCGCGATCGACGCGTGAGCGTGGTGACGATGACGCCGTCGGAGCATTCAGCGACCACGTTCGCGTCGGCGCTTTCGAACACCGAGCTCGCGTCGATCACGATGTATTGATAAACGTAACGGAGCTCGGAGATTGCCAGGCCGAGGAGCAGGCGGTCCAGGTGGATGCCGCGCGGCGCGTCGAACTGCAGCGCGGCGACGTGCAGTCGGCTGCCACGAACGCGGGCCACGAAATACGGCGGTTTAGTGTCGCGCGCATGCACCAGCCGCGCGATGAAACTGTCGGCCGGCTTGAAGCCGAAAGCCTGCGCCAGCGCCGGTCGCTGGGTATTGGCTTCGATCAAGAGCACGCGCGCATAGCTTTCTTCGGCCATTGCCAAGGCCAGATTCGCGGCGCACGTGGTCTTACCCTCGCCCGGTCCGGCGCTCGTCACCGCGATTACCTGCGGATCGGAGCGCGCGATCAAGCGATGTCGCAATAGCCGATAGTTTCTCGCCTGTACCGAGTCGGGCTCGAGGGAGATCACCAAACGCGGATCCAATGTCGACGGCACCTCGACCTCTTCGAGCACGACCACTGGTGACGAGCGCGGGCTAGTCACCACGGGGCGCTCGCGCGGCGGGGACCACGAAATTTCAGTCGGGCCTGGGTCGACTCGGTGGCTCGCCGTCGGGCGCAGCGAAACGGGTTTGACCTCGAGCACTGGCTGCGCCGAAGTCACCGATTGCGCTTCGATCACCTTCATCGACAGTCTTGAAACTTCATGCGACACGGCGGCTCCATTTCGTCGAAAGCCTCGGGATTTCGATCAGGATTTCAGCCTCGTCCAGGTCGCGCGCGGTGCGGATGCGATCGTCGAATGCCGCGCAAATCAGTGCGATGATCGCACCGAGCAAGAACGAGCCCGCGAAGAAGAGGAGCGCCACCACGCTGCGCCCAGGCGGCAGCGCGCGCTGAGGCAAGAACGCGGGGTCGATGATGTCGACCTGTACGCCATGGCCTGCGCCCTCGGAGCTCGCTTGGATGTCCGCCTTGAACAATTGCTCTTCGAGCTGGTCCTGGCGTTGACGGGCTTCGGTGACGGCGCGGGTCAACGTCAACCATTGCGTCTCGAGCTCGACCAGTTCCTTGGCCTGCCCCGGGTTGGCCGCGCTCACTAGCGCAGGCGGCGCATGAACGACTGGCACACTCCTCGCCATTGCAGGCGCTATTGCAGGCGCGGGTGCAGGTGCGGCCTCGGCGCCAGGCGACGGCTCCGCCGCGGGGCCAGGCGTTTGCGCGGCCTTGAGTCGCTCGTTTGCGCGATCGAGCGCGGCTTGCGCCGCTCGCACGTCCGGATGCGCCGGCGTATAGCGCAGCAATTGCTCGGACAAATTTTGGCGCGCGGCGGCCACTTCCGCGCGCGCGAGCGCTTCGGCGTTGTGCGGGTCGGCTGAGCCGCCCAGCGGTCTCGGCGCGACTCCGGCGACCGCTGGCGCGGCGGCAACGGCGGAGTAATCGGTCGAAATCCGCGCCGGCGTCCCGGCGGCTCCTGGTACTGGCGCGCCGAGTGTCGCGCGAATGGCAGCACCGCTCGTCAGCGGCGTCGCATCGAGAGCAAAGCGCGGATGCTGCGCCATGAACGCGGCGAGCTTCTGCTCGGCGTCGCCCAACTCTGCTTCACTGCTTCGGCCTTGGCTCTTCAAGAAATCTTGCGCCGCGCGCGCTTGCGTCTGCCGCAGCTCTGAATCCTTGTCGATCACGGAGCGCGCGAGCTCGGCGGTGACGCGCTGGGCTTGCCCGGGCGAGCTGCCTTCGAACGCGATGCTGATCGTGTCGCCACCTGGAGCTTTGAATTCGATGTGCTTCTTCAGCTCCTCAATCGTCTCCGACGCACCGGATGTTCGTCGGATATCTGGGTAGGGGTCATAGTCGGTGATGATGTGCGTCAGCGTGGCGCGGGAGAGCAACAGCTCTTTCAACCGCAGCGTCACCGTGCGCGCAGTGCCGGCCTCGCTATCC
>Ga0210387_10002004_pt1 | contig 15437 bp, 14 predicted proteins | sample IncBWC7OmetaG_FD_160108 | JGI IMG/M metagenome (GOLD analysis project Ga0210387, IMG submission 160108) | Forest soil microbial communities from Barre Woods Harvard Forest LTER site, Petersham, Massachusetts, United States - Inc-BW-C-7-O ...
GGTGGGGATGCGGTGTCGGGCGCGCTTTATTTTGCCGACCGCCGCATGAAATCGGACGACAATCATTTCCGCGGTTTTCCCGGATTGTGGAATATGGCGGCGTTCTATCTGTTCCTGCTCCACTGGCCACCGGCCGCTTCCACCCTCGCGGTCGCAATTCTGATCGTTCTCACCTTCATGCCGTTCCATGTCGTTCATCCCGTCCGCGTCGCCCGCTTGCGTTGGCTGACGTTATGTCTGATCGGCGCCGGGACGGCGCTGGCCATGGTAACGCTGGTTGACGATTTCGAACCCGGCATGGCCGTAACGTCAGCGCTCTGCGCGATCGGCCTCTATGTCGTCGGCAGCGATAGTGCTATCCGGTTCATCAGATCGCTGAACGCATGATCGCACTCCTGACGAGCCCGGAAGCCTGGGCTGCTCTGTTGACCCTGACGGCGCTCGAGATCGTTCTCGGCATCGACAATGTGATCTTTATCTCCGTCATTGTTTCAGGCATTCCTCCGGAACAGGCCAACCGCGCGCGCCAGATCGGTCTCGCGCTGGCGCTGGTATTTCGCATCCTGCTGCTCAGCCTTCTCGTCTGGCTGATCGGACTGACCCGTGCCGTCCTGACGGTGCATGATTTGGCGTTCTCATGGCGCGACATCATCCTGATCGCAGGTGGGCTGTTCCTGATCGCCAAGGCAACCCATGAAATCCATCGTGAGGTCGAGGCGGGTCACGATGCGCCTGCAGCAGAGTCCGGCAGAGGCGCTTTTTTAAGGGTGATATTCGAGATCACCATCATCGACATCGTGTTCTCGCTGGATTCGATCATCACCGCGATCGGCATGGCGCAGGAGCTTGCGATCATGATCTCGGCGGTCGTCATTGCCTGCGTGGTGATGTACGCGGCATCGGGTCCGGTGGCCCGATTTGTCGCGGAGCATCCGACCACCAAAATGCTGGCGCTGGCCTTTCTGGTTTTGATCGGCGTGGCGCTGGTCGCCGATGGTTTCCAATTCCACATTCCGCGCGGCTATATCTACTTTGCGATTGCGTTTTCCGCGCTGGTGGAACTGTTCAACGTGCTGGCGCGACGCAACCGCAGCAAAGGCTAAATTGTTAACCGTCTTGAAGCGTGGCCGTGACGGCACGCCGAGTTGACAATGCGGCCTCGATGTCATTCGCTCGCGGCGAGGCAAACACTTCGAGGAGAAGGGCGATGACCAAAGCCGTGCGGGTGCACAAGGTGGGCGGCCCGGAGGCCCTGGTCTATGAGGATACCGAATTACCCGCGCCGGGCCCTGGCGAGGTCCGCATCCGGCAGCACGCGGTCGGCCTGAACTTCATCGACACTTATTATCGCACTGGCCTCTACAAGGCGCCCGGCCTGCCGTTCATCGTCGGCAACGAGGCGGCGGGCGAAGTGCTGGCGGTCGGCTCCGGCGTGACGAATTTCCATCCCGGCGATCGCGTGGCCTATTACGTGAACCTTGGCGCCTATGCCGGCGAACGCAACATTCCCTGGGAAAGGCTGGTCAAGCTTCCCGATCACATCACCTACGAGCAGGGCGCCGTGTTGATGCTGAAGGGGCTGACTGTCTGGTATCTCCTGCACAAGACGTTCAAGGTCGAACCGCATCACCGCGTGCTGATTCATGCCGCCGCCGGCGGCATCGGGTTACTTGCCTGCCAATGGGCGAGGGCGCTCGGCGCGCATGTGATCGGCACCGTCGGCTCCAAGGCCAAGGCCGATCTGGCGCTCGCCAACGGTTGCGATCACGTCATCCTCTACAACGAGGAAGACTTCGTCGCGCGCGTCAAACAGATCAGCCGCAATGAACTTTGCGACGTGGTGTATGACGGCGTCGGCAAAACGACCTTTCCGGGTTCGCTGTCGTGCCTCAAGCCGCGCGGCCTGTTCGTGAGTTTCGGCAGCGCATCGGGGCCAGTCCCACCGTTCGCGATTGCCGAACTCAACAATCACGGCTCGCTGTTTGCGACCCGGCCGAAACTCAACGACTATATCGGCAAGCGTTCGGAACTGCTCGAAGGCGCCGACACGCTGTTTGCCGCCGTGATCAACGGCAAACTGCACGTGCCGATCAACCATGCCTATGCGCTGAAGGATGCGGCCAAGGCGCATGCCGATCTTGAGAGCCGGGCGACCACCGGCGCATCGATCCTCAAGCCGTAAAGCACTTAGTCTAGGCAACCCTGCGCGCGACGCCGGCCGTATTCAGCAACGAGTCGAGGCACCTGATCATCAGGTCGATCTCCTGGCGGGTGACGTTGAGAGCCGGCATGAATCTCAACGTATCTGGGCGCGGCGCGTTCAAGAGCACGCCGTCGTCCAGCGCCTCTGCGACGATCAACGGCGCGATTGGAACCCGCAGATCGAGCGCCAACAGCAGGCCACGGCCGCGGACCTCGCCAAGGCCATGACGTGCCGAGAGCCGTTGCAGTTCACTCTCCAGATAAAGCCCGTTCGTCGTCACGGTCCTCAGGAATTTCGGAGCCGCAACCTGTTCCAGCACAGCAAGCCCTGCCGCGCACATCAGCGCATTGCCGTTGAACGTGCCGCCCTGATCGCCATGCTCGAAGCAAGATACAGCCTCTGTGGCGAGTAACGCAGCCAACGGCACACCACCGCCGATGCCTTTGCCGAGCGTCATGATGTCGGGCGTGATGCCGGTGTGCTCGTAATGGAATAGCTTGCCAGTGCGACCCATCCCGGTCTGGATCTCATCAAAGATCAGCAACAGGCCGTGCGCCGTGGTCAATTCCCGCAGATCGCGCAGAAACGGATCGCCTGCCGGCCAGACGCCGGCCTCGCCCTGAATCGGCTCCAGCATCACAGCAACGGTGGTGTCGTTGATCAGCCGCTCGACGGAGGCGAGATCGTTCCATTGCGCTTTGCGAAACCCCGAAACCTTGGGCTCGAACAATGGTTCAAACGCCTTCTTTCCGGACGCCGACATGGTTGCGAGCGTCCGGCCGTGAAAGCCACCTTCGAAGGTGATGATCTCGTAGGCGCCGCCTCTGTGCAGGGCGCCGTATTTGCGCGCGAGCTTGATCGCGCCCTCATTGGCTTCCGCGCCGGAATTAGCGAAGAACACCCGGTCGAAGGCGCTTAGATCCGTGAGCGCCTTCGCAAGCTTCAAACTCGTGTCGTTGTAATAGGCCGGACTCGGCGTGATCAATTTCCGCGCTTGCGCCGAAATCGCTTCTGCGATCGCGGGCGGGGAGTGGCCGAGGCAGTTGACCGCCCAGCCCTGGATGAAATCGAGATAGCGTTTGCCGGTATCGTCCCAGAGGAAAGAACCTGCGCCACGCACGAACACATGGCCGGGGCGCGCCGTGATTTCCATCAGAGCGTGATACGGATGCGTGACTTGGTTCGTGACTCGGTTCGTGACTTGGGTCATGTCGAACTCTCCTGGTCGTTGGCGGTGAAGGGGATGAGCCAAAAAGCAAGAAGGCCGCAACTTCGGGGTTGCGGCCTTCTCGAAAACACTGCTGATCTAGTTATTCAGCCTGGTCGTCGGACACGGCGCACCCCATCGTCGTCACGGCGGTGACGGCGGCAGGCGGCGCAAGCGAGGGTCCGGTTGAAACTCATGGGACGCGCTCTTACAGCGCGCAAGCACACGTTGTCAAGATTTAGAAGCCATCAAGCTTCAGAATCCGGCGACCGATCCATGCAGGTCGTATTCGTCGGCGCGTTCGATCTTCGCCGTGACGATCTCACCGACCTTCAACGGCCGCCGGCTTGTGAGATAGACCGCGCCGTCGATCTCCGGCGCATCGGCCTTTGAACGACCTTTGGCGACGGTCGGCCCGACCTCGTCGACGATCACCTGCTGACGAGTGCCGACCTTGCGCTTCAACCGGCGCGCCGAAATCTTGCGCTGTCGCGCCATCAGCGCATTCCAGCGTTCCTGCTTGATCTCTTCCGGCACGGCAGGTCCCAGCGCGTTCGCGGGCGCGCCAGCCACCGGCTCGTATTTGAAACAGCCGAGCCGATCGATCTCGGCTTCCTCGAGCCAGTCGAGCAGTTCGGCAAAATCGGAATCGGTCTCGCCGGGAAAGCCGACGATGAAGGTCGAACGCAGCGCGAGTTCAGGACATTGCGCGCGCCAGTTCTTGATCCGTGCCAGCGTCTTTTCCTGCGCGGCCGGGCGCTTCATCGCCTTAAGGACTTCCGGGCTCGCGTGCTGGAACGGGATATCGAGATAGGGCAGCACCTTGCCCTCGGTCATGAGGCCGATGACCTCGTCGACATGGGGGTAGGGGTAAACATATTGCAACCGCACCCAGACGCCGAACTCACCGAGCGCCTGCGCAAGGTCGAAAAACTTCGCGCGAACTTCGCGGTCCTTCCAGGGGCTGGCCGCATATTTGATGTCGACGCCGTAAGCCGAGGTATCCTGCGAAATGACCAACAATTCCTTGACGCCGGCTGCGACCAGCCGCTCGGCCTCGCGGAGCACGTCGTTGGCCGGCCGTGAAACCAGATCGCCACGCAATTTCGGGATGATGCAGAAGCTGCAGCGGTTGTTGCAGCCTTCGGAAATCTTCAAATAAGAGTAATGCCGGGGCGTCAGCTTGATGCCTTGCGGCGGCACCAGATCAAGATGCGGGTTGTGCGCCGGCGGCAAGGCGCGGTGTACCGCCTCCAGCACGCTCTCATATTGCTGGGGCCCAGATATCGAGAGCACGCCGGGATAGGCCTTCTCGATCTGGTCGGGCTCGGCGCCCATGCAACCGGTGACGATCACCTTGCCGTTTTCGGCCATCGCGTCGCCGATGGCTGAGAGCGACTCCTGCTTGGCGCTATCGAGAAAACCGCAGGTGTTGACGATGACGAGATCGGCACCGTCATGCTTGCGCGCCAGCTCATAGCCTTCGGCGCGTAGCCGCGTGATGATGCGCTCGGAATCCACCAGCGCTTTGGGGCATCCGAGCGAGACAAAGCTGACTTTAGGCGCGGTGGCCTGCGACATTTTCTGAACTGTCCGATAATTGGGCAGGAGCTAACCCCAATTGACTATAATTACAAGGCTTTGACCCCGCACATCGCATGCTATCAATGCGTTTGAGCAGGTGAATGATGGCCGCCGAGTCGTCTCCTAAAATTGCAATTGTCGACGAAAGCCCGATCCGCGCCGCGATTCTCGAAGAAGGGTTGCGCGACGCGGGCTTCACCGACGTCGTGCGCATCGATGAAATGCAGAGCCTGTTGAGCCGGATCTATGCGCTCGATCCCGATGTCATCGTCATCGATCTGGAAAACCCCAGCCGCGACATCCTGGAACAGATGTTCCAGGTCAGCCGCGCCGTGCGGCGGCCGGTTGCGATGTTCGTCGATCAGAGCGACGCCGCCTCGATCCAGGCCTCGGTCGATGCCGGGGTCTCCGCCTATATCGTCGACGGTTTGAAAAAGGAACGCCTCAAGCCGATCCTTGATCTCTGCATTTCCCGTTTCAATGCCTTCGCCAAGCTCCAGGATGAGCTCGATCGCACCAAATCGGCGCTCGAGGATCGCAAGGTGATCGAACGGGCCAAGGGCATCCTGATGAAGCTGAAGGGCCTGAGCGAGGACGAGGCCTATGTGCTGCTGCGATCAACGGCGATGCGCGAGAAGAAAAAAATCGGAGAGATTGCTCAGTCGATCCTGACGGCTTCGGAGCTCCTGAAATGACGACCCCGCTCCAGATCGGCTTCATCCCCTTGATCGATGCCGCGGCCTTGATCGTCGCGGTCGAAAAGGGTTTTACGCACACCGAGGGGCTCGACGTGCAACTCGTTCGCGAGGTGTCGTGGTCCAACGTCCGCGACAAGCTCAATATCGGCCTGTTCGACGCCGCTCATATTCTGGCCCCGGTTCCCATCGCCTCGAGCCTCGGGCTTGGACACATCAAGGTGCCGATCGTGGTGCCGTTAATGCTGAACCTCAATGGCAACGCCATCACCGTGTCAGCGGCGCTTCATGCGGCGATCATGGCCGAGATCGACGGCGATCCGCTTGATCCAATGGCGACCGCTCGGACGCTGTCGCGGGTCGTCGCAACGCGGCGACGGAGCGGCGGAGAGCCCCTGACCTTCGGAATGACATTTCCGTTTTCGACCCATAATTACCAGCTGCGCTTCTGGATGGCCGCCGGTGGGGTCGATCCTGATGAGGACGTTCGTCTTGTGGTGCTGCCGCCGCCTTTCATGGTCGACAGCATCGCGGGCGGGCAGATCGACGGGTTCTGTGTCGGCGCGCCCTGGAACTCGATTGCGGTCGACCGCGGCGTCGGCCGAATCCTGCACTTCGGTTCCGACATCATGCAGCGCGCGGCTGAAAAGGTGTTGGCAGTCCGCCAGCCATGGGCGGACAAAAATCCACAGCCGCTGGCGGGATTGGTCCGGGCCGTTTTCCAGGCTGCCGAATTCGCTGAGGTGCCCGACAACCGGAACGAGATCGCGCGGATTCTGGCGAAGCCCGAATATATCGGCGTCGATGCCGGCGTGATCCTGCGAACGCTGGAAGGCCGCTTGAAGATCGCACCCGACGGCACCATCCGCGAAGGCAGCCGCTACATGCTGTTCGCAAGGGAAGATGCTTCCGCGCCGGATTCGCTCCAGGCTGCCTGGCTCTATGCGCAAATGGTCCGCTGGCGTCAGACGGCGATGAGTGTTGAAGCACTGAAGGCCGCGCAAGAGGTGTTCCGCCCGGACCTCTACGAGGCCGCATTTGGGCGTACCGGCCAGCCGCAAGCGGCCTCCAGGCCCATCGGGGCCTTTGCAGGCCCTGCGTTCGAGCCCGAGAAACTCGACGCCTATTTCGCCGCAATACAGGTCGGGCAGAAAAAGCCCTGACGTCTCCCCCATTGGGGGAAAAACAGGCAGATCCGGTGGTCGGCTAGTTTTTAGGCTTGGTGCCCAAAATTCGTAGACGCCTTGAGCGAATGGAACTTCATATCTTACTCATAAGATATTGAAATTAAAGATATTTAATAAAATAATCATTGTGGCACACAACTTGAATGTTGCAGTGCAGCCAGCACCGCCGATGCCCGCTGGCTTTCGTCCGAAATGGACTTTCACAGCAACGAAGCTGGTCGGGCTGGATGAAGCAAAGGTCGGTGGTTTCCGCCGGGCCAATGCTTGCTCCGCCAAGTGCCTTTCCGTGAAGGCCGCGCATTGCGGCAGCAGGAGCTTCGTTACGCGCCATGAAGATCGACACTCTCTCCGTCGAATTTACAGACGAGCAGAAGCGCTACCTCGAAGGCTTCACGAGCGGCTTGCAAATCAGCAAGGTCGGGCGCGGCCTGGGTGGCGGTGGCACCAAGAGCAACGCCGAGCCCATTGGTCCGGACGCCGCACACTTCAAGGCACAGGATCAGGTTCTGGCGTCGGGCAAAAAACTCGTCGACCAGGAGAAGTTCAAGCGCGAGGAACATCCCTTCGACGCCTATTCGCGGCTGAAGCAGCAGGCGCTGACCAACGCGCCGCCGTCGCCGGCAGACAATTTTCGCTGGCGTTATTACGGCCTGTTTTACGTGGCCCCGGCGCAGGATTCCTACATGTGCCGCCTTCGCATTCCCAACGGCATTCTCAAGCATTGGCAGTTTGCAGGACTTGCCGATCTCGCTGAGCGGCTGTGCGGCCCTTTTTGCCACGTGACGACCCGCGCCAACCTTCAGGTCCGCGAAATTCCACCCAAGAACGCGGTCGCGCTGATCGAGGGCATTCAGGATCTTGGGCTGTGTTCGCGCGGTTCCGGCGCCGACAATATCCGCAACGTCACGGGCACGCCGACAGCGGGGATCGACCCGCAGGAGCTGATCGACACCCGCGAATATGCCCGCGAATGGCACTTTCATATTCTCAACGACCGCTCGCTCTACGGCCTGCCGCGCAAGTTCAACGTCGCTTTCGACGGCGCGGGAAAAATCGCGGTGCTGGAAGACACCAACGACATCGCTTTCGCCGCTGTCGAGATCAAGGATGGCTTCGGCGTCGAGCCCGGCGTCTGGTTTCGTCTCGGCATCGGCGGCATCACCGGACATAAGGACTTTGCGAAGGAAACCGGCATCATCGTCAAGCCGGCGGATGCCACCAAAGTCGCTGACGCGATCGTGCGGGCCTTTATCGACACCGGCGACCGGACCAACCGGCTCAAGGCGCGCCTGAAATACGTCATCGACAAAATCGGAATGGAAAAATTCCTCGAGCTCGTGGAAGCAAAGCTCGGCCAGGCTTTCACGCGCGTCCCGGTTGAGGCGGTGGCGCCGCGTCCGGTCTTCGACCGGATGGCGCATATCGGCGTCAACAAGCAAAGGCAGGAAGGCTTGAACTGGATCGGGGTGGCACTCCCGCTCGGCAAGGTCACGTGCGAGCAGATGCGTGGGCTCGCCAAGATCGCAGCCGATCTCGGCGACGGCGAGATCCGTCTGACCGTCTGGCAGAACCTTCTGATTTCAGGCGTGAACGACGCTAATGTCGAACTGGCAACCAAGGCGATCGAGGCGAGCGGGCTTGCGGTCAAGACCTCGCAAGTTCGTGCCGGCCTGATTGCCTGCACCGGAAATGCCGGGTGCAAGTTTGCCGCCTCCGATACCAAGGCGCATGCGGCCGCGATCGGCGACTGGTGCGACGGCCGCGTCGAAGTCGACACGCCGCTCAACATCCATCTGACCGGCTGCCATCATTCCTGCGCGCAGCACTACATCAGCGATATCGGCCTGATCGCCGCCAAGGTGCCCGTCGGCGACACCGACGATACGGTCGAGGGTTATCATCTGTTTGCGGGCGGCGGGTTTGGCCCAGACGCCGACATCGGCCAGGAGGTCTATCACGACCTCAAGGCTGAGGACGCGCCGCAAACCGTCGAGAAACTGCTCAGGGCTTATCTCGCACATCGCGCGGGACCGTCCGAAACCTTCCTGACATTCGCCCGCCGCCACGACGGCGAGACACTGCGCAAGCTGGCCGAGACCTCGTCATGAACCAGATCACGCCCCCGCCTAAAATCGAGATCATCCCGTCGAGCGCGCCGTTCTCGGAAGCGCAGCGCTCCTGGCTCAACGGCTTCTTCGCTGGGCTACTGAGCGACGCTCCGACGCCATTGTCAGCCGAGCAGGGCGCTGCCGTCATGCAAGGGCCTGCGGGCGACGGCGATGACGGCGAAGCTCCCTGGCACGATCAGACCATGCCCATTGCCGATCGCATGAAGCTTGCCGATGGTCGTCCGCTGCGGCGACGGATGATGGCGGCCATGGCGCAGCAGGACTGCGGCCAGTGCGGCTACAATTGCCATGATTATTCCGACGCCATTGCGACCAAGGCGGAAGGCCGTCTGAACCTTTGCGTCCCCGGCGGCAAGGAAACCGCACGGATGCTGAAGACGCTGTATGAAGAACTGGACAAGGCTCCGGCCTCGGTACCTGACGCGGCGGCGACGCCGGCTGCACCCGCGCCGATACCGATCGGAGAGCTTGGCCGATCCCGCGACAACCCCGCGCCGGCGACGTTCCTGTCGCGGCGCTTGCTCAACAAGGACGGTTCGGAAAAGGAAACCTGGCACATCGACTTCGATCTTTCCGGCTGCGGCCTCGATTACGAGGTGGGGGATTCTTTTGGAATCTTCGCCCGCAACGAACTCGGTCATGTCGATCAGATCATCGCGCTGCTTGGCGCGTCCCACACGACCGCCGTGCGCGGCCGGACGCTGCGCGAGGTCCTCACCGATGAAGTCTCGCTCGCGCCCGCGCCGGATTCCCTGTTCGAGCTGATCTCCTTCATCACCGGCGGCGCGCAGCGCGAGAAGGCGCGCGCGTTGGCGCAAGGCGACGATCCCGATGGCGACGCCGCGACCCTCGATGTCATGGCGGCGTTGCAGAAATTCTCCGGTGTCCGGCCTCACCCGGAAGCCTTCGTCGAAGCACTCGAAACGTTGCAGCCACGCCTCTATTCGATATCGTCGTCACACAACGCCACACCCGGCAAACTGTCACTGACCGTGGATTGCGTGCGTTATGTGATCGGCAAGCGCAAGCGACTGGGATTGGCTTCGACCTTTCTCGCCGAGCGAGTGCAACCGGGAGAGGTGATGAAAGTCTACGTCCAGAAGGCGCATGGCTTCGGCCTTCCGCAAGATGCGAAGACACCGATTATCATGATCGGCCCCGGCACCGGCATCGCGCCGTTCCGGGCTTTCCTGCTGGACCGCAGGGCCACCGGCGCGACGGGGCGCAACTGGCTTTTCTTCGGTCATCAGCGGTCGAGCTGCGACTTCTTCTATGCCGATGAGTTGAACGCGATGAAGACCGCAGGTCTTCTAACGCGACTGTCACTGGCGTGGTCGCGCGACGGCGACAAGAAATTCTATGTGCAGGACCGCATGCGCGAAGTCGGCCGGGAATTATGGTCGTGGCTTGCGGAAGGCGCGCATGTTTACATCTGCGGCGACGCCAAGCGGATGGCGAAGGACGTCGAACGCGCGCTGGTGGACATCGTGGCGCAGCATGGTGCCCGCTCCACCGACGAGGCTGTGAGCTTCATTGGTGAGCTGAAAAAGAAGGGCCGACTCCAGCAAGACGTCTATTAACCCGCTCGCAGGCGGCGAATCTGGTTCCCGTTCGGATAAATTTGAACGAATAAAATTCCCGCTTGAATTGTCAGCGGAGAATTTTCATCCGGAATCCTGTCAGACGGAGTTGCAATATCGCTATTTTGAGGACCGACTTGTTTCCGCCTTCAAACGGCATTCCACTCAGCGCATGTCACGCTGGAGAACGGCCATGCGCAAACTATCGGCGGAAGCGCGTTTGCATTTGTATGCGCGTTCGCTATCCCGCAAAACCGGGACTGGATTTCATGCGGCGGCGCTCTATGGCGCCTTCGCATTGATTGCGGGCGTCGTGTTCGGAACGCTTTCGGTTCACCCGTTTTAACGCCTGACCACCGACGCCTAGCCGCGTTTGAACGGCGCCACCTCGATGCCCGCATCTTTCAACGCCTGACGAACACCGCGTGCGATATCGACCGCGCCGGGGGTGTCACCATGAATGCAAATCGTGTCGGTGCGCATCTTGATGACCTTGCCGGTCACCGACACCACCGCGCCATCCTGCACCATCCGGACCACGCGTTCGGCGATTTGTTTGGGATCGTGCAGGACTGAACCCGGCTTCTTGCGCGAAACCAGATTGCCGTTGTCCTCATAGGCGCGATCGGCGAAGACTTCATGTGCCATCGGCAAGTTCGCGCCTTCTCCCGCCTCAACCAGCTTGGAATTGGCCAACACGACAAAAACAAGATTGGGATCGACCGCCTTGATGGCCGACGCAATCGCGCGCGCAGTGGTTTCTTCCTCGCAGGCCACGTTCGATAACGCTCCGTGGGCCTTGACGTGCGTGACCTTGTAGCCGACGAGCGATGCGACCGCCTGCAGCGCGCCGATCTGATAGGCGACGAGATTTTCGATTTCAGAGGCGCTCATGCCGTAAAACGGCCGGCGGCCAAAACCGTGAATATCGCGATAGCCCGGATGAGCGCCAACGCTGACGCCGCGCGCCTTTGCCAGCTCCACCGTCTTGCGCATGGTGTCGTAGTCGCCGCCGTGAAAGCCGCAGGCGACGTTCACAGAGGTCGCGACGTCGATCATGGCGGCGTCATTGCCCATCTGCCACACACCGAAGGACTCGCCGAGATCACTATTCAGGTCGACCGTTTTCATGTTGTTGTCCGTCTTGCTGGTTGATCTTCAAAATTATTCCTGCGTCAGCCCACCGGCAGGGAGTGCAACTTGCCAGGTCCGGGCATCCACCGCGCTGACGGCGACGCCTGCGACATTGGCATCTTGCAGCGCTTCGATATTGAGATCAAAGCTTTCGATCGAGGAAAGCCGCTCGGGCAGGGTGCGCAACAGCTCAGCGAATTTGCGAGCCTCTAACTGCGCCTCTTCCATGTTGACGGACTTGAACCGGAAAGCCGTTCCGGCCGGGATTTGCGCAAACCTTCCGAAATCGGCCGTGATCACGGTCGCGATCTTGGGATAGCCGCCACTGGTTCCGCGGTCGGACATCAATACGATCGGCTGGCCATTGCCGGGAAGCTGGATGCTCCCGTTCACCGTACCGTCGGAAACGATGTTGTGGCCGTGCAGATGTTTGATGACTGGCCCTTCGAGCCGATAGCCCATGCGGTCGCTGGTCGCCGATATCTTCCACTCGCTGTCGAGAAACAGCGCGAGCGCTTCGTCGCTGAACTCATCATTCTGCGGTCCGAACACGACACGGATCGGACCGGCGACAGTCGCGGGCAGATCAATGCGGCGTTCCGGCCCAAAACTGGCCTGCCCACTTGCCGGTGCAACGTCCAGTTCGTCGCCGGCCTGCAAGGGACGAGGAAAGGGGCTGCCGAGGCCCACACGCGCATTCACCGAAAAGCTTCCGAACATCGGCTCGCCGCGAAGGCTGCCCTCGATCGCGAGATAGCTGAAGGCGCCACCCTGGGCCATGCCGAGCTTCAACGTCTCGCCATCGGCGATCGTAACCGATGTGTCCCAGGCGATCGTCCGTCCGGCGATCTCCGCAGCTCGCGGCGTACCTGCCATGGCCAAACGAACCGAACCCTCCCGCGCCTTGAAGGCTGCCCCGTAGGGTCCGAGCTCTATGACGGGCGCAAACAGCGCATTTCCGACAAGACAGTTGGCGGCGGCTAATCCCAGCCGATCCATGGCGCCGCTGGGCGTCAGCCCATAGCGCTGGGCGCCGAAGCGTCCGCCATCCTGCACCGAACTTGCCGGACTGATCGATGAAATGACAAGCTTGGTCATGCCGCGACCAATTCGGCGATGATCTCGCCATGTTCGGCCGCGCGATCCTGCTCGGCATAGGTCTTGGCATCGATCTGATAAAATTTCACGCGGTCCCCGGGTTCGAGCAGAAAGATCGGGTCGCGATGCAGTTGATAGGTCCGTACCGGCGTACAGCCCAGCAAATGCCAGCCGCTCGGACCAGCGATGCACTGAACCCCTGTCTGCACGCCGCCGATCGAAACGGTGCCGGCCGGCGTGAGCAGTCGTGGATTCTGCCGCCGCGACGTATGCAGAAAATCCTGCAAGCCGCTGAGATAAGACCAGCCCGGCGTGAACCCGATCATGGCGACGCGGTAATCGCCAGCGACATGCCGTGCCACGATATTGTCGGGCGTGGTGCCGAGCATTTTGGCCACGTCTTCGAGATCGACGCCGTACTCACCGCCATAGGTAACGGGAATCCGCCACAGCCGCGACTTTTCCAAAGCTGGCACCGGCCGCTGCGCCACCTCGACCAGTTTTTGGCCGAGCGTCGCAAAATCGATTTGCTCCGGGTCGTAGTGGACGAGGAGGGAGCGGTAGGTGGGAATGGTCTCGCTGATACCCGCAATCGGCTCACGCGCCAGGGCGCGATCGAGCGCCAGCACGCGGCGGTTGGCTTCGTCATCGATCTTGCGGCTGAATTCCACCGTGATCGCGCTGTCGCCGCTGGGCAAGAGGCGAGGAGGAGAAAGTGGCGCAGCCATCGGCCTGACAATCCGGTCTCAATGTTTCTCGAAGTCTATCACCGGGAAAACATTTGCGCGACCTTTCAATGTCGAAAATGCTTGTGACTTCAATAAACTAATCGCCCAACCTCCGATAAGATGTGATGATCGGGCGGGCGCGTATCTGCTGACGGGTGGCAGCGATGCCACACAGGCCTTGACGTCATGCCCGCGCCTCGCAAGATGCGCGCCGTCAATCCCACCGGAGTTCATTTCTCGATGTCCCTGACCCCCGAAGCCATCGCGACGCTTTCGCATGTCACGACCGCCACCATCACGACCGTCCTGCTCAAAAAGGGCTTGCGAAATGTCTGGCTCCGCGGCGCGAAGCCGTTGCGTCCGGGGCAGAAGCGGCTGGTCGGACCGGCCTTCACATTGCGCTTCGTGCCCGCCCGGGAGGACCTGGCGACGCCGGAATCCTGGTCGTCGCCGATTTCGACCAGAACGGCCATCGAAGCCATGCCGGACGGCTGCATTGCCGTGGTGGACGCCATGGGCGTGACCGACGCCGGCATTTTCGGCGATATTCTGTGCGCGCGCATGGTCAAGCGCGGGGTCACGGCGCTGATTACCGATGGCGTGGTACGCGATCTCGAGGGCGTGCTCGGCACCGGTTTGCCGGTGTGGTGCGATGGCTATGCTGCTCCGCCTTCGGTCGCCGGACTGACATTCGTCGGTTGGGGCGAACCGATCGGCTGCGGCGGCGTTGCCATTTTCCCGGATGACGTGATCGTCGCCGATCAGGATGGCGCGGTGGTCATTCCCAAGGCCTTCCTTGAGCATGTGTTGGCCGAAGGCGCCGAACAGGAGCGGATGGAAGGCTGGATCGTCAACGAGGTCAATAACGGCGCGGCGCTGCCCGGCCTCTACCCGATGAATGCCGAGACCAAAGCGCGCTACGCGGCATCGAAGAAATAGAAAAACAAGGGAGGACAGCTATGGATTTCCATCTGGCCGGTTCGCGGCCAAGCCGTCGCGCGCCGAAAGAGAATTTTACCGGTACAGTCTGGCAGGAGCCGATTGTTGAAGCGCCTGCGCCGGCGCGGATTCGAGCAGCTCGCGTGTCTTTCGAGCCGGGCGCGCGCACCAATTGGCACAGCCATCCGCTCGGGCAAACGCTATATGTCATCTCCGGCGTCGGACGTTTTCAGACCAAGGGCGGCCCGGTGCAGGAAATCCGGCCAGGCGACGTGATCTGGATTCCGCCGGGCGAGAAACATTGGCATGGCGGGTCGCCGACCAATGCCATGACCCACATCGCCATGCAGGAAGCCCTCGACGGTAATCACGCAACCTGGATGGAGCCGGTGACCGATGAGGAATATGCGGTGAAGGTCAGTTAAGCGAAGCCGGCTTTGCTGCCGGATTATTCGAACCAGCTTCGGTAGATCTTTGCAAAGCGGCCATCGTCAACGGCGCTTTTCAGCCAACCGTCGACGAACGACTTGAGTTCGCTGTCACGTTGCAGCCAATAGGCCTTCTGCGCGTGATCGAAGGGCTGATCCGGGTGAACCGCGCAGAGCACACCGGGATGCAGCTTTTGCTGATATCGCGTCTCCGACGCGTCGGTGATCATCAGGTCGGCATGGCCCTTGGCGATCTCATCAAAGATGGTGACATTGTCGGCGTAGAGCTTGATTTCGGCGCTCTTGATATGGGCGCGGGTAAATCGTTCGTTGGTTCCGCCGGGGTTGACGATAACGCGTGTGCCGGGCCGGTCGATATCGGCCAGAGTCTCGAATTTGCTGCGATCCCCGCAACGCGCGATCGGCGTCTTGCCTTCCTGCATGATCGGCGTCGAGAATGAGCCCTTGCTCTGCCGTTCCGGCGTGATCGAGATGCCTCCCATCGCGATGTCGAAACGGTCTGCT
>Ga0210387_10002007_pt1 | contig 15428 bp, 14 predicted proteins | sample IncBWC7OmetaG_FD_160108 | JGI IMG/M metagenome (GOLD analysis project Ga0210387, IMG submission 160108) | Forest soil microbial communities from Barre Woods Harvard Forest LTER site, Petersham, Massachusetts, United States - Inc-BW-C-7-O ...
GCGAAGTGTTAGCTTCAATGAGGCCAACAACCCCGGTCGAGCGAGCGATGATCACCATTCCAAGTGTCATGGCGCAGACCCTGGGTGCCTTCCTGGCCACGGAAACGCGCGGCCGCTTCGGTTCTTCGCATGCGAATCTCGCCGATTTCCTGCCCTACGTGTCGAGGCTGACGATGGAATGCATCGGCAACAGCGATGCGCTCTATCACGATATCGAGCATTCGATGCTGGTCACCCTGGTCGGTCACGACATTCTGATGGGGCGCATGCTGATGCGGTCGACGACGCCGCGTGATTACGCCAATTTCATCCTGGCCTGCCTCACCCACGACATCGGCTATGTGCGCGGGGTGGTGCAGGGCGATGGTGACGGCGAATATGTCGCCGACGTCACCGGCCGCACCGTCCGCCTGCCGATCGGTTCGTCCGACGCCGCGATGGCGCCCTATCACGTCGACCGCTCGAAATTGTTCGTGATCGAGCGGTTCGATATGCTGGACTATCTCGACGCAGATCGCATTGCGCGGGCCATCGAATATACCCGCTTTCCCTACCCGTCCCCGTCCAACAACAACGGTCCGGTGGATGATTTGAACGAGGAAGAAGGTCTGCTACTGCGCGCAGCCGATCTGATCGGCCAGCTCGGTGATCCTAATTACATGCGCAAGGCCAATGCGCTGTTCTACGAATTCGAGGAGATCGCCCTGAACGAAAAGCTCGGCTACAAGACGCCGGCGGATGTCGTGTACAAATATCCTCAATTTTACTGGAAGAACGTCGCGCCGCAGATCCAGACCGCCATCCGCTATCTCAACGTGACGTCAAGCGGACGGCAATGGGTTGCAAACCTCTACAGCAACGTATTCCGCGCCGAGCGCGAACTCACCCAGTCCGGTCCACAGATATAGGCCGTCAACGACGGGCGGTATTTTCGAGCCTCAACGTTCCGCCTCAATGTTCCCTGGGCAGCTGCTTGATCACATCGCGCAGCCCGAGCCGCTCCGCGCGCTCGCTGCGCTCCTCGGCGAGCATGCTCAGCTCCTTGTCGAGGCAGTGAGCGATCTGCTTCTTGAGGTCTTCGATATGGCGCCTCTGGCGCCCGAGAAGCTTGGTCGGCTCCATCGTCATGCAGTCTGTCTCATCGGTTTCTTATTGGCCCCAGTGCCGCCGTACCCTATCACGCTGCTGTCACAAACCAAGGCAAAGAGGCTTGTTCTCCTTTCTTCGTGATCTGGAGCAATTTCTTCCAGGAATAGGTCGATTGGAAGATTGAAATTGTTTCATCGGCCTCAACCGGCGGTTTTGATGTCTTCTGGCGATTCCAGGTAGAAGCCGGAATAGGAATCCACGAAGCAGAGGTGGTCATGCACCTCTTTGACCCCGGCGGTATTTTCAGCGGCGACGATGGTGGCCTGACGCGCACGGTCGGTGGTGATCAAGCCGTGCAGATGCACGACGCCGTTACGCACCATCACCTCGAACCCGATCGGTCGCCAGTCGGTGGCGTTGACCTTACGGGTGATGCGGTCGCGGATATGGTCGTCGTCCGCGGTCGGGTCCGGGATCTCGCGAGCGATGCTGGCGACGGCCTGCAGCAGGTTTGACCGCGTCACGATCCCGACCAGAGCCTTGCCGCGCATCACCGGCAGCCGCTTGATGTCGTTCTTCTCCATCAGTCGAACCAATTCATCCAGCGGGGTTTCCTCGGCGACCGTGATCACGTCCTGCGTCATGACGTCTTCGACCTTGCGGCCGCGTTCGCGAACGAAATCCGTCGCCGCCCGTCCGGGTCCGAGCAGGAATTGCAGCCACGCCGGACGTTTGCGGCCTGTGCCGATCTCGCTGCGGCGAAGGAAGTCGCTTTCCGAGGCGACGCCCACGAGCTCGCCATAGGCATCCGTGACCGGCAGGCCAGAGATGTGGTTGCGCAGCATGAGCTTGGCGGCTTCCTCGATGGTAGAGTCCGGCCTGACGGTAATCACGTCCCGGGTCATGATCTGATGGGCGCGCATGATGGGTCTCCGCTTGTTCTGGTATCGCGAAGCTATGTCTTCCGAGGCCGGCGGGCTTTGATCTTGCGCAATTGCGGAAGCGCCGGGCGTGCCCGCGTCATTGGCGCCCATTTGACATTTGCCGGCGGTCTTCCCAGATATTTCGCATGCGAAGTAATTCTGACGCCGATAATTCAAGCCCTGGGCCGGATCGGCGCCTGATCTACCTGCTCAACGTCGCGCAGCGGCGGCTGCAGCGTTTCGTGGCGGCACAGACCAAGGCCGGTGGGGTCAGTTCGGCGCAGAGCGGCCTGTTGTTCGTGCTGGGCAAGCGAGATGGCGTGCTGACGGGCGAAGCCGGCGCGGCACTCGATCTCGGCCCGCCGGGGATCAGCGGGCTCGCGGAGCGGATGGTGGAGGCGGGGCTGATCGAAAAGCGTGCCGATCCCGATGACGGCCGCGCCTCGCGGCTCTGGCTGACCGCCATGGGCAGGAAGGCGCTGGCGCGCACCAAGGCAGGCGTTGCCGAGCTTAATGCGCGCCTCGCCGAAGGCTTCAGCGACGCTGAGATCGACATCGTTTCGCGCTGGCTCACCAGCGTGCAGAGCAAATTTCCCAGAGGAGACGACGAATGACCGACTACATCAAGATCGAGCACAGGGATCACGTCCTGACGCTGACATTTGCGCGCCCTGACAAAAAGAACGCTATCACCAACGCCATGTACGGCAAGCTGGCCGACGCGCTGATCGCGGCCGAGACCGACAATTCTATCCGCGTGATCGTGCTGCGCGGCGAGGGCGATATGTTCACCGCCGGCAACGATGTCGGCGAGTTCGCGATGATGGCGAGCGGCGCGTTCAACGACGAACGCCACGTCTCGCGTTTCGTGGAGGCGATCGCGCGCTCGACCCGGCCGCTGGTTGCGGCCGTGCAGGGCCGCGCGGTCGGGATCGGCACCACCATGCTGCTGCATTGCGATTTCGTCGTGCTTGGCGAGGATGCGATGCTGTCGACGCCGTTCGTCAGTCTCGCGCTGGTGCCGGAAGCCGCCTCCACACTGTTGATGCCGTTGCGCATCGGCTATGCCCGTGCCTACGAGATGTTTGCACTCGGTGAAGCCATGAGTGCTCCGACCGCGCTGCAGCTCGGCATCGCCAATCGCGTGGTGCCGCTCGACAGGCTGCATCAGGAAGCGGCCTCCGTCGCCGCGCGGCTGGCGAAGCTGCCGGCGGGCTCGCTGGCCGCGACCAAGCGGCTGATGCGCAATGCCGAGACACTGGCCGCGCAGATTGGCGCAGAAAGCCAGATATTCGCCGAGCGGCTGACGACGGCCGAGGCACGCGAGGCCTTCACGGCCTTCGCAGAGAAGCGAATGCCGGATTTCACAAAGGTCGCAGGCTAGGCTGCGCTATTCCGCCGCGAGCTTTGGCGCTGCCGGCGCCGACCAGGTGACGACGCGGTTGCGGCCGGCTTCCTTGGCCTGGTAGAGCGCTTCGTCGGCCGCGCGCATCAAGGCTTCGACGCCGGACATGCTGATGCTTGCGGAGGCGATGCCGACGCTGATCGTCACGTTGAAACGGACCTTGTGCACGCTGAGGAATTGCGCTGCGATGCTTTCGCGGATGCGCTCGGCAACCACCAGTGCCTGCTCCGCGTCGGTTTCCGGCAGCAGGATGGCGAACTCCTCGCCGCCGAGCCGGCCGGCGATGTCGGAGTTACGCTTGCCGCGCTGGCAGGCGCCGGCGACCGAAATGATCGCCTCGTCGCCGACCGCATGTCCATAGCGGTCGTTGACGGATTTGAAATGATCGATGTCGAGCATCAGCATCGATAGCGGCCGCTGGTAGCGCTGGAAGCGGCTCCACTCGGCTTCCGACAGCACCATGAAATGCCGGCGGTTATAGAGACCGGTCATGGAGTCGACGGTGGCGAGCTTCTCCAGAAGCTCGGCGTTGCGGACGAGATCGGTGATGTTGCAATAGGTCACCAGCCGCCCGCCATTCGCGGTAACCGAGACCTGCACGCGGATATGGCGGCCATCCGGCGTCGTGACATCGCTGAGCGGCGGACTGGCGGTCTGCATCGCCTCGACCCGGCTTGTGACGAACGCGTCGAGCTGGTCGGGTGCCATATCGCCGGTGCCTGCGTTCGGCCTCTGGGTGATCAGGTTGAGGTAGGTCGGGCGAACGGCCACTTGCGCGCTGGTGATGCCGAAATATTCACGCAGCTTGCGATTGAGAAAATGCGCCTTCAGGTCGGCGTCGAGCAGCATCACGCCTTCGGAAATATTGTCGAGCGCATTCCGCAGCAATTCGAGCTCATCGGAATGGCGGACGATATCGGTGACATAGGCGTAGCTCAGCATGCGCCCGCCATTGGGCAGTACCGCGCATTGAACGCGGATCACCTCGCCATTGGTGCAACGCACGTCGCGCGGGGTCGTATCGCCGGCCCGGATAGCCGCGATGCGCCCGGCGACGTAGGCGTCCATGTCGGCGGCTGATATCTCATAGGCACCGATGTCGCGGCCGTGAAACATCAGCGCGACATAGGACGGCTTGCTCTCGGCAACCGCGTCGGGTAGCGCCCACATCTCGCGGAATGCCTTGTTGATGAACTGCGAACGCAAGTCACTGTCGAGCAATACGACTCCAGTCTCGATTTCGTCCATCGCCGAGCGCAGTGCCAGCATCTGCCCGCGGAGTAGCGAGTCGGTGCGGCGCTCGGACGGCTCGCCCGCGGCGGCCTCTCCCTTCGTCCCGCTTGCTTCGAACTCGATACCGATCTCGTTGCCGGACTGCCAGACCAGCCGCGCCGCGCGCCGCGGGCCCTCGCCTGCTATCAGCAAGTGGAAGGACTTCGGGATGCCGAGATGGCTCTCGGCCTGAAGGGTAGCGCCATGATCGGACATGCGGCGGATGACACAGTCGATGCTCGACTGGCCGAAATCGGAGACGATTTTGCCGGCCAGCAAGGTCCGGCCGCGAACCGTGGAATGATCAGACATCAGGCTACCTGCGGAGGCAATGCTGTCGCGACAAGTTGCCGCGCGCGGCATCAGCCAGCCATGGTTCTGTTAACGCCCGGTTTAGCTTTGGCCCCGGAAGGCACGGGGGTGTCGTGGACGGCTAATAGTGTCTTACGACGGACTTGGCTTTCCGACCCGATCGGATTGGTTCCGTCGGCTTGCGCCGGCTGTACTGACCGGCAAGACTGCCAACAAGACTATCAATAGGTATCAAGACTGGAGCAGCCGATGCCCCTTTGGACCTGTGAGCAATGCGGTGCGCAGTTTCCGGAAAGCGGCGCGCCGCCTTCCGCCTGCCTGATCTGCGAGGACGAGCGGCAGTTCGTGAACTGGAAAGGCCAGCGCTGGCTCACGCGGGAGGAATTGACGGCGTCGCACCGGGTCGTCTGGCGTGACGATCTCGGCATTTCCGGTCTCGGGCTTGAGCCGTCCTTTGCCATCGGCCAGCGGGCGTTGCTGTTGCGCGAGGCGGATGGCTGCGTGATGTGGGACTGCATTCCGCTCGCGACGGCAGAGGCGGTGTCCTATGTCCGCTCGCTCGGCGGGCTGAAGGCGATCGCGGTTTCGCATCCGCATTTCTATGGCGCCGTCGCCGACTGGAGCGAGGCGTTCGGCGGCGTGCCGATCTATCTGCATGCCGACGATCGCCAATGGATCACGCGGCCCTATCCGTCGATCGTGAGCTGGACCGGAGAGAGCCGGCGGCTTTCGGACGACATAGTGCTGCTGCGCGCCGGCGTTCATTTCGACGGCGGGACGATTTTGCATTGGTGCAAGGGAGCGGAGGGAAGGGGCGCGCTCTTCACCGGCGACATCGCGACGGTCGGAATGGACCGCCGCACGGTCAGCTTTATGTACAGCTTTCCGAACTACATCCCGCTCGGCGCTGCGGCGTTGCGACGGATTGACGACGTTGTCGCCCCCTTGCCGTTCGACCGCATCTATGGCGCCTGGTGGGGCCGCAATATCGCTGAAGATGCCAAAGCCGGCTTCGATCTCTCGGTGCGGCGTTATCTTGCTGCGATCACGTCGGCGTGAGACGGCGCATCGCTGCATGACGTTTTTTCCGCATCGCAGCGAAGCTGGGGGAGCAGGGAATTCTCCTGCTATGACCGGTTCCATGCGCAGGTGTGGCGGAACAATCACACCGGCTGACCGAATTTGATATTACGGCCATCTTGTCATCGCCGACTCGCAGTCAGGCGCTTATTTGGATTGTAAGCTTGCCATGGTTAAGCTGGGGTGATGGTTATGAAGGCGATGCGTACACTGGTGCTTCTTTCTTCGGCGGCGACCTTGAGCGTGGTTGCGGACGCGAACGCGGCGGACCTGCCAGTGAAGGCCAAGGCGGTCGAATATGTGAGGGTCTGCTCGCTCTATGGCGCGGGCTTCTGGTACATCCCGGGCACCGATACCTGCATCAAGATCGGCGGTTACCTGCGCGCCGACGTCACCTTTGACGGCAGCGGTTCGCACGGCCAGCCGGCATGGAACGGCGATTCCGGCCAGCGCAACCGCTTCTTCGACGATTATGTCGCCCGCTCGCGCATGACGCTGCAGATCGATACCCGCACCGCCACCGAATATGGCGTGGTCCGCACCTTCGCGCATGCGAACATCCAGTTCAACAACTTTGGAACCTCGAACCCGTCGGCGGGCACCTTCGCCATCAGCCTGCCGGGCGGCCTGAGCGGCTCGACGCTGAATGGCACCGGCGGCGGCTATGTCGCGATCGAATACCTCTTCCTCCAGTTCGCGGGCTTCACCTTCGGCCGGTCGGCTTCGGCCTATGCGACACCTTGGCAGGGCTTCCCGTCCAACATCAGCTCTTACCTGATGGGCGGCCAGAACACCGACATCGGCGTCAACAACATCCAGTACACGGCCCAGTTCGGCAACGGCGTCTCCGGCACCATTGGCCTGGAAGACCCGAGCACGCAGGACCGCACATCGATCTACAATCTCTCGACCGGCTTGAACGCCGTCGGCACCACCGGTTATGCCTATGGCGGTGCGCACTCGCCAGATATCAACGGCAACATCCGCGTCGACCAGGCCTGGGGCCTGTTCCAGATCTCGGCCGCCGCGCATGAGGTCGATGCGTCCTACAACATCCTGACCGCCTCGAGCGGCGCTCCGACCAACCTGTCGGAAATCTCCGGCCACCCCGAAACCAAATGGGGCGGATCGGTGCAGGCATCGGTGAATATCAAGAACCTCCCGACCGGTCCCGGCGACGACATCAAGCTCGACACCGACTACGCCAAGGGTCTTACCAAGAACGTGATCGCGACCTCCTCGGCCTCGCCGAATTTTGCGATGTTCGGCGGCAGCAACCGCGCCTATCAGAGCATCGGTTTTGGCGCGACCACGGATGCGGTGTTCCTGCCGGTTGCGAACGGCGGCACCGGTGACCTGAAGCTGACCGATGCCTGGGGCATGCGCGGTTCATACACCCACAACTGGGATGCGCACTGGAATTCCAGCCTGTTCGGCTCGGCATCGTGGGTACATTACAGCGGTTCGGCCACCGACATTACCTCCGCCAAGGGGCAGTACTGCTTCGAGTACATGACCGCCAACAAGCTGTCGGCTGCGGCCGGCACCATTTCGGGGGACTTCAGCTGCAACCCCGACTATCTCGTCACTCAGCTCGGCTTCAACACCCGCTGGACGCCGGTCAAGAACCTGACGTTCACGGGTGAATTCCAGTGGTTCCATCTCGATCAGAACTTCACCGGCACCGCGATGCTGACGCCTGCGTCGCCGAAGCCGACGGCGATGTATGAGTTCAAGGATCAGGACACGTTCATGTTCCAGGTTCGCGCACAGCGTAACTTCTGATCAGGAGCATGATCCGGAAAAAGCCTGCCCCGCACTTGTGCGGGGCGGGAATCGGCTTTCCCTCGCGACAAACGCAGAGCGTTTGCGCGGGGATCATCCTCAATCAAAAATTCGAAGCGCGATGACGGTTCAATCTCATCTCATCGCGCTCCAGGAATGCTGCTTCAAGCTCCGGCGGGAAGCACCGACCTGCCATCCTGACGTCTCGACCAGGAAATGTAATAGGCGATCGCAGTCATCATCGCGATCCCGCTCACGCTGACCAGAACCTGCATCGCGATCGAATTCGGTCCGGTGATCAGGATGAAGTGCGCGGCAAAGGACAGAAACACGCCGACGCAGAACGAGGTCAGCCACTCCTCGCCGCATTTCATCACCGGCTGCAAAAGCTTCGAGCGAAGCGGCGCCCAGTCGCGCGGCACGAAATAGGTGAAGAGCAGCGCGAGCGCAAGCAGGTGCACGACGCGGTACGAGGCGAGGTTTTCCTTATCGCTGACCGACAGGCTGATACCGAAATCGGGCAGCCGGGCGGCGAGCGCCGGCACATGCGCCGCCAGGGTCACCACCAGTGCGAACACGAGATAGGTGGCGGCCGCGGCGCGCAGCAGCGGAAGCCGCTGCAATGTGAAAGTGAGCTTCGGGCCGCTCAACGCGAACCAGGCGCCGAGCACGGACAGGAGCTGCCAGCAGAACGGATTGAAATACCAGGTGCCGGTCGGAAACGAGGGCAGGCTCCAGTCGAAGACGCGAGATGCGACATAGAGGGCGATCGAGCCGGCGAGCGCGAGGTTCGGCCGCCGCAGCATCACCCAGAGCATCGGCGGAAACATCGCCAGCAGGGCGACGAACAATTGCAGCACGTCGAGATTCAGCGGCTTCGCCTGCAGCATCAGCCCATGCATCAGCGTCCGGATCGGATGGTCGACGATGCCGATGACATTGTACTCGTCGATGATTTCGGTGGTGGCGTATTGCGCGGCGACGTTGCTGACGATGTCGATATAGATCACGAACAATACGACATAGGCGGCATAGAGCTGCCACAGGCGCCGGAGCATCCGCGTTGCCGTCACCACGAAGCCGCGCTCGAGCGCCATCCGGCCGAAGAAGATCGCGGCGGCATATCCCGTGACGAACACGAACACGTCCGTCGCGCCGGTGAAGCCGAAATTGCGCAGCGTGATCAAATTCACCACGTTGTGGGGGATGTGATCGAGAAAAAGAAACCAATTGGCGAACCCGCGCAGCAGATCCACCCGCAGATCGAGGCTGCGCGCAGCAAGAATTTTCTTCGTAAAGAGGTTCATGGTGTCAAACGTGAGAAATCGTCGCAGCAATATCTATGTTCGCAACGCAGCAAATCTAGCTGCGCCGCGTGATCAACTCCGAATAGAGTTTACGTGAGGTCGGCGCTGACGGATTTCCGTGATGAAGGAGTGAGCGCCGAATCGGTTAACCACGGGTTACGACGACACCGCCCGGCCGTCAAATCATCCACGCCACCGCGCTCACTTTTGCCGGCGCCTGGAGCATGACCTGGAAAAGTGTGCAGCGGTTTTCCGGAAAGATCATGCTCAATCAAAAAGCTAAAGCGCGATGACGATTCAACCCTATTTTATCGCGCTTTATACGTGCGGACGGAGCGAGCGCTGCATGTCCATGGTGTAGGTGTAGCGGCCTTCCGGATGGGTCGTGACGGTGACCTCGAACAGCTCTTCCCGCGCGCCGTAATAGCGGCGCACCACGGTCAGCGCGGGTGATCCGGCCTTGACCTGCAACGGCTTCGCCAGCCCCGTCGGCACGGCGCGTGCAAATATCTCCATCTGCGCATATTCGGTGGTCTGCCCAAACATTTTTGCAACCTGCTCATGCACCGGTGCGCGGCCATGGTCACTGCGTTTCACCACGTCCGCAAATTTACGCAATACGTAAATTTCGACCCAGCCAAGCGGCGCCGCGAACTGGTCGGAACGCCTGATCGCTTCGATCAGGAACCAGTGTTTTCCCGGCTCGCATTTGAGGAGCCCGGCGAGCTTGCTGTCGGCCGTAATTTCACGGGTCGCGACCACCTCGCGATAGGTCTCGTTGGAATAGCGCAGCCACTCCGACAGCGACGTGACGCTATGGCTGAACAGTACCGGCGGCTCCGCCGCGATCACCACCGAGCCGAGGCCCGCGCGCCGTACGATCAGGCCTTGCTCGGTCAAAATGCGCAGTGCTTCTCGCACGGTCTGCCGACTTGCGTCGTAGCGCGCCATCAATTCGGTCTCGGTCGGCAGCAGGTTGCCAACGTCATAGCGGCCGAGCCGGATGTCCTTCTGCAGCCGGCCTGCGATATCGCGGTAGCGCGTCGATTTGCGTTTGCGCGGTTCAGCGGACATCGCAGATGACCGGCTGTCCCGTCTGCATCGATTTGAGCGCGGCCTCAAAGGCCGACAGCGTCACCAGCACGTCGGTTTCCGGCACCGGGAAGGGACGTCGGTTCTCGATCGAACAGGCAAAGGCGTCGAGTTCGGCGGCCAGCGTATCGACGGCGGAATATTTGATCTGATGCGGCGCGCTTCCAGACTTGCGAACGGCCATCGTTACTTCGCCGAGTACCTCGGCGGAGCCCTTGGTGCCGAAGACATGAACCCGCCAATAGAAGGGCGTGGCGCGGACGGTGGCGAGCGTGCCGCTGACGCCGCTTTCGAATTCGATCGCGAGCACGGCGGTATCGAGCGGCGGCGGACCTTTCTCGCGCGGGCTGAGGCGTGCGTAAACCTGACGTGCCGGGCCGACCAGGCTGGTGAAGGAATCGAGCACGTGGAGCCCCGCGCCGGTCAGGCCGCCGCCCGGCGATTCCTCTTCCGACAGCCGCCAGCCTCCCAGGATGGCGTTCGAGTTCTCGTTGCTGTTGTGGCCCTCGACGTGGAGGATGGTGCCGAGTTCGCCGCTGGCCGCAATCTCACGCAGCGCGCGCATCGACGGCCAGAAGCGGCGGTTGTGGCCCACCGCCAGCAGCACATTCGCCTTGTGGCAAGCATCGAACATCTCGCTGGCGTCACGCCGGCGAAGCGCCAGCGGCTTTTCGCAGAACACCTGCTTGCCGGCTCTCGCGGCGGCGATCACCTGCGAGCGATGCAGCGAATGCGGCGTCGCCAGCAGGATCGCGCCGATCGCGGGATCGGCGAGGATCGCCTCGAAGTCGCCAGTCAGCGCGATGTTGCGTTCATCGCAAAAACTCCGCGCGGACTCGAGATCGGCTTCGACAGCGCACGTGATCTTCAGGCGCGGACCAGGCTTGGCAGCCTCGATGAGGGCGCGGCCCCAGCGGCCAAGACCAACAATAGCGCAATTGATCATGTGGATGCTCCGCTTGGGGCGCGCGATGGACGGATGGCTTCGATGATGGCGGCACTGTCGGCGTCGGGGCCGGCGAGCGTGATCGCGGCGCGAAGCAGGCCGGCTTGAACCAGGGTCATCGGCAGAGGCTGCTTCGTCCGCCGCGCTTCTTCAAGGATCAGCTCGGCGTCCTTCAAGGTCTGCGCGATATGCGATTGTGCCGTGAAATCCCGCGCCAGCATTTTGTCGGCCTTGGTATCCATCACCCGGGAGTAGGCGGCCGATTCGCGCAAGCTGGCAAGGAAGGCCGGCGCGTCGAGCCCCATGCTTTCCGCGAACGCAATACCCTCCGCCAGCGCCGCGCGATTGCTCTGCAGCACTAGATTGGTCGCAAGCTTGGTGCGTGCGGCATCGCCGATCTTGCCGACGCGGGTCTGCCGAGGACAGAGAATGTTGAGGATTGCGGCCGCCGCGTCGATCGTGGCCGCTTCACCCGCGACCAGTGCCATCGCCGACCCGGCGCGCACCTCCGCGCTGGTGCCGGAAATCGGCGCTTCGACAAACCGCAGATGCAGTTGGGCTGCCCGGTTCGACAGGTTTACAATTTCATGCGGCGCGCAGGTCGGGGTGCAGATGACGAGGTCGGCCAAGCCAGCGCCGCGGAAGCCATCGAGCACAGCCTCAACCTGTTCGGCGTTGAACACCGCGATGACGACCGTTTGACAACGCGCGATCACTTCTTCGGCGGAAGCTGCTGCCTCACCGCCAAACGACTTGCATCTCGCCGGATCAAGATCGAATCCGATGACCGGCGTGCCGGCATCGATCAGGCGCGCGGCGAGCGCCGTGCCCATCAGGCCGAGCCCGATCATGCCGACAGCGGAGGGCGAGGTCATCTATTGCGGCTCTATACCGGCGGCCTTGCAGGCCTCGCCCCAGCGCACGATCTCACCGCGGACGAAATCGCCGAACTCGGCCGGCGTCTGGGTCGCGACAATGACGCCGAGATCGGCGAAGTGCTTCTTGGTCTCGGGCAGGTTGAGAAACGTTTCGCTCTCGGCATAGATCTTGTTGACGATCGCATCCGGCGTTTTGGCGGGTGCGAACAAGCCGTACCAGATCGTGGACTCAAAGCCGGGCATGGCTTCGGCGAGAGCCGGCAGGTCGGGGAGCAACTCGTTGCGCCTGGGCGAGGTGACGCCGATGCCGCGCAGCGTGCCGCCTTTCATCTGCGGGATGGCGACAGAAAAATCGCCGAAGGTGAGATCGATCACGCCGGCCATGACGTCGTTCATGGCCAGCGGCACGCCGCGATAGGACGCCGCCACCAGCGACACGCCGCCGCGCGACTGCAACTGCGCCACCGATATCTGCGAGGCGCCCGAGCCGTAGCCGCCCGTCATATTCTTGTGCGAGCGGGTATATTCAAGAAACTCAGGCAGGTCCTTTGCCGGGAAACTCGGCTTGACCAGCAGCACCATCGCCGTCGTCGTGGTGCGGATGACCGGGGCAAAATCCTTGACCGGATCGTAACCCGGGTTTTTCAGTGTCGCGACGTTGCTGGCATGGGTGGTGTTGGTGCCCATCAACAGGGTGTAGCCGTCGGGTGCGGCGTGGGCGACTTCGGTCGCGCCGATGCTGCCGAGCGCGCCGGCACGGTTCTCGATGATGACGGTCTCGTTGAATGCCTCCTGCAGATGCTTGCCCAGCAGCCGCGCCACCTGGTCTGGACCGGCTCCGCCGGGGAATGGCACGATGATCCTGATCGGCCGCCGGGGGTAGTCGTCATCCGCAGCGAAAGCGTGCGGTGCGGCAAAGGCAACAAGAAACAGGCAGGCGAGAAATCGCGATCGCAACCCCATTGGCATCCTCCCGGCGGTCTTTTTCAATTTATACGGACAAAGTCCGGAGGTACGCAAGAGATGGCTGGTGTAGAAGGATTGCGCTCCATTTGAGCTCACCCGTATTTATCCGTATAAAGTAGCAGGCATCACCAGAGCGAGGCGGGAAATGGCGGATACCAAGGATCTGTACGCGCGTGGCCTGAAGCGGCGCAAAGCCATGTTCGGCGATGCTGACGTCGACAAACGCATGGCGGCGTCTGGCGATTTCGGCGCGCCGTTGCAGAACGTCATCAACGCCTATGTCTATGGCGACGTCTGGGAGCGCACCGGCCTGTCCAATGCCGAGCGCAGCCTGGTGATGCTCGCGATCACGGCGGCCAGCAACCGGCCGGCCGAATTTCGCGTGCACGCCAAGGGGGCACTGGCCAACGGCTGTACGCGCGCGCAGGTGCAGGACCTGCTGCTCTTGATTACGATGTATTGCGGCATCCCCGCCGCGATCGAGCCCAACCAGATCGCCGCGGAGTTCTTCGGCAAAGAGCCTGTATAGGGGCAAGACAGGTACTGCGGGAACGGCTAAAGCCAAGGCTGCGTGGCCGGGGCCCTCAGGAGGCTTGATCGGTACGATAACGGCGCTATATCGGCGTTTTCCCAATCATTCTCCGGGTAGACATATGACCGTTGTCGATAGCGCCGCCGTGTCCCAGCCGTTCCAGGCCGAAGTTTCCGAGCTCCTGCATCTGATGGTGCATTCGGTCTATTCGGAGACCGATATCTTCCTGCGCGAATTGATCTCGAACGCCTCCGACGCCTGCGACAAGCTGCGCTACGAGGCGATCGCCAAGCCCGAGCTGATCGGCGAGGAGGATGCGCCGAAGATTCGCATCATCCCCGACAAGAAGGCGAACACGCTCACGGTGGCCGATACCGGCATTGGCATGGAGCGGCAGGAGCTGATCGACAATCTCGGCACCATCGCCCGCTCCGGCACCAAGGCCTTTGTCGCGAAGCTCGCGGAAGCCAAGGATGGCACAGGCCTGATCGGCCAGTTCGGCGTCGGCTTCTATTCCGCCTTCATGGTCGCCGAGCGGATTGTCGTCACCAGCCGCCGCGCGGGCGCAAGCGAGGTCTGGACCTGGTCCTCCTCCGGCGGCGCCGGTTTCGAGGTCGCGCCGGCGAGTGAGGAGGACGCCCAGCGCGTGGCGCGCGGGACCGAGATCGTGCTGCATCTGAAGGAAGAGGTGAAGAAATATCTCGAAACCTACGAGATCGAGCGCATCGTCGGCGCGTATTCCGACAACATCCAGTTCCCGATTTGGCTGGTGCCGGAGGAGGGCGAGGCGCGCCAGATCAATTCGGCGAGTGCGCTGTGGCAGCGCTCGAAATCCGAGCTGAAGCCGGAGGACTATGCGCAGGCTTACAAGTCGATTGCGAACGCCTTCGACGAACCGGCGATGACGCTGCACTATCGCGCCGAGGGTCGCTATTCCTACGCCGTGCTGCTGTTCGCGCCCTCGACAAAACCGTTTGATCTGTTCGAGCCGGCACGCAAGGGCAAGGTCAAGCTCTATGTGCGGCGCGTCTTCATCACCGACGATGCCGATCTGTTGCCGGCCTATTTGCGCTTCATCCGCGGCGTGATCGACAGTGAGGATTTGCCGCTCAATATTTCGCGCGAGATGCTGCAGAACAATCCGCAGCTCGCCCAGATCAGGAAGGCGGTCGCGACCCGCCTCATCGGCGAGTTGGAGGTCTTGGCCGAGAAGGAGCCTGAGAACTTCGAGAAGATCTGGGACGCCTTCGGCTCCGTCATCAAGGAAGGCATCTACGAAGACTTCGAGCGGCGCGAGAAGCTGCTCGCGTTGTCACGGTTCTCCACGACCGCGGGCGAGAAACGCACGCTCAAGCAATATGTCGCGGATTTGAAGCCGAACCAGACCGAAATCTATTTCCTGGTCGGCGACAGCATCGAGCGGCTGAAATCCAATCCGCGGCTCGAAGCCGCCAGCGCGCGTGGCATCGAGGTGTTGCTAATGACCGATGCGGTCGACGCATTCTGGACCTCGGCGCGGCTCGAATTCGAAGGCAAGCCGCTGAAGTCGCTGAGCCAGGGCGATCTCAATTTCGACCTGATCCCGCTACTTGAGGAGAATAAGGATAGCGCCGAGCCGGCGGCGGATGAGGCGGCGACGATTGCGATCATCAAGGCGAGCCTTGGCGAGCGCGTCACTGACGTGAAGGCCTCCACGCGGCTGACCACCAGCGCCTCATGCCTGGTCGCGGGCAGCCAGGGTCCCGATCGTGAGCTGGAGCGGCTGCTCTCGCAGCAGAATCGCGGCATGCGCACCAAGCCGATCCTGGAGATCAATTTGCGCCACCCCCTGGTGTCGGCAA
>Ga0210387_10002008_pt1 | contig 15424 bp, 21 predicted proteins | sample IncBWC7OmetaG_FD_160108 | JGI IMG/M metagenome (GOLD analysis project Ga0210387, IMG submission 160108) | Forest soil microbial communities from Barre Woods Harvard Forest LTER site, Petersham, Massachusetts, United States - Inc-BW-C-7-O ...
ATGGTGCTGCTTGAATGAAGGCTTGAAAAACGGAACTCAGGTGCAGCACCGCGACGGCAAGAGCGACGGTAAAGACATCGGCCGCGGCAAGGTCGTCACATTCAAAACCGGCGGCGGCGTTATCAAGACGTTCCGTGCCGGTGGTGGGGGTGTCGGTCAAACATCCGGCTCGGCAGGCCCCGGCGTTTCCTATACGCCGACGTACAAGCGCACCAAGGAACCTCTGGTCCCCGACGTGAAACGCGCGATGGGTGGTCGGGCTGAGGCGCCGAAGGGTGTGGAAAGCGCGAGTAAACTGCCGGGTGGTGCTGGCGGTGGTGAAGCACGGCTTGCCAAGGAGAAGCGCGCCGAGCGAGAATACAAACGCGCGTAATTGAGTCGGTGTGGGTTGGTGACCGCACCGTAGTCCCTGTATCTCGTGACCCAAACTTAACTGTTCAACTTCGCGTGTTTTAGGATGGCAACCCAGCAACCCTCTGCGGTACGTTTTTTCGCGGTCGATCACCCTGCGGTGGCGGGGACGGTTCGTGCGCGACTTGAGAAGTATCGCAAGCAACTCGTGGAAGAATTTCAATCGTCTGTCGATTGGGGTGACTTCAAATTTCGTTCGGGACGTTTACAAGGAATAGATGACGCGCTGCAACATTGCATCGACGTTGAGAACGAATCAGCAGAAAGAAACAAATAATGAGCGTCACGTCAGTCCGCAAACTCTCCGACATCGCCGAGGCCATCGGTAAAGGCAAAGATGCCCGAACCGTTCTTGTTGATGCGATCGGCAAGGACAATATCGAGAGTTTTGAGCCGTTCCACAATCTAATTCTGATCGCGACCTATGTGCGCTCCGACATGACAAAGGGCGGCATTATTATCGGCGGCGACCGCACGCGCGCTGAAGATAGATTTCAGGGCAAGATTGGGATGGTGCTCAAGGTCGGCCCCACGGCATTCAAGGGCAAAACGCCTGAGAGTTTTGGTGGTGTCACCGTCAAGGCCGGCGACTGGATCATGTACAAGGCGTCCGACGCGCATGAGTTCTTTTTTGTTGATGAGAAATCCGCGCTGGATGGCAGTTCGTGCCGGTTGATCGAGGATACGTTGGTGATGGGGCGCGTGGCTGATCCAGAGAGTATTTTCTGATGGCAACATTGTCGCCGCAAGCTGTAGTGCAACTATGGAATGAAATGCTGAATGAGGCGCGCGAAAAGAGACTCGGCATATTTGGGTGGAAAAACTCAACGGCCTTTATGAAAAAGTGCGACGCGGAATTTGAAAGAGCATTTCCTGCGGCGCCTGACAAGGACAAGGATGGCACCAATGGATGACAACGAAATCGTAGTGGAAATCGAAAAAGAAGAACTGGACAAGAAACCCGGCGAGCAAACAACCGACGTTGCCGACGCGCTCAAGGCACAGTTGACCGAACTGCAGGCCGAAAAGCAGCGCGAGAAAGACGCGCGCATTGCTGCGGAGCGTCGCGCCACCAACGAGGCGCAGGGGCGCCAGGCTGCACAGGCCGAAGTCGAATCGACGCGTACGGAAATCACCGAAACCCGCCTCGGCACGGTTGAGCAGGGCATTGCCGCAGCCACCACGGAAGCCGACGCTGCGCAATCCGAATACACCGCCGCAATGGAGGCCGGCGATTGGAAGAAAGCCGGCGAAGCGCAGCGCAAAATATCCCGCGCCGAAGCAACAAAGGTGCGACTTGAGGAAGCCAAAGCTGATCTTGAGGTCCAGAAGACTCAACCGCAACGACAACCGCAGAGAACCGAAGCTCCGCAAACCCAAACCGATCCGGTCGAAGCGTTTATCTCGGCACGTTCCCCTCCGACGCAAGCGTGGCTGCGGGCTCATCCCGAAGACGCACGTGCATTGGCGCTCAATACTGATCCACGGCGTGCCGCCAAACTCAATGCGGCCGATAGCGATGCTGTCGCGGAAGGGTTTGCGCGGGATTCCAAGGAATATTTCGACCACGTCGAGAAATTCTTGGGCATCACAAAGCCGAATGGCAAGGGCACAAACGGCGCAACACAGACTCAACGCCGCGCTGCATCGGCGCCTGTGGCTCCCGTCGCGGCTTCTGCCGGCGGGGTGAGTGGAGGGACGGAAGTGAGATTGTCAGCGGGTGAGGCGCGGTCGGCTACGGATGGCACGTTGATTTGGAACTACGACGATCCGTCCGGACAGAAACGATTCAAGAAGGGCGATCCGATTGGCGTGCAGGAAATGGCGCGTCGGAAATTGGCGCTAAAAGAAAGCGGGCAATACGACAAATCACTGACTGAGCAGTAATCATGGCCCTTACTCCCGTCAAACGAACCGATCCGTTCGACTTTCCAAAGCACATGGTGCCGCTCGGATTAACCTATCAATGGTCGGCGGAAAAGGTCGTGGGTGAGCCTAATACGTTTCACCGCGCGCTACTTGATGCGGGGTGGATGGCAGTCCCGGCACAATGGCACGCGCCATATCCGGTCAAAGTGCAGGGGAATATTCTGCTTTGCCATGCTCGCCCCCGCGACGAGGAAGCCGAACGCATTGCCGGTGCGGAAAAGAATATCGAAAACTGGCAGCAAAAATTTGGTGGTTTCTCGGGTGGTGTTAGGATTCAGCAACAGACTGCCGATGGTGTCAGTGAAGGTAGAACTATTCCAATGGGCGACCCCGTGTTGGCTGAGAAGATTATGCCTCCTCCCGCGCCAGAATTGCCACCGACGGCGCGCGAGTTGGTGCCACCTAAATCGCAATCGGCAGTCGTCAAAGAGTCTTGGGCACGAACCTTTCACGATTTTTTCTTTCAGGAGAATACCGATGAATGAAGAACCCGAAGCCGACATGCTGGACGACAGCACGCCAGCACGCCGTGGGCGCCCGCGCGGCAGTCGCAATCAGCCGCGTGACGCGGTCCGCAGCGGCCCCCGCACCTATCAAGGACGTGACGGCGAGGAACTGAGCCGCACGCGTAAAAGCGGCCTCGATCCTTTCTTTGTTCCGAAGAACTTCCCACCCCAAGGTTGGGAATATCAGTGGTGCGCAACCGCCGCCGTGGGCAACAAGGAAGTGGTACGCTCACAAAACATCGAATTTTTTCAGAACGGCTGGCGCCCCGTTCCAGCAAAACGCCACGACGGTTTCTTCCTGCCGAAAGGCGAAGATGGCCCTGTGATTGTGCGCGATCAGATGCTCATGGAGCGCCCGACCGAAATGTGCCAAGATGCCCGCGACGAAGATCAGCGCAACGCCATCCAGCAAATGCGGGACCGCGACGAATCATTGATGGGCGGTAAAGCCAATCTGAAAGCGGCGATGCGCGATGGTATCGAAATGGGCGGCAAATATCGCGGCACAGGCGGCAACTTGCGCATGTCGATCGATCCTGCTCTGGATGTGCCGATGCCATCCCACAAACTCGCTGCCGCAGACGAGTAAGCCCCATGAAGTTGTTGGTTTCTTTGGCGACGCGCAATCGCCCGCAAAAGATGCTTGCCACGGTTCGACAGTGCATTGCGAATTGGACCCATCCCAATACGGAAATGGTTCTCCAAGTCGATGCCGACGACTATGCGACGCTCGGCTTACTCACGGAAACCAAGATTGATCCGCGCGTGCGCATAAACATCAAGAAACGCGAAGACACCATCGCGGAGAAGTGGAATCGGGCCATGTCCGAACCCGCCGACGTTTACATGATCGGCGGCGACGACGATCCAGTGGTGACGCAGGCCTATGACTCCAAGATTCTTGAAGCCGCACAACTCTTTCCGGACGGCATCGGCATGGTCTACGGCCATATGTCGAACGCCTCATTCTCATCCATCATGTGCCCCACGGCAAAGTGGGTGGAAAAACTCGGCTACATCCTCCCGGAATATTTCCCGTATTGGTTCTGCGATCATTGGATCGACGATATCGGGCATATGACCGGGCGAATCGTTTACGCCGATGTTCGGAGCGATCAACGCAAGATCGGTGTGACGCAGGAGCTTCGCGAGCCGGGCTGGTGGGCAACGTGGTTCGACGCCGCAGTCAGAATACGGCGTGATGAGGCCATGACTTTCATCGAACACCTTTCCGAAGATGCTCAGCACAAGGCGATGCTGCGCACGCAATGTATCCGCGTCGAATATCGCTCCAAATGGATCAACGATAATGTGCGCGGACAGGCTCGCGGTCTTGAAAACACCATGGGTAATTCGCTCAAGGACGAGCGGTATCTGCGGGTCAAGGAAAAGGCCGTGGCGATGATTCCGAAAATGCTGGCGGGGATGAGTCAGCCCGAAGCGAAGATGTTTCAGGATGCGCTTGCGCCACCGAGTACGATTGTGGCGTTGCCGAGGGCGTTTGGGTGATGGCGGAAGATTTTGGTCACGATAGTCTTGCGCGCGCGGATGGACCGGACTCGGTCAACCATCGTAATTGGAACGTCGGACAAAAGGTTAGGTGTATTAAGAGCGGGTATCTCAATATTGAGTTGCCTGACCATCCTGCTCAGAAATTCCAAATACACAACAAACTGAAAGTAGGTGAAATTTATACAATTCGCGCTCTTAATATGCGCGGTCCTCACAACCCAGGTTTAATAGGGAGTGGTTGTGGTTTTCTTTTAGAAGAAGTAAAGAATCCGAAATGGCCATCCACCGACGCCCCTGACGGCTGGTTGGAAATATCTTATGACCAGATTGGATTTGAGGCGGTAAGTTGACCGAGTCCGGTAGTATAAACTAACAAACTATCGTGAGACAAATCTAACCTGAGAACCCCATGCGCAAAGTCTTCATGTTCGTCCCCGGCTTCGGCCAAATCATTTCCGCGGCAACCTTTATGACCACGCACGCCTTGCAACAGGCGTTCGCGCAGAAATCCATCATGGGCTCGGTCTCGACTCTCTCTTTTCCCGACATTGCAGAACTGCGCTCGATGGCAACGACGATCTGGTATGACACCATGCCGGACGTGCAGTATTTGTTGTTCATCGATTCTGACATGGGATTTGCCCCGGAAATGGTTCTCGACATGATGCACTTCGACGAACCAATCGTCGGGGCGATCTATCCGCAGCGCAACCTCCCGACATCGTGGGCCGGCTCAGGAACCGGCGAATCCATGACACAACGGCGCGGCAACTTCATGGAGGTTGAGGGCGTCGGCATGGGTGTGACGCTGATCCGTCGAGATGTTGTCTCGATCATGTTGCAGAAATTCCCCGAGCTTGTGGACGTTAAAATCGGAATGCAGCCGTATGCAAAAATCCTGCAATCGGCTGGCGCGAATCGCCTCATCCGCGTGTTCGACAAGATGGTGATTCCTGAACGTGGATGTGTCAGCGAAGATTTGTCATTCTGCATTCGCTGGCGGCAGTGTGGCGGTCAAGTGTGGGCGGCGGTCGGGTATCGAATCTCGCACGTTGGGCCTTACGATTACGGTGCGTGCTATCTGGACCATGTTACGCAGCAGCAGGCGCAGGCGGAACAGCAAGCGGCGTTAGCGCGGCATGTGGAGGCACAGCAGATTGCGGCGGTTGAAGAGGCAGCAAAAGCTCTGCACCCTGAGGGCTTGAAACTGGTAGCCGCAGAGTGACGGTGACCGATGACCCTCACAGCCACGCTCCCCTCACCTGACACAAACTCGTCAACAATCCTTGACGTGCCGTTTCTCGACTTGCGCGTTCCAGAGGACGAGCGCGCCGAACTACTTCACGCCGTCGAAATCGTCCTCAAACACGGACGCCTCGTCAACGGCCCCGAAGTCCATGCCCTCGAAATGGCGATGGCCGCAAGGCTTGAACGGAAATACGCAGTCGGTGTAAGTTCCGGCACAGATGCCCTCGTATTGGCACTCCGCGCGCTCAACATTGGCAAAGGCGACGAAGTCATAGTCCCGGCCCTGTCGTTCGTCGCAACAGCCAACGCGGTCAAGATGGTCGGCGCAGAGCCTGTCTTTTGCGACATCGGCGACGACCTGAATATCGATCCGACAGAAATCAGACACCTCATCACGCCCAACACCAAAGCCCTCATGCCGGTGCATTGGGCCGGGCGCATGTGTGCCATCGATCATATCGCGATGATCGCGAAGACCCACAAACTGAAAGTCATCGAAGACGCGTCCCAAGCCTTCGGCGCCTCGTTCAACGATATGCAGCCGGGCGCTAGAGCCGACGTGGCGTGTTTCAGCATGAACCCGATGAAGACGCTCGCGGCACTTGGCGAAGCGGGGATGATCGTCACGGACGACAAGGATGTTTACGAACGTCTGGATTCGCTGCGCTATCAAGGCGTGAAGAACAAGGAGGTCTGCCACAGCCTCTCAGGAAATCATCGCCTCGATACGATCCAGGCGGCAATGCTTTTGGTTCGCCTCGCAGGCTTTAACAAACTCCTGGATACGCGCCGCAAGATCGCATTGTTCTTCGATATGCGCCTCAAAGGTATCGTCGATACGCCGAAGCAATGGGGCCACGAAAAACTGGCGTATTACACCTATACGATCCAGTGCGATCAGCGCGACAAACTGAAAAATTTTCTCTCTCAGAGAGGAATTGAAACCAAGATTCAGCATCCGTTCTTGATGCCGGAACAGCCGCTGTATAAGCAACACGCTCGCGGGACGTGGTCGCACGCGAAATATCTCATGAGCCGCGTGCTGTGCATTCCGATTCACGAGAAACTGACGGATGGCCAGATGTGGCACATCGTCAATAGCATTGCGGATTTTTATCGATGACCGCCGTATTCCGCAACATCGGTCCCGTAATCGAAGTGGACGACGCCACAATCGATATGCTGATCGAAGCATCTGGAACCGAACCCAAGCGCCGCGCCAGGCTCAACCTGCACAATAGCGACGACGATCTTCTGCACGAAATGATTATCGCGTTCCGCAAAGACTCGCTGAATATGCCGCACCGGCATGTGGGCAAGAGCGAGTCGATGCACGTCATTCGCGGACGTGTTGAAGTTATAATTTTCGATGACGTTGGAAATGTAACACGGCGTGTGAAATTGCGCGCGTTCGATCAACCGCGCCATTGGGGAAGGGATTCAGCGCCGCTTGATCTCGCACATGTTTTCCGCATGGCCGCGCCTCTATGGCACACCGTGATCCCGGTCGATGATGTTGTGGTAGTTCACGAAACAACGAACGGGCCGTTCGTCGCGGGAAAAAACATGGAGATTCCGCCGTGGGCGCCGCAGGAGAGTGAGCTTGCGGCGTGGGTGGATGGGTTGCGCTGTGTTTAGAAAAATTCTCTGTTATCTCGGTTGGCACAAGTGGGTTTGGAAAAGCGCTTACTGCTACCGCCCGTATAAGTGCAAATATTGCCCAGCCGAAAAAGGAAGAGTGGAATTCTAAATGAAAATCTTCTTCGTCGGCGCTAAGTCTCACGCGCGCATCTGTCGGCGGATTCTGCAAGACGAACCGTACGTCGGAACTCTGCACGAATTTCCGGTAGTGTGGGATAGTGATGAAACTAAGCCGCCGCCTTGGCGTGATTGTTTAATCTTACATGATATGGAGTCTGCCCTGCGAGCAGCGCGACATTCGTGCACTCACTTTGTAGTGGCGATAGGCAGCAACGGCAAGCGCCGGGCTGAACTCTCCGAACAACTGTTTCGCTTAGGTATGGAACCCGTTCCTGTCATCCACCAAAGCGCAACAATCTGCGAGGAATCAAAAATAGGCAGAGGTCTCCAAATCATTCGAAATTCTGTGATCGGCGACGAAACCATTATAGGCGATTGGTGTATGATTCACTCCCTTGCGATGGTTGAGCACGAAAGTGTTTTGGAAGATGGAGTGACCGTTATGGCGGGCGCTTGTGTATTAGGCGGCGTTCACGTGGGGCGCTACGCGACCATAGGAGCAAATGCGACCGTGATGGCTGTGAAGGTTGGCGAAGGTGCCACGGTCGGTGCCGGGGCAGTCGTGACGAAAGATGTTCCTGCGGGTCAGACTGTTGTTGGTAATCCTGCCGAACGTCATTGGCCGCGGCAGCAAAGGCAGATGGCGTGAACGACCGCCGCACCAGATACCGCAACGGCGCTTCGTGGCGCCGCGCTCAATTCTTCCGCGCAACCGCCGTCAGTCTCTGGATGGAACAAGATTGGATTTGGCGCGTTTGGTCATAGCCCCATAGGAGGCTGTCATGGTTGAACTCGCAATTTCTATTTTGTGGTTGCTTATCGGAATTATTTGTCTCGCTGGTGTCATTTGGTTGGTACTCTACGGCATCAAAACCTTCGTCACGCCAATTCCCGCGCGCCTCGAACAAGGCATTTGGTTCATCGTCTTGTTGCTCTGCATCATCGGTGCGCCATCGCTCCTCACAGGGGGTGGCGGCTCGATGCACTTTCCCCGTCTCTAAACGCGAAAGCCGCGTTCCGCCGATTCCGCCTGACCGGATGAAGACGCCATCCATCTGCGCAAATTGCTAACGTGCCGCTGTAACCCTGAGGGCTTGACCGCTCGCGCTATGCTCTAATGAGTCAAAAAACTTTTCCACACCTTCCCCGAAAATAATCCCTTGACGCCTTCCCAAAAATAGATTCAACATACCAGACATTCAAAGAGGCATCCCCCGCGCTGGGGGATTAATCCTCTCAATCTGACCAAGCCGCGCCGGTTTGGTTCCACCCTCCCACACTCAGGCAGCGCCTGCCGAGTCGGGTCAAAAACCCCGCTCGGAGTCCTGCCGTGGCAAACACGCAAGCGCAGTTTGGCTTTAAGCACCAGGGCTATTTGTCTGGCGGTGCTCCCGACTACCAGCTTTCCAGCTACGCGATCCAATCGACCAACGCGACGCAAATTGGATTCGGCGATCCTGTCATTGCCGCAAACGCCACATCGGCCTTCATCATCCAGGCCACGGGGGCTCTGGCAACGACCTCTCCGATCATCGGTATCTTTCAGGGTTGTGAGTATATCCCTTCCGGCGGTGGTGCGCCGCAGTGGTCGCCATACTTTCCCGGATCGGTCGCGCAGAACGCAACGGCCTATGTCATCGACGCGCCGAACGCCAAGTTTCTGGTGGCTGCGCTGCAAACCGCAATTCTCTCAACGAACATCGGCAATGCGGTCAATTTTACGACCGGCCAATGTGCGACGGTAGGTGGCGGTTTTTCTATTGCAACCATCGATCAATCGACGGCGACGACGACCGGCACGACGGTCTCTCTGCTTCCGTTCCGAATCGTTGGTCTCTATCCCGGCGTAGGAAATGGCTCTGACCCGACGACCAATTACAACTGGGCCATCGTCGCCTTCAACTATCAACTGAACCGCTCGTTCGTCGGTAACTAAGGGGAACGACAATGGCTGAAACTCTCGCTCCCGACCTTACGGCGGCTTCGCCTTCTCCCGCGGTCAATCCGTTCACGCCTCCGCAGCCTCCTGCGGCAGAAACCATCGCACCCCCTGTGATGCCCGACGAGGCGCCATCCGAACCCGAAAAGCCGAAAACCGCCTTTGTGGTGGTCGAACCAAAAGAAACGCCGATCGGTGCCGGTGTTCCTCCGAAGAAAGACGCGGCTAAAGAACCGACTGCGGAAGAGATCGAAGATGAGGAATCCGACCAGATCAAACGAACTGGTGAACTCACAGTCGTCATGGTGACCACCAAAGGTTCGGCGCATGGCAGCAACTGGAACGCCATCTTCCTACCGAAGGACGCAACCGATCTCGACGTGGTCGAAGTCCATCGCAATCCCGAATCAACGGGAATGGATGTGGCGGTCTATCCAAATAAGGACGAAGCAATCGGCCTGAGCCCCGTCAACGACGGGTCGAACCCGAGCAAGAGCAGCGTCGGCGTCGGTTCAGCCAAAGCTGTTTCATTCCGAAAAATGTCCAAGGCCCTCTGGGCCGTTATCTCATAAGGAGCAGATAAATGCCCGTCGCACTTGCTAATATCCGCTCCGAACTCCTGCCCGGACTCTTCGACGTTCGGGGATCATACGACATGATTCCCAGACAGTGGGACAAGGTCTTCACGACCCACAAGTCGAACATGGCGGTCGAGCGCTCGACGCAGATGGCGTTCGTCGCACTGCCTTATCTGAAAGACGAAGGTGCCGCGACTCAATTCGACAACAACGCCGGTGAAAGATTCACTTGGGCGTTCGTGCATCTGGAAGTCGCGCTCGGCTATGCGATTACCCGAAAAGCCATCGACGACAGTCTCTATAAGGCGCAATTCAATCCGACCAACCTGAAACTGCAAGAAGCCTTCGCGCAGTTCAAGGAAATCCAGGGTGCCAACATCCTCAATCTCGGCACCACGTACCAGAATTCCATCATTGGTGATGGTGTTGCGCTATTCTCTGCCGTGCATCCTTACGATGGAGGCACGTGGGCAAACACTTCAACCACGCCAAAGAGTTTGAACGAATCGACGCTGCTTGCCGATATGACGAACGTCAGAACCCAGTTCGTCAACGAGCGCGGCCTTCGTATTCTCTCCCGTGCAAGGCGTCTTGTTGTTCCGCCGAACCTCGAACCCATCGCGATCCGCCTCACCAAGACGGAATTGCGCCCTGGCACCGCCGATAACGACGTGAACGCCATCCTCACGCTGTCCGGCGGTCTGCCAGAGGGATTCATCGTGTTGGACTTCCTCACGTCCAACTTCGCTTGGTTCCTCACGACGAATATCGAGGGGCTGATTCACATGCTGCGGATTCCGTATGAGTCTGATATGTGGGTGGACAACGTCACGGACAACCTCCTCGTAAAAAGCTATGAGAGATATTCGTTTGGCTATAACGATCCCCGCGCAGCGTGGGGCGAATTCCCCACCTCTTAACGAAGTGTCGCCATACGAAAGTCGGAGAATGAAAAATGGGTGACACCACCTTCAAAGGCCCAATCGTCAGCGCGGGTTCTTTGCTTGTCGAATCCGGAACGGCGGCGACCATCGGCACGTTCGACGGTCCGAGCGGCGCATATCAGGGCTATTCGCTGCTTGATCCACGTGGTGTGCCTTATCCGGCCGAAGGTTTGATGCCTGGCCGCGCGGCCGCGTTTCTGGCGAACGGCACGTATTGGTGCGTGGACAACAAACCGCAGGCGACCAATGCCACGGCAATTGCGACGGTGCAGGTTGCGACGGCCAATGTGGCGATGTCGCTTGCGACGACTCAGCCGTCGAATCCGAATGCGGGGTCTCCTTTCATCGCGGTTGGTGTTCCGTTTATTGCGGCTGGAACGACGACTGTTACGAGCGTTCTTGCTCTTGATTTCGGATTTTCCACAGGGACCGCGACGGCAAACTCCTCGACGATGAGTGTGTTCGATAATACGAAGTTCACGGTCGGACAGTGGATTGTTATTGGTGGTGGTGCTTTGTCGAACACGTCAAGCTTCTTGACGCAGGTTCAGACGATTGCGACCGCAAATACGACCGGCATTACGGTTCTTCCGGTGCCGCCGGCATCGGGTTCTTCGGCGCCGATTGGGCAGGCCAATCTTTGGGGTGCCGGACTTCTACCATCGCCGACGCAATTTGGTCCTGGGGTGTCTTCTCCGACACAGGTAACGCCTGACATTCAGGCGGGCGTGCTGCGGATTCATAATCCTGCGGAGCAGGTCACGCGGAATGTTTCGGTCACATTACAGACAGGCGGTGTTGCGACTGCGGTGAACTTTCTCGTTGTTGGCTTTGATTTGTGGCATATGCTCACGACAGAACTTATCACGTCGCCAGCGACCACCTCCGCAACGACCACTTATGGTCAGAAAGCTTACAAGTTTCTCCAGTCGGTGACCCCCACCAGTGCTTCGACGGGCGGTAATTCCTATAGCGTTGGGATTGGTGATACGTTCGGGATGCCTTTGCGCGCCGACGAATGGGAGCAGACGGAAATTTATTGGGCCGGAACGGCGTCTGCGAATTCCGTTGGATTCTCGACTGCGGTTACGACGACTCCATCGACGAATACCACGGGGGACGTTCGCGGGACTGTACAAGTCGGTGCCGCTGGGAGGGGAACGGCGGTCACGGGAACGCTTTCGGCGAATGGAACCTCGCGGCTGGCTATCCTGCAAGACCTTGGCGTGTGGAATGTTCTATTCACCAATCCTAACAATACCGCGCCGATGTTCGGCGTTGCGCAATCCACGACCTGATAAGGAAAGGCTGTCGTCATGAGCGGTTCACGTCGTTTGCAGAGAGCCAAAGGCGGCCGGACGGGTCTGGTTGCTTCGGGGAATCCCGATGTCATCAAGGAAGCCGAAGGCAAGGAAGATTACGCCAGGGGCGATGAGCGTAAGCGCGGTGGTCGTGCGAAGCGCAAATCCGGCGGTAAGGTGATTGGTCTGATGACCGGCGGTGGAGTGAAGCCGCGGTTGGATCGTCCGGGTAGGAAGCGTGGTGGTGCTGTCGGTGCGGATCGGTCTCCGCTGTCGTCGGCGCATGGTCACGCGAAGCCGGGTACGGCGCCTGAAGAAGAGTCTGGTGGTGCACCGGATTAGGTGTTGACTCATTCCGGATCACGGGAAGCCTAAGCCTCACGGAAATTCACACGACCGCTAGCGAAAGAAGAAGTGAATGTCTGTGTTGACTGCCGCGCGGAGAAATAAGTTACCGGCTTCGACGTTCGCGGGGCCGGATAGGAGTTATCCGATTAACGATGCGAGTCACGCACGCAATGCGCTCGCAAGGGCAGCGCAGCACGCGGGGCCGGCACTCAAAGCAAAGATTCGTTCCAAGGTGCACAAAAAGTTTCCGGGCATCAAACAGCACGACGAATCGCGTATGAGAATGGACGGCGGCGCGGTCAAGCATCGCATGGATCGGGCGCCGCGCAAACACTAGGAAGGCGCGAGGTATGCAGCCGGTCGTCGTCAATAACTACAATCTGATCGCCGGCAATGCCACGAGCCTTGTCAATGCCAACGCGGCGACAACAAGCGCGCTGGTGCTCGCGACGACGCTTGTGCCAGGCGTGTGGCAGCGGCGTGTTCTGGTCACGTCGAGCGGCAACGATTCCGCAATTTATTTTCATCTTGTTGGAGGCAATCAGGCTGGGTTTCCGGCGTCTGAATATCTTGCCGGGGCAAATTCCACGTCGATACAGTCGAATCTCGATTATTTGACCGTCACTTCGGTCACGCCTTCAAATTCGTCTGTTGCTCAGACTGTTGCGAGCACGGCTGCGACCGTGTCGGTTGGCGTCAATGGCGTTGGATCATCGATCTGGAATATCGTGAACTGGCATGTAACTCCGGTTAATGTTCAATATTCCTGTATACTGGCGAGTGGAGCGGCTACGTTTTCGATTCAGTACACGTATGATGATCCGAACAATCTCGCGACTGGCGTGCCGTTTCCGCAGCCGTTCAATCATCCAACCATCGTCAATGCCACGGCGACGATTGATGGTTCTTCGAATGAGCCGATGACGGGATGGCGTCTGTTGGTTTCCGCGGGAACCGGCAGCATCCGCGCGACTGGCATACAATCTGGAATTGGTGGGCCATGAGCAATACCGATCCTATCGGCACATTGGGGGCGCGGCCTCCTGTTAGCGATTTGGAACATGCTTTGGCGGGAGGTGATGGTTTTGCCGAGCGCATGAAGCAACTCGCCACAGCGAAGGCTGATTCGGAAACTGCCTTGCAGAACTTGAATCTCGGCAAGTCTGTTAAGGCCGCACACGCTGAGGTTCAGCAGACTGTAGCGACTGCGGTAAGTGAATCCAATGTGTTGCGGGTGCGGGCTGAGGCCACGCTCGACGCTGCGAAGGCTCGGGCTGCGAGTGTCATCAGTGAAGCCAATGCGAGTGCGGCGCGGATTATTACCGATGCGCGGGCTAATGCCGCATCGGTAAAGAAGGACGCTGCTAAGTCCAAGCAGGACGCGGAAACCTATGCTGCGCAGAAAAAGACTGAAACAGATGCCGCCCATGCGACGGCGCTTGAAAATCAGCAGGCCGCAGAGATATTGAAGAAGGAAGCGGAAGCAGTGATAACGAACCATAAAGCTGCGTCGGCTTCTGTACAGGCGGCTAAGGCTGCTACTGAGCAGACGAGAGCTAAACTGCAAGCCCATATCGATAAACTCCACGGCGTTTTGCGCGAAATTACCGAGTAAGCAATGGCCGATCCCAATGGCCATAACACGCGCCTAGCTGCCGGGGCTTTGTTCAGCACCGCATTTCCGAACGTTGGTGTGGCCGCCGGCGCATTGGACCCTACTGGCTCTTTTATGGTGCCGCTTAATCTCGACGCGGCGGGAAACCTGCGTGTCAGTACAGCATCCGGTGGCGGAAGCGGAACGACTTCTGTTAATTTGATTCAGGTTGGTGGGACGATAATTTCGCTCGGCCAGGCTGTTATGGCTGCGTCGATTCCCGTTGTGCTACCGTCGAATCAGACGGTGACAGTGACGGGAAGTTTTCTTACCCAAAGCCGCACCGGAAATGTCAGTGCCGTTGCCGCTACGACGGGTGCCGTAAGCTTTTTGGCGAACAATACCGCGCGAATCGGTGCGGCGGTTTTTAATAATGGGGCAGGGACGATCTACGCTCTTTTGGGAACGGGAACTGTAAACACGACTGGGCTGTTCACGGTGCAACTTATTCCGAATGCTTATTACGAAGTCCCCTTTGGATTCCTTGGGCCGGTGAGTGGAATCTGGAATACCGCGAACGGTACGGCGCAGATTACGGAATTCACCTAATGCCGGAATTTAACCCGCCTTCTCCGATTGATGTGCAGGTTTTTGAGTCTAATGGGACTTGGACGAAGCCGGGGTTCAATGTGGCTCTTGTCCGCGTGATTTTAATTGGCGGCGGCGGTGGTGGTGGGGGCGGGGAGTTCAGCAGCAGTACGACTACGGCAGTCTCTGGCGGTGGTGGTGGTGGCGGTGCGGCGCGAATCGAGCTTTTGTTCCCCGGTACTACCTGGGCTGCTGGTGCGACTGAGGCGGTAAGTCCCGGCGCTGCTGGTGGTGGTGGTGCTGGGACTGCGGTGAGCGGTGCTGGTGGTACTGCGGGGACTGCTGGAGGCAACTCCACTTTCGGCGGGAGTACGGTAGCGACATATACGGCTTTCGGTGGTGGCGGCGGGAGTGGCGGGTCAGATAGCACAAATTCCGGCGGTGGTGGGGGTGCTGGTTTGGCTGGGGCTGGTGGAAATGCTGCTACATCAACGGCGGGCGCGGCCGGAAGTAACGGGGGTATGATAGGCGTCACAGGGGGAGCAATTGGTGTTTCAAACAATATCTTTGGTGGCAGCGGCGGTGCCGGCGGGTTATCTACGGGTGGTGCTGGTTCGCCAGGTGGCAGTGGCAGTTACTTTGGAGGTGGTGCAAGTGCCGCAGGCGGTGGTGGTGTTAGCACAGGCAACGTAGCTTCGGCAGGAGGCGCCGCCGGCAACGGATTTAATTCAAGTTCCGGTAGTGGTGGCGCAGTCGCGGTGGCGG
>Ga0210387_10002009_pt1 | contig 15421 bp, 13 predicted proteins | sample IncBWC7OmetaG_FD_160108 | JGI IMG/M metagenome (GOLD analysis project Ga0210387, IMG submission 160108) | Forest soil microbial communities from Barre Woods Harvard Forest LTER site, Petersham, Massachusetts, United States - Inc-BW-C-7-O ...
TTCGCTTCGGTTCCAAAATCTCGCGCGCCACGCGCATCGAAGTCGTCACGGAAGGGATTTTTTCCCGGCAGATTCTCGATGATCCGGAATTGAACGGCGTGGCCGCGGTGCTGTTTGACGAATTTCACGAACGCTCGCTCGATGCGGATTTGGGTCTCGCGCTGGCGCGGGATGCGCAAACCGGCCTGCGCGAGGATTTGCGTATCCTGGTGATGTCCGCCACGCTTGACGGAGCGCGCGTCGCCAAACTGCTCGGCGAGGCGCCGGTGGTCGCAAGTGAAGGCCGCGCCTTTCCTGTCGAGACGCGCTATCTCGGCCGGAAGGCCGATGCACCGGTCGAGCGGCAGATGGCGGATGCGATTGCCACCGCGCTGCGCGCCGATCCCGGCTCGGTGCTGGCGTTCCTGCCGGGGGCGGCCGAAATCCGCCGTACCCAAAATTTTCTCGCCGAGCGCGTCCACGACGCTTCGATTGAAATCGTCCCCTTATTCGGCGCGCTGGACGCTTCGGTACAAGATCGCGCGATTGCGCCGCCCCCGAGGGGCCATCGCAAGGTCGTGCTCGCGACTTCGATCGCCGAGACCTCGCTCACCATCGAGGGGGTGCGGATCGTGGTCGATTCCGGTCTGGCGCGGGTGCCGCGCTATGAGCCGGACATCGGACTGACGCGGCTTGAGACCGTGCGGGCTTCGCGCGCGGCGGTCGATCAGCGCCGCGGCCGGGCCGGTCGCACCGAACCCGGCGTATGTTACCGGCTGTGGGATGAGCCGCAGACGGCCTCGCTCGCGGCCTATACCCAGCCCGAAATCCTCAGCGCCGATCTGTCGTCCTTGGTGCTGGACCTCGCGCAATGGGGCGTCAGCGATCCCGCAAGTCTTGCTTTTCTTGACCCCCCTCCTCTGCCTGCCCTGAAAGAGGCGCGAGAGCTGTTGCACGAACTCGGCGCGCTAGATGGGGAAGGGCGGATCACGGACGAAGGGCGCAGTCTGCGGGCGCTGGCGCTGCCGCCGCGGCTCGCGCGAATGATCGTGGACTCGCATCGTCTGGGCGCAGGCCGCGCCGCCGCCGATATCGCGGCTGTCCTGACCGAGCGCGGGCTCGGCGGCGATCATGTCGATCTCGACGTCCGGCTGGATGTCTTTCGCCGCGACCGATCGCAACGCGCCGAGGCCGCACGCGGCCAGGCACAGCGCTGGGCTTCCCAGGTGGCGGCAGACGACAAAGCCGGCGTGACAGTCGACGACGAGCCTTCCAATGGCGTCATGCTGGCGCTCGCGTTTCCCGACCGTGTCGCCAAGAACCGCGGCAACGGCAGTTTTGTTCTGGCCAACGGACGCGGCGCAGCACTCGAGCCAACCGCCGCGCTGTCGCGGGCGCCTTATATTGCGGTCGCCGAACTCACAGGCACCGCCATGCATGGGCGGATCCTGCTGGCGGCGCCGATTACGCAAGGAGAGATCGAGGCGCGCTTTGCCGATCAGATCGAAATGACGGACGAGGTTTCCTTCGATCGCGGTGCGATGGCGTTGCGGGCACGGCGCAAGAAAACCTTGCATGCGATCACGCTGTCGGAAGCGCCACTGGCGCTCGAACCGTCGGAGGAGACCGCGAAGGTTTTCGCCGATGGTCTGATGACCGCAGGCCTCGATCAATTGCCGTGGTCGAAACCGATCAAGCAATGGCGCGACCGCGTGATGTTCTTGCGCGCCGCCGAGGGCGCGGCTTCCGATAATCCATGGCCGGATCTGTCCGATGATGCACTCGCCGCACAACGCGAGACCTGGCTGGTGCCGGCGTTAACGGACAAGACGTCGCTGAAAGCCTTCTCCGCCGGCGATTTGTCCGACGCCTTGCAGTCCCTATTGCCGTGGGCGCTGCGCGCGCGGCTCGATCGGGAGGCGCCGACACATTTCGAGGCGCCGACGGGTACGCAGCTTGCGATCGACTACGAGGCCGAGCAGGGGCCAACCATTGCGGTTCGCTTGCAGGAATTGTTCGGGTTGACCAGCCATCCCTCGATTGCCAGAGGAGCGATTCCGCTGGTGCTGGAGTTGCTGTCGCCGGCGCACCGTCCGGTGCAGGTGACGCGCGACCTGCCGGGCTTCTGGCGTGGCAGCTATGCCGGCGTGCGTTCCGATCTGCGCGGGCGCTATCCGCGTCATCCCTGGCCGGAGGATCCGGCGAGCGCGATGCCGACTCGCCGCGTCAAACCCAAGGGGACGTGAAGGCTTTCCTCCTTCGCCCCGCTCTCGCGGGGAGAGGTGAAGTAACCACGTTAACCCTTCGCTCATGCTTTTCGCCAAAATTGCGTTCCGCGTGGTGTGCCGCCGGTCGAAGTTTTATCGTGAGCGTGATGGAGTGGGTCTGTGCGGCGACCTTGCGATCGAGAGTGGCGTGATGCGTAACATTATGATCTTTGCGGCGATCATGATTGGGCTTGGCACCTTCATGGCACAGATCGCCGACAAGATGACGCCCGCGCCGGCATCCGCTACGCCATCGGTGCGATTGACCGTTGCATCTGACACAACGACCGACGCCAGCCTCCGCAGTCTCAGCATTCCCCGTGACGGTCGCGGTCACTTCGCGACGGAAGGGCGGATCGACGGCCAGCGCATCGCCTTCATGGTCGACACCGGCGCTTCCGTCATCGCCCTGAATGAAAGCTCGGCGGCGCGGTTCGGTTTGCGTCCGTCGCGTAACGACTATCGGGCGACGGTGACGACTGCGAACGGAACCGTAAAGGCGGCACCGACCAGGCTGGCCATGGTCGAACTCGGCGGTCTCATCGTGCGCGATGTCGATGCGATGGTGTTGCCGGACGAGGCGCTGTCGGAAAATCTGCTCGGCCTGTCGTTCCTGTCGAAGTTGAGACGGTTCGAATACGCCAACGGCAAGATGGTGCTCGAGCAGTAATCGTCGCCTCCCGCGGCGCCGTGCTTTAAGCCTTTCCCGAATTTGTCGTAATTAACCCGATGCGACGGCGGTTTCCGCCTTCCGTTAAGCCCGCGCATTCGCTATGGCTTCGGCCGTATCGTTGAATGTTTGCAAGGCCGGTCAATGTTTCCAAAGCCAAAACCCGTATTGGTTCCGAACACCTACGCTTTCGAGTCAGAGCCGATGGTGAAGGCGACCGGCTTTCGCGAGTATGACGCGCGCTGGCTGTTCGGCAAGGAAATCAACCTGATGGGCATTCAGGCGCTCGGCATGGGCCTGGGTGCGCTGATCGCCGAACTCGGCGTCAAGCAGGAAGTCGTGACCGGTCACGATTTTCGCGGCTATTCGGCGTCGATCAAATACGCGCTGATCTCGGGTTTGCAGGCTGCCGGCTGCCGGGTTCACGACATCGGGCTTGCGATGACGCCGATGGCTTATTTTGCGCAATTCGAACTCGACGTGCCTTGCGTGGCGATGGTGACGGCCTCGCATAACGACAATGGCTGGACCGGCGTCAAGATGGGCGCCAACCGGCCGCTGACCTTCGGGCCTGACGAGATGAGCCGTCTGAAAGAGATCGTGCTCAACGCCGAGTTCAAGAACAAGGTCGGCGGCTCCTATCAGTTTCACGAGAATTTTCCGGCGCGCTATATCGCCGACCTGACCAGCCGCCCCAAGCTCAAACGCAAGCTGAAGGCCGTGGTCGCCTGCGGCAACGGCACCGCCGGCGCGTTCGCTCCGCAGGTGATGGAAGCGATCGGCTGCGAAGTGGTGCCGCTAGACACCGAGCTCGACTATACGTTCCCGAAATACAATCCTAACCCCGAAGACATGGAGATGCTGCACGCGATCCGCGACGCAGTTCTCGAGCACAGGGCCGATGTCGGCCTCGGCTTTGACGGCGACGGCGACCGCTGCGGCGTGGTCGACAATACCGGGGAAGAGATCTTTGCCGACAAAGTCGGTGTGATGCTGGCGCGCGATATGTCGGCGATCCACAAAGGCGCGCAGTTCGTGGTCGATGTGAAATCGACCGGTCTTTTTGTGACGGATCCGGTGCTGCAAAAGCAGGGCGCCAAAGTCACCTATTGGAAAACTGGCCATTCCTACATGAAGCGTCGAACCCATGAATTGGGCGCGCTGGCGGGTTTCGAGAAGTCGGGCCATTTCTTCTTCAACAAACCGTATGGCCGCGGCTATGACGATGGCCTGGTTTCGGCGATTGCGGTCTGCGACATGCTCGATCGCGCGCCGGGCAAGTCGATGGCCGATCTGAAGAACGACCTGCCGAAGACCTGGTCATCGCCGACGATGTCGCCGCACTGTGCCGACGAGGCCAAATATGGCGTTGTCGATCAGGTGGTGAAGCATTTTGAAGCGATGCAAAAGCAGGGTGAGAAAGTCGCGGGACAAAAGATCCGCGATCTCGTCACGGTCAACGGTGTGCGCGTCACCGTCGAGGACGGCAGTTGGGGCCTGGTGCGGGCTTCCTCCAACAAACCGGAACTGGTGGTGGTCGTCGAAAGCCCGGTCTCGGAACAGCGGATGCGCGACATGTTCGAGGCGATGGATTCAGTGCTGCGCACCCATCCGGAAGTCGGCGAATATAACCAGAAGATTTGAAGTCGTGCGTACGCGCCCTGCTGCAACGGGCGCGAGCGTGGCCTTTTGTTATGCTGTGCTCGGTATTATGCGGCCCTCAGCGAGCCGATGAAATGATCGACCTCGGACTTGAGCTGCTCCGACTGCGACGACAAACCGTTGGCGGCGTCGAGAAGACGGCCGGTCGCGACACCGGCCTCATTGGAAGCGTGGGTGACGCTGTGGATGTTGTCACTGACTTCCCTGGTGCCGTCGGCGGCCTGCTGCACGTTGCCGGCGATTTCGCGCGTGGCCGCGCCTTGCTGATCGACCGAAGTTGCGATCTGGCTGGATATCTCGTCGATCTCCGCAATGGTGACCACGATGGCCTGGATGGCGCTGACGGCATCGCCGGTCGCGTTCTGGATGCTTTGGATCTGCGCTGAGATTTCCTCGGTCGCCTTCGCGGTCTGATTGGCCAATGCCTTGACCTCGCTGGCGACGACGGCAAACCCTCTGCCGTGCTCGCCGGCGCGTGCCGCCTCGATGGTCGCGTTCAAGGCCAACAGGTTGGTCTGGCTGGCGATGTTTTGAATGAGCGTCACGACCTCGCCGATCTTCTGGGTCCCGCTCGCCAGTCCCTCGACCACGGAGTTGGTGCGCCGTGCCTCTTCGGCGGCCTTGCCGGCGATTTCGGCCGAACGGGTCACCTGCTTGGCGATCTCGGCAATTGAGGCCGTCAGCTCTTCCGTCGCCGCTGCGACCGTCTCGACATTGGTCGAGGCGCGTGTCGATGCGGCGGCCGCTGCCGTCGTTTGCTCAGCGGTCGCGCGGCTGTTGCCGCTGATCGAGGTCGAAAGCTCCTGGACATCCTGCGCGGCCACCGCAACGGTTTCGGCGATATGGCCGATCTTGCGTTCGAAATCCGATGCCAGCGCGCGCCTCGCCGCATCGCGGTCTTGCTTGGCCTGCTTTTCGGCTTCCGCGCGCTCGTTGTTGGCGCGACTCTCGGCAGCGGTGGCGGCCTCGGCCTCGGCGGTCTTTTGCGATGTCGTCTCGAACAGATTAGCCAGCGTGACGGCCAGCCAGATCAAGACCGCGGCCTCGATGATCAGGATGACGGCGTGAAACACCACGCGCCCGAAATCGGCGCCACCGGGATAGATCGCCGCGGGCAGCAGAAAATTGAGCGTCAGGTGATGCAACGCGACGGCAATGGTACCGGCGACGATCGGCCGGTAGTCGCAATAGGCGACCAGGCAGGCCAGCGCCGCAAAGAAATACATATGCATGTCGATCTGCCAGGCATGACCGGAGAGCTGGTAGGTGAAGACCGAAACATCGCCCATTAGCGCCACGGCAAATATCAGGCGGGTTGAAATCTCATTGCCCGTCATGCGCCACGACAGCGTCGCCGCACCGGCCATGGCGGCGGTGAAGATGACGGGAAACAACCAGTCCCCGCCACGCATCAGGCCGATGGTGAGGCTAATCGGAACATGCAGCCAGAGCACCGTGAGCAAGGCCCGGCTAGCCGTTTCGCGCAATGTCTTCAAGTCATGGCTTTGATGGATCATTTTAATATTCAGCCCTTCAGGGTCAGGCAGGCCGCAACGGCCTGTGGGTCGATGGCAATCCAGGCACCGGCGTCACGTAGCCGGTTCAGTCCGGCCCGCTCGTCAGGTCTTACGACCAGAACGGCCGGGATGGCGGTTGTCCTCACAAATGTGGCGTTGGCGGAAGCCGCGGCCTGAAGTGCCTGTTGCGCGCTCCACCAGGGCGGAAACACGACCGCAACCACTTCGGTGTCCGGACGGACCTGAAAGGAAAGCGCGGCAATGAAAATCCAGCTCGAAAGCAGCAGGATGGCGGCGTTTAACCACGCAGGCCATCGGCAGGTGCTGTTGCTGCTTTCGTCCCCCATTTGCGAAAAACTATCGGAGCAAAGCTAATTGCCGGTAAATTTATTGAGGGCGTCGGAAATTCTTCAAATAAAACAATAAATTGCATCTAGACAATAGGAAGCGCGGAAGTTGTCAGCGACCCCGGGACGCGACGTCAATATCGGCCCTCCGGCGCTGCCCGAGCGCCGGTTTCCTCTAGTTTGCCGGCACTGGAAGTGCTGTCACCGACTTGATTTTTTCCATCGCAAAGCGCGACGTCACGTTCTTCAGCGGCACCGCGCCGATCAGCTTCTTGTAGAATACGTCGTAGCTCTGCATGTCCGCGGCTACGACCCGCAACATGTAATCGACGTCTCCTGCCATTCGGTAAAATTCCATCACCTCCGGCATCGCCGAAACCGCCTCGGCGAATTTTTGCAACCAGGTCTCGGAGTGATCGGCGCTTTCGACCGACACGAAGACGGTGATGCCGAGTCCGATCTTGTTCTGATCGACCAGCGCCACCCGGCGCAGGATCACGCCATCGGCCTCCAGCCGCTGGATTCGCTTCCAGCACGGCGTTGAGGAAAGGCCGACGCGGTCGCCGATTTCGGCAACCGAGAGTGAAGCGTCCTGTTGCAGCACGGTGAGGATCTTGCGGTCGATGGCATCGAGCCGGCGATTGGCCTCGGCGGCCGGAGGAATGGCTAGGTCGGTCATGTCCAAAAGAACTTTCTTCCAATCAGGGGGATTTATCCCCTGATATATAGAAAATTCTTCTATCGCAAGCCCGTTTTTGCAGCAAGCTTAGCGGGAGGGCGACCGCTTCTGACTTAAAAGTGCTTCAACTTCAGCACGTTGAGGGGCGGCGAAGGCCCCGCCGAAACGGGTGCATTTCAGGGCAGCGGCTGCGGAAGCGAACCGGAGCGCGTCACGCAAGTCCTGGTTTTCGGTGATCGCCAGCGCAAACGCGCCATGGAACACGTCGCCCGCGCCCAGCGTGTCGACGGTGTGCACGGGGAAGGCGGGCGTCTGCTGCAGGTTCTGCTGCTCGTCGAGCCAGATGGTCCCCTGTGCGCCGCGCGTGCCTGCGAGGAAGGACGGGGTCAGCTTGGCGATCTTCTTCAGTGCCTCGCCGTCGTCGGTGACGTCGGCGGTCTCCTGCAACGGCTCGCTGGAGAAAATCAGGTGCGATGACGCCGTCAGCAGGCCTTCGCGCAGCGACATGGCGCGATCGACATCGACGATCACCGGAATGCCGCGCCGCGTCGCTTCGGCGCAGAGATCGGTGCAGAAGGTGGCGCATCGGCTCTCGGTCAGGATGGCATCGCAGTCTTCCAGCAGCGTGTCATTGTCGGGCAGGCGAACGTTCCACAGTTCGGGATCGCGGAAGGTGACGATGGTGCGCTCGCCGCTTGGGTCGATCATGATGTTGGAGATCGGCGTCACCAGGCCCGGCATGTGCACGAGATGTTTGGTCTCGATACCTTCTTCCGCCATCTTCTCGTAGATATACCGGGACGTCGTCTCCCGCTCGTCGCCCATCGGCCCGCAGATCGAGGCGCGGCCGCCGAGCCGCACAATCCCGATCGCGCCGTTGAGCGCGTTGCCGCCGCAAATTTCGTCAAAATGGGTGGCGTTTTCCTTGGATCCGCGCGCCGGCAATCCATGCACGCGAAACGTCAGATCGCGCACCGGCATGCCGATGCAGAGAATCCGCGGAGGTTTTCCGGGGGCGCGGGGGTTCGAGGCGTCGGTCATGTTGATTCCAGGGTGTCTGCGACGGGATGCCGGTCAAGAACGACGGCAGTTGCGGCTCGGTTCCAGCTATACAGAATGATCCGCCCCATCATGCACCCACCGCCCGAGCAAATGATGCGCGATGGCGAACGGATGCGGGCCGGCGAGCCCGTTTGGATGTTCCCGCCTAATCATCAAGGTCGCCTCCGCGCGATCGAACCAGCGCGCATCTTCCAGTTCCGAGTGGTCGACGACGATATCCTCGTTCAAGGCGCGCGCGGTGCATCCGATCATCAAAGACGACGGATAAGGCCAAGGCTGCGTCATATAGTATTGGACGTCGGTGCAGCGGATGCCGGATTCCTCAAAGATCTCGCGGCGAACTGCGTCTTCGATCGTCTCGGCCGCTTCGACGAAGCCGGCGAGACACGAATACATGCCCGGCAGGAAGTGCTTCTGGCGGCCGAGCAGGATCTTGTCGCCCGAAGCCACCAGCATGATGACGACCGGGTCGGTGCGCGGGAAATGCTCGGCCTTGCAGTTGGGGCACTCGCGCTTCCAGCCTCCCTCTTTCATCGCCGAGCGGGTGCCGCAATTGGCGCAATAGCCGTGCCGCTGGTGCCAGTTCACCATCGACTTCGCCATCGCGATCGCCGACAGCTCATTGGGGGAAACCGCACCGTGCATGGCCATCCCGCGCAATTCGCTCACCGCGGCGTCGTCGCGCGTCACGATCTGCTCGACCGCCGCCGGCGAAATGCCCATGCCGAAGATCGGCGTCTGGTCGCGCAACCCTAAAAAAATGGTGCCCGGATTGGCGCCGAGTTTCAAAGCTTCTTCGATGCTCAACAGCGCGCGAGGCCCGGTCGCTTCGCGCCTCACCACCAGCGAGTCGCGGTAGACGACGTAGGCGCGGGCGCCGGGATGGTTTTCCAGCGCCAGCAGCTTCGCCTCGTCGCTGCGCAAATGGGCGGCACGATCGAGGATGTGCGAGACGAAACCCGGCTGCCCCAATGGAAATGAATCGAATGCGTTCATGTGTTCAACCAAGCCAGATTTCTGTTCAGCCAAGCCAGATTTTTCGTCGAAGCGCGCTGATAAATCGTTGGACCTCCTCGGCATCATGCGCGAGCGGCGGCATCACCCCCCAGACTGGCCGCGGCCAGGCGGCGTCGCTCGAACGTCGCGCAATGATGTGCACGTGCAATTGTGGAACCATGTTGCCAAGCGCTGCGATGTTCAATTTCTCGCATTTGGTGATCTCTTTCAATGCACGTGCGACGCGGGATGTCTCCGTCATCAACTGCGCCTGTTCGACCTCGTTGAGATCGATGATTTCCACGATTTCGGGCCTGCGCGGTACCAACAATAGCCACGGGTAATGCGCGTCCTTGATCACGAGCACGCGGCTTAGCGGCAGGTCGCCGATATCGATGGTATCTTCCTTGAGCCGCGCATGGAGCGACCAGGCGGATTCCTCAGGCGCCATGGATATTTCCCTGTCTTGCCGGCCAACTAATGCCTTATCCGCGATTCTGTACAAGTCTTGCAAACCGCCCCCGCAACCGCTTGCTTTCCGGGCCATTTGGCCCCAAATAAGGGTCGGGAGATTGGCGGTGGACGAGCCACTCGCCAACCGGGTCAGGTCCGGAAGGAAGCAGCCCTAACGAGGTCCGGATCGGGTCGCTCGTCAGTCTCCTACCTGTTTTTACCGGCGAATGGCGCGAAGTGCGCGACCGACTTCGCCTTGGTGCCTGTTCCGCAAAGCCAGCTTCGCGAGATCACCAATTGCGGACCGACCGATGAACGATGCTGGCGCGCCCCCAACCCCTCACGATTCAGAAACCGCCGGCGAAGGCGGTCTTGATCTCGGCAGGCAGGCGGAGGCCACCAAGCCCTATCGCGTGCTGGCGCGGAAATACCGGCCCTCAGGTTTCGAGGATTTGATCGGCCAGGACGCGGTGGTACGCACCGTCTCGAACGCGTTCGAAACCGGGCGCATTCCGCAGGCCTGGATTCTTACCGGGGTCCGCGGCGTCGGCAAGACTACCACCGCGCGAATTTTAGCACGTGCCTTGAACTACGAACTGCCGGATGGATCGGTGAAGGGGCCGACGATCCATATGCCTGATCTCGGCGTTCATTGTCAGGCGATCATGGAAAGCCGGCACATGGATGTGCTGGAAATGGACGCCGCGTCCCACACCGGCGTCGATGACGTGCGCCAGATCAACGACAGTGTACGCTATGCGCCGGCGAGCGCGCGCTACAAGGTCTACATCATCGACGAAGTCCATATGCTCTCGACGGCGGCGTTCAATGCGTTTCTGAAAACGCTGGAAGAGCCGCCGGAGCACGCCAAGTTCGTTTTCGCCACCACCGAAATCCGCAAAGTTCCCGTCACGGTGCTGTCGCGCTGCCAACGCTTCGATTTGCGCCGGGTTGAGGCGGACGTGCTGATGACGCATCTGGCCAATATTGCGGCGAAAGAAGGCGTCGAGGCCGAAGCGGAAGCGCTCGGTATCATCGCGCGCGCGGCGGAAGGTTCGGTGCGCGATTCGCTGTCGCTATTCGATCAGGCGATCGCGCATGCCGCGGGCCCGGTTCGCGCCGACGCCGTGCGGCAGATGCTCGGGCTTGCCGATCGCACGCGCGTGATTGACCTGTTCGAACATCTCGTCCGTGGCGACATCGCAAGTGCCTTCAAGGAGTTTCGCGAGCAATACGACACCGGCGCCGATCCGGTCGTGGTGCTGTCGGACCTCGCCGAATTCGTCAACTTCGTTACCCGCGTCAAGATCGTGCCGGCAACCGCCGACAACGTCGCCTACGGCGAAACCGAGCGGAAGCGAGCGCGGGAATTTGCGGCGAAAATTTCGATGCGGGTGTTGTCACGGATGTGGCAGATGCTGCTCAAGGGCACCGCCGAAGTACAGGGCGCCACGCGGCCTGCGGCGACTGCGGAAATGGTGCTGGTGCGCATCGCCTATGTCGCCGATATGCCGACGCCGGATGAGGCGATCCGGATGATCGAGCAGAATGGCGGCGCGTCGGCGGCGGCGACAAACGCGACGCCACGGCAGACGACGTCGGCACCTGTCGCGTCGATGTCATCATCGCCGTCACGACCGGTCGCCGCCTCCCGCGCCAGCGCCGAGCCGTCGATGCGGCCGCAGATGGCGGCGCCCGCGCCCGAGGTTCAAGCTGCACCGGTCCGGCGGATCGCGAGCTTTCTCGAATTGGTGGCGTTGGCAGGCGAAAAGCGCGATCTGCTGACCAGGGCCGCGCTGGAAGCCGATGTGCGGCTGGTTCGCATCGAGGACGGACGGCTGGAAGTGGCGCTGGAGCGCAGCGCCGCGCGGACGCTGATGAACGATCTCTCGCGCAAGCTGGAGCAGTGGACGGGACGGCGCTGGACCGTGATCGTGTCCAATGAAGCCGGGCAGCCGACGCTGCGCGAGCAGAACGAGGCGGCGAAGAATCAGCGTGAGCGCGCAGCCGAATCCGATCCCAGGGTGCAGGAAGTCCTGGCGCGATTTCCCGGCGCGAAACTGGTCGAGGTGCGCAGGCTTGCCGCCGAGCCGCCGGAATCCCATGCTGATGGTGATGATCCCGCCGATAACGGCGATAGCGACGACAGCTAGTGGTCCGATTCTAACATTCGCATGCCGTCTCGGCAGGCACTTTTGCGAATGTTAGAATCAAGGGACCACTAGCAAACATAAGATTTAGTGGAGTTTAGGATTTGACATTCGCTTCGAGAATTCGTGGGTACATGGGTAGCGAATGTCAAATCCACTCCACTAACGATTTCAAAAAGGAACGTCGATGGCTGACTTTCTCGGCATGATGAAGCAGGCGGCGCAGCTGCAATCGAAGATGCAGGCGATGCAGGAGGAACTCGGCAACGTCGAGGTCGAGGGCATTTCCGGCGGCGGTCTGGTCAGCGTGCGGATGACCGCGAAGATGGAGGTCAAGGCCTTCAAGATCGATCCGTCCCTGATGAAGGCGGAGGAGCACGAAATCCTCGAGGACCTGTTGGTGACCGCCTATAGCGACGCGCGGCGCAAGGCCGAGATTGCGATGCAGGAAAAGATGCAGGCGCTGACCGGTGGTCTGGGTTTGCCGCCGGGATTGGGCCTCGGTTAGTGGACTGAAAATGGCCACTGCGGTTGCCGGACCTGAAATTGAACGCCTGATCCAGCTGTTGGCGCGGTTACCCGGATTGGGGCCGCGTTCGGCGCGGCGCGCGGCGCTGCATCTGATCAAGAAACGCGAAGCACTGATGACGCCGTTGACCACAGCGCTTCAGGTCGCGATCGACAAGATCCAGGTCTGCAAGATCTGCGGTAATATCGACACCCAAAATCCCTGCACGGTGTGCACCGATCCCAGGCGTGATCAGTCGATCATCGTGGTGGTGGCCGACGTGGCCGATCTCTGGGCGCTGGAGCGGGCAAATGCGAGCAATGGCCTCTATCACGTTCTCGGCGCGACGCTGTCGCCGCTCGATGGCGTCGGCCCGCAGGATTTGACGATCGATGCGCTGGTCAAACGCGCGCACGAGCCACAGGTGAGTGAAATCATCCTGGCGCTGAATGCGACGGTCGATGGCCAGACTACCGCGCACTACATCACCGACCTCTTGCAAGACGCCAATGTCAGGGTCACGCGGCTGGCCCACGGTGTGCCGGTCGGCGGCGAACTCGATTATCTTGACGAGGGCACGTTGTCCGCGGCGATGCGGCAGCGGACCTTGTTTTAGCCAACAAACGGAACCGATTGAAATGACGAAACGGGGATTCGGCAAACAACTCGCCTTGGGTGCGATCATTGCGGTGGTGATGGCGGTGCCGGCAGCGTGGGCGCAACAGGACGAGCCGGCTCCCGCAGCCGACAACAAGCCGGGCACCCTGATCAAAGCCGGTGATGTCCTGTCGGGAGAGCTCAACTCCCTTCGCGGTCACGGGGACAAGAAAGGCAAGCGCTCAGCGACCTATCAGCTCACCAGCCAGCCGCGCCGGCTGCCGCCGCCCGGTGGGCTTTGCGGGCTCGAAACGGGGCCCGAGACCTTTCAGATCGTGACGAATAACGACGCCCAGGCCACGCAGCTGAAAGGCTTCGTCGGCAAGGCAATCTCACTGCGGGTTGACGAAATCGCCTGCGCTGAAGATGCCGGGCAGATGAGCGAGGCCGTGATCTCCAAATGGAGCGTCGTGACCAAGCACTAAACTCTGACGGGCCCAAGCGCTGCGAAATGCCCGCGCCGTTGTAGCCACGCCAGCAGGATCAGGCTCGGCACGGCCACCAGAACGCAGATCACAAAAAATAACGGCCATCCGGTGGCTTTCGCCACATAACCCGCGCCTGATGAAAGATAGGTGCGACCGACGGCGGCAAGCGCGGTGAGCAGCGCGTATTGCGTCGCCGTGTGCAGCGGGTTTCGGCACAGCGCCGACAGATAAGCGACAAAGATCACGGTGCCGATGGCGCTGGTGAAGTTTTCCGCCGTGATCGCGACTACCAGCGCCCAGTGGTTGACGCCGACCGACGCCAGCCAGGCGAACGAGAGGTTGGCGACCGCCTGCAGTACGCCGCCGATCCAAAGGCTAGCCGCGAGCGAATAGCGCCGCGCCACGAAGCCGCCGGCAAACCCGCCGATCAGGGTCGCCGCCAGCCCAACCCCCTTGACGATGGCGGCATAGTCGTTGCGAGAAAAGCCGAGGTCGATCACGAACGGTGCGGTCATGCTGCCGGAAAAGGCGTCGGTAAACTTGAACAGCACCACGAATGCGAGCGCCGCCAACGCATCCGGGCGCAGGAGAAACTCGGAGAACGCGCCGGTCGCGGCCTGGACGACGCGCGCAAGAGCGGTTTCGGTTCCGGTCGCGGCCTCCGCGCGAACCGATTGCTCCGGCTCGGTGGCGGCGAGCGCGGTCGCGGTGCCGATCAGCACCAGCGCCGCCATGGTCACATAGCCCCACATCCAGGCCGACGAGCGGGCGATGCCCGCGCCTTCATAGCCGCTGACGAGAAACAACGCGCCGGCGGTCGAGACCAGCATGCCGATGCGATAGGCTGCCACGTAGGCCGCCATACCGGCGGCCTGTTCGCTGTCGGGCAGGCTTTCGACGCGAAACGCGTCGACCACGATGTCCTGCGTCGATGACATCGTTGCCACCAGCAGCGCGCCAAACGCGACGAAGGCGGCCGATCGTGCGGGGTCGGTGAGTGCGAGCAACAGGATCGAGGCGATCAGCAGCAATTGCGAGCACAACAGCCAGCCGCGGCGGCGCCCGAAGGCTCGTGTGAAGAACGGCACGTGCAGCGCATCGACCAGCGGTGCCCAGATGAATTTCAGCGTGTAGGGTGTGCCGACCAGCGCAAAAAGTCCGATGGTGCCGAGGTCGACGCCGGATTCACGCATCCAGATCAGGAGCGTCGATCCGGACAGCGCCAGCGGCAGGCCGGACGAAAAGCCGAGCAACAGCACGATCAGCACGCGCGGCTTGAGATAGACAGCGAGGCCCTCGCGCCAGGAGGTGCGGGGCGTTACAGGATTTTCATCAGACGTGGATGTGGCTTCCGGCGCGGTCATAGGAAGGTGTTAGCACATTCGCGCTTCTTTCCCCTCTCCCCTTGTGGGAGAGGGTGGCTCGAATGAGCATAGCGAATTCGAGACGGATGAGGGGTTTGTTTTTCGCTCCCTCATCCGGCGCGCTTCGCACGCCACCTTCTCCCGCAAGGGGAGAAGGGAAAGAAAGCTGGGCGATGACGGCAATATTTGTGATCCTAGCCGCTATTCCCCGGCTTGCAACTTGCGCGGCAATGGAAACAGCTCAGGCGTGCCCGGCTTGACGAGACGCGGTGGCTCGACCGGCGCCTCCTTGCTGAAGTCGAGTTCCTCGATTCGTCCTGCGCGCTTTTCGATCTTGTCGGCGGAAATCAGGATTTGCCGGACGTCTTCGTTGGCGTCTGAAAAGTGCTTCTGCAGTTTCAACACGCGCTCGCGCAGCCGCCCGAGGTCGTCGCCGAGGTTAAGTACCTCGGTACGAATCTGGTCGGCGGCATCGCGCATCCGCGCGTCTTTGAGGATTTGCTGCATCACCTGGATGGCGAGCATCAAAAGCGAGGGCGATACCAGCACGACGCGGGCGCGATAGGCTTTCTGAACCACATCGTCGAAGCGGTCGTGGATTTCGGCGTAGACCGATTCCGACGGCACGAACATCAATGCGGTGTCCTGGGTCTCGCCGGCGATCAGATATTTCTCGGCAATG
>Ga0210387_10002010_pt1 | contig 15421 bp, 16 predicted proteins | sample IncBWC7OmetaG_FD_160108 | JGI IMG/M metagenome (GOLD analysis project Ga0210387, IMG submission 160108) | Forest soil microbial communities from Barre Woods Harvard Forest LTER site, Petersham, Massachusetts, United States - Inc-BW-C-7-O ...
TCGTGACGCGGTCGAACCTCTGCTCATGACCCCGGCTCGCATCACCTTCTTCGGGCATACCCACTTGCAGGGACTGTTTGAAACCAACAATATTCAGCTCGAAGCTTTCCGCCCCGCCTACAAGACCGTGGGACAAAGCGAGATCAGCGAGTTTCCGCTCAGGAAGGAATTGCGCTACTTGGTGAATCCGGGCTCGGTAGGACAGCCGCGCGACGGCGACTGGCGCGCAGGCTTCGCAGTATACGATTCCGACTCTGGCGTTTTGACCTTCTGCCGGGTGCCTTACAGTCTCCAGTCGGCGCAGGATCGCATTCTCGCCGCCAACCTGCCGCCGCGCCTGGCCACCCGCCTGGCCATGGGACGATGACTCGCCTTCGAGGATACCGCTAATGCCTAAACAGTTTGACTCGCGACCTCTCTTACTGCTGACCTGTTTCTTTATTCTTGCCGGCTTCGCTCACGCTGCCACCCGCGTCCACACCTTCCAGGAAGTCGCGATCTCCCGTGACGGCACTCGCGTTGCCTGGGTCGCTCCTGCGGAGAATGCGGGCGGGGAAGCGATTGGTGGTTCGGCAATTTACGTCGGCGATCCGAACTCCCCTAACTCCAAACCGAGCCGTATTTCCGCGGCAGCTGGCGGAGACGCCGGTAGCGAAGATCACATCGCTTGGTCGCCGGACAGCAAGCAACTGGCGTTCATCTCTGACGTGGGAAGCGACGGCCCGCAACTTTATGTGGCTCAGGTAAACAGCGGAGCCGCTCGCAAGCTCACCACCCTCACTGGTGCTCTCGCCGATCCTGCCTGGTCGCCGGATGGGAAATCGATCGCCTTCCTGTTCACCGAAAATGCACCTCACAGAGCGGATCCGTTGCTGGCTATGGTCCCCGAGACCGGCGTGATCGCCGACAAAGTCTTCGAGCAGCGTCTAGCCGTGGTGGACGTGGCTTCGGGCAAGGTAACTCAGCTTTCTCCTGCGGACATGTACGTTTACGAGTTCGACTGGTCACCCGACAGTCAGACTTTCGCTGTTCTCGCCGCCCACGGCGCTGGCGATGCCAACTGGTATGTAGCCCAGCTCTATACTCTGGCCGTCGCCACTCCCGCGCTGAAACCGGTCTACAAACCGCATTTCCAAATCGCCTGCCCGCGCTGGTCGCCAGATGGCAAAAACATCGCCTTCATCTCCGGCCTGATGAGCGATGAGGGATTCGTCGGCGGCGACATATTCGTCGCACCCGCCAACGGCGGAGCTGCCCGCGACGTTACTCCTGGAATTGCCGCCTCGCCCACGAATCTCTACTGGCGTGCCCCCGGGGAAATTCTATTTACCGAAAACGTCGATGGCGAAGCTGGAATCTCCACCATCAATGTCGACAACGGCAAAATCTCTACGCTGTGGACTTGGGATGGAGTCATCACCACCGACGAATTCCGTTCCGGCATGGCAGTCTCGCTGGCCTCCGACGGACAGACTTCAGCCGTGATTCGTCACTCTTGGAAGCAGCCGCCGGAGCTTTGGACTGGCCCGGTAGGCCAGTGGAAGCAGATGACACACAGCAATCCCGCGCTTACCACACCCTGGGGTGAAATCAAGAGTCTGCATTGGCCGAGCGACGGCTTGAAGATTCAGGGCTGGTTGGTCTATCCCAAGGACTACGATCCCAGCCGCCGCTATCCCATGGTGGTCGTGGTTCACGGTGGGCCGGCAACCGCGGTGCACACTGGCTGGCCCGACACGTTCTTCAACACCTTGGAACTCTCAGCGCACGGCTACTTCGTGCTTAATCCCACTCCTCGCGGCAGCTTGGGCGGAGGCGAGAAGTTCACCGAGGCCAACATCAAAGACTTCGGCTATGGCGACTTTCGCGACATCCTGGCCGGCGTGGACGAAGTGGTGAAGACTCTCCCCGTCGACAACGACCGCATCGGCATCACCGGCTGGAGCTATGGCGGATACATGACCATGTGGGCGGTTACGCAAACCCATCGCTTTCGTGCCGCGGTTTCCGGCGCCGGACTCGCCAATTGGCAAAGCTACTATGGCCAAAACGACATCGATGAGTGGATGATTCCTTATTTCGGTGCTTCGGTCTACGACGATCCAGCTGTTTACGCCCGCACCGCGCCCATTACTTTTATCAAGAACGCCAGAACGCCGACTCTGCTTCTGGTCGGCCAGTACGATGGCGAATGTCCCGCTCCGCAGTCTCGCGAGTTCTGGCACGCCCTGAAAACGCTGGGCGTCCCGACCCAGTTGGTGATCTATCCCGGAGAAGGCCATGCCTTTGCGCAGCCGGACCATCAGCGTGACGTCATGGAGCGAGTGCTGGCATGGTTCGACCATTATTTGAAACCGGTAACCGAAAACTGAGAACGGTTTTCTTCTCGATGTAAACTTTGTCCATGCCCTCGCAGCCCGGAAGCAGCAATCTATTTGCCCCTCGAGGAGGCGGTCCTCCCGAGCATTACTTAACCGCTTACAGCGACGGCGGTGCGCGCGGCAACCCTGGCCCGTCCGGCTACGGTGTGGTCATCCAAGACCAGGCTGGAAAGAAGATCGCCGCACTGAGTGAATACCTCGGCCACCAGACCAATAACTTCGCCGAGTATCAGGGGCTGATCGCCGCTCTCGAATACGCCGTCAAGTATGGCTACAAAGCGCTGAAAGTGATCAGCGATTCGGAACTCTTGGTCCGCCAGATCAAGGGTATCTACAAAGTGAAGAACGCGGCGCTCAAGGACCTGCATGCCCGCGCCAAAGAATTGATCGCGCAGCTCGAATGGTTTTCCATCGGCCACGTGCTCCGCGGCCACAATCAGGAAGCCGACGAACTCGCTAATGCCGCCATGGACAGGGGCATGGGACGTGTAGGCGCGGCCGTCCCCGCCGCTGCAACTCCCAGCCCCGAAAGGCAGGAATTCAACGGCATCGTCCGAGGCGGCAAAATTGAACTGCTGGACGGCAGTCTGCCGGATGGCACCCGTGTGCAGGTTCGCACAAAAATCTAACGCACAGGCACCGCTTCGCTCGTCTCACTTGATCGCGTACTCTCATTCCCACGCACATCGACCGCCGAGACCGAATAGAAGTACGTACGCCCCTGCGCGACATTCGCATCGCGAAATGCCGGAGCGGTCACCAACCCTGAATTGATCTTCCGGGGCTCACTGCCTTCTTCGTGCCGATAAACGTTGTAGCCTGCCAGATCGGCGTCTGTATCCGGCGCCCAAATCAGATCGATGAAAGGCTGCTGACCTACTCCTGAGAACACTGCCTGCAAACCTGACGGCACTGCTGGCGGGAAGACATCGTGCGCAAAGACCTTCACCGCTGGTGTGTCTTGACTCTCGAACTCGCTGTCCGACTTTCCTTCCAGATGAATGACTGTGACGACCGTCGCTCGGTAGGAATAAGTCTTTTCCCACTCGAAATTGTGGTCTACAAGCTGCATGCTGCCCCATGGCGCCTCGCCGGCCACGACGTCTGTGGTCACTCCCTCAGCACGCCGATAAACGCGATAGAAATGCTTTGCTCCCGCCGCCGGTGTCTCCTTCCAACTCACCGCCACTCCATCTGAAGTGATCTGTGCCTGGAAATCAGAAGGGGCCGATGGAGCTGTGATCGCGGGGACTGCCACAACATTCGACAGGCCGGCGCTGCGTCCGTTTTCATTCAGCACGGCGACGGCATAGAAAAGTTCGGCGGAAGGACTGTCACTCAGCAACCTCGCGGGCAGCGGGTCAGCGTAAGACTGCCCCTGCTTCGCCTCTGCTTCGTTCTTTTTCGGAACTTCGGGCGCAGGCACTTCTCCTACAGCTGTCCCGCAGTCAACCATCGCCGCATTCGTATTACGACACACCCGCGTCGGTCCATGGTGGCGCACAGTCAGAGAATCTGTAGTCCTTGTCGGGACGGTCCAGGCTAGGTAAACGCGGTCTCCCTTACGTACAGCCCGGAGATCCGTGACCGGCTGCGGTAAATTCAGCGAAGGGGGTTTGGGGATACCGGGAACGCCGCAGGCAGTCAGGCCCACGAACATTGGGACGCACAGCCAGCCAGGATGACGGGCAAGTCTCATGTGGGAGAAATGTCAGCCTAACACGGACTCGCGCTTACACAACCGGATCCAGTTTAAATGGGAGAGCCTACAGAATGTATCTCGACAGATCCTGGTCCTTCACGATATCCGCCAGCATATGCCGCACATAATCCGCGTCGATCTTAACGTGCTCGCCCTTCTTGTCAGGCGCGTCGAAGCTGATTTGGTCCAGCACTCGCTCCATGATTGTGTGCAAGCGGCGAGCCCCGATGTTCTCAGTGCCCTCATTCACGCGAAAAGCAAAGCGGGCAATCTCTTCTAGCGAATCGGTGGTGAACTCTAGTTTCACCCCTTCAGTTTCGAGCAGCGCAGTGTACTGCTTCACCAGTGAAGACTTTGGCTCCGTCAGGATACGAATGAAGTCATCCATGGTCAGCGACTGCAACTCCACCCTGATTGGGAACCGCCCTTGCAGTTCCGGAATCAGGTCGCTGGGCTTTGAAACATGGAACGCCCCTGCCGCCACAAACAAAATATGGTCGGTGCGCACCATGCCGTAGCGAGTGTTGACCGTCGTCCCTTCCACGATGGGGAGAATGTCACGCTGCACGCCTTCGCGTGAAACGTCCGGCCCATGGCCGCTTTCGCGGCCCGCAATCTTGTCGATCTCATCGAGAAAAATGATGCCCGAATCTTCCACGCGATCAATCGCTGTTCGCGTCACCTGGTCCATGTCAATGAGGCGCTGCTCTTCTTCCTGGATCAGATACTCCAACGCTTCATTCACCTTCATCTTCCGCTTCTTGGTGCGCTGGCCGAAGATGTTGGGCAACATGTCTTTGATGTTGACGTCCATCTCCTCCACGCCCTGATTGGAGATGATCTCGAACGAAGGGAAATTTCTCTCGCGAACGTCAATCTCTACCATGCGCTCGTCCAACTTGCCCTCACGCAATTGCTGGCGTAGCTTCTCTCTCGTCCGCGACTGCGAGTCTCCCGCCGAAGTTGTCCCTTCCAGCACAAATCCCGCCGGGGAGGTCTCCTGCCGGGGCGGCGCAATCGGCGGCAGCAGGATGTCCAGCAGCCGCTCCTCAGCATTGAGCTCGGCCTTGTCGGTGACATCTTCCAGCTTCTCCTCGCGTACCATTTCGATCGCAATCTCCACTAGATCGCGGATCATCGACTCCACGTCGCGTCCCACATATCCCACTTCGGTGAACTTCGAAGCTTCCACTTTCAGGAACGGGGAGTTGGCGAGCTTCGCCAGGCGGCGGGCGATTTCCGTTTTGCCCACGCCGGTCGGCCCAATCATGATGATGTTCTTCGGAATGACCTCTTCGGCCAGTTCCGGTGTCAGCTTCTGCCGACGCATCCGATTGCGCAACGCGATCGCCACCGCGCGCTTGGCATCGTTCTGTCCGATGACATGCTTGTCCAGCGCGGCTACGATCTCGCGCGGCGTGAGTTCGTCCAATGAGATCTGCTCTTCTTCGACAGTTCCAGGTAAATAAATTGCCATAAAGGCTCATGTGGGGACGGGCGTTCTCGCCCGTCCAGCCGAGCGGAGCTCGGCAGTTCTTACAACTCTTCGACCGTTACCTTGTCATTGGTATAGATGCACATCTTGCCGGCAATCTTCAAAGCTTCTTCGGCAATCTGCCGGGCCGAAAGCTGGGTATGCTCGGCCAGTGCCTGCGCCGCAGCCTGGGCGTAGGGGCCACCACTGCCGATCGCAGCAATCCCGCCGTCGGGCTCAATCACGTCGCCCTGGCCGCTCAACAGGAAAGTCTGTTCTTTATCAGACACTAACAACAACGCCTCCAGATGCCGCAGGAACTTGTCCGTTCGCCAATCCTTGGCCAGTTCCACCGCCCCGCGGCCCAGGTTCCCATGATATTGCTCCAGCTTAGCTTCAAACCGGCTGAACAGCGTGAAGGCATCCGCGGTCGAACCGGCAAATCCGGCGAGAATCTTGTCCTGGTACAGCCGCCGGATTTTCTTCGCCGTGTGCTTGATGACGGCTTCGCCCAAAGTCACCTGGCCGTCCCCGGCCAGAACCACACTGCCATTCCGGCGGACGCACAGCACCGTAGTCGAGCGAATCAGTCGCTTGCTTTTCATAAGCGTAATTCTTGATTATAGCAGCGGATATCGGCTCAAATTACCGCGCTACCGCAATGAACTGGAAGGGTAGTGCCTTTGTGAACCTTCGTGTCCTTTGTGGTTATTGATTTCCGCTGATAGATCAAACACACTTTCATAGGAGGCAAAATGGCAGAAGTTACTCTCTACAAGCCGGATGCGACCGTCCGCTATCCCAATGCCACCGATGCGGTGGTGCAAAACGGCGTCCTCTCATTCTCCTTACAGAAGGATTCCATCCACCCCTTCGAGCAGAAAATCCAGACCAACGTTCCTTTTCTGGTAGTGGAGGATCTCGGAAGTTAGCGTTTCAGCTCACCACAATATCCGCGATCCTCACGGCGTCGGCGCACGCCCGCACGTCGTGAGTTCGAATAATGTGCGCGCCTTTCAAAATCAAAGCAGTCTCAGTCGCGATCGTCCCGAGCAGTCGTTCTTCCAACGTCGCATCTTTTCCATTCCTTGCCAATGCCCGCCCGATAAACGACTTTCGCGACACGCCCACCAACAATGGATAGCGCAGCCCGTGCAACTCGTCCAAGCGCTTGAGCAAGGGATAATTCTGCTCGAAGGTCTTGCCGAATCCGAATCCCGGATCGAGCACGATACGTTCCCGCTTCACCCCCGCCATCAGCGCGACATCCACCCAGTCGCGCAGTTCTCGCCTTACCAGCATCACAATGTCTGAGACCGGAGCCAGATTGCGCCATTCTTCCGGCCGCCCACGCATGTGCATCATCACCGCCCCGCACTTCAGCGCCGCCAGCGTCTTGACCATCTGTTTATCCCAGCGGAATCCGCTGATGTCATTCACGATCTCGGCTCCAGCCTCCACCGCCGCCCGAGCCACGCCGGACTTGTAAGTATCCACCGAAATCACGGCCTCGGGGCGCTTCTGCTTCAGCACCGTGATCACGGGAATCACCCGCTCCAGCTCTTGTTGTTCGCTAATTGGCCGGTTTTCGGCGGCTGCTGTCGTTGGCGGCTCGTTCGTGATTTGAACCGCCGCACCTGGGCGAGTGGATTCGCCGCCTACGTCAATGATGTCCGCACCCTCGTTAAGCAGTTGCAGCGCGTGTTCCACCGCCCGCTCGCGATTGACATACAGTCCGCCGTCGGAAAACGAGTCCGGAGTCACGTTGACCACACCCATGATCAACGTGCGCTTGCCCAACTGGAGTAAGCGGGAGCCGATATTCCACTCGAAGACGGGACGCATGTCGCCGATTCTACACGTGGCTGGTTTTCAGGGGTGGGGCGGCTCTATCCTCTCGGCATTCTCTTGGCCTGCCGCGCACTCGCCGTTCTTACTCCTGCCGGGCCCGTGCCCGTCGGCGGCTTGCGCATCCCGTCCAGCAGGTCTTTAAGGACGACCGCGTTGTTGCGCTCGGCATTTCGGGAAGCAAACAGCAACGTCAACTTCTTCCGCCCATGTGCCAGCCGATAAAGTTCGATCAAAGCCTCCTCGGCTTCAGGCCGCGTCAACTCTTTCAGGTATTTCTTACGAAAAACCGTCCAGGTGCCCGGACTGGAATGGAACCACTTACGCAGCGCGTCCGAGGGAGCCAGGTCGCGCAACCAAGCGTCCAGCGCCGCCCGGCGCTTGCTCAAACCGCGCGGCCACAAGCGGTCCACCAGCACCCGCTTGCCGTCCGCGTACGCCGCTTTTTCGTAAACTCGTTTGACCGCAACTGACATAGCTTTTGATCTAGTATTGTACTTCGGCGAAAAGGTTCGGATTCTGAAATCTACAATCTTCAATCTGAAATCGGCTCTGCTCGTTGCCACTCTCCTCACCCCTTTCACCGGCTGCGATATCCAGCGCCGCAAGAGTGACGACGAACTGGGCCTCAACCCGCAGCAAGCGGCAGGCCGCCGTATCTATGATAATTATTGCGACCGCTGCCATGCCCCCTACTCCTCCCGCGGACGCCAGGGCCCCAGCATGAAAGGCATTTTCAAGCGGCAGTACCTGCCGGAGAGCGGCATGCCTGCCAACGATGACCGCGTGTCGGACGTGGTCCGCTTCGGCCGCGACAAGATGCCCGCCTACGGGCAGGTGCTCAACCAACAGCAGATCACCGACTTGCTGGCCTACCTGCATACGCTATAAAGCTTCCTCCCGGAAACGTACAATATCGATGGTGAGCGCAGCCGCCACAACTCCGGTGCTCGACGACTCAGCTTCCTTTCGCCAATTCACCCGCTGGCAACGCGTGCAACTCTGGGTCATCGAGTGGGCCGGCTATCTTCTTATCCGCGCCATCTGCTCCACCGTGAGGATTTCCACCTCCTGGGAAGAGGGCTCGCCAGGCTCGCTCGAAGCCCGCCCATTCGTATATTCCTTCTGGCACACCTGCATGATTCCGGCCATGTATCTGTGGCGCGACCTCAAGATACGCGTGATGAGTAGCGACAGCTTCGACGGCGAATACACCGGCCGCATCATGCAAAGGTTCGGCTTTGTGAAAGTTCGGGGCTCAAGCAGCCGTTTCGCCGTCCGCGCCCTCCTCGGAATGCGTCGTGCCCTCGAGCAAGGTTGGATCGCAGCCTTCACCCTGGACGGCCCACGCGGCCCCCGATTCGTCGTAAAGCCAGGCCCTGTGTCCTTGGCAGCATCGACTTCCGTTCCTATGGTGGTTTTCCATATCGCTCTGAGCGACGCCTGGGTGCTCAACACCTGGGACAAGCTGATGATTCCCAAACCGTTCTCCCGCGGACTCATGCGGGTAAGCCGCTGCATTCCGGTGCCGCCAAAGGCCGATGAAGCCCAGAAGCAAAAGTCCCTCCAAGAACTGCAGGAAGCATTAGATCGAGTAAGGCAGTTCGCCGAAGCCAACGCGCACAAAGCCTGCACCGCCGAATTCCCCCTGCGATAACTGTGGGGGCCGGGCGCCCTCGCCTGCCCTGAGTCGAAGGCAATCTGTGGTAGTGGGCTGTTTTGAACTATTGGCTATGTGAACGTTCGGCTAATTCTAGTGCCTCGGCTTCGGCTATCAGATCATCGGCCTTTCGCAAGAGAGAGTCCGCCTGCGCTTTTATTCTTCCAGCTTCAGCCCGTAGCCGAACCGCCTTTGGAACTGCCTGCGGGTCCTTTGGGATTCTCGCGTCCACTGGTTGACTCGTATATCAATAGTAGGTCTTACGTGGAGGCCCAAGCAAGGGCGATGTGGCACAGAACGCGCTGCGCCCAAAGAGCCCACTACCCAACCTCCGCGTAATCCGCGGCTCAGCTCGTATACAATTTTCTTTACCCATGGCCGCCACTCTTCTCGACGGCAATAAAATCGCCGCTGAAATCCGCGCCGAAGTCGCTTCCGAAGTGAAGACGATGACGGCCGCCGGAATCCGCCCCGGCCTCGCCGTCGTTCTCGTCGGACACAATCCAGCGTCGGAAATCTATGTGCGCGGCAAAGTCAGGAGTTCCGAGGAAGTTGGCATCCACAGCGAACAACACACGCCGCCAGATACTGTTTCTACCGGCCAACTGCTCAGCTTGATCGCCGACTTGAACCGCCGTGATGAAATCGATGGCATTCTGGTGCAGCTCCCTTTACCCTCGCAGGTCGATTCCAAGAAGGTCTTGCTCTCGGTGGATCCAGCCAAAGACGTCGATGGCTTCCACCCCATGAACGTGGGTTTCCTATCCACTCAAAGGCCCGGCCTGGTGCCGTGTACACCCGCCGGGATCATGGAAATCCTGAATCGCAGCCACGTTCCGATTGCGGGGAGGGAAGCCGTCGTGATCGGACGCAGTGACATTGTCGGCAAGCCGGTGGCCATGTTGCTGATCAACGCCGATGCCACTGTCACCGTTTGTCATTCGAAGACTCATGATCTCCCCGGTGTCAGCCGACGCGCTGACATTCTGGTCGCCGCCATCGGCCGCGCCGGTCTGGTTACGCGTGATTTTGTGAAGCCGGGAGCAACCGTCATTGACGTCGGTATGAACAAGGTGACCAATCGCGCTGAGTTCGAGCGCCTGTTCGCCGGCAATGCGAAGCGGGAGGACACCTTTCGCATCAAAGGCTCGGTGCTGGTCGGAGACGTTCATCCCGAGGTGATGGAAGTAGCGGGCGCCATCACACCGGTACCAGGGGGCGTGGGGCCGTTGACCATCGCCATGCTCATGGCCAACACTGTGCGCGCGGCCAAGCTACGTCGAAGAGTGCCGCAGTTTTCAAAGACCTGAAAGGCTTTCAACCGCCGAGATTGCAGGAGCGCCGAGAGAGTCTACTTGGTTCTGTTTTCTCGGCGCACTCGGCGTACTGGCCGGTTAGACCATGCTGAAACTCGGACTGACCGGTGGCATCGCCGCCGGTAAATCGGTGGTGGGCGAAATGTTGGTCGCGCTCGGGGCGCACCTCATTCAAGCCGACGCCGTCTCGCATCAGCTCATGCAGCCCGGAGAAGTTGTGTACCAGGAAGTCGTCCGCACTTTTGGCCCCGGAATCCTGAACCCCGACCGCACCGTCAATCGCCCGCGCCTGGCGGAAGCTGCTTTCGGTGGGGCGAACAGCTCCCCCCGCATTCAGGAGTTGAACAAAATCGTCCATCCTGCCGTAGTTCAGAAGCAGGACGAATGGATGGAGGCCATCGGCCGCCGCGATCCGCGCGCCATTGCCATCGTGGAGGCTGCGTTAATTCTCGAGGCGGGAGCCGCAAAGCATTTCGGTCGCCTGCTGGTGGTGACGTGCCGTCCCGAACAGCGCGTCGCACGCTGGGCCGCGCGGACGAACATAGGCTTGGAGGCGGCCCGCTTGGAAGTGGCCCGGCGAATGGCCGCCCAACTTCCGGATGAAGAAAAGATCAAAGCCGCCGATTATTTAATCGACAATTCCGGCTCGCTCGATGAAACCCGGGCGAAAGTCGGCGCGCTTTACCCCCAACTTCGGGCGCAAGCCGAATGAAAGCACAACTCGGGCGCTGAAAGAATTTACAATCATTACAGATTCGTGCAAATCCGTGGCTAAAGGTCTTTTAACTTTATGAAGCTGTTCCGCCCCGTGGTCCTCGCACTAATTCTCGCCGGTGCGTTCTTCTATTTCACCACCTATCGTCGAGCCAGCGAAAGCCTGGCCAGTTGGATCAGCCGGCCGGCCAAAGTTGAAATCACTGAAGCCGCCAACAGCCCTAACGAGAATCCACTCGACGCCGAAGAGCAAAACAACATCGAGGTTTATCGCAAGAACATCGCCTCTGTCGTTAACGTCAAATCCCGCGCCGTGACTTTTGATTTCTTTTATGGCCTGGTTCCCGAGGAAGGCCAGGGATCCGGCTTCATCATCGACAAAGCCGGACACGTGCTCACCAACTACCACGTGATTGCTGAAGCTCGCCAGGTCGAAGTCGTGCTGCACAACCGGAAGTCCTACAAGGCGACCATCGTCGGCACCGACCGTTCTCACGACCTCGCCGTGCTGCTGATTAAGGCGCCAGATTTGCAACCTATGACCCTCGGCGACTCCACTCACTTGCAGGTCGGCCAGAAGGTGTACGCCATCGGCAACCCATTTGGTCTCGCCGGAACTTTAACTCGTGGAATCGTCAGTTCCATCCGCTCGGTGCAGGAACCCGACGGCACCGCTATTGACGAAGCCATCCAGACCGATGCCGCCATCAATCCCGGCAACTCCGGCGGGCCGCTGCTGAACTGGCACGGTGAGGTCATCGGCATCAACACTTTGATTGCCTCCAACGTCGGACAAAGCGCCGGCATCGGTTTTGCGATCCCAATTAACACTGCCAAGGCCGTACTGAACGACCTCGTCACCCTCGGCCGAGTGCGGCGTCCCGCGCTGGGTGTTCGCACCATCCCCATTAATGCCGATCTCGCCGATCAATTGACGCTTGCGGCCGACTACGGCCTGTTGATCGTGCAAGTGGTTGCGGGAGGAGCCGCCGACCGCGCTGGCCTCCATGGTGGCAACGAGCGCGCCTACCTTGGCAATGTGCCCATCATGATCGGCGGCGATCTCATTATTGCCATCGATGGTGAAAAAGTTGAAGACCAGCAAAACCTCGCCCAGATGATGAACAAACACCGCGCCGGCGACGTAGTTCGCGTAACCATTTTCCGTGGCAAGAAAAAGTTGGACGTGAGTGTGACACTCGGCGAGGCCAAGGAACAGGTTTAGAAAAATCTCCTCATCGCTGAGGAGCCTCTGTGCCCTCTGTGGTTAAGCTTTTGACTTTTGCCGGTTGCCGCGATAGCTTGGTGATGCCGCCTATGACTGCTGTCCGCTAGTCCGCTGTTTCCTCCTTGTAACCCGGCGCCGAGGTGTGCGCCGCCGTTTTCCCCACTTCACTAGTCAAAATCCGGAGAGGATAATTCCATGGACTTCGTGGACCAAGCACTCGCCCGCCGGCTGGAGTCGGCAGAGGAGATGCCGCAAGTGCACTATGCTCACCTGTATCAGAAACTCAAACCCGAGATCGGCGCTGCTGTCGAACCCATCTGCGGCGGCCACATGATTTTCGCCGGTCTCAATTCCCCCATCGGCCGCACTGTAGGCATGGGTTTCGACGGGTCAACCACAGATGCCGACCTGGACCGCATGGAGCAGTTTTATCGCTCCCACAGCGCGCCTTCGCAGATCGATGTTTGTCCGCTTACCGATCCGTCGCTATCCGAGATGCTGAAGCAGCGCAGCTACGTGATGGCGGAGCTAAACAACGTTCTGTTCCGGCGGTTGGACGGAGACGATCAAAACGAAGCAACCGAAATACCTGCCGGAGTAGCGATCCGCCAGGGGCATGCCGAGGAGGCAGAAGCGTTCGCGGCCATCGTGGTTCGCAGTTTCTTTCCCAACGGCGATGCTCCCGAGGGCTTCGCTGAGATGATTGCTCCGATTTACCGATGTGAAGGGGGCATCTTGTTCACGGCGGAAGTCGAGGGCGAGCCAGTCGCCTGCGCCGCCGGCCTGATCATTCCCGACCGTCGGATCGTGGCGCTGTTTGGGGCGGGCACTCTGCCCGAGTTCCGCCGTCGCGGCCTGCAAACCGCGCTGCTCCGCCGGCGCATGGAGGTGGCGCGGAAGGCTGGTTGCGAGTACGCGGTCATCGTCACTCTGGGAGGCACAACCTCGATGCGTAACGCCGAACGCTTGGGCTTCCGCGTCGCTTATAGCAAGGCCACGCTAATGAAAAACACGCAAGGCTGAGTACCTGCCGCCGAGGCCGCAGAACTCGCCGAGAAAAGAAGCAGATCAAGAATTGCTCGGCACTCTCTGCGTACTCGGCGGTTAACTTTGCCTCACGCTGCGGTTTCCTCAAACCACTCCTCGATCTCATTCACTTCCTTATCGCTCAGCCGCAGTTCACCCGCTCGCATAACTCCGTCAGCCTGGCGGGCGTTACGCGCGCCGACAATAGCCCCGGTCACCGCCGGATTCCGCAGAGTCCATGCAATCGCTATCTCACCTGGTGATCGCCCATGTCTCTTCGCAATCTCCCGCAAGCGCTCCACCAGCCCCAGATTGCGCGAAAGTCTCGGCTCGTTGAACTCAGGGTCACTCCTGCGCCAGTCATCTTTCGGCAGTTGGGCTGCGCGTTGCGCCGTCATTGCCCCTGTCAGCAAACCCGAAGCCATCGGAGAATACACGATCACCCCAATGCCTTCCCGCAGGCAGTAGGGCAAAATGTCCTCCTCCACTCCACGGTGAACCAGCGAGTAAGGAGGCTGCAGCGAAGTGACCGGCGCAATCGCCTTCGCCCGGCGCAACTGCTTGACGTTGAAGTTCGAGACCCCAATCCGGCACACTTTGCCTTCACGTTTCAGATCAGCCAGGGTTGACCAGCCTTCCTCAAGTTTCGGCGAGTCAGGATCAGGCGGCCAGTGAATCTGGTAAAGATCAATCACCTCCACTCCCAGCCGCCGCAGGCTGGCTTCCACCTCGCGCCGGATAGAGCCAGCATCCAGATTCTTAGTTACGTTTCCCTGAGCATCCGCGATCAGTCCGCACTTGGTGAAAATATACGGTTTCGCGCCCGACCAGCTTTTCAGTGCACGGCCAACCACTTCTTCCGAATGGCCGACGCCATAGATGGCAGCGGTATCAATCCAGTTGACACCCATTTCCAGTGCCCGGTGAATCGCCGCAATCGAGTCTTCGTCACTCTGTGCCCCCCAGGCAAACTGCCACCCGGAGCCGCCGATGGCCCACGCCCCGTAGCCCACCGCTGTAATCTGCAAATTGGAGTTGCCGAGCTGCTTGGTTTGCATTTCAACCTCCTCTAAAATTGGATTCTTTCCACCGTCCGTCGGATGCCGCCATTCTTATGAATCTTGATTCGCTTCGCAAGTATTGTCTCTCTTTCCCCCAGGCCGCTGAAAACCTGCAATGGGGCGAGGATCTGTGCTTTAAGGTGGCGGGGAAAATCTTCACCGTCGTGAGTCTCGGATCGGTGCCGCAGGGCCTGTGTTTCAAGTGCAGCCCTGAGAAGTTTGCCGAGTTGTGCGAGCAGGGTGGCATCCGCCCCGCCCCCTATGTGGGACGATACAAGTGGGTATTGCTGGAACAGTTGGACATTCTCTCTGACTCTGAACTGCGAGAGCTGATCCGCGAGTCCTACGAAATGGTCGGCAGCAAGACCAAAGCAAAAGCCAAACCCAAGCTCCGCCGGAAAACGAAAAAGGGATCAAGCAAGAGTCTGCGCAGTAGCCGCAACAGCCCAAAAATCCGATCTTAGACCAGTCCTCGCCGATCTCGGCGTCCTCGGTGGTGATGATCGCCAACATTTGACTCCCCGTCGCTGGCTAGGCTAGCCTCAAGAGGCTTCATACGACTCTAACTCCATGCCTCACACTCGCAAGCGACTGATTTTGCTGCTGTTGGCCGCGCTTCTGAACTGTGTTCAGGGGTTGCACGGTTCGTCCGTCCGCCCCGTGCATGCACGCCATGCGATTGTGGCCAGCGTTCACGAACTGGCGTCCAGAACCGGTGCGGACATCATGTTGGCAGGAGGCAACGCAGTGGATGCAGCCGTGGCCACCGGGTTCGCGCTGGCCGTGGTTCATCCTGAGGCAGGCAATCTGGGAGGCGGCGGGTTCATGCTGATCCGCATGGCCGACGGTACGACCCACTTCATTGACTATCGCGAAAAGGCGCCTGCGGCAGCCACGGCCAACATGTATCTGGACACGCAGGGCAACGTCGTCAAAGACGGCAGTGTGGTGGGTGTCAAGGCAGTTGCCGTGCCGGGCTCCGTTGCCGGCATGGTTTACGCCGAAAAGAAA
>Ga0210387_10002012_pt1 | contig 15410 bp, 11 predicted proteins | sample IncBWC7OmetaG_FD_160108 | JGI IMG/M metagenome (GOLD analysis project Ga0210387, IMG submission 160108) | Forest soil microbial communities from Barre Woods Harvard Forest LTER site, Petersham, Massachusetts, United States - Inc-BW-C-7-O ...
CTGGCGGAGCTCTGGCCGATCCTGGCGCTGGTCAGCGAAATCCGCATGAAGAACCGCCTGGCGCGAACGCTGCTGGAAACCTATGTCGGGTCGCATGCGGGCGAACTGATCCTGGCCGGCGCCACACGGCGCGGCAGCGGGACGACGGTGCGGGCCGCCATCATGATCTGCGACCTGCGCGAGTTCACCCGGATCTCCGATAGCTGGCCGCGGGACGACGTCATCGATCTCCTGAACGACTATTTCGACGCGATGTCGGAGCCGATCGCGCGGCATGGCGGCGAGATCCTGAAATTCATGGGCGACGGCCTGCTCGCCATCTTTCCGCTGAGCCAGCCAACCGCCTGCGCCGATCTCCTGCATGCCGTGAGCGAGGCGCGCCAGGCCATGACCGAGCTGAACGGGAAAAGCCGCGCGAGCGGTGGTAAGCCGTTGAACTTCGGCATCGGCGTCCATGTCGGCGATGTCATGTATGGCAATATCGGCTCGCGCGCCCGGCTCGACTTCACCGTCATCGGTCCCGCCGTCAACATGGCCTCGCGCCTGGAAACCCTCACCAAGCAATTGGGGCGGACGGTGCTGCTGTCCCGCGCCTTCGCCGACCTGGTCGCCGGCGAGTTCGAGCTGGAACGACTCGGCGAGCATCCGGTGCGCGGCTTTGCCGATCCGATCGAGCTGTTCGCATATCACGGGTGAGGGGGCGGTCATCGCCGCAATGCCGGCGAGAAGCCCGCATGAGCGTCAGCGACATGCGGGCAGCAGGCCCCGGATATCGCTGCGCTCATCCGGGCTACGCTTTCTATCGGGATTCGTCCTCAGATTGCCGCGCGGCATGATGAATGTGGAGTATTTCGACCGTGTCGTTGGCGACGCGATAGAAGATTTTGTAGGGATAGCGTCCAAGCGGTACCACGCGAACGCCCGAGCGACCGGAAGTCCGGCGTGCACTCGCCGGCCACCGCGCAATGTGAGCAACAACCTGCTGGATGCGCCGCTCGACAGCAGGCGCGACGGTCGGATAGTGGACTATTAGCCAGTCGGCGATTGCAACGAGGTCGTTAAGAGCTTCGTCGGTAAAGACGACCTTCATCGCGCCCGGAATTTTGCGAACGCAGCCTCGACCTCCTGGTCACTCGCAAAGCGACCTTCCGTCGCGGCGCGCAGACCGCGATCGATGCCGGCAAGCTCCTCCGGCGTCGGCTGATATTCGCCATCCTTCAGCCCGGCATCTAGTTCAAGTGCAAACTCGGCGAGCTCGTCCTGAACGTCGGCCGGCCAAGACTCGACGCGCTCCAGAACCTCGGTCAATTTCGATGTCTTCATAATCTTAAGGTAGCACAATTGCGCGTGGCTGTCAGCAGTAGCCGCATGAGCAACGCGACATCCGGGGACAGACCCCGGATATCGCTGCGCTCATCCGGGCTACGCTAATTCCCGCCATCCGCCGCAAGCCGCTGAAACTGCCGCTTCATCGCATCGACCCTGGCGACATAGCTTGAGACGAGATGATCGCCGCAGCGCTCCTCAGTGTTCATCTGAAACTTGCGGCGGGCGTAAGCGGTGGCGGGACCGCCGCCGCAGAGATGGATGAACGCCGCGAGATCCTGCCTCTCGCTCGGGCTTGGCTTCACATCGCCGGCGCGGGCGAGAACGTCGGTGACATTGCGGTCCAGATAAATGGAGGCAAGCTCGATGGCATCGCTCGGGAGCGCGCGGACATAGAGGCTCGCAAAGCCGCAACCGGTATCTGACACCGCGTGATCGCGGATGCAGAACCGCGCGGCCTCGGCGTAGGCTCCATCGGTCATCTGGGTGAGGCCGACGGCGGAGGAGGCAGGCTGGTAGATCGCGAACGGATTGAAACTCCATCGCCAGCGCCAGTAGGTGCGATCCACCGGATTGCCGCTGCTTTCGATCTGCACCAGCGCGGCCAATAGCTCCGGCGTGATGGTGTTGGTAGAATAGGTGCGGAACAGCGGCCCGTATTGCCGCCACGTCTCTGCTGGTTCCTTGTCGAGCCGGTGGCCGACAAAGAAGAACAACTCGGTGGGCTTGCGGATCACCTGATAGACGAGGTTTGCCAACGCGAGGACCGCAAGCAGGATCACCCCGCCGGCCACGATCCGAATCGGCCGAGGTACTCCCGCGAGCTTCCGCCGCGCCCATCGTGCGTCCCGCCGCCAGCGACGAAGGCGAGGGAGGAAGCTCTTGCTTTTTCTTGGCATTGTAAGCCGGTGGGAGCGTGTAGGGCGGGTTAGCGCAGCGTAACCCGCCGCGCTTGCGAATTTGTAACGGCGGATTACGCGGAGCCTGTCATCGGGCCGCGCGGAGCGCGGACCCGTTGGCTAATCCGCCCTACGCCCGTTTTACAATTGCTGCGACCGGCCGGCGCGGTGCGCCGCAAGCGCTTCATCGGCGAGTGCGTCAAGCTTGCCGGCCGGCGCGTCGCGCTCGATCGCCGCATCGAATTGCTGCGCGTCGAAAGCTTCGAACCAGGCGCGAAACCGCGCCAGCTCCTGTGGGGCGAGCTGTTCAATGGCCTTCTCGATGTCTTCGGCGGTGGTCATGCCTGGAATATACATTGGCAGAAGGGGCATGAAAGAGTGGGTGTCGACCGAACGTGCTGATCCGACCTTTGACGGGCTCTCGGAGCGATGGCGCATCTCACCAATATGAATCTTCGTAATAGGGGTCGTCCATGTATGGACGCTGCCTCCACGGCGCTGAGGGCCGCCTGGGCCGCGGCGGCTGGAAAGCTGTCGACTGCCGCGGGCGCACAGCCACATCGTTCTCCTTCTTCGGGCTCTGTGCCGGGGACTTCGCGGACAAGGCGGCGAGCTGCGCTTGCACCGCCTGTATCTGCGCGGCGATGCGCGCGTTGTCGCGGGCTTCCTGCTCCTGCGCCGTCTTGAGCTGTTGAATGGCGTCGGCATGCTCGCGAAGCGTTTGGTCGTAGCCGCTTTTCAGCTGATCGAGCTTTTGGCTGATGCTCGCAAGGTCGTGCGTGATGGTCTTGAGCGATTGCGCCAGATCGGCAGATGCGCGGTCGGCGGATGTGGTGGCGCCGGTTGACGGAACGTCTTTCGTTTCCTTCTGGCTCGGCGCTGCCGGCGGGGAGGGCGGTTCAGCCGCATTTGCTGCCTGGGCCATCAACGATGTCGCCGGACCGGGAGGCTCGGACGCCTCCTTGTGCGCTGTCGAGACCGGCGGGGCCCATCGGGCCATGATCGCCTTTGCCTCATTGCCATATCGCGAAGCAAACGCAGCACCAAAGATGCCTATCGCCAGCAAGAAGCCGGCCAGAGCCAGCAGCATGGCCCGGCCGCGCCTCACGCCTGGGGGGAGAACCTTGTTTTCCAATCTCTTCCGCGGCGCCGGCGCCTCGAATGTCTTCCGCGGCGTTGGCGCCTCGCTCACGGGGGCGCCACCCGGTTCCGCGCCGGTTCCGCTCTGGCGGATCGATGGGCCGTCGCCGCGCTCCATCCCGGAGACCAGTCGGTCCAACCGCGCGAGATCCTCTTCGGCGCTCTTGATCTGCTCATAGGCATGGGTCAGCCCGGCATCTTCGCGCTTCACGCCTTGCGATTCGTCCGGCTTGGATACGTCAGGTTTGGGGTCGTCCGTCTGAGGCACCGATGCGCCCTCCATTTCAGTCTGGGGCCAACGGAATGAGTGCGGCAGTCCAAGATCTCTGCGAGGATAGTTCCCGCCGCTGTTTTGATCAAGACAACGCTGGCCTGAGGGAACCGCCCTGCGCTTGCTTCATCGACCGAACGTACGACGCCGCTCGACCGGCTCCATGCCATATCCGCCGCGCATCGGGCACTTCACAGAGATCGCTGAAGATGTCGATTCCATGATGCGGATATCAGGCAAATGAATTGAAAGGCAAACAATGTTCTTCGAATGGAGCTTTACCTATTTCGTGATTCAGGCTGTCGCGGGTTTTGTCGGCGCCCATGTGGCCGCACTGGTGGCGCATGAGCACCGCTTCGGCTTTATCGGGCATAGCGCCGTCGGTCTCGTCACCGGCGCGTTCTCCGGCTTCTGTCTGCAAAGCATCGTGATGACGACGGTCATCGGAACCGGCGACGCGATCCCGATCACCCCGCTACAGGCGGATATTTACCAGGCCACGAGTGGCCTCGCCGCCGGCGCCATGGCCATGCTGGCGGTCGGGTTCGTCTGTAGCGAAATGACGAAAAGCGCGGGCGAATAGCGAGCAGGGCGGGTTTAGCCGACGGGTCCGCGCTCCGCGCGGCCCTACACGCTTCGCGGCGCCCGGTCACGACCTCTTTACTCATTTCTTGCCGGTGCAGGGCTTCACAACCGGGGCAGGCGTCATACTTCCAATCATGCAATGACGATCATAATGTTATGGCGCTAACCCCCTGACGATGTGGAGCGAATATGGGCGAGATCATTCAATTTGTCCCGAGGTCCGAACGTGAGCGAGCCCGTCTCATTCGCCAAGCCCGCGCGATCTACGACAGCATCTTCCCGTCTGCTGATCCGGGGGGCGAGCAGCAACGTGGGGGGCAGGAAACATCGTTAATCAAAAATTAAGACTTTGCCGCTTGATACGACCCTTCCACGTTCGGAACGGCAGATGAGCGCTCGCACAAAAGACCAGCACAGGGAATTGATGCCGATGGCGATCGCAGCACTCGTCGCCGCGGCGAGCGTGACCGCGCTGCTGCTGCTGGATTTCGGTCCCACCAGTTCGCACGGCAACGCCGACGGGATGATAACCTCCGCCGTGCTCACCCGCGCCGGCGCGATCGCAACGCCCTCGGAGAAGCCAATTGATATCGCGGCTCCCGACACGATCGCGGTGTCCGAGCGGCGGGGACGTTGATGGTTGGGTTTTAGCGAGTAGCCCGCATGTGCGACATGCGGGCGCCGGTCTAAGCAAATTTCGTGGATGAGCGGCGATCTACGCCTCCGACTAGCTGACGCGCTTCATGCACGCCGCGCTCCGTACCCCACAGTAGCTCGCTACATTTGCCGAAAATCTCCCGCAGATACGTCCGTGGTGCGATGCAGCAGGGCGTTGTGATACTTGATCAACGCCTTGGGATATCGCTACAACCACTAGTTGGAGATCAAGTGAGGAGCGTTCAGTGGAGTGGGATCGGCTGCTTTCGCGCGAGCGTCTGGTAGGGAAGGCGAAAATCCTCCCGAGCGACCCGGTCGATCGGAGTTTGATTCTGACGTTGGACGACTAATATTTTCCGGCTCCTTTCGTCGGCTGGGGCGGAAAACTCAAGTTCATCCTCTCGCGCCTAATGATCACGTACATAGATCACGATGTCGACCATCAAGTCCTGGTTGCTTTGTCATTGGCAAAATCCTCGCTGCGTGCTTCTTACCGTACACTCTTTGTTCTTTTTGGAAAGTTAAAAAATGGTCCGCGAGCCGACCGAACACGGCCCGCGGACCCGACGTTACTTAGCTGCACCCCGTCGTGCTTCCGCACGTATCGCACTTCATGCAGGTGCCATTCCGCACCAGCGTGAAATTGCCGCACTCCGAGCACATCTCGCCTTCGTAGCCTTTGGCTTTCGCCTCGGCGCGGCGTTCGGCCTTGGTGACGACGGCGCCTTGGGCGGTGCCTGCCTTGCTCCACTGCATGGCCTCGAGCTTCTCGGTCGGGGACAGGTCGTGGCTGACTTCCTGCTTCAGGGCGACGGCGCCTTCGATCGTGTCAGAGGAGACGCGGGCCTGGGCGCCGTGGGAGGCCAGCGAGGTGACCTTGCTGCCGCCGGCCGGAGCGGAGTCCGAGCCGGAGGAGACCGCGGTCGAGCCGCCGCGCATCACCACGAGATTATCCGTGCGCGAGCGGGTGAGGCCCTTGGACAGATATTTCGTCGCCTGCTGGTGGCCGTGGCCGTCGTCGGGCTCCTTGCCTTCCTCAACGCCCTTGCCGAGCGCGTCGAAGCCGCTTTCGTTGGGATCGACGTGGGCGAGATCGAACCTGCTCATGTAGCTCACCGCGAGCTCGCGGAAGACATAGTCGAGGATCGAGGTCGCATACTTGATCGAGTCGTTGCCTTGCACGGGGCCCGCCGGCTCGAAGCGGGTGAAGGTGAAGGCGTCGACATATTCCTCCAGCGGCACGCCGTACTGCAGACCCAGCGAGACGGCGATCGCGAAGTTGTTGATGAACGATCGCAGCGCGGCGCCTTCCTTGTGCATGTCGATGAAGATCTCGCCGATCCGGCCGTCGTCATATTCGCCGGTGCGGAGATAGACCTTGTGGCCGCCGACCACCGCCTTCTGGGTGTAACCCTTGCGGCGATCCGGCATCTTCTCGCGCTCGCGCATCACGATGATGCGCTCGACCAGCTTCTCGACGATCTTCTCCGAGACCTGCGCTGTGCGCGCCGCCATCGGCTTCTCGTAGAGCGCCTCGACCGCATCCTCCTCGTCCTCATCGTCGGCGATGAGCTGCGAGTTGAGCGGCTGCGAGAGTTTTGAGCCGTCGCGATAGAGCGCGTTGGCCTTCAGCGCGAGCTTCCAGGACAAGAGGTAAGCGGACTTGCAGTCCTCCACCGTGGCGTCGTTCGGCATGTTGATGGTTTTCGAGATCGCACCCGAGATGAAGGGCTGCGACGCCGCCATCATGCGGATGTGGCTCTCGACCGAGAGATAGCGCTTGCCGATCTTGCCGCAGGGGTTGGCGCAGTCGAACACCGGATAGTGCTCGGCCTTCAGATGCGGGGCGCCCTCGACCGTCATCGCGCCGCAGATGTGCACGTTGGCGGCCTCGATCTCGCGCTTGGTGAAGCCGATGGCCTGCAGCAGGTCGAAGCCGGGGGCGGCGATCGCTTCCGCACCGATGCCGAGCTGGTCGCGGATGAAGTCCTCGCCGAAGGTCCACTTGTTGAAGGCGAACTTGATGTCGAAGGCGGTCGGCAGGGCCTTTTCGACTTTTGCTATGGCCTCGTCGGTAAAACCCTTGGACTTCAGCGTGGAGGCGTTGATGCCCGGCGCGTTGGAGAGCGAGCCATGGCCGACGGCGTAGGCCTCGATCTCCGCGATATCAGCTTCGCGATAGCCGAGCGCGCGCAGCGCTTCCGGGACCGCGCGGTTGATGATCTTCCAGTAGCCGCCGCCGGCGAGCTTCTTGAATTTCACCAGCGCGAAATCAGGCTCGATGCCGGTGGTGTCGCAATCCATGACGAGGCCGATGGTGCCGGTCGGCGCCACCACGGTGGTCTGGGCGTTGCGATAGCCGTTGGTTTCACCAAGCGACAAGGCATCGTCCCAGGCCTTCATCGCATGCGCGATCAAATCGGCTTGCGGGCAGGAGGCGTGGTCGAGCGGCACCGGGTTGACGGCGAGCGCCTCGTAGTCCGAGGCCTGGCCGTGCGCGGCGCGGCGGTGGTTGCGGATCACGCGGAGCATGTGCGCGGCGTTCTTCTTGTAGCCCGGGAAGGTGCCGAGCTCGCCGGCCATCTCGGCCGACGTCTTGTAGGCAATGCCGGTCATCACAGCGGTCAGCGCGCCGCAGAGCGAACGGCCTTCCTTGCTGTCATAAGAGAGGCCCATGGTCATCAGCAGGCCGCCGATGTTGGCAAAGCCCAGGCCCAAGGTGCGGAACTCGTAAGAGAGTTCGGCGATCGCCTTCGACGGGAATTGCGCCATCATCACGGAGATTTCGAGCACGAGGGTCCAGAGCCGGCCGAGATGCTCATAGGCCTCGACGTCGAAGCGCTTGGTGGTGGTGTTGTAGAAGGTGAGCAGGTTGGCGGAGGCGAGGTTGCACGCCGTGTCGTCCAGGAACATGTATTCCGAGCACGGATTGGAGGCGCGGATGTCGCCGGACGCCTTGCAGGTGTGCCAGTCGTTCATGGTGGTGTTGAAGTGCAGGCCCGGATCGGCCGACGCCCAGGCGGCGTAGCCGATCTTCTCCCAGAGGTCGCGGGCTTTCAGCGTCTTCGTCACCTTCTTGTTGGTGCGCGCGAGCAGCTTCCAGTCGCCGTCGGTCTCGACGGCGCGGAGGAAGTCGTCCTTCAGCGAGACCGAGTTGTTGGAGTTCTGGCCGGAGACGGTGAGGTAGGCTTCCGAATCCCAGTCGGTGTCGTAGGTGTCGAAGGCGATGTCCTTGTAGCCCTGCTTGGCGAACTGGATCACCCGCTTGATGTAATTGTCGGGCACGAGATTGCGGCGCGCGAGCTTGATTTCGCGGCGCAGCGCCGGGTTCTTCTCGGGATCGAAGCAGTCGTCACCGCTGCCTTCGCAGTTGACGCAGGCCTTCATCACGGCCTTGAGGTGCTTCTGGTTGATCTTGGAACCGGTGACGAGGGCTGCGACCTTCTGCTCCTCCTTCACCTTCCAGTCGATATAGGTCTCGATGTCGGGGTGATCGACGTCGACCACGACCATCTTGGCCGCGCGGCGCGTGGTGCCGCCCGACTTGATCGCACCCGCCGCGCGGTCGCCGATTTTGAGGAAGCTCATCAGGCCGGAGGAGCGGCCGCCGCCGGACAGGCGCTCGCCTTCGCCGCGCAGGCGCGAGAAGTTGGAGCCGGTGCCGGAGCCATATTTGAACAGGCGCGCCTCGCGCACCCAGAGATCCATGATGCCGCCCTCGTTGACGAGGTCGTCGCCGACGCCCTGGATGAAGCAGGCATGCGGCTGCGGATGCTCGTAGGAGGATTTCGACTTGGTCAGCTTGCCGGTGAAGGGATCGACGTAATAGTGGCCCTGGCCGGGACCATCGACGCCATAGGCCCAGTGCAGCCCGGTGTTGAACCATTGCGGCGAGTTCGGCGCGACCATCTGCATGGCCAGCATGTAGCGGAGCTCGTCATTGAAGGCGGAGGCGTCTTCCTCGGTCTTGAAGTAGCCGCCCTTCCAGCCCCAATAGGTCCAGCAGCCGGCGAGGCGATCAAACACCTGTTTTGCCGAGAGCTCGCTGACATAGCGCTCGTTCTCGGGCAGCGTTTCCAGGGCCTCGGTGTCCGGCACCGAGCGCCACAGGAAGGAGGGGACGGTCTCTTCCTCGACCTTCTTCAGCCGCGCGGCGACGCCGGCTTTGCGGAAATACTTCTGTGCCAGCACGTCGGAGGCGACCTGCGACCAGGCGGTGGGGACCTCGACATTGTCGAGGTGGAAAACAACGGAACCGTCCGGGTTCTTGATCTCAGATGTCGTCAATCTGAAATCAATCCCTGCATAGGGTGACTGGCCTTGAGTGGTGTTGCGGCGTTCGATTCGCATTGGTCGTGCCCCGTACTTTTCTGCCGCACTGCTAACGAGCAGCCCGGCTATTGTTATTGCCTAAAGCGAACCTCCCAAACCGCCGCGCAAACGGCGGAACGACAGTCCGCATGCTCAAGCCGGTGGACCCGGCCCTGTTTCTCTCAAGACGTGGCTCGACCCCGAAGGATCGATCGCGTCCGGCATGCCCCTCGAGCCCACCCCTGGGAGCTTTCCTTTCGGATTGCTCCCCCTCGGGTTCTCAGACCATGCGTTCAACGCCCCAACGCAACAACTTCCGAGCCGCTTATGCGGCCCATTTTCGAACCCCCTTCGGAGCCCTCATTTTGCGTCCCGGAACCCTCGAACCGAGGGCAGACAAGCCCTCGCTCCGCTGCCGCAACCGGCCGGCGGAGTGATCAGTTCAGGAGCCCTTTTGGGAGCGACCGGCGGGACCCAAACACACTCGCGCCGAACAGGGTCGAAGCTAGGACGACTCCGTTACGCCCGTCAAGGATTAGTACGAGTTCCTGAATCAAATACTAAATATGGTGGATTGGGTGGGATAACAGGGGTCTGTGCCGCGCCTGTGATGGGCCCAAGTATCAGTGAGTCCACAAGGATTCCCAAACAAAAAAATTGTCCCATGGGTGTGAATTCCCACCTGCGCCCGCTGTTCACAGGCGAGGTATTTTTTCGTACTCCCGCCATTGAATTTTCAGGACTCACGTATGGGTACGGGAGTCGTGAAGCTGGCATGTCGGCGAGGTGGTGGCCGCGCGGCCGGATCGGGGCCAAATAGGCAAATCTGATTCCTGCCGGATAGCCTCCCCGATGACCGATTCGAATCCGGCGTCCGCGCCCCAGCGGGCGCGCATCACGCCCGCGGGCCTGATGTTCCTTGCCATCACCTCCGTCGGCTGGGGTTTTAATTGGCCGGTCACGAAGTACCTGATCGGCGAATTGCCGCCGCTGACGTTGCGCGGTCTCAGCGGCGTGGTCGGCGCGCTGCTGCTGGCTTGTCTGGCGCTCGCGCGCGGGCAGAGCCTTTACGTTCCCCGCAAGATGTGGGGCCGGCTCGTGCTCGCCGCCGTGCTCAATGTCTCGGGCTGGATGGTGCTGATGGGGTTGGCGCTCGTCTATCTGCCGGCGAGCGAGACGGCGCTGATCGCCTACACCATGCCGGTCTGGGCCTCGCTGCTCGCCTGGCCGGTGCTGGGCGAGCGGCCGACCTTGTTGCGCACGCTGGCACTGGTGATGGCCTTCGCCGGGCTCGCCGCCATCGTGGGCGGCAACGGCATTGCCGCGAGCGAAGCCAAGCTGCCGGGGATCATCATGGCGCTGATCGGCTCGATCGGCTTTGCCGTCGGCACCGTGCTGTCCAAGCGGTGGCCGCTGTATCTCGCCCCGATCCCCGGGGCCGCCTGGCAGGTCGGGCTCGGCTGCCTGCCGGTCGCCATCGTGGGCCTTGCGGTCGAGACCTCGCATTGGAGCGCGGTGACGCCGCTCGGCGGCTGGCTGCTGGTCTATTCGGTGCTCGGCCAGTTCTGCATCGCCTATGTCTGCTGGTTCGCCGCACTGGCGCGGCTGCCCGCGTCAGTGGCGGCGATCGGCACCATGGCCGTGCCCGTCATCGGCGTCGTCACCTCGGCGCTAGCACTCGGCGAGCCGCTCGGGGCAGGGCAGATCGCAGCGCTTGTGTTCACGCTCGCAGGCGTGGCGCTGGCGACGAGGTCCTAGATCGTCATATTGCAAGCTCGGACAATGACGCCTTGGCGCGACGCTCGAAAATGACGGCACCTTGACGCTTGGCAATGTCGGCCGCGGTTGCGAGAGCTGCCTGCGCTTCGGCCTTGTTGCGGCGGTCGAGCGCCAGCAGGCAGGCACCGCGCAGGCGATAGATCTCAGGCAAATAGATGCCAACGCCCGCTTCGTCGATGCCGGCGATCGCACGGTCGAGATGGCCGAGCGCATCCGCAGGTTTACCTGCGGCCAGCAGCACTTCGGCTGCGAGGCCCAGATAATATTGCGGCAGCGGACCGACCGCAGTGGCGTTGGCGATCTCAGCCTCGATCAGCCGCACGGCATCGCTACCGGCCGCGCCGGTCGCTGTCGCCCATCCAACCAGAATGAGGCTGCTGGCCCGCCATGGAGGCAGGCCGAACTTGTCAGCCAGTGCGGCTGCGCGCTGCGCTACCGTGTAGGTGGCCTCGCGGTCTTCTCCGAGTTGATGGCCGATACCGACATTGTGCAGCCCGTGCCCGAGACTGTTCGGATGGTCGAGCATTTCGGCTAGCGCGATGGCTTGCGAGAAGTGCTCTCTCGCGTGTCGTTCCTCCCCTGACAATTGCCACGAATTGCCGCACTGCGCATGGGCGCAGACACCGGGATCGTGGCCGCCGAACGCATGCGCCAGATGATGGTGCTGCGCGATGTCGTAAAGCGAGATCACGCGCTCGCAGCCTTCCAGGGCGTTGCGGACATCGCCACGAAAATGCGCCGTTGAAAACCGGCAATGATAGGCTTCGAGCAACAACTCGCGGTCGCCGGATTGCTCCGCGAGCGACACCAGTTCGTTGGCCCGGTCGCGCGCCAACGAAGTCTTGCGGCGGAGATTGGCGTTGATCCAAAGGCCCCATTTGGCCTGAAAGGACGCGACGCCGTCGCCGAGCTCCTGGCCGATCCCGGCGGCTTTGGTGTAGGCCGTTTCAGCCTGAATGCTTTGCAGACCGTGCGCGACCACCGAGGCCGAACCAAGCTTCAGCCAGAAGTCCAGTTGCCGCCGCAAGCCGTTCTGCGGCGGCAGCGACCTGGATAGCTCGAGGCCGGCCGTAAAATGCGCAATCGCTTCAGCATAGGCCGAGCGGCTCACGGCCTGGTCGCCGGCCTGCATGCGGTAATCGCATGCGAGAGGGTAGATTCCCGCTTCGCCGCAATGATGGGCCAGCAATTCCGGTTCGCGCGCGGCGACGTCGCCAAAACGCTGCTCCAGCGCCTGGGCGACGCGCCCATGCCACTCGCGACGGCGCATCAGCAACAGGCTTTCATAGGCGGCGTCCCGCACCAGCGCGTGCTTGAAGATGAAGCTCGGCTCGATGCCGCGCTCCTCGGGAAACACAATTCCCGCGGTCACCAGCTTTGCCAGCATGCCGTCAAGTTCATCGCTGTCCTTGCCGGAAACTGCTTCGAGCAGGGCGGATGTGAATTGTCGGCCGATTACTGAGGCGATCTGGGCGACCTCGCGCGCGCCGCCAAGACGATCGAGGCGCGCCGCCAACGAGTCCTTCAGCGTTGCCGGCACCGCTGAGGCCTCGCCTGCCGATTCCATCACGCTTCGGGTCAGCTCCTCGACAAACAGGGGCACGCCGTCGGTCTTGGCAACGATCGCGGCGATGGTATCTGCCGACAGGCCGTGCGCCGCGGCCACGCCCATGACCACCTGCGTGCACTCGGTGCGCCCCAGCCGCCCGAGCGTCAGCTGGGTTGCATGCGGTCTTGCGTGCCAGGGCGCCACGAAATCCGATCGCGCCGATACCACGGCAAACAATCGCGTTCGGCCGATGCTATCGGTCAGCCGCGTCATCATTTCGAGCGTCGTCGCGTCGATCCAGTGCGCGTCTTCCAGCACGACCAGCACCGGATCATCGTCATCGATCCGCATCATGATCTCGACGAGTAGCGCGAGCATCGCGGCCTTGCGCTGGGCGGGCGGCGACGTCGCCGGAGGCGTCCCGACGAGCGGGACCGACAACAGCTCGGCCAATATCGGCAGTGCCGTCGAACGGGTGATGCCTCGCGCCGCAAGCAGCGCGTTGAGTTTATCCACGCGCACGTCCGGTGGATCGGTCGGCGCAAAGCCGGCGATCCGATTGAGATACTGGATCACGGGATAAAGCGCGCTGTCGCCATGATAAGGCGTGCATTGCAGATTGATGCGGGAGTGTGGCTCGCCTGCGAGCTCCTCCTGCACTGCCTCAATCATGCGCGATTTGCCGATGCCGGCCTCGCCAATTACGGTGACGATCTGACCTTCGCCTTGCCCGGCCAGGTGCCAGCGCTCGCGCATCAAGCCCATTTCGTGGGCCCGGCCGATCAGCGGCAAATGCGCAGCGCGGATCGCAGCAAAGCGGCTTTCGACCGAGGCTTCGCCGCATACCCGCCAGGCCGGCGCCGGGCGGTCAAAGCCCTTGAGCTCGTGTTCGCCGGTATGGGCGAGTTCGAACAGGCCGCCCAGCAATTTTTGGGTGGACTCACTGATGATGATGCAGTCCGCGCCGGCCAGCGCCTGCAGCCTTGCGGCGAGATTGGGCGTTTCACCAACGATGGTTCGCTCCTGCGCGATACCGGTACCGATGATCTCACCGACCACGACGAGGCCGGTGGCAATGCCGATGCGCACCTGCACGCGGGCGCCATCAGGTGTTTCGATGGCGCCGACTTCCGATAGAATTCCGATCGCGGCGCGGACGGCGCGCTCAGCTGCATCCTCGAAGGCATGGGGAAAACCGAAATAGGCCAGCACGCCATCGCCCATGAACTTGGCGACGAACCCGCCGTAACGCCCGATCGCGCCTGCCACCGCGTCCTGGTATCTCCGGATCAGGCCGCCGAGCAGTTCCGGATCGAGCTTCGCCGAGAGCGCCGTGGAGCCGACCATGTCGGCGAACATGACCGTCACCTGGCGCCGCTCGGCATCGCCGGAGCCGGGCGCCTCAGCCGCGGACGAAGCTTTGTCGGGCGAAGGAGCCTTTTTCAGTGCGGAAACCGGGGCCTCACGAGCCGCCATCGCCTTCAAAAGCCGGCGGCGATTGCCCAATGAGAGACCTAATTGCTCCAGATCATGGTCATCGAGGTCGGGCAGGATATCAAGGTCGATGTCATTCGCTTCAAACGCGTCGGCATATTGCTCCAGATTGTTCGTACGCAACCAGTCGCGAAGGTCGCTCATGCAATCGTTCCCCACCCGCCGCTCAAAGGCAGATTGGCACATCTACGCGGCCTTGGGACACGGAACTTTCTGCGCGGAATTTCGAGCCAAAGGTGAGGGGACGCGGACCGACCGGGCCGCTAGATTGAGCCACCGCCCAGCGCCTGCCGCACCATCTTTGCGAGCTGCGGCTTGCGGTAGGGCTTTGTCAGCAGCAGCACGCCTTCGTCGAGGCGGCCGTGATGCACGACGGCGTTGTCGGTATAGCCGGAGGTGTAGAGCACCTTCATCCCCGGCCGGAGTTTGGCGATGGCATCGGCGAGATTGCGTCCGCTCAGGCCGCCCGGCATCACCACGTCGGTGAAGAGCAGATCGAACGGCTCGCCGCGCTCGACGATCGCCATCGCGGCGCGGCCGTCGCTGGCGGCGATGGTCTTGTAGCCGAGGCCCGTGAGCTGGTTGATCACGAAGGTCCGCACCATCGGGTCGTCCTCGACCACCAGGATGACCTCGCTGCCGCCCGACACTGCCTCGTTGTGGGCCTTGATCGCCTCCACCGCGCCGCGCGCCGGCGGCAGATAGAGCCGGATCGTGGTGCCGTGGCCTTCCTCGCTGTAGATCCGGATATGTCCGCCAGACTGTTTGACGAAGCCATAGACCATGGAGAGCCCGAGGCCAGAGCCCTGGCCGACTTCCTTGGTGGTGAAGAACGGCTCGAACACGCGTTCGCGCACTTCAGCGGTCATGCCGGTGCCGGTGTCGCTGATTGCCAGCATCACATAGGGGCCGGCCTGCGTGTCCGGATTGGCCGCTGCATAGGCCTCGTCGAGCACGACATTGGCGGTCTCGAGCAGGAGCTTGCCGCCATTCGGCATCGCATCGCGGGCGTTGATGGCCATGTTGACGACGGCGTTCGCCAGCTGGGAGGGATCGATATGCGCGGGCCTCACATCCTTGCCGAGCACGGTGCCGATCTCGATCAGCTGGCCCAGCGTCGGCCGCAGCAGCTTGGCGACATCCAGCACCGCCTTGTTGATGTCGACATTATGCGGCCGCAAGGGTTGCTTGCGGGCGAAGGCGAGCAGGTGTTTGACCAATTCGCCGCAGCGTTCGGCGGCATCGTCGATCAGCCGGGCAACGGCGACGAGATCCGGCTGGTTCCTCAAACGCGACACCAGTGTCTCGGTGGTGCCGGTGATCACGGTCAGCATGTTGTTGAAGTCATGCGCGACGCCGCCGGTGAGCTTGCCGATCGCCTCGAGCTTCTGCGACTCCA
>Ga0210387_10002013_pt1 | contig 15410 bp, 24 predicted proteins | sample IncBWC7OmetaG_FD_160108 | JGI IMG/M metagenome (GOLD analysis project Ga0210387, IMG submission 160108) | Forest soil microbial communities from Barre Woods Harvard Forest LTER site, Petersham, Massachusetts, United States - Inc-BW-C-7-O ...
GGTATTTGGTGCACCGTCGGGTGGTAAGACTACGATGAGTCTAATTGCTATCGCGCAAGCCCAGAAGGCAGGCGGTCGCGCAGCATTCATCGACGTAGAACATGCATTCAGTGTTGAGTACGCCCAGAGTATGGGAATCGATACCGATAAGCTTTATTTCGTACAGCCTGACTTCGGTGAGCAGGCGTTGGAGATTTTAGAGAGGCTCACAGCTACCAATGAATATGATATCATTGTACTTGATTCTACTGCTGCTCTTCTTCCTAAGGCGGAGATGGAAGAGGAAGTAGGTAAGCAGTTCATGGCGCTACAGGCTCGCATGATGAGTCAGGCGCTACGAAAGCTAACTCCTGTTGTCGGTAAGACGAAGACAGTCGTTATCTTTATCAACCAGACGCGCCAGAATGTAGGAGTTATGTACGGCAATCCGACAACGACGCCTGGTGGAGAAGCTCTCAAGTTCTATAGTTCAGTACGACTTAACGTACGACGAATGGGTGGATCAGATATTAAGGACGGTAAAGATATCTTAGGTCACGTAATTAACATCAGCGTTGTTAAGAATAAAGTGGCCCCTCCCCTGAAGTCCGCCGAATTAACTTTCGTGTACGGAAAGGGAATCGATACGGTGAAAGACATGTTAGAGTATGCCCTGAACAAGGGAGTACTCGTAGTAACAGGTCATACATACACGTTAGGCAACAACAAATGGGTAGGACGAGACAATGCTATTAAGGCCATCCAGGAAGATCCTTTATTGACGCAACAAGTAGAAGAGTTGTTATTAGCTTCCGCTAAGGCTTAAATCGTACGTCGCTACCTCCCCTGCACCATAGCTTAATCCACTATGGTGCAGTCTTTATCTAGGATTAGGAAACATATGTCAACATACAATGTAAGCGCATCTAACATGCCTATGACAAATCAGGTACTCACATCCGACTATAATGGCTCGGGACAATGGAGTAACGACCTCATCGTCAATACCATCACAACTAGTTCTCTCAACACGTTAATAGCTAACACGAGCATCATCTCAGGTACGAGTTCTATTACCGGCTCCGGGAGCATTACTATTAACTCTGGAGTATCTACATACAATTCTATGGGCCATTACTACGGATGTAGTTGTCTTAGTTGTTCTTCACAAATTTCCGGGATGGGCGCTTATACAACTCCTCTACCTCCTCCTCAGTATACTCAGCCAGGTAATATCACTGTAGAGGTAGCCCCTCAAGATGAAATGAAGAGTAAGCCTACCGGCGCTGAAGGTGCACATGATCACATTATCGAATGTCGTCTTAAGGTTGAAAACGTTAAAGTGATTGCCGAATACTTTTGCTTTCATTGTAACGAAGTTTTACATAGTAAGGTGATTTCAAAGTTGCCTGCGAGTATTATGAATAAGAAGTGTTTACCAAGATTAGTTAAGGGAGTTTAAAATGTCCGAGCAGACTGTAGAAGTACCTGAGATTGTACAGGAAACCACCAAGACACCTATAAGTGTCACTGAGAAGCAGATTCTAATATCGGAGATCTATCCCTGCTCCCAAGGAGAGGGGCCACTAACGGGTACCCCTTCAATCCTAGTCAGGACATCGACATGTAATCTTCGTTGTCGTTGGACAGATCCCGTAACCGGTAGTCGTAACATATGCGACACGCCTTTTACGAGTTGGAATCCTGATTTAAACAATCCAATGTCTACGCAGCAAATATACGACAGAGTTTTGCAACTTGCTACGACTAAAGAGGATGGAACCGATCGGAGAGCTCCAATCATGAACGTAATTGTCAGCGGCGGGGAGCCTACTCTATGGGGTACTGATCTAGCTGATCTATCTTTAGGATTAGTAGCATCTGGTATGCACATTACCGTTGAAACTAACGGTACAAAGTATGTAGAGGTTCTCACGAGACAGAAGCAAAAGGACGGTACGCCAATCGATATGACATCTCAGCTGTTATTCTCGATCTCTCCCAAGCTTAAGTCATCTACGCCGTTTGGCTCGCCTTACGAGAAGGAGCACGCAAAGTTGCGCATAAATTACGTAGTATTAGAGGCTCTTCTCAAGAGATATCCTTCTTATCTCAAGTTCGTCATAACGAGTCCTACGGATCTAGAAGAGGTTCTTGAGATTCAAAAGGAACTTAAACTTCCCGGTCACCGAGTGTTCTTAATGCCGGAAGGTATCACCCGCGACGAAATCATCGCACACGGCCCCGCAGTCAATGATCTGTGCATGGAATACGGCTTCCGTTACTCTCCTAGAGAGCACGTCATTCTCTACAATAACAAGCGCAAGACCTAATGGTTGAGCAGCTTCTATGCTGCCTAGTAAATACATACTATACCTGCAAATTTTGTAAGTATAGACTATGCTTTGAATGCTTCTACGTATATCTACTAGGCAGTGAAGTTATTGAGAATGTGAGAGAAGGGACTGCAACATGCCCTAACTGTGGAGAATTAGGATGATAAACTACGCTAAAATAGATAGTGAGTACGACAAGATTTATAAAAGATTGGATGAGCTGGAGGAGAGATATGGCGTTACCCCTCCGCTGCTAGAGCCTAAAAAGCCTTCTTCTATAGCCGAAGGTTTACCTCTCCATATCCGTTGCTTTCTGATCTATAGAGCATCTCAGACACCGAGCGTCAAAGTGGACTCTGTTATGGATTCCAATGAATTTAAATACTACGTATCGTACTATGATCCATACGAGCTTCCCATGATAGCTCGTCGCATCAGTATAGACTTTAATGAAATGGCGATTCTATGGGAAGCTTCAGACGTTAAAGGGGGAGGATTACAACGTCCTGATCTCGGAAAACTCATAGAGAACTATTTAAAGAAAGAAGGACACCTTACGCTACCCGCTGTTCGCCCTAATGATATACCTGAAGGAACTTAACGTAGTTGACTTCCAGACCCACGTCAATACTACAATAGAGTTTTCTCCTAACTTCAATGTAATCGTTGGGTCTACTCGCTCCGGCAAAAGCAGCATTGTCAGAGCGCTAGACTTTTTACTATATAATAACTGGTATGAAGACTATCAACGCTTTGATACTAAATACGCAGAGGTTTCCGTTACGCTCTCTACGGGTAAAAAGATTATCCGCCAGAAGAGCCTGAAGATCAATAAAATAACACTTATCGATCCCAAAGAGACGCAGCGCTTCGAGGCTTTCGGTACCACTCTCCCGGCGGAGATAACAGCCGCACTCGGCGTTGTACCTATCGATATCGGAGTTAAAGATCCCCTGTTCGCTAACATAGCTAACCAAGATGATCCTCTATTCCTACTGTATGCTGCTGGCACTGATAGAACGAGAGTACTTAGTCGCCTGTCTGGATTACACTGGATAGACTACGCACTTAAGGACCTATCCAAAGATAGAAGGACCAAGTCCACTGAGGTTCAATTCTTGCAGGAAACTAACGAACAGCTGCTCGAGAAGCTTCGAGCATTTAGAAATATTAAAGATTTTCGCAATATCTTAACTATTGAGCAAGACAGGCTAGCCAGAACCAAGAAGGTATCGACCTTACTACAAAACAGTCGTGTATTAATAGGTAGAGCTGCTCAGTGGAAGAAGGATTATCAAATGGTCCAAGATTTGAAGACCATCGACTTTCCTGTAGAGGTAGCTCGGTTAGAGCGGCTCATCCATCTACAGTCTGACGTGTTACAACCAGCCCAAGATCTCATACGCAAGCTGGTCGCGACTAACACATCCATAGCTACTACTCAGACGTACTTGAGATCATTAGCTGCTTCTAGGGAGACCCTAGAGGCTCAGATAGCTGACGAAATGACTAAAGTACCTACCTGTGATACTTGCGGGCAGGAAATTCGTGAACACGTTAAGGGACTACATGAGTAAGAAAGGACGTCGCTACAATGACGAAGAGGAAGCGTTTCCGCCAACTGTCTTTACTTTGAAGACGTTAACTGTTCGTACCCCTAAGCAAAAAACCTATCTGGAGTCAGTCAGCAAAGGAGAACTAACCTTTGCCATCGGTCCCGCAGGAACGGGTAAAACATTCCTGGCAGTATCCTGCGCTCTTAAGGCGTTGAAGGATAAGCAGATCAGTCGTATCGTCATCACTCGCCCGATCGTAGAGGCCGGTGAAAAGCTGGGATTCCTCCCAGGAGATCTCCAGGAGAAGGTCAATCCCTATCTCCGCCCGATCTTCGACTCATTCACTACACTTATTGGACCTGAAAGCTTTTTGAATCTATGGGATAATGGGACAATCGAAATCGCTCCATTAGCTTATATGCGAGGTAGAACATTAGAGTACTCTTTCATAATTCTTGATGAGGCGCAGAATACTACTCAAGAGCAAATGAAGATGTTCTTGACGCGCATGGGCAACGGTTCCAAGATGATCATCACTGGAGACGTAACCCAGATCGACTTGCCACAGAAAGCTCATTCAGGTCTCATCCATGCAGTGAAAGTATTATCAGACGTCCCCGAGATCGGTTTCATTCACTTCGGCGACGAAGATGTCGTACGACACCCCTTAGTTAAGAAGATCGTCTCCGCATATACCGCAGCAGGATAATTATGGCTAAGAAAACATCATCTATACCCAACCCGTTAGTTATAGGTAAGACGTTAGGAACCTTCTCTGTAGACAAAGAGGGACCTCTAATGTTTATGAACCTCCAGGCTATCGAAGAGAAAGCCGAGAGGATATCTAAAGTACTCGGCGTCAAACTCAATCCAGAAGAGGTAGCTCTGTTCACCTTCCTACACGAGATGGCTCACTACCGCCAGTGGAAAGAAGGGAGAGTCACTACTAAAGATCTTCGCGATGTTAAGTTTAAAGAAACAGCTCGAGCTAAGAAGCTTGAAGTCGACGCTGATGCTGTAGCTGTTGAATTCATCAAGAAAGCAGTCTCAGAAAAATGGACTCCTCGTACACTGCAGGCCATGATTGGTGCCGAGAAGACCCTCACGTTAGAGCAAGCACGTGATTTGGGTATTATATCATAAGGAGAGCTTATGGCTAAGAAACTCAAAGGATCACTTGTCCCGGAAGGCGTAGATTATGAGCAGTGGGTAGCCACTGCATCTGTAAAAGATTTGGTAGCTGAGATGGCATTTCAAAATGCTAAGCTAACAAAAGTTTTAGAGAAGCACGGGATTAGCGAGAAACCTACGAAGAAAAATGATCGAAAACGATAAGGTAATTATCTTACAGGGCGTAGAGGAAATGAGTAAATTCATTCTGAATCGTGCTTTGGATGCTGGAGATAAATACGTGGCTGAATTTCAGGAAGAGTATCTACTAGGCCATGTAGTCGGCTATCTCAATGACAAAGTAGTTGTATTCGATTTGGACTGGGATAAAAGAGAAGAACGACGAAAGCAACGAGAACAAGAGTATAAGGATAGGCATGCTTAAAGCACTAGTCGTAGGAGATTGTCATTTTTGTGATTACGTTCCAGTCAAAAGAATCGACAACTTCTTAGAAGCTCAATTCATAAAGATTGATCGCATCAAAAGCATCGCAGAAGAACGCAGCTGTGATGCGATCATTCTCTTAGGAGATGTATTCGACAAGGCTCGTCCAGAGATGTGGCTCGTTAATAGGGTTATGGATAGCTTCAAGGACAGTTCTTGCGTAGTCATGTCCGTTACAGGTAACCACGACTTACAGGGTTGTCGCGATGGAGTCCCGAGTACTGCTCTCGGTAATATGTTTACGTCCGGCGTATTCAAACGAATGGATGGCGATTCCGAACTCCTAGGGATCCCTATCCGTACTATCAATCATACGCGAGAGCACAGGGCGGCACTATATGCGACGGACACACCTAGAATTATATTTACACATAACATGGTTACGCCTCAAGTCGCGCCATTTGAACATGTCTTCGTTGACGATGTTCTCTCGGCGGCTAAGAATTGCTTTATCTTCGCTGGTGATTTTCACCCACCATTTGAGAAGCAGGATCTGGTAGCTAAGTCACACATTATAAACCCCGGTGTTTTAACTCGCACAAGTATCGCGGAAAAAGATATAGATCCAAGTGTAATATATTTTGAAGCAACACCTGAGGATCTTGTAGTATATCACGAGAAGATTTCTCTAGGATGTCCAAAGGGAGAATTAATCTTTGATATCGCTGCACACGAGAAAATAAAGTCTGATGAATTCAGTCTCAAGGGATTTATCGACAGTATTAACCAGACGCAGTTCGAAAGTCAAGATATTGAGAAGTTGATTCAAGAAGTTGGAACAGCAAGCAAAGTTTCATCTAATATAATTATAGAAGCAATAAATCGAATAAAAGTGGCTAAAACCTTAGCCTAGGAGACAAAATGAACATCGTAGTCGCCAACCTAAAGGCTCGTGTCGTTAGTACATTAAGCAATCGCGGACCGCTCAAGTTTTCGAAGCTAGCAAAGACTTTGCGCGTTCAGGATCAGAAAAGACTAGACAATGTCTTGCAGGACCTTCGCCGCACCAATCAGATCCATTTCATTGGTAATTCAAAGGGCGGATGGGATATCGGTAAGGGCAAGGTATACACGCCGATGCAGAGGAGCTTCTAATAATGAAGATTTCAAAGGATCTAAAATTCGAAGCGGGTCACCGCCTAGCAGCGGGGTATCCCGGTAACTGTCAGCATGCGCACGGACACAGCTACGTCGTAACCGTAGAGATGGATTCTATTGGTACATTAAATAAGTACGGCTTCGTCAAGGACTTTAATGACTACAAGCTTCTTAAGGAATGGATCGATACGAATTGGGATCACGCCTTCTTGGTATCTAGAGAAGACAAGACGATGTTAGACTTCTTGATCGAGAATGATCAGAGGCACTACATTTTCGCAAGCAATCCTACTGCGGAGAATATCGCAGAGAGACTATTCGGTGTGGCTACTGACTTACTCAACGATGACTTTTCAAAGGTAACGAAGGTTCTCGTTAAGGAAACGGCTACGTCTGAGGCAGTGTATACTACCGCGGATCTCCCAGCCACGGCGTTCATGGCTTCACTACCGTAAATGCGTATTAACCAATTAAGGGATCAACTTGCAGATCTCAAGAAGAAAGAAGCTGTGGCTCAGAGTCGAGAACAGCTACTTGATGAAGAGAAGCAAAAACTGCTTGGAGACATTGATAACTTATATAGAATGGTTAGAGAGCTAGGAGTAATCGATCCGTCAGCGCTTACTCCTGGCAATCTCTCTAACGTAGCGACGCTACTGCAGCAGCACATAGATGCAGAGCTCGCCAAGAGCAATCTACCAAAGGAACTACTATAATGGAAACTCCTCCTCGGGATAGCGAAATAAATTTAGAAGTAGTCAGAGGCCTCGCTAGCTCAGAATTTCATAAGCAGGCGAAGACTCAATCAGATCTAGTTTACACTAAATCCGTTTACATGAACGGGAGAAGACTAGCAGGTGTCCAATCCGTTAATATAGACTACGATATAGAGCACCCAACTACGCGCGTGACAATCAGTATGGTGATAAAACGTGACAGTTTGAAAATCGAAGCCGATAAAATTTCTTTCGAAGAGGTAACCTATGCCGCCGAAGAACCCGCTAAAGGTAATTAAAGAGTATCGTGATAAGGGATACGTTATCGAAGTATCGATGGACTCCGTCCGCAGTTCTTATTCGGTTAATATGTTTACACCAAAAGATTTTCGAAAATTTACTGTGCCATTTACGAAGGTGAAGTTCGAGCAGTTGCACAATGCCGTAAGAGGTTTATGAAAGTAGATATATTAGCTGAAGTTAAATCCCGTATAGCCCAAGGCTACAAGGGCGAATTGATCTATAACTACGGAACGGGTACGTATGAGATAACTACTCTCAAGCTCAAAGCTGATGACACTGACGTTAAGGTACATAAAATTGCCCGTGGAGTATATACATCTGCGGAGTTAATTAGAGCAGTATACGGGAAGCAATGACACTAGAGCAGTTTGAAAGAAATATTACAATTGCAGAAAGTAAGCTTCGCAATCTAGAAGGACAGCAGGAAAGTCTCAATCTACAATATAAAGAGAACCTGCAGTCGATTCAAGATGCTGAGGCTCTTTCTGATGTCTTCCTAAAAGCATCAACCCTCCTACAGCTCGTATCCGAAGAGACTCGCGAAAGAAGTATAGGTAAGATCGAGTCGATTGTCACCCAGGCAATCCAAGAAGTGTACGGCGACAAAGCTCTCAGGTTCAAGATCGAATTTGAGAATAAGCGGAGTGCCGTATCTGTCGAGTTCAAGTTATGGGATGAGAATCTTAAGCAGTATCTCAATATCGTCCGCTGCGAAGCCGGTGGTATTAAGAACATCATCGCAGCCATTCTCCGCCTAGTCGTTATCGATCTACACCACCCCAAGATAGAGGGACCTGTTATCCTTGATGAGATTGGCGTACACATCAGCCAGGAGCATCGTGCTCGCTTCGGTAAGTTTTTACAACAGTACAGTAAGTTAACCGGCCGCCAGATCATCCTAGTATCTCACTTGGAGAAGGTAAATGAGTTCGCCGACAAGAAGATTCGCCTTAGACGTATTGGTACGGATTGCGAGGTCTCCTACGATGGCTAAGAAAAAGAAAAAGGTACCTCTTCGTAAACAATTGAGTCGCGCACACAAGAAGGCAGACAAAGCTCTCAGTGAGTTTGTACGCGAGGTAGCGCGCCAAGCAGGTGGTAAGTGTCTCATATGTAGAGAAGGCCCCATACAGTGTTGCTTCCACTTTGTGCGACGCCGACGTAAAGTCCTGCGCTGGGATCTCCGTAACGTAGTGGGTGCGTGCAACAAATGTAACTTCATCGAGTACCGCGATCCTGATCTATCTCGCGCGTGGTATATACGTAGGTTCGGAGTAGATCAATACCTAGCTCTGGTAGACGAGTCTGCGAAGTCGTATCAACCTACTTTAGAGGAGCTCCAAACAATAATTGAAACATACACCATTATGTTAAAGGCAATTGTAAAGTTGTAATATTGAGTATGCCAAATGAAAAGCTAGACGTGAATTTCGTCAAGAAGTTACAACGTGGTATAGAGCCGGACATTGCTCCTGGCGAAACGGCCATTGAGTACCTCAAGAGGACAGAAGCTAGACGCGTATCAGATATGATTATGGCCTCCGAACCTCCTAAACAGGTAGAACCCACTTACATAGAACCTAAGCTGCAGAGCCCCGCAAAACCTCCCGTACAAGAAGTTGTCTTCTATGAAGGATATAAGTTCAATAGGGATTTCCTTACATGCGTTGCATTGTGTATGATGAAGAATCCTGAAACTAACGAACTACTTAAAACCTTCGGCTTCGACTTAAAAGATCTAAACGGCAAGCTAGTCGTTTTTGAGAAGCCTACTAAGAAGACCAAAAAATCCAAAAGGAAGTAAGAGGTAACCATCCGATGGCAAATATTGCTATAAGTCTACCCGTAATTGTATCACAAACATGCCCTCTCTGTTTCAAAAATGGAGAGTCTCCTGATTGTATCGTATGCGACGGAACTAATTTAATTCACTACACACTAATAACGGATTCACAATGGTAAGTAACGCTGGATGTGCAAAGTGTGGCCTATGTGCTACGCGCAAGAATATTGTAAACGGAACAGGTAACCCTACTGCTAAGATCTTTATCATAGGAGAAGGCCCTGGTCTCAAGGAAGATGTCTACGGCCAACCATTCGTAGGTCCTGCGGGGACTCTTCTTAAGAGACTAATGCAGACGGCCGGAATGGATTATAGAGATGTATTCTTCTCCAACACCGTCCGCTGTCTACCTAAAGGCACGACGAAAGCGGTGAGGGAGCCTTCTTACGAAGAGATAGAGGCTTGCGCTCCCTATCTGGAACAAGAGATTGCCGAGGTCAAGCCTGCTATTATAGTAGTTGCAGGTAATACCGCTCTACGGTATATCCTGGGGGCCAAGAACGTTAACATCACCAGCAAGCGGGGTCTAGAGATCTGGTCTGAGAAGTATAAGTGTAAGATCATGCCGATCTTCCACCCTGCAGCTATCTTACGCAATCCTAAGTATGAGAGCGTTACAGTCCAAGACTTGGCGCGCATCAACACGTCATCCACCTCGAGTGGCATGTCTACAATTGGTATCGGGACGTATCAGGTAGCCGATACGGCTGAGAAGGTAGAGGAACTCTTCAAGCACCTAGAGTCAGAACCTGAAATCGCACTTGACCTTGAGACGACTGGATTAGATTGGCAGAAGAGTCAGATCATCAGTCTCGGATTTTCTTGGAAAGAGCGAACGGGTTGGTGCTTACCTCTCCTGAAGTCGCAGACGGCTACGTTCGACGTGAACGGCGATCTAGTGGAAGAGGACCCTAAGTGCTTCTGGGACGATGCGACCTTCATCAAAATTAGAGCGCGGTTACAGAAAGCACTAGCATTACCTTCAAAGAAGATCTTCCATAATGGCAAGTTCGACTTGAAGCACTTGATATACAACGGATATCCTGTCGAGAACGTTTACTTTGACACCATGCTCGTCCATCATCTGCTTGATGAGAACGCGGAGAACCTACACGGTCTTAAGGATTGCGCGTGGGTCTACACAGATATGGGCGGCTACGATAAGGAAGTATCTGACTTCTTCACTGTGAATAAGAACTTGGGGAAGCGGTATATAATGTTACCGTTTAATATATTAACCAAGTACAACGCCGCAGATGCCGACTGTACTTTCCGACTCTTCAAGAAGTTCGAGCCTATGCTGGAAGCACAAAAGCTAACTAGACTTTATAAGCAGGTCGTCAATCCTGCGCAGGCGGTTCTACTACAGACGGAGTTAGTAGGAGTCCAAGTAGATACAGAGTACATCAAGCAGCTCGCTGTCGACTATACTAAGAAGAAGGCAGAACTACAGTCGCAGCTATTCGCTAAGACTGGTGAGTTCAACATCAACTCGGCTAAGGAACTGCGTAATGTATTGTTCGAACAGAACGACTTTACGACCAAGCGAACGACAAAGAAGGGAGCTCTATCGACAGATAAGGCTACGTTAACCGAGTTAGCCGCAACGTATTCTACGCATGATGTCCCTAAGTTATTGTTGCAATATCGCGAGACTACGAAGATGCTGAGTACTTTCATAGAAGGATTAACCTTCTGGTTAGACGAATATGGTCGCATCCATTCGACGTACAAGCTACATGGTACAGTTACTGGACGACTATCTTCCGCAGAACCTAATCTCCAGAACATCCCACGTGACTCGACGATCAGAGGTATCTTCATTGCGAAGCCTGGTCACACGTTGATTGAGGCCGACTATGGTCAAGCGGAGTTTAGATTCTGGGCGCTGTACTCTCAGGATCCTAGGATGATCGCCGACATCGCGTCTGGCCAAGATATTCACAAGATGACCGCTGCATCTGCGTTCGGCGTGGCACCTGACGCTGTGACTAAGAAGCAACGTCAGGATGCGAAGGCTATCGTATTCGGCCTCATGTACGGTAGAAGTACTTGGTCTGTCGCGCAGCAGTTAGCTATCAGTGAAGAAGAAGCCGAGAAGGTCGTGCAGATCTTCTTCAGTAAGTATCCTGTCGCGAAGAGATGGTTGAGGGATACAGTCAGCTTCGCACGTACGAACGGCTACGTCAAGAATCACTTTGGTAGACTCCGCCGCTTACCTGGAATCAACAGCAGTGACGAGATGGTAAGATCAGAGGCTGAGCGTCAGTCAAAGAATAGTCCGATTCAGTCAGGCGCATCTGATATGTGTATGATCGCAGGAGCACGTATTCGAAGAGAGTTCAAGAAGAGAGGATTCGGCGGGGAATTAGTATTAACTGTGCACGACTCTGTCATCTATGAAGTACCTGATGCCGAAGTAGAGGAGTCCTTGAAGCTGATTAAGGAAGGAATTGAAAGACCTATCGAAGGTATCAACGTTCCAATGTCGGCTGAAATTAAAATGGGGCACCGATGGGGAGCTCTAGTAGAGGTTAAGTTATAATGGAAGTCATGAAGATAGGTTTCAAGAAGCTAGACCCGGACGCAATAGTTCCTAAGATGCAGAGAGAAGGAGATGCTGCCTTTGATATCTACAGTGTGGAGACTACAATTCTTCGTCCGGGTGAAACACGTTCCATCAGCTGCGGTATAGCATGCGAGATTCCTGCCAACTACAAGCTCATGGTTAATGGAAGAAGTGGTCTAGCAATGAGAGGGATCTTCTGCCACGTAGGCACGATAGACCCTAATTATAAAGGAATGATAGGAACCATTTTATATAACTCGACTAGTGTAGAATATATCATCAGCAGAGGAGATAGAGTCGGGCAAGTATCTCTCCAGGCAATAGTGCCTACTGAATTCGTAGAAGTAACCGAACTAAGCGCCAGCGTTAGAGGCGATAAAGGTTTTGGATCATCTGGAAAATAAATGGAGATAGTGATGAACACGGAGCAGATTATGTCTAAAGACGCAAACCCTGGGGAGCTAAAGGGCTACAATAAGTCAGCGCTGCCTGATATCCATGCAGTAGAGGATACTCGCGGGCTAGCTATCAATAGAGTTGGTATTGATGGTGTCGTATTCCCTCTTACAATTAAGAGGAAAGAAGGTGGAGCAATCGAAGCGCTCGGTACATTCGATATGTACGGATCACTTGATCCCGAACTCAAGGGAACCAATATGAGCCGCTTCGCGGAACTCCTATTGGATCATGGCGCGGGTAGAGCTCTATCGGGTAATGACTTCCCTGATCTTCTACAATCTCTGTCAGATAGACTCGAGACTCCCGACGTATACGTTAAGACTTCATTCAAGTTCTGGATGAATAAGACCACCCCCGTATCTAAGCGCGAGAGTCCAATGGCGTATGACTGTGCCTTCATCGGCCAGATGCAGGACAATAAGACTCGCTTCGTCGTAGAAGTCAACGTACCTATCGCTACGTATTGTCCTTGTAGCAAAGCTATGTGTGTAACTGATGCAGCTGCCGACGTAGGCAAGGGCGCGCACGCTCAGCGCGGCTTAGTAACTCTTCAGGTACGCACAGACCCCATCAGCCCTGGCGCTTGGTTAGAAGATCTCATACGCATCTCTGAGACTTCTGGCTCTGCAGAGTTGTATACTCTTCTCAAGAGGCCTGATGAAAAGTTCGTAACGATCCAGGGATATGAGAATCCTAAGTTCGTTGAAGATGTAGCCAGAGACGTTATGAGAAAGGTTCACGCTCTTCCAGAAGCAAACTGGGCGAAGGTACGAGTTCGCAACTTCGAAAGCATTCACCACCACAACGCAACTGCGTACATTAGTCAGAAGAAGATCGCAGGTAACTGGACGTCTCTCAACAGAGCGTTCTACTAAATCATGAAAAACTATATAGTGTTCACAGGAACAGCGTCCGTTGGTAAGACGACATTAATTAAACCGCTTATTCCCGTCATAGAGAAACTATATGGTGAACCTGTAGTGCACATAGCGGAGGTAGCTCGTTCTCTAGAACGTCGCGGCTTTAAGATTAATAAGGAAGCGACGTCATCAACACAACAGATGATAGAGGAAGAGTACCTCCGCATTGAGCAGGAGAATGCAAACTCCGTCAAGATAGCCGATCGATCCATCATAGATAGATTCTCATATTCGCTTTTAAACGGCGGAGATAACGGGATGGATAAGCTAAACTTGCTCACGTGGTACAATAATAATATCACGGAACATTGTAAGAAGTACTCGCATATATTCCATATACCTCTGACGGATGAAGTCAAGTTAGAGCTGGATGGAATTCGTTCTCCTGACGAAGAGTACCGCCGACGTATTGATGAAATACAATCAAAGATCATCAAGCAATACAATATCAAGGTACATACTCTTTCAGGTACAGTAGATGAACGACTAGAGACTATTAAAAAAGTATTGGAGAGCACAAGTGGAATTAGCCTTCGAAGTCCCAACGAAACACCTATCGACATTAGGCCAGCATAACGATTATAATTTTGCATTAGCACATCTTATAAATGACGAGCAGTACCTCACTCACTACAGAGAGTCGAATAAGTACACCATATGCGACAACTCTGCATTCGAATTAAATTCGCCCCTATCTGCTGAACAGGTAGTCAATGCTGCTAAGATACTTGACGCAGATGAGATCGTGGCACCTGATGCATTCGGCAGTGCTAGAAATACAATCAAGGCTACTAACGATTTCATTAAATACCTAGACAGCTCGGGCAATCTAGGCAAGTTCAGAGTAATGGGAGTTGTCCAAGGAGCTAACGTTCCTGACTGGGTTAACTGTCTAGTACATATGCGCGACAATAAGCACATCGACGTAATCGGGTTTAGTTACGTAGGGTGTAAGAGTTTCAACACCGATCTAGCTAACGCCCGGATACAGGCAGTGCATCTAGCTACGCACTCCGCAACAGGCAACTTAAAGAAGACAATCCACCTGCTAGGCATGGGCAATAACCCTATAGAGTTGAAGTTGCAGAAGAGTATCTCCACCGTACGTTCGTGTGACACATCTCTTCCTATCGTACAAGGCCTATCTAATAACAAGTTGCACCCGGTCACAGGGCTAGTAGGACCTAAGCTAGCACGTCCAGACAACTACTTCGATACGAGCATCACTGAAGAACAGATGGACGCAATCGTGCATAATATCAAGACGATGAAGCAGTGGGTTGGTACATTAGCAAATGTCTAACAAATACTTAGACTATTTACGTACCAGAGGGCTATCGGATGCGACTATTGAAGCGTTCGGAATCAGCGTATGTGATCCCTCTGGTCGCTGCACAAATCCTGAATTAGCATCCCTAATTGACTTCCGGTTTCATGATACGGTTCTATTTCCGATAAAAGATCTGTATAATAACTTAGTTGCGGTAGCTTCACGCTCGGTAGATGTAAAGAAATACATCCACACGAGCTACTCTAAGGGACGACATTTATTCGGTCTTAATGTGACGTACCCCGAGATACTACAGGCTCGTAAGGTAATCATCGTTGAAGGTAATTTCGACTTACTGAGACTCTATGAGAATGGCATTAGAAATGTTGTTGCTATGCTGGGCTCTAAGCTTTCTATTGAACAGTTAAGTCTGCTGACGAGATTCGCTGAAGAGATTGTAATCGCAACTGATGGGGATAAGCCTGGTCAAGACTGTGCAGAAAAGATCATCAAGATGTGTGATGAGAACGGTATAAGTCACAGGCGCATAAATCTACCCGCAGGATCAGACCCTGATTCCTTCGTAAAGAATAATGGTGCTGATGCCTTCCTAAGATTGCAATCCCCCAATCTAACCGAAAGGTTAAGGGGACTATCATGGGAAGCACCACTATCGACTTAGACTTACCGCCAATTGATACAACAATAAAAAGATATTACGTATTGAAGACGAACGGCATTGCTAA
>Ga0210387_10002014_pt1 | contig 15407 bp, 17 predicted proteins | sample IncBWC7OmetaG_FD_160108 | JGI IMG/M metagenome (GOLD analysis project Ga0210387, IMG submission 160108) | Forest soil microbial communities from Barre Woods Harvard Forest LTER site, Petersham, Massachusetts, United States - Inc-BW-C-7-O ...
ATTCGCCGCATATGCAACCTGTACGTATATGCGATCGCTTATAACTAAATGCATAGGTTCTCGACCTGGTGTGTTCTGGAAAGCGGTATTGACTGTCCGGGTGGAAGGTCATTCAAATAACAATCGTCCATTCTCATCTACTACCCTCTCCGGCCTCACACCCAATGCCTCCCATCAATGCAGCAACCCTCCAGGTGGCTGGAGTTGTCTCCTTCTACATGTCTGCGGCTCTTGTGGTAAGAACTTGATTATACCTCAGTTGCCGACAATAACAATCCTCCATTACTTCGAAATAAGATGGTCTTCGTGTATGCAGCCAATTCTTTACTACCTACTGGATTTTGATATCTTGCTACAGAAATAAGGCTGTTTTGAACAGTTCCCCCGACTTGCCACTTTTATTCCTCCTTCTCCAGCTCCTTATTGCCGTAGTTCTCTTGCATACATCCGCATTGGTGTCCAAGCGGATCGAAATTCCCAAATTTGACACCGCAGTCGCCAAAAAGCTAGTCCCGGTGGTACTCGTCAATATAATCGGACTCGTCTTCAATACCCTTTGCCTACGGGATGTAGAAGCATCTTTTTTTCAGGTATCTCTTCCACTGTAACGAGCTCTGGCAGACTTTTCTAAGCAAGCTTTATGCCAGATCGCAAGAGGACTTGTTCTCCCTCTCACAATAGTCGTGTCATCTTTGCACACACGTTCGAGTCCGTCACAGAAAGTGATACTTGCTGCTTTGATCGTCACCATTGGTTTCCTGCTAGGCGTTGCACCCTCAGAATCAGTCCCAGTAGCCGCCACACCATCTCTTCTTTCACTGTTCTATGGTGTTCTGTCCTCCCTATTCATAGCTCTTCACGCTGTGCTTATCAAGAGCTCCTTGCCGTATTGCAATAATTCGACCATCGAACTCGCATGGTGGACAAATGCAGGTTCTGCTGTGTTCCTTTTTCCCTTCGTGATTTTCCATGGGGAGCATAACATGCTTCAGGCAATGATGCAAAACAGCAAGTGGAATAGCAATGTCTTTATCTGGGGTAGTTTGGTAACGGGCCTCTTCGGATTCCTGCTTTGTGTCGCGGGATTGCTGAGCATCAAGGTCACAAGTCCCATAACCCACATGTTCTCAAGCGTAAGGGCCGCTATTTACCTCCTTCCAGCTGTTAGCTGAACGCCGCTCCGTATTCAGGCTGCACGGTCGGTCCTTCAGACCCTTCTCGGGGTATGGATTTTCAAAGATGTCCTCACAGTGTGCGTACATACTTTGACGCTCAATCTGATTTCTCATCTAACTGTCTTTTGGATTAATAGCAATCGGGCAACCTCCATCTTGGTTATCCTTGGTGGGACAATGTGAGTTTGGTCCGCTCATCTCATTCTGGACTGCCAAATCATGGCCCAATCCTTAGGTATTACACCTGGATCAAGTCAGTTGAGACGGTGATACCGCCATCACGTCGCGGAGTTGATCTTGAGTACGGCAACGACAAGGCGATGAAGTCTGATGTATGGCGGGCGTCTGAAAAGGAGGGTGTTTGAATAGATTAGAACATATTTGCAATTGAGACATTTCGCAGAAGGAGGGGAATCTTTCGTTGCAAATGCACCACCCTGCTGTATCCAACTCTTTTCTGTATGTGACTTTCTACCAAATTGCATTTCACTTGAACTTTTAAATCAAGTTCCAGTTGATCGATAGATTTTATGCTACCCTTTTAGCTGATTTATTTACGTCATGGATTCTTGATCTACACATCTGGCACTTGCCAGACTGCAGTGCTATCTGGACGGATCTAATACAATACATTGGCGGTCATTTGCGGCCGCCTCCATAGACTCTGAGACTGGCCCTCTTATCGTGCAACACATTCATCAAGAACATGTCAACATTAACCTGTACCTTTCGCGCCAAGTAGAAGTAAATATAATCATGCTCTCAAGGCACGGATCGAATAATTTCACCAAAGAGCTTAAACTTGAAGCTGACAGAAATCATTCTTACCCCTATTTATTACCTAATGTTCGCATATTTACCTGGAACCGATTTATGCCATTTCTCCTGTCAGACGGTTTTAATTTTGGGTCAATACATTGGAAATAGGGGTCCGTCCTTCGTGCTATCACGAGCTGCCTAGGTACACTGCGACTCTGATCATGAAATTTCTTCCTAATTTGGCATCAAAAATTTACGTGACAGTGGCGCCTGGGCGTGGTCACGGTACGATTTTGCGGAAGCAACCTTGCAGTTCGATCCTGATCAGGCGCATTTTCGAACCAATTTCGAACCGATCGAGTCATATAGACACAGGTAATGTACACCATCTTTCAAGTAGAACTTTTGCACCCGATTTCTGATGCAACATGTCTTGTAATAGGTTGGGGAATGGCAGGTTTACCCCGACATGAGAGTGTTCTTGTCATGTGATGATGAGACTGAAAGATCTTCTCCTTTTGTACGAGGCCCTGGTGTGAAATGCCGTTCATTATTTACACTGCTGTTGTCCAATTAATTCGATCCACCATCTTTTCAGTATCATGACGCCGGCTACAAGGACTTAAGCCCTACCCTAGGATCCTTCCCCGGGAGTTTCGCGTCCCTTGTGGTGTCTTCTCTGCCTCTGGCTTCACGTTCACCCCATCTTCCCAATGATGGCCCGAGTGGTCCAGCAGCTTCCCTCTCCTGCTTGGTCAGACATTTCAGTTCACGATCATGACAACGAATACTGGGCGACCACGGACCACAAGCGCGAGGACAATGGCGACCCACCTTCATTTTTGAATGCTCATGTTCACCGTTTCCAGCGGCAACTCGGTGACAGTGAACTTTCATATTATTTGCCATCCCGCGAAAGTGGTGTCAACGATATGTAAGTGGACCCCCTCGTGCTTGTTGTTTATTCTTATGTAGTGAGGAACGGCAGGTACCTACATTTAGGATTCCGTGCCTCGGGATATCTTGTACGGCGCTCACGCGTTAGCTTGGTGTGGGCAATTCTTCGGGTCCGACATCCTCTCCTCGCGTCTAAGATTGAAATGTATGATTATAATGATATTCGATTTGTGTATGTGAATTGTTTGTCACGCACCATGCTCTTCTTATAGTCTCCACCAGCTATACGGCACATCACTCTCCAAGGGATGCCTTGAACAATGCCGAAAACAACATGGAGTACCGTTACCAATCCAAGGACGGTAGGCTGAATTTCGCTCCGATAAAAATGAAGGGCTTAACTCTGGAAACAGATCTGATTGATTCGTACCTCAACGGACCTCGGACTCTCTCGAACGACCGACTGTCATTTCTCATTATATCCCAACCTGAAGATAAAGACGGTTCCCTCCTGAGCCCTCCGCCCACGCCCACCAGCCAAGAATCTGTATCAGAATGTCATATTCAGGATTATGAGTTGCTCATATGTGCCACTCACTTCTTGGGTGATGGTATGGCCCTACATAATTTCGCAAATGATTTCTTCGGCCTCCTCGGGGGTCCTAAGAGCGAAAACGAACTTGAGGCAGTTTTACAGCACGAGTGGAAAAGACAATGGGGAAATGACAACGATTGTGTACGTTTACTTTTCACTTCGAATCCCTTAGTGATGCTGACACGATGCACGACAGGCTATGGTCCTCCCCAGCGCAATGGAAGACCGATTTCCACCATTACTCGGCGGAAATTTCCGCCGTCTCGCTTCTCGCGTGGACTTTCAGAACAGTCAAGACAAGCTGATTGTGAGTCTAATCTGACTGTCTTCTAAAGAGCTCTGAAGTTCTTAGATTTCAATAAAAAAGGGTGGACATTCTTTCCCTCGACGATCTGGTCTCGTTCGCCGTACTATCGTTCCCACGGTGCCAATAAACGTGGAACACACGAAGAAAATACTGAAGAATTGTAAAGCTCATGGAGTTTCTATCTCAAGTGCCCTGTTTGCTATCTGTAATATTGCATGGGCAAGAACAACTGGCGAGAAATGGGACATGCCTACGTGAGTCGACTGCGTCGGAGGAGTCGGGATTCCTCTCATAATTCTTTACCTCAGGTTGATGTATTCAGCTCTTAATCTTCGACCTTATCTTACAGCCAACAAATCGCTAAACGACTCTTACTGGTTTCTTGCAGTGGGATATTTCAATGTCATACTTCCAACGTTTCTTCCCCGCTCTGGGGATCTGGCGACAACTTTCTGGCACCGGGCTCGTTTGGCGAAAGAACAGAGTACCCACGCCGCTAAGAACCCCATGGTAGTATCGCGGAGCCGTGAAATGGCTCAGGTGAGAGGAGAGCGGGCGCGTGCCTGGGCTAAAGAAGACGACGACAAAGAACGGGGAGTCTGGAAGGCTCCTCCTCCGACTTCTAAGCCATCGGCCCGCCAACCTTCAACGGCTTTGCTCGGTCTGTCTCTCTTGGGGAACCTGGACGGAATCTATAAACATTCTACATTCCCCAATATCAGTCTGCATACCCTTACGACTGGTTCTCGACAACGCCCCGGTGGAATGCTCCTTTTCGGATATACTTTCGCTGGAAAGTTGTGGGTGAGTCTTGGGTACGACGAAAATGGATTTGAAAAGGACACTGTGGAAATTTTTTGGGGAAATGTTCTCAGCGGACTAGATGAACTACTGGTTAGTTGACCTTGACGATATCATATAGCATGGACAATTTATTTGGACAATCTACCGCCATAGTACGGACGTGGCTCTGTTTCTATTTACTACTAGTAGACAGGAAGAAGTTTACCGTTTTCATTCGTTACCTTGTTAAAGTAGCTTATTCCAGCTTCTTGTGGTCTACGTCTAACCTCTAATTCACTCCTCCACGATGCTGGGTGTTTGGAAAATATACTTCCAAATAAGTACTCGTGCCTTGTCTTGACCTGATGAGGAAGGTGTTGTTTGACAAAGTCGAACAACCCCTGAGTTAACGTTACCGTTACGTTGTTTGGCATATACACGTGTGACCGATTGCAGGAGATTGCAGGAGATTACAGGGCTCAACTTTTTGCGCATATTTCCTTGTTTGCGTTCTCAGTTCGTTCCCTCAGTCGAGTAGTCCGTGGAGCTCAAATTTTAATTCAGAAACTGCAGTATGAAGGAAATGACCGGAATTTGCTGCCGGAAAGCAATCGGTTTTTGAGCGGTTTAGTTCTCATCGCAGCCGACTCTCCGGTGTGTTTCAAGTTGAACTTGTGAAGTTCAACAAAACTTTATAATTTTAAATGACTAAGCCAGTTGTTCAACGTCACGTGATGGCGAATTCCGGTTTCATATCAAAGTTCCGAATTGGACGTGACCGTGACTAAAACATAATGATCGTAACGCTAATATGGCTAAATATAGTTATTCAGTTCCTCCGAGTCCCAGAACGACTCGGATGTCACGGTGCAATTCCTTGCGAGAGTTACCTCTCGACGTCTTCGTCCACATTATCAATCAAATACCCGCTTCGAGGGACTCCCGCGGCGATTCTAATGTGAAAATTTTAGCCAACTGTCTACAAGCAAACTCTGTACTTCGAGAAGCTGCAATACTATCTTCGATATGGGAACCTCACTATCGTACTCGCTACCTCCACTGTAGCGACGCGGAAGAAAGCCGTCGGAGAAAGCTTTGTCGCGGCGATTGGAGGTTGATGTATGCCGAGAGGCGCCGACTGGACAGGATTGCAGTCCAACTTTTAGATCAAATGGTCAACCAGAGGGTTGGTCGTTATGATCATGCAAAATCCTTGACAGAAATGTCTTTTGATATATGGGACGTCCTGGAACTTGAAGCTCAATGTCTTTTTCCCGAAATATTCCGAGAACGAAGTAGCGACAATGAAGTAGTTGTCCAACCCCATGCTACCACGCGACGATTCTGGGCAGAATCTATGCTTCAGGTTATTGCCCGAACATATGCAGTTCGGCTTTGGGGTCGTCTCGTTGCACCAGACAGCGGTTTCGTGTCCTTCGAGGAAACCCTTTCTGCCTTGTCATGCTTTTTTGGTAAAACGCCAATGGAGGTACGTACGACGATGCTGGTGACTGGTGTTCTGAACCATGTGCTGACATCATTGTCGTAAAGATTACTACTGCCTTCGATGATCTCAGCGTTCGTTGCAGAGATTATCTCGTCGCTGAAGGCTGTGAGCTGGACACCGACGATGTTGGCTACAGTTTGACGGATATTTGCACCGGCATCTGTCGTTTTATGCACAGTCAGGATTTTGGCGATGCAGAATGTGGGTGTATATATCATTCGGCAGGTATCGAAGTACACAGACTCATTGTCTGACTAGCGGAACACTTTCACGATATTTTGAACCATTTTCCTCATGCCTATCTTTCCACAAACAAACGAACAATCCCAATTTCATTGGTTCACATATTTGTTGCCATTGCACGACGACTTGGCATAGCTGCCTCTCCGGTAGACTTCCCCGCCAGAGTTTTGGCTCATGTATCATCACTGGATCCGGCGGTTGATGATATCTATGTCGATGTTTTTGGTTCACAGTCCAAGCCGATCCTATCTGCGAGAGATGACATTCCCTTAATGCTCCTTAGGGCTGGAATCTCGCCACAGTCCATGATGCAATACATTTCTCCAGGCAACGGATCCCCGATGTTGCTTCGTGCTGCTCGCAATATCTTTGCCTCACACCACAGTTTAGTCAACGTCCCGGAAATGGTTTCTAAACCTTCGATATATGCAGCCCTCTGTGTTCATGTACTATTAACAAGTGATGCTCGACTGGTTTCATACATGATGTCTCATATCGACGTACGTCCGCTCGACTGTGCCACCTTCCTGTCCGATATCCTCGCTCCGGCTCTGGGACCAAGATGTCGGGAAGTGCTTGAAGAATCATGCCGTTCGATTCTAATGAATGAGGCGGAAGCGGCATCGGTTGTGAACTTACGATCGAAGTCAAACATTCAACTAAAATTCTTTGTGGGCTTGATTTTTGAACATCGCATTTATGGTTACATTGGGTGCATCATCGGTTGGGAGGTATGGATTCTCTTCTTCCTGTCCTATATGTCCTGAGTCTTCTGTATTATTCCGAAAGGCAGCATGTTCTGCTTCAGAGGAATGGATGATACAGATGGGCATTGACTCCCTCCCCCGAGGGCAGCATCAACCGTTTTATCCAGTCATCTCTATTGACGGTTCCGAAAGATGTGAGTCTCATTATACTTCGCTATAGCCTATAGTTATCATATAGCTTGCGTTCACCCCTTCAGATGTTGCTGAAGACAACATCAAACCGCTCAATCCCACCCAGGAAATTGTTCTAGAGTTCTTCAAGAGAATCCCTGTCTTTGGAATGTACTTTGAAGATGCAGATTTGCGTGAACAAGGTCATGAGTCAGGACGAGGTAGATTGATGTTGAGCCAAGAGCTTCGGAATGCATATCCAGAAGACGACAGTTTTGGACAAATATGGGTTGGAGGGAGCAGAGGCTAGATTTTGAGGAATGAAGATCTTAGTACAGGTGCACTCCTACTAGTATGTAACAGAATATTACTAGACAAGACTTACCATCGCGGACGTGACTTCAAGTCTCAACTTTTGCGGCTGCCAGCCTAAGCCTGAGTGCACGTGGGCAGCCTTCAAGTTGTGACATGTAACAATTGACGTGACGGGCGCGAGTCCGAGTCACTTCCACTGTGCAAGAGCGTTGAACCGTCATGTCGATTGTGCACGCGAATCGAGGACCAACGACGACATATTATCGACCTACAACGTATATCCCCCAACAAGCAATTCAACGGCTGGGTCCAAACGTAACAGATGACTACGAACGTAGGATCAGCAGTACCCATTGACATTCGACATTCCTGACACGCTTTTTTCTGATAGGATGGTATACGGAAGCGACCCCTAACAACAGAATGGTGTTGTCACTTCGCTCTGGAATTCATCCAGAAATTGGCTGGGCATTAGATCGTCTTTGTCGCTTGTGCGATAACGAGCAATTTTTACTGAGAACTATCCCTGGACTCACGGATGCCTTGTTCGAATGGCCGGAATGGTATGCCTCGAAAGGTTTCAAGGACGTTACACAGTTGCAATCATTGTTTGCTCCAAACCCTTATCAGGCGCAGAAACGACGACACGCTTTGGAGTCCTTGTTCGTACTTCGAAATGCTGCGTTAAATGAACCAAACGCCCTAGAGCTCGCCAATCATTCGCACACAGTGCCACTGATTTTGACTGCATTGCATAACCTGGAATCCGACTCTGATGAAACCACAGAATTCATTCTCCACATTATCGAGCTCTTGCAGGCTGTAGCCTTCAAGTTCGTCATACCCTCGCCATCCGAAAAGACCAACCCGTTACCGCCACTTCAACGGATAGCTTCCCAGTCTTCCAATCGGTCATTGATAATCGCCTCTCTGACAGCCCTCACTCTAATCCTTTCCAACCCTCACAACGCCATCCAGGTCAACCCAGATTCGAGCGCTTTACAGGCTTCAATTAGATATCTTCCTCTCTTCATCGACAAGCCCTTGGTTGATGCTTGTTTAAATTATCTCTACATGCATATTTCACACACTTCCATGGCAAAAGCCTTTCTGTTTCACTCCGAGATGGCTAGCGTTCTCAAGCTGCTAGTGAATCTCCTTCTCACCGAGCAGGTCGAGGAAACAGTTACGCTAGATGTCACCGGGACCATACATACCACTCCGTCATTGACCGTCGCTACTCGCCATCACGAGCTTACCAAAGAGGAGTTGGACAACTTGGTTGAAAAGCCTGAGCCCCAGCGGTGTTACGAATGGTATTGGTCATACCTTCATTCGTTGGATGTTGGTTTATCTTTGTTGTCTTAGGATGAAGACCATGTTTGTAGCAAAACCCGATGGCGAGCTTACGCAGGTCGAATTTTGGAATCTTTACAAGGACGTTTTCATGCCGTTTCAAGAACAATATCCTCTCCTTGTCGCCTCGGACGTCATCAAAAACGTCAACGTAGTTTTCCCTCAGGCCCAAGCAATGGTCCTGCAAGGCGCAGTTCAAAAGTTTATCGTTCGAGGTGTCGATCGGCGGAAGGAATTGGTCACCAATGAAAGGTTTAAATGCCTTTGGGACCGGTCTCAATGCTCTACAACAGCATTTGATTCTCCGGGTGAACTTTACGAACATCTTCTGCAGCACCTTATTGCCTCGGAAAGTCTAGAATTTCCGTGTCTGTGGTCCTCTTGCCCAAATCCACCTCTTCCGAGACCTGCCCTCCGTGCACACATCTTGACCCATCTGTCGAGTCAGCAACCACCCCAAAAACACCCTTCTCAGAGTGACACAATCACATTATCTTCTGAGCAGTCCCCTTATCCAACCGATTCTCCAACCAACCGTCCGCCGCCCCCACCCCGTAGTACAACTATCACCTTCCGAAGACCAACTGTTGACCCTCCTTCGAGTTCTCTTACCGCATTGCTCTGCATTCGTATCCTGTTTCGGGCGTCTTTCGCATCGACTGATGCAGCTCCACGGGTGGACGCTGATCACTTTGGCTTTCCCGGCGTCGTCGAAGACACAGATGATCGGGAGGCTATGGAAGATGAAGATAGAGGGTCACAGGATGCCGAGCAAGAAGGGGAAAGACGTGGTCGAAAGGCATTTATTGGGGTCAGAAGGCTAATGGAAGGTGTAAGAATACGAGACGAAACTTTAATGGGCTGGGTCACGGAGATGGTCGATGCTGGTATTTCGGGAACACATTGACCTATGCATATGACATCTTTTGTGGGACGTCTGTGGGTCTGCAGGCAAACCCACCATGTCATCATACCATGACGCCAAATTTTCTTCAAACTTTCCAACTTCCACAACAATAGCACGGGGAGCGTCTTTTCCTCAGAACTAGGAGAAGTATTGAAGCCGTATCACTTATTCTCTACCATTGTATAGTTTTGTTGGCTTCTTGTTGGTGAAATTGGGGAAAAAAGGATATGTCCGAGTCACGACTCGTGACTGCCTGCACTCAAGTTACCATTGAACTGACTGTATGAGCTCCGATGAATATTGGTCGCCGCCCGTCCCACGTCAGCTCAAAATTTCTTGCAACATATGATCAACTTTTCCAAGGTTTCACACCAGAACAAATCAATCCAAATGAGGATCCTAGAGACTTTTTCTCGAACCTACTTGTGTTGGATGTCGATCGGAACTACGTCGAGGGAAGACTCAATCAGTTACCTAAAGGCCTGTGCTTAGATGGCCTCAAGGTTCGTGTACAACATGTTGTTTTACCTGCCTATCATGATCTTCCTGCGTTGGTGTCCACTGTCTAGTAGCCGACCTTGAATGCTTTGTTTCTGTCGTGCTTGACACTTGCACAAAATGCAGCATATGATGATGTCAAAAAATCGCATTCCCTGGACACCCTTTCAATCATTCTTCGATGCATACTGGCCAAAAACCTTACGGGATGGGAGATCATGGAAGTGCTTGCTGGTGGCGTCAGCCAGAGTGATGCAATTTTCATGGTGAGCGTGCTGTAGAGTAGGCTGCATAATTTATGTTTAAGCTTTAATGATCAGGCATTCGTTACCATGGTTGACGTTGTTCTCGCAGATTCAAGGGCTCCAGGTATGCTGCTTCCCCCGCTTACACACGCATTCTATCTATGTTTTCCTAGCTAGCATCCGTCATCGAGTATTGCAACTAGCCGTTATATTTATGTGTGGAGTGGCTCAGCTTAGCCCTGGCGCGTATTTTCTACGACGCGACCTGTTTCCATCCATTGCTGCTGTATGTGCTTCAGTCTCTACCCCAAGTATATACTATATTTATAGCAACTTTAGTTCATCAAGTCGCCTGACACTAAGCAGTTTACGTTTGAAGCAGTGTTATTGCTCGCTGTTCTTGCCAATTTTCACAAATCGGACGCCGCCAAGCTTAATCCATACCTTCAGAGTATCAGGGAAACCAAAGACAAGGACCTCATGCGTAAAATTTGTTGGGCCTCCAACTATGCTATCGATGCTGCCGTCAAGTTCGTGAATATGTAATATCGGCCTTGTTGGACAAACTGACGCTTGCACAGAGCGTATCAGGAGATTTCGGATGATTCGCCACCTTCTTTGACGATGGCTTTTGGATCCATGATAGCTTCTTTACGACCCGACCGTGCGTTGGCTTCAACTCCGGTTGACCCTCCTCGGGAGCTCTTCAAGAACCAGTGCGTTTGTTTTGTCATCGCACACGGAGTACTCAAATACTGTCTCTGTTAGGCCTATCGAAGCGAGCGTTGTTCTACTGCCTATTTTTGAATTTCTTCGTGCCAATCCAACGTTTTCGGGGGTATTTCTGGAGTACATATCGCCAAAGACAGACGAAAACCTCAAACCTACGAGTAGCCGTGTATCTGCCCCACCTTTCACTATCCTAACTTTGTCGTCTTATATATTGACCCATGCCACATCGACATCTTCGCCTCGGTCCATTGCCTATGCAAATCTTTGTCTCAATATTCTTCTGGCGTACGTGGAGAATGATGGTATTTTGAATATATTTTGTCAACCGACCCAGGAAATCATACGCCTATGCCGTCAGGTACTGATGAACCAGCAAATTTCCATGACACTCTGACTCACTGCTTTTTTTGGAAGAGGTTACCTGTTTTACCAATATCGCGCTCACAGCGTCCTCCAATCTGTGCTCTGTTGGATTGCTGTGTGCTTTGGCTCCGCCACAACCTACACAAACGGCTGGAAGTGTATTCATATATGTGGGTGTCTTCAGACTCGTGTTGTAATATTAATTCAGCAACATCCGCAGGACTTGTATATGCATTAGCTACCGTATTATCTGGTTCCTTCAGAATGGACGTATTCGTCTTGGTGGGTTTTATTCCAACAAACTAAACCTTTCATGATTGATTGATTTTTTTTCATAGAATATGACTGGCGGGAGTTTTGGAGTGCCATCCTTGGATTACTCGATTTCCTATCCACGAAGCTGGACAGTCTAATCACGACGGGTGGAGTAGAACAATTATCACGAGAAGTACTTTGGTATTTTTAATGCACTACCTTTTCAACGCTGAGGTCTCTCATGCAGGGAGTTCTTCTGCTAGATCTCGCTCTATATAAATCAGAAACATTTCTGCCCACCCCTCGGTCCCTTCATGAGTTCATTGTAAGCTTTCTCCTTGGATACACGGGATGGTTTGATAAAAAGAAGCCGCAGTACGAACTAGTTCGATCCTCCTCAGTTCTGAAGAAGCAGGCATCTCTGCTAAAGTCCCTCGCTTTGCCTCAATCGACGTCACGAATTTCGTTGGTCACTGAACGGCCCACCGAGATATTGACCCATATTCTGAAGACTACTGAATTTTACGAGGAGAAAGTTGAGGCCGCAGGTACCCGAACGGCGAAAGACGCGATGTGTATTGTTGCGCGTGAAATTGAGAAAGACGGGCTACATAGAACGAAGGATTTACGTGAGATAGAGGAGCCACCGTGAGTCCAGAACGATCACCCTTTGGCAACGAGCACTAAAACGGAACACACGGCCAGAAAGCGCTGTGAAGACGTGCTGGGATTTGCACGGTATGCGTGTATGGATGGGTTATCGTTGATGCCCTGATTTTTATACCACTGACGTCACGCGGCCACCATGTACTCCGAGCCAGAAGAAAAAGATTTTGTTCCAAGTAGACTATTGAAAGGGCCACTGGGTTCACCTCTTCTAGCATATAATTGCTATTTCGACTGGAAGTGAATCCAGGAAGCATCGAACACTATGTTACATCAAAGTCCATGATATCCCTTATCTTTAGGGGCGCGATAAGCCTCGCTAACTCGGTGAATGGCTCGGTGAAAATGTCCCCGGCAAAATCCTAGGACTTCCTCGACCTCACTTTTTTTTTAAATCTCTGTGGTGACTTTCGCGATGGCAGCCCTGCGCTATGCGTCTGGACTCAGGCGACTATATACGTCCCTCTCTCGTAGGCCATTGTGCCAGACGCGACGTTTTGCTACCATCAAACCGCTAACGTCCCTATTCTCTCCTTTGGATACCTTTCCGGAGCGTCACATAGGGCCCGATGACCCCGAAGCGTCGTTCATGCTTTCAAAACTGGGTTACGATTCCATGGATGCGTTCATAGGAGAAGCGGTTCCTCACAAAATTCGGGTGTCTACCACTTCTGTGGACAATAAATCAATTCCTGTTCTTAGCGAGTCCCAGTTGCATGCGAGGGCCAAGGTATTGGGTGGGCAGAATATCTCGTTCAAGAGTTATATTGGAATGGGTTACCATTGTGCAGTGGTGCCTTCTGTCATCTTGCGGAATGTTGGATCAGTTTCTCCCTCCCATTTTGCTGGAATTTATATATGTTTCAGGTCATGGAAAACCCGGAATGGTATACACCATATACACCTTACCAGCCCGAGATTGCTCAAGGTATTGCCCAATATCTACATAATTTGACGTTACTTGACATCCTCTTGTTTCGTAGGACGCCTCGAATCACTTGTCAATTATCAGACAATGGTCATGTCGTTGACATCAATGGACATCGCAAACGCGTCACTTTTGGATGAAGCAACTGCGGCGGCGGAAGGCATGGTCATGGCTTATGTTGCGGCTGGTCATAAGAAACGCACATTCTTCGTCGATTCTGGCGTGCTGCCTCAGACACTTGCCGTACTTCGTACGCGTGCCAAAGGCTTTGACATCCATATCCTTGTTGGTGATGCCGTCGCAGCTTTAAATGACCGGGCACTGTTATCCGATCTCTGCGGTGTTCTCCTACAATATCCAGATGTGAATGGGGACATTAAAGACTTCGGTTCGCTCGCGGAATCTGTGCATTCTGCTGGAGGACTGGTCGTATGTGCTACGGACCTTTTGGCATTGACTATGTTGAAACCCCCAGGCGAATGGGGTGCTGATATTGTTTTCGGAAACTCTGCCCGCTTCGGTGTCCCTGCAGGATATGGAGGTCCTCACGGAGCCTTCTTTGCAGTCACGGACAAGCTCAAGAGAAAAATGCCAGGTCGATTGATTGGCCTGAGCCGTGACGTTACAGGCAAACCAGCATATAGGTTGGCATTGCAAAGCGAGTTGGTTCATCTCATGACCTTCAATGTGTATTAACGTGAATTCAAAAAGCTCGCGAACAGCACATTCGTCGTGAAAAGGCTACGAGTAATATATGCACAAGTCAAGCGCTTCTGGCCAACATGGCCGCGATGTACGCCGTATATCACGGTTCCGCTGGCCTACGGCGCATCGCAGACAAAGTGCATGGATTCACCCAGGTTCTCAGATCCTCCGTTGAGGCGTTCGGCTATAAAGCTACCAACAAGGTGTTCTTCGATACTCTCACCCTGGATGTAACATCTGTGAAGGGGAGCGCCGATGCTGTTCATGCAGCATCTGTAGCGGCTGGTATCAATCTTCGCCCGGTTGACGGCAAACACGTCGGTGTCACACTTGATGAAAGCGTAAGTCCTGATGATTTAGTGGCATTGATCAACGTTTTTGCCTCGGTTGCTTCTGCATCTCCAATCCACTTGTCCAGCTTAAGCGCATCTCTGCGGTCATCATCGATACCACCAGCTCTGCGACGAACGTCGGAGTATCTACCTCATCCTGTTTTCAACAAACACCATTCGGAAACTGAAATGCTCCGTTACATTAATCATCTGGCGTCCAAAGACATCGGCCTTGTCCATTCCATGATCCCTCTCGGAAGCTGTACAATGAAGCTTAACAGCACCAGCAGCATGATCCCTTTGACATGGCCGGAGTTCAGCGCCGTTCACCCTTTCGCACCCCACGACCAGGTCAAAGGTTATCATACTATCATCAAAGTACCTCTATTTTGCTATGGAGATCAGCAGAACGGCCACTGATTCGTTTGCACTTCAGGAACTGGAAGATGACCTTTGCAAGATCACAGGTTTCCATTCGGCGTCGCTGCAACCCAATTCCGGTGCAGCTGGTGAATATGCAGGGCTCTGTGTCATTCGCGCCTATCACGAGACTCGCGGAGAGGGACACCGTGACATTTGCCTTATTCCTCTAAGTGCACACGGGACCAACCCAGCAGTGAGTGGTCTTACCAGTTGCGTGGAGCATCTATTGACCGCTTTACTTAGTCGGCAGTTATGGCTGGCCTGAAGGTTGTTCCTGTCAAGACCCTCCCCGACGGCAACCTAGATCTGGGAGATCTCAAGGCCAAGGCTGAGCATTACAAAGACACTCTTGCTGCCTTCATGGTTCGTACTTGTTCGATTACATTGGATTGCTATCTGACTTACGGATTCTAGATCACATATCCGTCCACATTCGGCGTATTCGAGGATGGTGTACAAGATGTAAAGCCCAATCCCTAATTACAAGCTAGGTCAAGTTAACCCATCTGTATGAACAGGCCTGTAAAATTATCCATGA
>Ga0210387_10002015_pt1 | contig 15403 bp, 17 predicted proteins | sample IncBWC7OmetaG_FD_160108 | JGI IMG/M metagenome (GOLD analysis project Ga0210387, IMG submission 160108) | Forest soil microbial communities from Barre Woods Harvard Forest LTER site, Petersham, Massachusetts, United States - Inc-BW-C-7-O ...
GCAAAAGAAACCTTTATAGTGAAATTTAATGGTACTGATGAGAGCGAAAGAAGTTGGAATTCAGAGAAGATGTTCGCTGGATGAGTTTAGAATTTAAACACAAAGCAAACACTTGCCGGATGTAAGATAGGAAGTTCTGGGAGGCTGGTGCCAAATTTGATAAGCCGTGATAATTCAAGACTTGACGTCTAAGCACTATGAAAGAGGGGGCGCCGCATACCAGCAACAACAACGATTCAACTGTTCATGAGCCATACGACGACGTCAATATCCATTTCATATGATAGGAATTACGACGAAAGCACCACAAAACTATAACGCACCAAGCGCAGGTCTGACGTGCTATCCTTCACCAACACTCTGCCGCCTACGCGCACATCCTATCCTCTACTGACGGCCCTGCACAGGTCGTCCCTCGTCTTCATGGCCCGTACAGTGGGGGTCACGCACAATCGGCACAACTCGACGGCGCCTCCAAAATATTGTCGAGTTGTAAAACGAAGAGGTCCGTTCTTGCAGGTCCCGCAACGCCTGATCCACGTCCTCTCCGGGTAAGGTCCTCGTCCCATTCACAGAAATGGCTGCGTTGATATCACCCGATTCGATCTGCACGTTGAAATAATAGCTGTCAGATGTCAGACATAGAGATAAGGGGACGCAGTATACCGAGCATAGGACAGCGAACTTCCTCTGGCGGACCCGTTTCAGCGAGCCTAGGGTGAGGTACATCGCTTTGAACTTTCTGACGGCCCAGCGTGGTGCATACCCGGCTTTGGGCGACGATGAAGGCCATATTTCTGTCCTGGAATGTGGAAAATACCATCAAGAGAGATACACGAATGAGGGTGGTCGGAAGTGGGGGCCGAAGGGACATCGGTGAACAGCCGGCGATCCCTTTCTACAAGCGTCCGGGGCTGGCCAATGTTTCTCAGGTAGGAATTGATGAAGGTGGCGTAGGGTGAGACGAGGAAGCGGCAGGCATGTAGCGGGATCTTTAATACTTGCTATGGGCAAGGATTAGTTACAGGTTCCAGGAAAAGGAAAGAAACGGCCACATACGCTGCCCTTTGAGATCAACTGCACCCAACTTCTTGAGAGCTTCCATGTGCAACCGACTCGGGATTGCACTACTCACGTTGTCTCAACATATTCCTCCCCTTCCGCCTAGTGCTTGCGTGTCGCCAGTGGTACATCAGGTTGTCATTGGAGATGTGATGTGGGAGAAATTAATGTCGATTGCGGTCGTCGGATAAGCATGGTAGCGGACTCGCGACTTGAGCTGCAAGACTGTGACGCAGTCAACATATATGCAGGTGGAGTGAGATATGTGGCGTTTGGTTCACCAGGACGGCCCGGGAGAGGCACGAGCGGTTTGACGAATATAGCGTAATGAGATCGATTGCCATTGTTGGATGGGAAGCGTGCTGGCGAACTCGCGTGAACTTACAAGACCGTAACGTGGCGAACATATATGCAGGCGGAGTGCTGTTGGGCTCACCAGGACGAAGATTGGGTGGATGGTGAGGCACGAGTGGTCTGGCGAATGTTACGTAACGAGATCGTAGAGCGGACGGACGATGTTGGCTGGATAAAGAAGGATCAGCAAGATGACAGAAGAACAGTGGGAATCTCGCTGACACTGTTCGTGTGCTCAGCGAAGCGCACGCCAACGATTATGCATCGAAGCCTTTGATAATCCGACGGACTACGACATGTCCGACGCCGCGAATGCCCCTCGAATGGTGACCATAGTCCCCTCAATAATTCACCCTCCTTCGATACCAGTCGCCCAGGGACCCCCACAACTCCGCTGATGAGCCGTTGCAAGACTTGTGGGCTGTGGTGCATGTATGTAGCGTGCGGTCGGTTTGTATCTGAGTGTGGTTGGGTTTGGGTATGTGGTGAACAGGGAGTAGGAATCGGGAAGAACAGCGACGACACTTCCGAGTCGCCGTCGAAACGGAGATGGAGATAAACACGAATGTGTATTGGGGACGGATCAACTGAGCAGAAGGAAAGGAATTAGTAAAGGATAAGAATCGAGGACTCGAGAAGGAAAGGAGACAAAATACGCGAAGATTCACAAGGACTTGGATGGGCTAAAGTGCGAGTACCATGCGAGTGGTGTGAATTGACGGCATTATGGTTGTTGGCATTGGAGCGTACGTCCCAAGGAAATAAACGTTTCTCCTCTTCCGCTTCCTCCACTCATGATCGGTGTTGGAGGCCTGAAGGCTGGTAATATTAATAGTAGTCTCCCGCAGTCAGACTACAGGAACGCGATGATAGTCGATCACTATAATGTATGGGCACTGGCAATCGTGGTCATCGTGAAGCGTGGGAACAAGTCGACGTTGGTTTGCACGGGCCTTGGCCTTTGTTTCAGAGGCAGACACACGCTTACATTCGGAAGCTTTACTTTCTACCTCATCATGCCTAAACGAGCCAGCAAAAGGAAAAAGGTGGTAACCAGACTTGAAGACGTGGCAGTGTCAGTCGACGTGGAAGCAGGATGGCTCGACAAGTTCCTAGAATTGTCAGGAGACGACCTCGCCAAGCTTCTAGGTGAAATTGCCAACCTCGGTAAAATCAAGACCGTCGCCATCAAGAAGGCCAGAACCAACCTCCCATCGTTCTCTGGTGCAAAATGGATAGATTTTGCTGAAAACTTTGGCCTCCACGATACGCTGGAAAATAATCAATTTGAGCAAGTTGTTACCCCTGCATATTGTCTTCCGCCATCCGTTCATGAGATCATGTTCGAGGCAGCATGGCATACACAGGATGTCTATCGGGAGCGGCAGCAGCAGAGGAGAGAAGCGGCAAGGGTCAGAATCATGGATCCAGTATGTCACAAAGTCATTTATTATGCTTTTTGATCTTAGTATATGCCCAGTACCTTGTTCGCATCATAGGATTCTTTCAAGGTCGAGTAATCGACAAACCGGAGCAGGATATGTTAGAGACTGAGTACGCTACTGGAGGTGAAGTCGAGCATGAGGTTTGTACTAGTCTGCATCAAGATCCATTAATCAGCCTCACCACTGTCCTATACAGATCTTCATGATCCGTGGAATCCTTTTTTTCATCGCCGAATTTAAACTTGACATGTGTTTGGAGGACAATGTAGCTCAACTTTTTGTTGAAATTCTGGGTGCGTCTGATCTTTTTCTGATCTTTTTAGTCAGTGTTAAGCTGGTATCCAGTCGCTGCCAAAGCAAATGAGAAAGTGGATTTTGCGAATCTACGCATATATGGCCTTCTGACCGACCTCATTGACTTCCATTTCTACTCTTACAATCCTCTTACCAAAGAATTTGCGTTTGATGAGACACTGGTTGTGAACATTACAAGCGATGTGGCATTCACTGACATGGTCCCAGGTATGTGCCTTTTTCTATGTACATAGGTCACAATTGACCAGACATATCTAGTTTGTAACAAGATATTCGGTGTGATCTTAACCGCATATATTGATGGTCTAGAAGCAACAACAGCAAAGAGCATGGAAAGGAAAAACAAAGGGGATATTAGTGATCAGCTCTCTTGTGCATTTTGGATGGTGTTGATTGAATTTGTAGGTTTCATCTCCAGGCTCCGCGCCTCTCCAACGAATGCGGTTACGGAATGCTCCATCTGAGCCAGGGGTATGCCTAAAGTGAGATGTTGTTACAGCTGATACTAATCCTGAGCACAGCCTTCCCAATCATATACTCATAATAGCGGACGGAAATCGACCGACTGCTGGGCAGTTGCACTACAGCTCGCCCAGCAGTGCCGTGATAAGTTCAATGAGTTAGTTGAGACAGTTGATGATATTGAAAGGAATTCGACTGCAGCGTTGGAATTGTTGGCCAAGAGGTAAGTTCCGGATTTAGACTTGTACCATGACCACTGCCCCTCTTTTGTCCTGCAATGCTAACCATGTGCTCCTACCAGTGTCCGGTCTATCCCTCGTACCTCCCGTCTTACTGGAGCAAACGACCCTTCCTCTACAGAAGAAATCAAAGATCTGGCTCGTCGTATGGTTCACAAGAAATACCTTGATATGATGGATAAAAACTCTTCTTAGTAGCCTGTTGCTGTACAAAGGACCACAGGGCATTGGCAATTGTCTTTGACTTTTCGGCCTTGTGTTTATCTTTCCCGGGCAACAACAGATCACTGGCAGTATTCAATTTTGAGAACTTTTTGAGGTGTCCCCCGATGGTTATAGGCCTGTTCTTGTGCACTTTGAGAGCGGGTTCTTCAACGCTTCAGCATCGATATTGTGGCCATGGGCCCATAGACATAAATTTGGTACGCATAGCCTGAGCGCAAAGCAATTTCAAGTACATACATGGTAGGGTTGATATTTAAAACATGCCAGTACAGAGAGGGGAAGCAAGGCGCATTGGATGAAGTGTATGAGCTAAAATCCATCGGCAGCGGGCACAACACATACTACAGATTCTACCTTTCAAAATGACCAATCCCAACTTAAAGTTGCAATCACTTGGTGAAAACTACCACCCATAGCATCAACGTCACTCGGGAACAACAATCAAAATCCCACGTACTAGATACGACATCTTCGTCTTGTACAGGATGTGCGAGGCTCACTTTCTGCGCGTGTGGAGAAAATTTGCTTGATTTCCCCTGAAGAACGATATCAAAACGGGCTAGAAGACAATGGGAACCACCTAAATATTACCCTGAATAAATAAAAAGTCGGATCAACGTTTGATGTATCAAGGGTGGGTGAACGGACACTCACCAGACGAGGCCATAGCGGAAATTAGGCGCCAAGGATCTGTGCACGCCATTACATACGTTCTGCGTGCGAGAATAAACCTAATGCTCTGGAGCTGAGTTCAGATGTCAAATACGCACTTCAATGGTCGCCCCCTTCCTCAGACAAATTGGATCCGACAAATCAGGATGCGCACCCCTCTTTTTCGTATAAATCTTCACTAACCCCAACTCGTCCCAGACCCGCTCGATCAGGTAGTCTAGGCTGAGTTCATAAGTTAGTGATGAGTACAAGACGTGTGAAGGGGTGACGTATGACAGACTTGAGGTCCATCTCACAGCTGATGACGACCGAGTGCGGTGTGCGCGCCAGCCTGTCCATTTGTTCGAGACTGATTGAGTCGATCTTGTTATATACGTCTATGAGGGCAAACATAAGATGTGAATGCTAAGGAGAAGCCAGAGCAAAGAAACCAACATAGGCAAGGGATGTATTTCCGAGTTCCTGATATTTTGCGAGTGGTAAGTTGAAGGTAACGATAGAGCGTTATACATACCAATGAGGACATCGATAAATTCGTCAGTCGTAATCTACGAGGGAGGTAAGCGCCATGATACTTATTAAAACAGGGGTCGACGGACGTACGTCCTCCCGAATCATCACATCACAATTGTGTAGTTTATCTGCAGAGTGAGTTTAGATTTCAGATGTCATGCAATGCCAACATAGCCTACAGCCAGCCAAAATAGTGCGAATCGTCTTCTCATCCGTGTTCGTCAATTTCACTGTCGTATTGAACTAAATATCAATCGGGATCAGCTATCTTGCCACGCTAAGAGATCCTCGTACTGTGATCTATCCAGCACAAAAGGGAATCAGTCAAAGCGAACCAACTGAGCAGTTACCAAACACGCTCAACTTACACCCCCAGTTGTCCGCCGTTTGAACACAACATCCGGTTTACTCTTGTTTAGCCGGATCCCAACGGCGTCCAGCTCGATCTCCAGAAGCCGGCGCTGCTCCTCGGATTTGGTAGCGTCCAGCATGATCAATATCAAGTCCGCTGTTTTCGCCGCTGAAATACAACGCGGAGTATCGTTTACTCGGTCTCTGTGAGGCAAGGCAAATTCGACGTACTCGAGACGACCTGACGGCCACGTCCGCGACCTAGTTTTATGAGATTAAATAACAAAAATGAGGAGTGCAGTGCAGACCTTGGCTCGCGCCTTCCACGATACCGGGTAGGTCAAGAAGTTGGATTCGCGCGCCCTTGTATTCGATTACACCGGGGATAGCCTAGAACCCAGCTTCATAGATCAGTTGCGGAACTGGAGGGAGCTTGTTACTCTTGCGAACAGTGAGTGTTGTAAATTCATATGCGGCTGTTTCAGACGCGGTGTGGGTAGTTTTGCTTAGAAGGGTAGACTGAACAGGCTTCAGTAAAATGTGATTGAGTAGGCCGAAAAATAGCACGCACCTTTCCGACCGACGGAAACCCAATCAAGGCAACTCTCGCATCTCCTGATTTCTGCACATCGAAACCCACACCAGCCGGACCAGATTTCGACACAGGTTCAAGAAGCTGTGCTCGGTAACGCGCTAGTTTGGCTTTGAGTAGTCCAAGGTGGTACTCTGTGGCCTACTTGAAAGATTTAATATCATGATTTCGTTCTATGCTCTGCAGGCAATGTGGTCACTTTATTTTTCTGGGCTATGTAGGTGGTAAATATTGACGCGGCATGGATGGATAGCATTGCTTACTCCTCGCCATCTCCTCTGAAGAGAACTGAGCTTAGGATGCATTTCCGACTCATCTGGAGAAGAGATGGCTCACCCTCGATCTCTTTGATCTGTCGGTGGATAGAGCATCAGAGTTTGGGATGGAGGAAGAATCTGGACGATATACCTTTTCTACGATACCCATGTTGAAAGAGCAAGTTCAAGTTGCAATTGATGAATATTACTGCTGTTTTCAAAAAGATTTGGAACTTGAAGGTCACGGTGGAAATATTATTTGTGGTTGTCACGGGCCGGGTGCTCACTGGCTGGTAAACTTTCTTGACCCTTCAACTTGAAGTTCCTTCTCTCCCTCGAAGATCTACTAGCAGATACCCTCTCGTCCACCGATGCCGCGGCACACGCCCTCGCTCTACCCTCACCCAGAACAAGATTCCAATGACCCGGAGGACGCTGACTGGAACGATGTTCAACTCCAGCCTTCCCGCTTTGCCGGTGCATCAACTAGTTCTGCAACCCGTCCTCGAATAAAATCACGTTCCAAGAACACCTTCTTACCTAGCCCGAGTGCCCCCAACGCTCCCTCGTTCAATGCATCATCCTCAATACCGAAATACTCTGACATTTATTCCCAGTTCGTACGACGGTACAGGTCGTCCGAACAAGGTATCGAAGACGACCCTCGCAACGACCCCGACAGCCACTATTATCAAAGGGGTCTTGGTCAACTTGTGGATGCAGGAGACAGTGACGAAGAAGACATTGGTCGCATCTCACTGGCTTCAGGAGGCGAAGGATTTGACCGACTGTCTGCCCTCATGCTTGAATCTGAGCCCGTTCAACCGGCGACTCTGGAGGAGAGAGAACGCCTAGAATGGCAGACAATGCTTGCCTCCGTGCTGGACGGGGACGTGCTTAAATCAGAGAAAACGCGAATAGCATTCGCATTAGAGTCTTCTGCGGATCAGCAGAACAACATACATCTGAATATCTGGTTAGGCATACGGGCGAAAGTTGAAGGAAGGTCTGAGGATGAGGAACGGAGAAAATTAGAAGAGCGGAGGTTGCGAACGGTAGATGCTGTTATCGACGAAATCACAAACTTCCGGGTTGAGGCGCGAGAGGAGAACGATATCACCTGTGCTCTGAAGCAGGTTACCGCTGTTCTACGCCGATTGGATGTCGCGCATTCTCTCTACCCCAACATGAAAACATTTTATTTGGATAAACCCGCTGCCACAGACGGCGGTTTCCAGGCACGCTGCGACACCCTAAACACATGGTTCACAGTCCTCACCTCCCTACGTCAAAAAATCGCTCTCCTTCAACGGTGGACGGGCAGCGAAACCCTCGACGTGAACCAGCCCAACACCAGCACCGAGATCCCTATTGGCACCCACCCTACACGGTCCAAACACGGACGGACGGAGATCGTAGATGGGTCCAGTTTTGTAGAAAGAGTGCTGAAGGAAGAATCTATGCAACGGACGTTCGAGAAGGGGTTCTTGACCACAGTTCATGCGTTCATTGGCGCCGCCCGTGACGCGCAAGTGAACCTCTCGTCACTGTTCAAAGCAATGAACCTCCCGACCTTCGAGAAAGAATTGGTCCCGCTCATCTCATTCCCTACAAAACTTGCGCAAGCAGGCCTCCGCGTCCGCCTCGACTATGTTCAGAAACTCAGGGATCCAGAGGTCCTGATCATTGACCAGATGACTGAGGACTTGAAACTGAGCATCGGACTTGCGTGTACGCTCAAGAGACAGTATGAAGCATTTTTGGCACCTGATCCCGACGGAAAGTGGAATTTACCGCAATGCATTAGCGAAGATTACGATTCGACAATTCTGGAAGCGTTGACGATCTTTTTCCGGCTTATACATTGGAAGCTGAAGAGCGGCGTGAAGGGTATTTACTTCAAGGAGACGGATGTGTTGGAAGCCCAATGGGCTACATTTAATGATGTGAGCCTGACGGCGGCTGGAGGATCCTCTTTGGTTGCTGAACAACTTTGGTACGCCTCTCAAGTCCTCGCCCTTATCTTTACTCACACTTCTCTGGCAACACAGCGCGCTGACAAACAAACTCATGGTCCGGGTGACGAACTATTTTGAGACCCAAGTGCGAGTGCCAACGTCTGATGATAATAACATTGACTATAATCGATACCATCACCGCAATGGTAATCGAACACCCGAGCACAGCATCAATGGTGCGAAATCGGCCTTCCATACTCACATCCAAGGGAGTGCAGCTACACCCAGGAAAATGACGGATGAACAAATGGTCAGCTGGTATGGTAAAATTCTCGACAGTGTGCGGTTGCGGTACAGAAAACTGCAGCGGTTTGCCAGGTGTGAAGTCACCATGATGCAAAATATATTGTGAATTATTAATCGCTGGGTTTGTTTTTCTAGAGTCCTCACTCAACGGTTTAGTAATTCTGCTGAGTACAACTTGGAAGATGTTCCATTGGACCACTTTATCGCAAGCCTCGTGGCGACCGATCATTTTCTCGTGTATACACACTCATTCGAGGAGGAAGGAGCCTATATTGTTGCACCTAGCGTACTCTTCACTCGACCGGACTCCATCCGTCGTATAATAACAGAGGCATTCCATGTCGACGAAATCACCAATGACGATGGCAGTCGAGTCGCGGGTGATACTGAATACATAGGGGACGAGTACGACGAAGCCCGTTACATCCTCGTTCTTTCCCCTAGGAGCCAGTTCCTATGGAATGGCCGGGTGCTGCTGCTGGAGATGTCAAAGGTTGAATTCGACCCCAAGGACAATCGCGTTCGGCTTATCGCAGACGGACCCCAGCGCCGGTTGGCTTTGGCAAAGCAGGTATTCGCAGAGGTTTTCTTACCAGTGGATGAGGATGGAGAGCCAATCGAAACTTCAATGGGTCCACTGACCTGTTTGACTGACCAACAAGCCCACCTTCCTAGTGTTAACCGCGAATTACGAAAGATTGCTCGTGCGACAAACCGTTTGGCTGAAGCGATCGTGGATTCCGTTCATCACGTACGAAGCTCACTCCGAGTGGCTAACGGGTGTCAGGAGCTGCTGGAGAATTGGTATTTATTCGCGTCGGAGCATGGACAGCACGCGCAGAAATATATGGATCGATCTTCGTTGCTCAAATTTAATCGGTTGCTGATTCGGCTTGCGATATCTTGGGTGTCGTTCATTTGCGACGATTGCGATCCAACGGATCGGAAAACATTTAAATGGGCTGTGAATTCCCTCGAGTTCACGCTACATCGAACGAAACGGAACAATATCTTGCACTTGCCCGATGATCAGTTCGAGATGCTGCGGCAGAAGGTTGCCAGTTGTATGACACTGCTTATCAGCCACTTTGACATCCTTGGAGCACGTTCGACACTCGAAGCGAGGAAGGAGAAGGAAAAACTAGAGGAGATTCTGCGGCAGCAAGCATCGGATGCTCTTCTCGATGATAGAGATGATTTGTCACGGTCTCTATCTCCAGATAATGACGATTCTCTTGCATTCACCGACTCGAGTTCACGGATGTTCTGGGAGAAGATTTCCCGGTCCCTGCATGACCTCGAGGAAGAGCGAGCTGCTGTAGGGTCTGAACATCGTACCCTGGGTCGCGTCCTTGATGACGAGAAGCCGGAGGATCGGTCATTGGTCTTTTTGGCTTCTTCTAGCTCGAACATTTCGATACGTTGGCAGCAGGGCAGATTTATCGGTGCAGGTGCCTTCGGGTCGGTTTATCTCGCTGTTAACCTGGATTCCGGTTCTCTTATGGCCGTCAAGGAGATCAAATCCCAGGAGCTTTCCGGCTTGCCTAATTTGTATTCACAGATCAAGGATGAACTGAATGTCATGGAGATGTTGCACCACCCAAATGTTGTCGAATATTATGGCATCGAGGTTCATCGCGATAAGGTGTATATATTCGAGGAGTATTGTCAAGGAGGGAGCTTGGCGGCTTTACTTGAACACGGTAGGATCGAAGACGAGGGTATCATCCAAGTCTACACGATGCAGATGTTGGAAGGACTAGCATATCTACACTCTAAAGGGATTGTTCACCGGGATATCAAACCCGACAGTAAGTTTTGTGAACCAGGAAATATATATGGGTGACGGCTGATCCTCTCGCAGACATACTTCTTGACCATTTGGGTGTCATCAAATTTGTTGATTTTGGTGCCGCAAAAATTCTCGCCAAGAATCAACGATCAATACAACGCTCTCGCCGTGCGCCAGATGCAATGTCTCCCCAAATTTCCGGTCTGCCAAGCTTTGGCGGACTAGGAATGCATAACAGTCTCACTGGAACACCGATGTATATGTCACCAGAGATTATCAAAAACGATAAACGAGGTCGACATGGAGCCATGGACATTTGGTCGCTCGGTTGCGTGGTCCTTGAATTTTCTACTGGCAAGAAACCCTGGAGTAACCTTGATAACGAATGGCATGTCATGTTGTTTTTTATTATTGGTGAACGTATTGTGACACGGTCTTCTCAAGGGCGATCATGTTCCACATCGGAGTGGCCACTCAACATCCTCCGCTACCAGAACCCGGTCAGCTCAGTGAACTAGGCATAAGTTTCATCAAACAATGCCTAATAATTGACTCGATGCGGCGACCCGCCGCCATCGAACTCATGGACCATCCGTGGATGTTGGAATTCAGGGAGGCCCTGTTGAGCTACGGGGAAGCAGAAATAACCCCCCGTCCTCTAACCGAAATTCCAACAGAAGAAGGTTTCGAAAACGCTACCGTCGCGAAACAGGCCGCTATCATTCAAGAGAAAGAAATGGAACGAATTAAACGTGCTTCCCCAGATACACCTCCATCGGACGTATCACTGTCGCCCTAATCGACCCCTCTCATCGGATGTTACGAAGAACAATTTATGTAGCCTAGACACACTCTGTACTTGCCTGTTGCATTTCTATCATTATCACTTCCCAAGTAACCTTATAAATTGGAATAGAAATCAGTAAGAAAAAGAGATTTTAAGACAATACAGGGAATATTTGACAAACTACATCGACCACCCTGCAGTCTAAGCACTGAAACGACCCCTTCACTCTATCACCCAGCGTTTTCCGTTGTTCGCACGTCCCGGCAACGTCGATTGGCTGTTGTTCCGAGAATGGTCGCTATCGCGAGAATAACTATAAGAACTAGACGAAGAGCTCTTGGTGCTTCGATCACTTTCGCGAGTTCCACGTCGCACCAAAGGAACGTCCTTAGACGATTTATCAGATTCCGTCCTGGTAAGAACTGGCAGGGGAGCCGTCACAAGCGACGCATTGGATTGAAACTCGAAGGGCTCGGTTGAGGCATTGAAGAAACGGGGTCCCATACGGGAGGCAAACATTTGAGTGGGAAGGGGGACTTCCGGTCCAGAGCCGAAAGTTGCAGAATACGTGGGTATCGGTTTCTCGTTGGAAGGGAAGGCAACCTTCTCTAGATCCGTACCACCAGGGGTGACGGGAGTGAAGTCATCGCCGGGCAAGGTCTGGTGTGCGTTGACTGAAATAAAGAAGTTAGAAGACAATACATCAGACACGATGGCATCGAGTAACTTACGATACCGAGACAAACCCTTTCCAAAGTTGAACCGGCAAATTACACCCAGGATGGCAGACATAAGGGTCAGTATCACTGAGGCTGAGGCCATCGCCCCGAAGAATTGCCATTGGACGTAAGTCCAGCGGAAAGTCGTCGACAAAAACATAACGCCCCAACCAACCAGATATGCGAAAGACAAGGCAAGGAATATGAGCATAGGAATCTTCTGTTCACGGCGAACTGCAAACCACCCCTACAACAACCTGTGAGACTTGGCGGTTCGGAGGGGAGGGGATACGTGACATACCGTCATCAGCCATGGCACCAACAGCTAAGAGGAATCAGGGTAAATTAGCGATATCTCAGATATTGATTAAACGAGCCTACAATAAGGGTGACCAAAAAGTTGACTTTGTACAAGGTGGCATATGTAGCTTTCTTGGCGATTACACCGTTGAAGAGCTGATCAATCCAAAGACCAACAGTGGAAACCATGAAGAACAAGGATAGTTGGATGGTGATAGACAAAGTGAGGACAAGTTTGTAGACGCGATTGATGGCCAATGAAGCGCCAACACGCTTGAAGGTCTGCCATCCAAACAACTAGAAAGGGTGTCATCTTCGATGCACTCCTGAGAGAAAGCTCTACTGACCTTGATGAGTCTCCATGTCAGAAAAGAAGAGATGAATAAAGCGAGAACATTGAGTGCCAAGCTTGAGATTTCTGCTTTGCTGCGCTCTTCCCAATATTTTATAGGCAAAATCATGGCGGGCCGACAGGCACCCTTGGTGACCAGGCGAGCGAAATCCGCGCGGAAAAGTGCGGTGTGAGATATTTGAAAAGCAGCCCACGCTGTTGCCAATATGTGGGTGAGCAACGACGCAATGCTGAGCGCCGTGCTGTCAGGTTAAGGATGAAATGAATATAAACAGTGGTGCTTACATATGAGGGATGGATTCATTCAGAAGCTGCGGACGTTGTTAAAAAAAGTTGTTTGTGTCGGACTCCGTACTCACAGCAACGACGGACATTCCAAGGACCCAGAATTGGAAAGCGACGAAAACAATATCCTCACGCTTGGTGTTATCGAGACTATGCAATCATCCATCATCAGAAATATTATACCATGAGTATCAAACCGACTGACATAGAGACAGGCCAGTTCAGTACCACTAAACAAGTATGACGGTCCGAGACTGTGTCCATTATTGCCTCGAAATCCTCACGCTTGCTGACGTGGCGCTTGATGACAGCCTGTCGGGAGGTCATTAAATGCATTTGGTACAAGTGCAATGGAAGACATACTGGAGGCTTGAAATCATTATTATCACCATCATCGTCATTGAGATCAACATTTCCCGGGGTAGCGACGGTCTGAGCAGCATCATTCGTTGCCGAAGAAGTAGTCGGGGGTGGCTGTATTGTGACAGTAACTGTATGCCGTTCGTGAACAGTGCTTTGAACGGCTGAAGATTCGAGTTGCTGGACAGGTTGTGATGTCGAGGGCCCAACACTGAAACTGGATGCCTGGGAAGAGACCGAAGTAGGGACAATTGAAAGACTGGAGAATGAGGACGTCGCCATGTCATATTCCACGCCAGGTTGGTTATTTAGAGTATTGTTGGTACTGGGAGTTCCATTCCACACCACTGGACACGCGGCGGTGCTGAGGTTGAGGCGTAAATCATGGCACAAGCGCAGGTCTGCGCCAAGAACAGGGACATCTGTGCTGATCGCGTTGCCCTGCTCTACGATATTGAACAAGAAATTGGCCGCATTGGCGTTAATAGTGAAAGCCTCAATCTGGAGGGCAATCTGGATAATGAAGTGGATGACCGAGAAGATGAAGTAGGCGGTCGTGAGTCGAGAAAAGATAATCCGGCTCCACTGTGCAAGCAAAAATAAGTGAGTAGTTGTCTTGTATATCAAAAGCCAGCCAAGTGGTTATTGCAGTGCAGATCGGCGGCGAAAGCAATCCACCGTGTCCTCCCACCTACACTCAGTCCACTGCAAAGCCAACCCCGAAAATCACATACCACGAGCTTTATCATTGCGGGAAGGGGAATGACACGCATCAGAACTGTAGAGCCAATATATCAGAGCCTATAGACTTTGAATGCACATATTCCGTTCACCTGCGTTGACAGGATACGAGACTCAGGAAAGACAGAAAGTGCCACTGGGGCAAAAGTCAAAAGAGAGACAACCAGGCCTCCGACACCCAAGCGGAAACTTGTGGAGGTTAGATAACTGTGGAGGTGGCCGCAGAGACGGACCAGCCGGTAGGAGGAAGGATGAAGGGTATGATAGAACGAAGAGACCGTTGAAAACGATGGTCACAGCAATCAGTTTCCAAAAAAGATCACAAGTTGCTATGGGACGATCAAACTGTCACCGTCACGCATGCCTAAGCAAATCAAAATTCGGATAAATCAAAAAGAATTCTAGATCTGTTGGACATTCCATTCGAGGTGAAGCACCTCCGAGTCATCCTAGTATTCTGTCCAGAACCATTTAGCGTTTGGGGCGAGGAACCGAAATACCCACAGATATTTTAGAAATGTGGTTGGGATGTACGGGAACCCCGGGGAGACAGGAGCCTCCCGGTGTAGACTGTCCAGGGTCACCCTCTACTCTCCCACCTCGATGTTTTGGCATTCTAGCAACCAAATTAGGTCTCAAACAACCTATTGGATGCTTAGAAGACTCGTTTTGCTGTATGGTCTCCCAGAAACCTATGGCAAGTCACTTATACCCTACCTGATCCAAAACTCAAACACACCTCACCCTGTAGGCATAATCTGTGGCATTACTTCTCCATTGTTCTTCCGCACATCCTGAGGTGCACCTTAGGTCAAAAGCTATGTGGTGGATCTATTTGCCCTTTCCGGCCCTCTTGGTCCGAGTTTTTGGAGTTTACAGCAGCCCAAGTTCACCATTGTGACTACACTTATGGCCTAGCATTACATTTTGACCACAAGAACATCGGGTAGGTCCGTGTTTACGCATACCTTTCGAAGTACAACAGTGTGTGGTAAACGGGGTCCTACCACATGCCGCCGCCGGCATAGCCAAACAAGTTTTATTTTTGGAGCTGACTTCCATAGGGAATAATCAAATGTGGAAATATCACGACCGGATTCCATGGGTGGCTCATTTGTTTACAATTGTGATTAGTATACTGTATGCCATGGAGAAAATAAGAGTTACTGTGCCTGGCCCTGTAACGAGTCACGGCGGAGAACCTTTGCTCAGGCATTCGCATTTCCTCATATTTTGTAAATCCTAAGAGAGAGAAACCTTCTGTAATGTCTTTCAAAGCAATCTAGCACTTTGGATGAATTTTAGGAGCCCATATT
>Ga0210387_10002016_pt1 | contig 15401 bp, 4 predicted proteins | sample IncBWC7OmetaG_FD_160108 | JGI IMG/M metagenome (GOLD analysis project Ga0210387, IMG submission 160108) | Forest soil microbial communities from Barre Woods Harvard Forest LTER site, Petersham, Massachusetts, United States - Inc-BW-C-7-O ...
TCGCTTCGGCGGACGGCAAACTGGTGGTTCACGCTCCGGTGCGCCCGATCAAGGACAGAGGGGACACCCTTCAGGGCCCGCTTCTGACGATTACGCTTAGCGCGCCGTTGCCCGACATCCTGCGGGTGCGGATCGAGCATTTCATGGGCGGACTGGCGCGCGGTCCGCATATTCCGCTGGCGCCAGCGCCCGAGATGGTTGTCGAGATTGATGACGGTCCCGAGTCTGCCACCCTCAGAGCGGGCGAACTCACTGCCCGAGTCAGAAAAAGCACCTGGGGAATCACCTTCGAGGCGGGTGGCCGCGTGCTGACAACGAGCGGATGGCGCGGCATCGGTTATATGCAGACGGCGGAACGAGGCTGCCACGTCGTCGAACAACTCTCGCTCGGAGTGGGCGAGTGCGTCTACGGTCTGGGCGAACGCTTCACGGCCTTTGTGAAGAATGGCCAGGTCGTCGAAATCACCAACAAGGACGGCGGTACGGCGAGCGAGCAGGCTTACAAGAGTGTTCCCTTCTACCTCACCAACCGCGGATACGGTGTCCTCGTCAACGAGACCGGCCCGGTCTCCTTTGAAGTTGCCTCCGAAAAAGTGGCTCGCGTCCAGTTTTCGCTCGAAGGCGAAAGTCTCGAATATTTCCTGATTTACGGACCCACGCCTAAGGAAGTTCTGCGCAAGCTCACCGCCCTTACCGGCCGACCGGCGCTGCCGCCCGCGTGGTCGTTCGGCCTGTGGCTCTCAACTTCGTTTACGACGAACTATGACGAGAATACGGTCACCGGTTTCATTGAGGGCATGAAACAGCGCGATTTGCCGCTCCATGTTTTCCATTTCGACTGTTTCTGGATGCGCGAGTTTGAGTGGACGAATTTTGAATGGGATCCGAGCGTCTTTCCTGATCCGGCGGGCATGCTTCGGCGCCTTCATGCGCGCGGTCTGATGATCTGCGTGTGGATCAATTCCTATATCGCCCAACGCTCGCAGCTCTTCGCCGAAGGTGCGAGCAACGGTTTTTTCATCAAGCGGACCGACGGGTCTGTCTGGCAAACCGATCTTTGGCAACCGGGTATGGTGATCGTGGATTTCACCAACCCAGCCGCCTGCGACTGGTTCGCGAGTCATATCGCTCGTCTTCTCGACATGGGCGTGGACGCCATCAAAACCGACTTTGGCGAGCGGATCCCCACCGAGGGAATCGTTTACCACGACGGCTCCGATCCGGTGAAGATGCACAATTTCTACCCGATCGTGTACAACGAGACCGTCTTCCGCGCGATCGAAGCGAAACGCGGTCTCGGTGAGGCCGTCCTCTTTGCCCGCTCGTCCTATGCCTCCGGTCAACGGTTTCCTGTGCACTGGGGAGGCGACTGCTGGTCTACCTTTGAGTCGATGGCCGAGTCCCTGCGCGGCGGCCTATCCCTCGGTCTATGCGGTTTCGGCTTCTGGAGCCATGACATCGGCGGTTTCGAGGGCACCGCACCCGCTTACGTTTACAAACGCTGGACGGCCTTTGGCCTGCTCTCGTCGCACAGCCGCCTGCATGGCAGCGGAAGCTATCGCGTTCCCTGGGCGTATGATGAAGAAGCGTGCGACGTACTCCGGCTGTTCACGAAACTGAAGTGCCGGCTCATGCCGTATCTCTGGGGTGCGGCACTCGAAGCGAACCGCGAAGGTGTGCCCACGATGCGCGCCATGCTGATCGAATTTCCAAACGATCCTGCCTGTGACACGCTCGATCGCCAGTACATGCTCGGCGATTCGCTCCTCGTTGCTCCCGTCTTCACTGAGGACGGCACGGTAGACTATTATTTGCCGGCCGGCCGTTGGACGAACTTGCTGACGGGCCAGGCACAACAAGGTCCTGGCTGGCATCGCGAACATCACAACTTTCTCAGCCTGCCGCTGATGGTTCGTCCGGGGACAATCTTGCCCCTGGGCGCGGTGGATCACCGCCCGGACTACGACTATGCCGACGGCGTCACGTTTCGCGTCTACGAACTCGCCGACGGTGACCGGCTTAGGTGCGCAGTGTCAGCGCCGCAACGTGCTGATGCCGTGCGGCTAAACGTGCGGCGTACGGGCCGGCAGGTGACCGCTAGCGCCGCGGGAGATGCTTCGGTCCGCTGGCAACTTCAGCTCGCCGGAATAAGAACGATCACGGCGCGGAATGGCGCGCACACCACTCCTGATCCGCTTGGGATCATCCTCCAGCCCGCTGTCGGTAGCCACGAGCTGGAGTTTGAACTGACATCGTGATCTTTCTCTTTTGCCGGTGAGCGCGCTTCCGCAATGACAAGAAGACGCTATGTAGATTGGGAGGTTAACCGTGGCGCCTTCCTGGCCCTAGCGCGACGGGCTCAGTTTTGGCCTCCACCCTGCCCCCCGGTATCTTCGGGTACCTCCTTACCCTTTTTGTAGATAATGGGCTTCTCTATAGTGCCCCCGAAAGTTCCTTCAGGAACGAATTTTACCTCGGTATCTTCGGTACTTTTCTTCTCCGACTCTTCTTTATTTGGTTCTGTACTCATCTTGGTTGCGGTTGGTTGGTGTTCACGGCAGAGGATAAATCTGAAAGGCTAAGTATCGGCCCGGACGGTCAGATTTTCCACCTGCACTTCTCGACGTCTAACCACGTCGTTTGGGTATGGGAAAGAATGGTTCGCAGTCTCACCTTCGCTGCAGGATCAATTGCACCAGGTTAAGCAAAAGCACCAGCAGGACCATGAGGGTCGCAATCGCCGCGGCCTCCCCGAAATTCAAAATTGAGAAACCCACCTGGTAGGCGTACGTGGACAGGAGTTGGGTCCCATTCGCAGGACCTCCCCCAGTCATGATGAACACCAGGTCAAAGACTTTCACGGTGTAGATGGTCCCCAGCGTGAGGACCGCTACGGAGACCGGTTTCAGCATCGGCAACGTGATGAAGGCCACCCGCTTCCAGAAACGCGCGCCGTCAATTTTCGCCGCCTCGTAGACCTCGATCGGGATACTTCGCATCCCTGCATACAGGAGGATGAAATTGAAGGGAAACCCGATCCAGATGTTTGCCACGATCGTGGCCGGAAATGCATAGACGGGATCTGCCAGCCACGGGACTGAACCTAAGCCCATCAGATGGAGGATCTGGTTCACCGGGCCAATCTCATTAAACAACCCTTTAAAAATGTTCGCGGCGGTCAGCACCGGCGAAACCCACGGGATAAGGAGCAATGCCAGGCAGAAATTTTTGAGGGGAAAATCGACCTGGAATAATAACGCCAAAAGAAACCCGATGGAGAACTGGAACAGAATGCTAAAAAATGCGAAGAGGACGGTGTTGACGACCGCTCTCCAGAAAACCGGGTCGGCCACGGCGGCCTGGTACTGGGTCAGTCCGTTGAACGGCATGTCTCCGCTGACAAAGGTGTCGACGGTGGCCTGCCGAAAACTCAAGGTCAAACTGTAGACGACCGGGTACAGCAGCAGCGCCAGGCAGAAAAGGACGAAGGGCAGAATAAACAGGTAGGGAGAGGTGTCGAAACGGGCTTTCCGCGGCGTCGGCCGGGATTGTTCCGCGACGACCGCTTTCGCTTCCTTTTTTGCCGGCGTGTTGGCGTTGGGGCTCATCGTCGTTCGGAAATCATTTGATGGCGCCGCGCGTCACACCCGCCACGATGAACCGACTCGCTGCGATGACGAAAATCACGGCCGGAATGGCCGTCAGAACGCTTCCCGGCAATAAGAACCCCCAGTCAACTCCGTACTGGCCGAAGGCCTTGTAGAGCTCCAGGGTCAGTGGTTGCAGGCTCGCATCAGTGATCAGGCTTAAAGCAAAAATGAGGTCACCCCAGGGTATCAGGAAACTGAAAACGCCGACGGTGATGAGACCAGGAAGCGTCATCGGCAGGACGATCATCAGAAACGCTCGCAACTGGCCCGCCCCGTCCACCAGCGCGGCCTCGACCAGCTCGTAAGGCAAGTCCTTCATGTAGGCGGAGAGCATGATCAGCGCGAAGGGAATCGTAAAGGTCATGTCGGCCAGAATCAGCCCGGCCAGCGTATTCACGAGGTTAATCTTGGTGAACACGATGAATAACGGGATCACAAAGACGATCGCCGGCAGCATCTGCGTCATCAACATAAACGCCATTAAGGTTTGGCGGCCCAGCGGTTTCCTCCAGACAATCCCGTAGGCGGCCGGCGCGGTGACCAGGAGTGTGCCAATGGATGCCACCGCGCTCACCAGGAGGCTGTTTTGAATGTGCGGCCACAACCGGCTCAACGCTACGGACCAGTTCTCGAAGGCAAAGTGTTTCGGCCAAAGAGACATGTGACCCCCGAAAAGCTCTGCCGGGGTCATGAAACTACCGACCAGTACCCAGTAGAAGGGCGATAACAGCATCGCCGAAACGGTCAGAGCAGCAGCCGTAATCCACCAACGTGGCAAGATTGCAAAAGTAGGCATAGGGGAGAACGGGTTGGGTTGCGAGCGCGAGCGTCTTGGATCTTCCGCGGCGTCTCTGACTCTTCTCAGCTCATCGCCATCCAGTCAAGACTAAGCAGGCAGAACGCCTCGCCCACCTTCTCAGGAACTAAAAGGTCCTTTCTTCCAACAGATGGCGCCAGCCAAGTGAGGTGCTGAAGAGGCAAAGCGGACCCTTCGCTTACCAGGCCTCTTCCACTGACACTGACACCGGCACTGGCAACTTATTCAGAAACTAAACTTAAACCCGCCCGTCACGGCATTTGAATCATAGTTCCCGCGCCCTAACTGCCCATCGTAATTCACATAGGTGGAAATAGCGGACGTCCATTGAACCGTGACGCCGGCGCTGACAATAGCGCTATCGTGACCTTCGCTCGGACCAAAGAAGGTCGCCGATGGCCCTGGAATTCCGGCAAAACCGGCCGTGATCGGGAGTGCTGAATACTTGTACTCATGTTCCCAGGCCGCTTTGAGGGAGGGCGCGACAACGATTCTTCCGATCTGCCATTGGTAAAAGGCTCTGAAACCGACGTCGCTCCGCAGTGACTCGGCGGAACCCGAATGGATCTGCAAGGGCGCCAGCGATCCCTTCTCGCTGAACCCGTCGACGTTCACGTAAGTATATTGAAGCGCGCCAATCGGACCGACGCTCAGAGGACCAAAGTGAAAATCGTACCCGCCACTGATAAACGTGCTCCACTCCGCTCCCTCAGTGCCACCGGTCGCCAGCCCTCCCAGGCCGGAACGGCCCGAATCATAGTTGTTGTGCCCGCCATAAATCGCTGCATCGAGATAAATCCCATGGTGGTACCAGGTGGCGTACAACCCGCCTCGTCCGCTATCAACATCAATATGACCGCTCGGCTGGAGAGAGGTCCAGGTATGCGAGTAGTCACCCATCGCCCCGATGGCCAGTTGATCGGTGATGCGGTAATCGATGCCCAGGCTGAATCCGCCGGTGGTGAAATCGTACCCCCTCGCATTCGCGTCGGCGTCCACACTGACAAAGTCACCGAAGCCTGTCACCCACACGCCCCAGCGATTTTCGGGACCGGGCTGAAGGATCGGCTCCACGACGGCTTTGGAGGATTTTCCGTCCGCGTCGGTTCTGTCCTCTAGATTCACCGTGGCGCCATTGACCTTCATATTGGAACTGAACCCGTTGGACCCGTTACGGATATCGTCGAGCCGGCCTTCCAGGTTCAGCCTTTGAATGTTGGCGTTCGAAAAGGTGATCTCATCAAAGGCTGTCAGACCTTCGGGGGACATTTTTTCAAAGGCGCCCGGCAGGTTGGCGACCGGCTCTTGAAAAAGAAACGCAATGAGATTCGCCGCTTTTGGGTTCAACTCCACCCGATCGACAAGGTTGGCAGCCGCGAGTCCATTGGGCGTCAAGGCAAACGAGGCAAAATTCACGGTGGCAATCACCTTCGTCGGGGTGCTCGGAGGAATCGTCGGGATCACCGGCGAAATCGGACCCGTCATATTCAGGAACTGCAACAGAACCGAGTTTCGCCCGTAGATCAGATTAATCGTATTAAATCCAGGTCCTGGCGTAAACGGATCGAGAAACTGTGCGAACCGGCCTGCAACCGCGCCGCCCGTCGTAACCAGCGTCAACTGCTCCCCGGCCTTGGGCTGGAATAGAGAAGAAATTAGTTGCAAGGTGCCACCAAGAGTAGCGTTTCCAGTAACGTGCAGAGTGTCGTATTGGCCAGGGTTGGCGCCGGCGACCTGCAACTGCAAGGTGCCACCGGCGTTTTGCGTGTAATTGCCTAAGACATTGATAGGCTGAGGGTCGGTCGTGAGAATCCCTCCATTGACCACGACATCACCGACGCCCAGCGCCTGTACGCTGTTCACCACCAGGGTGCCTGCGTTGACAACCGTGCCTCCGGTATAAGTGTTGATAGCACTGAGGACGGTGGTCCCACTGCCGCCTTGGGTGACGCTACCCGCCCCGCTAATTGTCCCGCCGAAGGCCAGCGTACCAGTGCGATCGAACAAAACTGAACCATTGTCGACGACGTTGCCGAGCAGGCTTCCGGTGCTGCCGCCGTTACCGACTTGCAGCACGGCGCCCTCGGAGACGTTCACCTGTGGACTGGTCAACTGACCGGCCAACACGAGGGTGCCCACGGAAATATTTGTTGCCACTGGCACATTCAAGTCGCGGTCCAGCGTCCAGGTGCCGGTCCCTTGCTTCACCAGGGAGCCGCCGTCGGTCAGCGTGCCGGTAACGGCTTGACTAAGAAGTGCTGGGCCACTGCCATCGAGGATTAAATTGGCGCCTGGATCTGCGCCCAGATCGAGGTTGCCCACAATGCTGCTGCCGGCAAACAGCTGCACCGTATTGGCAAAGTTAGCCAAGGCAATGTTGCCATGGATCGTACCGCTGTTGAAGAGGCTGACTGCAGCTCCCGTAGACAGGACCTGACTTACCGTGATAACTCCGCCGACATTGTTTGTGATCGTCCCGCCATTCGTGACGGTCAAATTGGATGCACCCTCGTTCAGCGTCCCGGAATTGTTGAGTATTCCTCCGTTGATGAGCGTCACGATATTGGTCAGCGTCGCGCCCGCGTTGATTTCTAAAGCGTTCAAGGGGCCGCTCACCGTGACCGGACCAATTCCGAGTGCACCATTCGACGCGGCGATCACCGCTCCGTTTTCGATCGTCGTGCCGCCGGAATAGGTGCTGGTGCCTGCGAGGGTAAAAGTTCCCGTACCGACCTTTACCAGGGCCAGGGTGCCGGCCTGATCGTTGATAGCTCCAAAAAATGTCGTGCTCTCGTCGTTACTTCCAAGCGTTAAGGTCGCTAGACTATTTGCCTTGGTGTTGAAAACTGTTCCGGTCCCAGCGAGTGAACCGATCGCGTTATCAAAGCCATTCAGATCCAGCAGAAAATTCACGATGAATGCTGAACCCGCACTGAACGCTGTCACTGAGCCCGCCCGGAGGATGCCGGAAGCAACGTTGGTCGTCCCGGTGTAGGTGTTATTTCCTGCCAAGGTCACGGTGCCGACACCGATTTGGGTGAGGCCCCCGGTCCCACTAATCGCCCCACTGAATGTAAGCTGGGAGACGAGATCAAACTCCAAAGTCCCATTGTCGACGACATTGCCAGTGATACTTCCGTTTGTAATGCCGTCACCGAGTTGCAGCATTCCCTGACTAATCGTGGTACCGCCGGAGTAGGTATTGGTCCCGGTTAAAATTAAAGCTCCTGCACCTGACTTCACCATTTTACCTCCGCCAGTGATTGCACCGCCAAAAGTGACCGTGTCCGGGCGATTAAATACCAATGTACCGTTGTCGAGGACGTCGCCGGTGATACTTCCGCTGGCTGTGTTGTCACCGATCACCAGCGTTCCAGAATCAATCGTGGTGCCGCCCGAGTATGTATTGGTCCCGGTCAAAATCACCGTGCCAGTACCCAGCTTCACCAAATTGCCGGTTCCGCCGATCGCTGCGCCAATAGTGACTGAGCCGTTCGGATCGAATGCCAATGTTCCGTTATCGGTGACATCCCCAGTGATGCTTCCGTTCGTTACACCGTCACCAAGCTGTAGTGTTCCCGCACTAATCGTCGTCCCACCCGTGTAGGTATTGGCCCCGGTTAAAATCACCGTTCCACTACCGAGCTTCACCAAATTGCCGGTCCCGCCGATCACTGCGCCAATAGCAACTGAGCCGTTCGGATCGAACGCCAATGTCCCGTTATCGGTGACATCTCCAGTGATACTTCCATTGGTTACGCCGTCACCGAGCTGCAGCGTTCCCGCACTAATTGTCGTCCCACCCGAGTAAGTATTGGCCCCGGTCAAAATCACCGTGCCGGTTCCCAGTTGCACCAGGTTGCCAGCGCCGCTGATGACTCCGCCGAGAGTGACAGACCCCACCGAATCAAACGCTAATGTCCCATTGTTGGTTACATCCCCGATGATGCTTCCGTCGGTTACTCCGTTCCCGAGCTGCAGCGTTCCCGCGCTAATCGTCGTCCCGCCCAAATAGGTATTCGTCCCAGTCAAAGTTAACGTGCCAGTTCCCAGTTTCACCAGGTTGCCGGTCCCGCTGATCGCTGCCCCGAAAGTGACTGAGCCGTTCGGATCGAACGCCAACGTCCCGTTATCAGTGACGTCTCCGGCAATGCTTCCGTTGGTTACACCGTCTCCGAGTTGCAGCGTTCCCGCACTAATCGACGTCCCGCCCGTGTAGGTATTGGTTCCGGTCAAAATCACTGTACCACTACCCAGCTTCACCAGATTACCGGTCCCGCTGATCACTGCGCCAATAGCGACCGAGCCATTCGGATCGAACGCCAACGTCCCATTGTCGGTGACATCTCCGGTAATACTTCCATTGGATGCGCCGTCTCCGAGCTGCAGCGTTCCCGCACTAATCATGGTCCCGCCCGTGTAGGTATTGACCCCGGTCAAAATCACCGTGCCACTACCCAGCTTCACCAGGTTGCCGGTCCCGCTGATCACTGCGCCGATAGCGACCGAGCCGTTCGGATCAAACGCCAAGGTCCCATTGTCGGTCACATCCCCGGTGATGCTTCCATTGGTTAAGCCGTCTCCGAGCTGCAGCGTTCCAGAATTGATCGTCGTGCCGCCCGAGTAGGTATTAGTCCCGGTCAAAACCACGGTGCCAGTTCCCAGCTGCACCAAGTTGCCGCTCCCGCTAATGGCTCCGGCGATTGTCACAGAACCCACCGGATCTAAAGCCAATGTCCCGTTGTCAGTGACATCCCCCGTGATGCTTCCATCCGTGGTGCCGTTCCCGAGCTGCAGCGTTCCCGCGCTAATCGTCGTCCCGCCCAAATAGGTATTCGTCCCAGTCAAAATCACCGTACCAGTTCCCTGCTTCACCAGGTTGCCGGTCCCGCTGATCGCTGCGCCGAAAGTGACTGAGCCGTTCGGATCGAACGCCAACGTCCCGTTATCGGTGACATCTCCGACAATGCTTCCGTTGGTTACGCCGTCACCGAGCTGCAGCGTTCCCGCACTGATCGTCGTCCCGCCCGCGTAGGTATTGGTCCCGGTCAAAATCACCGTGCCGGTTCCCAGCTTTACCAGGTTACCGGCTCCGCTGATCACTGCGCCGATAGAGACAGAGCCCACCGGATCAAACGCCAAAGTCCCGTTGTCGGTCACATCTCCGGTGATGCTTCCATTGGTTGCGCCGTCACCGAGCTGCAGCGTTCCGGCACTGATCGTCGTCCCGCCCGTGTAGGTGTTGGTCCCGGTCAAAATCACCGTGCCGGTACCGAGCTTCACCAAATTGCCGGTCCCGCCGATCACTGCCCCAATAGTGACAGAGCCGTTCGGATCAAACGCCAACGTCCCATTGTCGGTCACATCCCCAGTGATGCTTCCATTGGTTACTCCGTCACCGAGCTGCAACGTTCCCGCACTAATCGTCGTCCCACCCGAGTAGGTATTGGCCCCGGTCAAAATCACCGTGCCGGTTCCCAGCTGCACCAAGTTGCCGCTGCCGCTGATGACTCCGCCGAGAGTGACGGACCCCACTGAATCAAACGCCAATGTCCCGTTGTCGGTCACATTGCCGGTGATGCTTCCGTTCGTTACGCCGTCACCGAGCTGCAGCGTTCCCGCGCCAATCGTCGTCCCACCCAAGTAAGTATTCGCCCCAGTCAAAATTAACGTGCTGGTTCCCAGCTTCACCAGGTTGCCGGTCCCGCTGATCGCTGCGCCGAAAGTGACCGAGCCATTCGGATCGAACGCCAACGTCCCGCTATCGGTGACATCTCCGGTAATACTTCCGTTGGTGACGCCGTCTCCGAGCTGCAGCGTTCCCCCGCTAATCGTCGTCCCGCCCGTGTAGTTACTCGTCCCAGTCAAAATCACCGTGCCATTACCCAGCTTCACCAAATTACCGGTCCCGCCGATCGCTGCACCAATGGTGACTGAGCCGTTCGGATCGAATGCCAATGTCCCGTTATCGGTGACATCTCCAGTGATACTTCCGTTCGTTACACCGTTACCGAGCTGCAGCGTTCCTGCACTAATTGTCGTCCCGCCGGTGTAGGTACTCGTCCCGGTCAAGATCACTGTGCCACTACCCAGCTTTATCAAATTGCCGGTCCCCCCGATCACTGCGCCGATCGTAACAGAGCCGTTCGGATCGAATGCTAACGTCCCGTTGTCGGTGACGTCTCCGGTAATACTTCCGTTGGTGACGCCGTCACCGAGCTGCAGCGTTCCAGCACTAATCGTCGTCCCGCCCAAGTAGGTATTGGTCCCGGTCAAAATCACCGTGCCGGTTCCCAGTTGCACTAAGTTGCCGGTCCCGTTGATGACTCCGCCGAATGTGACAGACCCCACTGGATCAAACGCTAATGTCCCGTTGTCGGTCACGTTGCCGGCGATGCTTCCGTTGGTGACGCCATTACCGAGCTGCAGCGTTCCCGCGCTAATCGTCGTCCCGCCCAAGTAGGTATTTGTCCCAGTCAATACAACAGTGCCAGTTCCCAGCTTGACCAGGCTACCACTGCCGCTGATGATCCCGCCGTAACTGACAGAGCCACTCGGATCAAACGCCAAGGACCCAATGTCGCTGACATTGCCAGTGATGCTTCCGTTCGTCACGCCGTCACCGAGCTGCAATGTTCCCGCGCTGATCGTCGTCCCGCCCGTGTAGGTATTGGTCCCGGTCAAAATCAGCGTGCCGCTCCCCAGTTGGACCATGCCACCTGTCCCACTGATCGCTCCATCAAATGTAACAGAGTCGCTCCGGTCAAAGGCCAATGTTCCATTGTCCGTGACATCTCCAGTGATGCTTCCACTCGTCCCGCCGTTCCCAATCTGCAGTGTTCCAGCGTTGATTGTGGTCCCGCCGGAGTAGGTGTTCGTGCCGGTAAGGATCATCACTCCAATACCGGTTTTGATAAATCCAAGGTCGGCAACCCCGTCGGTCAAGGTTCCACTGAAGAGTGTGTTCGTGCCATTTCCGCCAGCGGTCAATGTCGCCTGGATTGCTCCGTAATTGGTAACGGTTCCGCTACCGGCCAATGAACCCACGGTGTTGGAGAAACCATTGACATCCAGCTCGGCGTTCACCGTGAAGGCGGAGTTGGGACTGAACGCCGTGGCGGAACCTGCTGTCAACGTTCCAAGACTCACTGTCGTAACGCCGGAGTAGGTGTTGGTCCCGGTCAAAGTCTCTGTGCCGCTCCCCATTTGCACCAATCCGCCGGTCCCGGTGATTGCTCCGCCAAACGTTACAGAGTCACTCCGATCAAAGGCCAATGTTCCATTGTCGATGACGGCTCCGGTAATGCTTCCAATTGTCCCGCCATTGCCAATCTGCAGCGTTCCCACGCCAATCGTTGTCCCGCCAGAGTAGGCATTGGTTCCGGTCAAAATCTCTGTGCCAGTACCCAGCTTCAACAATTTGCCAGTGCCGATGATGGCTCCGCCGAAAGAGACAGTCCCGTTCGGATCAAACGCCAACGTTCCAGAGTCGCTGACATTGCCGGCGATGCTTCCGTTCGTGGTGCCGTCACCAATTTGCAGTGTTCCAGCGCTAATCGTCGTCCCCCCGGAGTAGGTGTTGGTCCCTGTCAAAATCACTGTGCCGCTCCCCAGCTGCACCAATCCACCGGTCCCGGTGATTGCTCCGCCAAACGTTACAGAGTCACTCCGATCAAAGGCCAACGTTCCATTGTCGGTGATGGCTCCGGTGATGCTTCCAATGGTGCCACCATTGCCAATCTGCAGTGTTCCAGCAGTGATCGTTGTCGCACCGGAGTAGTTGTTGGTCCCGGTCAAAATCAATGTGCCACTCCCCAACTGCACCAATCCGCCAGTCCCGCTGATTGCTCCCCCAAACGTTACAGAGTCACTCCGATCAAAAGCCAATGTTCCGTTGTCGGTGACGGCTCCGGTGATGCTTCCAATCGTGCCGCCATTGCCAATCTGCAGGGTTCCTGCGCTGATTGTTGTCCCGCCGGAATAGGTGTTGATTCCGGTCAAAATCTCAGTACCACTACCCAGCTTCACCAGGTTGCCGGTGCCGCTGACGGCTCCGCCGAAGGTGACAGAGCCGCTCGGATCAAACGCCAATGTCCCATTGTCGGTGACATTGCCGGCGATACTCCCATTCGTTACGCCATCACCAATCTGCAGCGTTCCAGCACTGATCAGTGTACCGCCTAGATAGGTATTGGCTCCGGTCAACGTCAGAGTGCCAAGGCCTGTCTTAACTAATTGGCCGACCCCGGAAATTACACCCGAAACCTCCGTTACTGCGGAGAGATTGACGATATTAAACGTGGTGTTGACGTTCAATTGAACGTTCGCACCTATCGTCGCGGAGATTCCGGTTGCTGTACTCTGGTCGGTAAAGATCGGTGTAGTGCCATCGAAGATCAGAGTACCGTTGCTCACGTTCCAGACCCCAGGGCCCGCTCCAGTCACGTTGAGCTGGTTGACCGTAAAAGTTGCTCCGGTCAGGTTGAGCGTTCGGGTCCCGGAACCGGGGAGAACAAGGTTTGCGATATTATTGGTTCCGTTCGGGATCCCATTGGGCGTCCACAGGGTTGAATCGTTCCAGTTGCCGGAAGTAGTGGCGGTGAAACTTGTCGGAGCGGCAGGCGGCGCAAAAGAAAAAGTATCGACTCCAATGGTGGACCCTTGGGTGTCGGTATCCGGGATAAAATACCGCAGACCGATTCGGCCCATGGTTGCCGCAGGGACCTCCCCACTTGTCAGCGTGAAGGTAAACTCAGTCCAAGCCTGTGGATATACGGGCACAGCAAGCGTGGGATTGAGATCCCCATTTGTTACCAGATGGAAATCCCCTCCAAGGGGGGTTTGCGCGCTCGAGCCGACGTTAATGCTCGCGCCATTGAGGCTAATAGCCACCTGAAGATCGTTGGCAAACGCCGTACCTGGTTCTGCGACGGTCCAGAATGAGATGGTTGCTCCTGCTTGCAGGGTCACTTCCGGCGTCAGCAACCAGTCGCTGACGATTGCGCCGTTGCTTGCCGAAAAGGCTACTTGCGCAAAAGAATCTATAGGCCCGCTCTGTGCGTTGAGGCCGAGTCCGTCTGTGCCAGTTCCGGGCACACCCTGCACCCAATCGAAGTTAGTGGTGGGTTCATCCGAATTGTTCACGGCGACCCACCCGCCAGTGCTCAACAGGGTGGGAACATCTTCGAATCCTTCCGTGATGCTCTGGGCGTGAACGGCGAGACTCCAACCGATCAGGACCAAAAAGCTTGATACGCCGCAAACGAGCGATGTTCTCATGACCATCGACTCTTACCAGAAAATCAATCTACAGAGCGACAACAATTTTCACAATTGTCATGCAAATTGAGGGGATTGATCCTCTGGACCGGATCAGGATCTCTGGACCTTCGCGGCCACCTTGAGACGAAGCGCGTTCAACGCGATGAAACCGGTCGCATCCGACTGGTTATAGGCCTTGGTTGGGTCGGCCTCCATCGTGGCGATATCCGGGCTGTACAGGCTGACTGCGCTCTTCCGTCCAGCCACGGCGACGTTGCCTTTGTAAAGCTTCACCCGAACGACCCCGGAAACGTTCTTCTGTGATTCCGTGACGAGAGCCTGGAGAGCTTCGCGCTCAGGCGCGAACCAAAATCCGTTGTAGACCAGCTCGGCGTACTTCGGCCCCAGCGAGTCGCGAAGATGCATCACTTCGCGATCCATGGTCAGAGACTCGATCTGCCGGTGAGCGAAGAACAAAATAGCGCCGCCCGGTGTTTCATAGACTCCGCGGCTCTTCATTCCGACGAACCGATTTTCAACCATATCCACTCGTCCGACCCCGTTCCGGCCCCCGAGAAGATTCAGTACCTTCATGACCCATAACGGAGAGAGACGAAGACGGCCTTCGTCCGTTTTGGCGAAGTCGCCCAGGAACCCGAGCTGATCCAGCAGACCTTGCAAATTGGTGTGGCCCAGCGCGACACAGAATCCTCGCTCAAATTCCAGTTCCACATACTCGGAAAGATCCGGAGCGTCTTCTGGAGCAACGCTCAACTTGTACATATCGCGCAGCTCAGGACCGGTGGCATCGACCCAGGGATCTTCCAACACGCCGCTTTCGAAACTGATGTGGAGCAGATTGCGATCCATCGAATATGGTTTCTTCGCGCTGGCAGCCACTGGAATCCCCTGCTTTTCCGCGTACTGGATCATCTCGGCGCGGCCGGGAAACTGTTCCCGGAACCTTTCGAGCCGCCAGGGCGCCAGCACCTCTAGTTCCGGCGCTAACGAAGCGGCGGTTAACTCAAACCGGACCTGATCGTTGCCTTTGCCCGTCGCACCATGCGCGACGGCTTCTGCCTTTTCCGCGCGAGCAATTTCTACCATCCTCTTTGCGATCAACGGCCGGGCAATGCTGGTGCCAAGAAAATATTGATTCTCATAAAGCGCCGATGCCTGGAACATTGGGAAAATAAAGTCGCGGGCGAACTCTTCTTGCAAATCATCCACGTAACACTTCGACGCTCCGGTCCGCAGAGCCTTCTCTTCAAGCCCATCAAGCTCTTCTTCCTGACCTATATCAGCGCAGAACGCGATGACTTCGGCAGTGTACGTATCCTTGATCCATTTCAGGATCACGGATGTATCGAGTCCTCCGGAATAGGCGACGACAATTTTCATGGCGCCTGCACCAATACACGGACGGCTGTTGTTCGTCGAGCGCCGTGTGTGGTAAGCACAGCGTCCCGTTTTGCCCGGGTTTCAACCCTGAGCTTTGTGCACAATTCGAAGAAAAGGCGCCGACATCGAGTATTTCAGCCCAGAGACAGGCTGGAAGCCTATGCTAGTGCGCCGCTGAGGTACACATCACCGCAGGTGAAAGTCCTGCATTGTTTAACCGTGAAAGGACAAGAAGCACGAAGGAAGGGCGTCGCCGCGAGGCGGGGTCTGAG
>Ga0210387_10002020_pt1 | contig 15390 bp, 13 predicted proteins | sample IncBWC7OmetaG_FD_160108 | JGI IMG/M metagenome (GOLD analysis project Ga0210387, IMG submission 160108) | Forest soil microbial communities from Barre Woods Harvard Forest LTER site, Petersham, Massachusetts, United States - Inc-BW-C-7-O ...
TTTCGCGCGGCGACAAGACCGAGGGGACCGTGGTGCAGATGAACTGGCGTTCGATTCGAATTCTCACCGACGGCGATGATGTCGCAATCGTTCCCAACAGCGTGGTCGCAAAATCCGACATCGTGAACCGCAGCTTTCCAACTCGCGTTCGTTCGGCATTCATAGAACTTTCGTGTCCCGCCACCTCAAATCCCGAGCGCGTTATCGACACGCTCCAACAAGCCACGTTGCTATGCCCACCTATTCTTGCCGTGCCACACTCCAACGCCGTGCTGACGCGCCTAGGGTCGACGGAAAGCAGATATCGGGTGAATTTTTCGGTCTCCGATACTGAACACCTATCAACGACCAAAGATCTACTGCTGCGGCATGCAAGGCGGCAACTTTACTATTCCGGTCTATATTTTCCGCACGCCGCGCAGGAGATTCGAACGGCCGGTCAAGATACGGGGCGGCCAAGTCACCCACTGCTACCATTGCTTCAAGACATCATTCTTTTCGAAGCTCTCGAGGCGGAGCAGCTGGCCGAATTAGCCGCCCATGTAAGTCCCCGCTCCCTCGAACCAGCAGAGGTGCTGTTCGCGCAAGGCGGAACTGACGCGACGCTCTTCATCGTGGTCTCTGGAATTCTTCAAATCAGCCAAGTTACCGAGTCTTCTGCCGAACATACGCTGGGCTTTATTGGTGCCGGCGAGTACATCGGTGAAGTCAGTCTGCTCACCGGTGCGCCCTATGCGGCCAAGGCCACCGCGCGCACCCATTGCAAGCTCTATGGACTCGACTGCAAGGTCATCAAGCGCCTGCTCGCGGCAAACTCCGATTTGTATGCCGAATTTGACCGCTCCGCACGCCGCGGGCTCGCGATTCTCAATCGGGGCGTGGCTGTTCGCGCTGCCGATGACAGCGGCCGCCAATCACTAATCCAGCGCATTCGTGCTTTTTTTGACAATCCGCACTAGCGAGCCGTCCCTGCCGACATCGCTCCTCGACCGGGGCATGGGTTCCTTGGCCAATGCGGCTCGTCGGAGTATTCTCAAACGAATTCACGGGGACCGCGAAATCGGGACTGAGACAGGATCTATGCGGTGCGATCCCTTCGGACACATGTGTCTCGCATGAGACGGACTTTCTGTAAGCTTTCCCCCCTCGCGCTGCTTTTCTTCGGGCTGGCCAGCTCCGCCCAGGGCAGCTCGAGTCCGGATGCCGGCGAGGCGCCTCAAGCACGGTTTAATCCTGATCCGGTACGAGTGAACGTCATCGAAGGCGATGACGTGCGGTTCTTGCGCGTCTCTGGAATTGAAGGCCTATCCCAAAACCGCGTAACACAGATTGTTCAGGATGATCTGGGGTTTATGTGGCTTGCCACTCAACAGGGAGTTGACCGTTACGACGGATACCAATTCAGAATGTTCAAGGATGATCCCCGCCAAGCAAATAGCCTGTGCGGCGTGTTCATGCTGTCGCTATTCAAGGACCGCTCGGGAACCCTGTGGATGGGCTGCGAACACGGTCTCGATCGATTTGATCCATCGACAGAGACCTTCGTTCATTATCAGATTACTTCTGACACGGTACCTCACCTATCCGATGCAGTTCGACATATCTACGAAGATGCCCGCGGAATGCTGTGGTTATCCACCGGTCATGGTCTTTGCAGACTCGATCCCCATTCGGGGAAAGCCACTTGGTTCCGGCACAACGCCAGTGATCGGCTGAGTCTGAGCAGCGACGATATCAAGTCTACGGGTGAGGACCGACTTGGAGTCTTTTGGGTGGCAAGCGGCGCAGGTCTGGAAGCATTTGATCCCAGCACCGGCCGCGTAACCTTCCATGTTCCCCTTCGCGAGCCGCATGAGTTGTCTTTCTATGAAGATCGACATGGCGTCTTCTGGATTCTGTCGGCCTCCGGCAACGGATTGGCCGTACTGGATCGTCAGCGCGGTCTGGTGACCCGGTATCTGTTTGCTGAAGAACTCCCCGGTCTACCGCTAACAGGTGTGATCCAAATGTTGGAGGATCGGGACGGCAACCTATGGGTGGGTACCTTGTCTGACGGCCTGTTCCGATTTGATCGCGAAAATGCGCGTTTCATTCGTTATCGCAACGATCCATCCAACCCGGACAGTCTCCCGGAAAATCGAATCACCACGCTGCTCAAGGATCGCGAGGACAATATCTGGGTCGGATTCGGTGCGACGCAACCCACCTTCTTCACGCCACGAGCGCCTGCGTTCAAGAGCTTGCCTTTCGATTCCGGCAATCGTGCAAATCTTGGCGAGAGGTTTGTCGACGTGGTATTCGAAGATCGCCAAGGAGCGCTGTGGATCGGCACGACCGGCGCGCTTAACCGGTGTGATTCCACGGGGCGGCAGTGTACGCGTTACGCCATCCCGGGGCGCGGAGTTGCCAGCGACGTACTCAGCCTCGGCGAGGACGGGGAGGGAACCTTGTGGGTAGGGACCTCGGGGCAGGGACTCTGTCGATTCGACAAGACCTCCGGTGGCTGCAAATTGTTCCGCCACGCGAGTGGTGATCCATCGAGCGTCAGCAACGACACGATCAGCGACCTTCTGATCGATCGCGAAGGAATCCTGTGGATCGGAACAGGAGACGGCCTGAACAGGTTCGATCCCGTGACGCAACGATTTACCGTCTACCGCGATGAATCCTCGCCGAATTCGGGAGGTCAAATGGGCTCGATGGTGGAAGACCATGACGGCAACTTGTGGATTGGGAGCGAGGGGTCGGGCCTACTGAAATTTGACCGCAAGACACAACGACTCCAGGCCGGAGTGGCGACAGTCAGCAATCCCTACGTAAGTGCCGTGTATATTGACCGCGCAAATGCCCTTTGGATCGGCACGTTCAATGGGTTGGATCGCCTCGACCCGTCGAGCGGTAGGGTTGCGCGATACGGCGAAGAAAATGGCCTCGCGAGCACCAAGATAAGCTGCATCCTGGAGGATGCACACGGCGACTTATGGCTGAGCACCAACAAAGGCATCTCCAAGTTCGACCCGAGGGCTGGAACGTCTCAGAATTTTTCCGTTGCGGACGGTGTCTCGGGTGATCTCACCGGATACAACGCGTGCTGGAAAAGCAAAAACGGAGAAATGTTCTTTGGAGGTTTCGCGGGTGCCACCCGGTTCAGACCGGAGGACGTTTCCAACGATTCCTATGTCCCCCCTGTTGCGCTGACAAGGTTCGATCTATTTGGTGCGCCGGTAAGCATTGGTGGCGGGTCGCCGCTCACGCGAGTGATTGGGTTCACTGACGAACTCGTGCTGACGCACGACCGGAACAGCTTCTCGTTCCAGTTTTCAGCGCTCAGTTTTCGCAATCCTTCGACCAACCGATACCGCTACAAGCTCGAGGGTCTGGACCAAAGCTGGTACGAAGTTGGCAGCGGCCAGCGAGTCGCGAGCTACACGACGCTTCCGGCGGGCGCCTACCGATTTCGCGTTCAAGCCGCGACGGCGCGCGGGCCGTGGAGTGAGCCGGGCCGCACGATTGGCATTACCATCCAGCCAGCCTGGTGGATCACCTGGTGGTTCAGGGGGATCATTGCGATGCTGCTCATCGCCGCCGCCGTGGCGGTCTATCTAGGCCGCGTTCGCCAAATCTCACGACAGTTCCTGATCCGACTGGAGGAACGCGTGAGCGAACGCACGCGGATTGCGCGCGAGCTGCACGATTCACTGCTGCAAGGCTTTCAGGGTTTGATGTTCCGGCTGCAGGCGGTTCGGCAACTGCTGCCCGAACGTCCCGGCGATGCCGCAAAATTCTTGGATTCCGCTATGCAGGTGGGAGACCAAGCCATCGGCGAGGGTCGCGATGCTGTCGAGAATCTGCGATCCTCCACCTTTGAGGAAGGCGACCTGGCGACTGCGCTGGGGGCATTGGGCGCGGAGCTCGCTATCGGGACGGAGTCCCAGGCAACGCCCGAGTACCGAGTCATGGTCGAGGGCAAGCCGCGCGAGTTGAGTCCCGATGTCCGAGACGACATCTATCGGATCGCGCGTGAGGCCGTGCGCAATGCATACCAACACGCGAACGCCCGGCATATTGAAACCGAAGTCACCTTTGGGGATGCCGATCTGCGTGTACGCGTACGGGACGATGGCATCGGTGTCGATTCCACGATCCTCGCTAAAGGTCAGCGCCCAGGCCACTGGGGACTCCCGGTGATGCGCGAGCGTACTGAAAGCATTGGCGGTCGGCTCAAAGTTTGGAGCGAAAGAAACGCGGGCACAGAAGTTGAACTGTGGATATCGGCCGCGATCGCTTATACAGAGCCGCCGATATCCACTTTCAGTTGGATCAGACGACTCTTTTATTTTGCCGGCAGATCACGCACCTAGACTATGCGCTTACGGCCAAACACCCGCGCATCCAGTGACCACGCTCCCGGTCCCAGCATGGCCAGCGCGAAACCAAGCGCCGCGGCCACCATTGACGAAGAATCGTAGCGCTTGTCCAAGATCATCATGCCGACTTGAATTGCGGCGTCGACAATGCCCGCAACCGGCGTCGCCAGGCCGATCCAGAGCAATACGGCGACAACGAGCAACGCGCAGCGAAGAAATAGCGCCGCGGTGTCCCCGAGATCGTCCAGCATGGTCCCGACTCCGACCAGGCTGAATCCGGCCGCAAACCGCAGAATGAGCAGCCCCACTCCGGGCCAGGAATTCGGGAAGGTTGAAAATAGTCTCTGCACTTTCAAGCAGTATGGCCCGGAAGCCCACCACAGCGAAAACCCCCAGAAGGGTGAGATCTGGGTCACCCTAGGAGGCTGCTACATCAAGATGATCCCGCGCTTCAGTCCCAGTGACACTGCGTGCGTACGATCCTTGGCGCCGAGTTTCGCCAAGATGTTCTTGATGTGGCTCTTGGTCGTTTCGCCATTGATGGATAGGTACGCGGAGATCTCTTTGTTCGCGTGTCCTGACGCCACCAATCGAAGAACCTCGATCTCCCGCGTCGTGAGCGCGGCGTCCGCCGTGTGCTTCGCGATCTCGGTGGCGACGTCGGATTGAACGCGCCTTTCTCCCTCATAGACGACACGGATGGTATTCAATATCTCGGTCCGCACGAGGCTCTTCAGGACGTAGGCTTGCGCGCCGGCCTTGAGTGCTCGGTGCGCCAGAGCATCCCCAGAGTACGTCGTGAGCACGATGATCCGTGCGGTGGGATCCTCACTTCTTATGGCAATGATGGCATCCAAGCCACTCATGTCGGGCATCTGAAGATCCATCAGCGTCACATCGGGATCGAGCTCACGGTGAAGTTGCACGGCTTCCTTACCGGTCGACCCCTCCCCGACCAACTGCATGTCGGGTTGCGTGGCGATCAAGGTTCCGATCCCGGAGCGCAACAAGGGATGGTCGTCCACTGCAAGGATACGGATTAGATGGGTCGCGCCGTTCATACCAACTTCCGGCTTCCAACGCTTGATCGCGCTATCTTAACGCAGCCCGCTCACACAATCCCGAGCGTTCTCGCCCGAGCCATTGCTCCGGACCGGTTCTTGACGTGCAGCTTGCTATAAACATTGTGGAGGTGCCACTTGAGCGTGCCCTCCGAGACGAAGATGGCGTCGGCAATTTCCTTGTTGCTAAGGCCGGACTCCAGGCGCTTGAGGATCGAGACCTCGCGACGGGTGAGCTGTTCGCCCAGGCACTCTCTCGAAGCCGGCGGATCAATCTGCTGTCGCAACAGCGAGGCGGCTTCAAGCAGTGTATCTTGGGCTGGGTGGAGTGGGTTGTGAAGCTGCCCAAGAGCTGCCTCGAGGAGTGTAATCATGCGGTGCATCCACTCAAGCGAGCGTGTTGCACCTAGGTTCGATACTGCCAGCGCCTCTGCTAGGTGTCCTTCCATTGCCGCTGCCCTCCTCTACACTCCACCGGCGACACCGTATCGCTGCCGCACATGCGCGTAAATCACGCAATTCGGTGGAAAGGAAGTCCCTCATTTGGGGGATGTACGAAGCTTGCGAGCTGCGCTCGGTGCTCTCCTTACCGTTGCCGAGGCCGCTCCCCCAAAGGGGGGGCTGCTGCCGGCGGATAAACCGATGACACTGCTTTCGCATGAATACTGCGATCAGTTCTGTGGAGCGAGACGGCGCGTTCCACCGCTTTGCGCCGGCGTCTCGGTTGTGGCGCGCGGCGCCGATGCTGGGGTTGCTCGGTGGCTGTGACGGCGCGCCCTCACGCAATATTCTAGGCTCGTATTTTCCGTCTTGGATGGTTTGCGCGTTGGTGGGTATTGCGCTGGCACTCGCAGCCCGCGCCATCTTCAAAGCCTTGGGAATTCTCGAGGAACTACCCGTCCCCTTCGTCGTCATGCTGGCGATTGCCTGTGCAGGCACCTTCGCGATGTGGCTGATATGGCTGTCTTGAAGGATGCCCATGAGTGAAGGCAAGTCGCTGCGCGGCAAACTGATTGCCACGACGGCCATCGGATTGGCCATTGTTTTGGGCATTCTCGTCCTCTTCGCGATCGATCGGCGGCCTCGCACGCACGATGCATACATCTTTGCCTATAGCGCCGAGATGGCGTCCGAAATCAGTGGACGCATTGTCCAGATTCTCGTGACCAATGATCAAGATGTTGCAATGGGTGCGCCGCTGCTCGTCATCGATCCGGCGCCATATGAGTTTCAACTGCGTCAAGCGCGCGCTCAGGTGGCCGCGCTCAAGGCACAGATCGCGCTGACGGGACGGCAGGTCACATCCCAGGGCTCTGGCGTCCAAGCGGCCGAAAGTCAGGTGCAGAGAGCGCGCGACCAGCTGAGGTACGCCCAAGACACGCGCCGGCGCCTCGAGCCGTTGGTGAAACCCGGCTTCGTTACTCAACAGCAGTTGGACGAGGCGAAGACGAACGAAGCCGCTGCCGAAGCATCCCTCCAACAGCTCACCCGCAGCGCCACCCAGGCCCGCCAAGCGGTGGGCGACACCTTGAGCCTGGAAGCCCAATTGCTAGGCGCGGAAGCGGCCGAGGCCAATGCGGCGCGCAACTACGATTTGACGACCTTGCGTGCTCCATTTGCCGGAAAGGTGGTCGGATTGCAAATTGCGGAAGGCACTTTTGCCGTCGGCGGCCATCCGCTTTTCAGTCTCATCAAGTCCGATGCGTGGTATGCCATCGCCGACTTTCGAGAAACCGAGCTGCCGCGAATCGCGGTCGGCGATCGAGCGACGGTCTGGACCATGTCCGAAAGCAACAGCGCCTTTGCGGGACGCGTGGAAAGCTTGGGCGCGGGTGTTCAGCCGACCGATCAAGCCGGCCCCGGTCTTCCTGTCGTCGGCCGCGACCTCAACTGGGTGGTGGTCGCGCAGCGATTTCCTGTCTGGGTTCGGCTCGATAATCCACCCCCCTTCGCCATGCACGTGGGATTAACCGCATCCGTCAAAGTGCATCATGACGGCGCTCGCTGAGTCGCAACGATCCCGCCCCTTCCTTGAAGTGCTCGCCGCTGAGCTGGCGCCGCGAGAGGGCCGCTGGGCGGCCGTCGCACGCATCGCAACGGGATCGACGATCGCCGTGATCATCGCGATGATCTTTCAGATACCCCAGCCGACCTACATGGCTTATATCGTTTTTCTGATCAGCAAAGATGAAAAGAATGCGACCGTGACAGCGGCACTCGGCGCCTTCATCGCTGTGACCCTGGCGATTCTCCTGGTCTTGGGCCTGGAGATCATCGACACGTCTGAACCGGCATTGCGGTTGCCCCTCATGGCAATGGCGACCTTTGCTGCCATGTTTACCGCACGCACGTTTGCGCTGGGTCCCATCTCCTACCTGGCCGGCTTCATCATCGTATTGCTGCAGTCGGTAGTCGATGACGTGCGAAGCCCGGAGGTTCTGACACATTTGACCTTGTGGACGTGGGTCGTCGTCTGCGTGCCCATCGCCGTGACGGTCGTCGTCAACTTGCTGTTTGGTCAGGGCGCGGTGGCATTCATGGAACGCACCGTCCTCAAGGTCCTTACCCAGTGGGAGACCTCGCTGGCCAACGGCGATTACCGCAAATCTCTGTCTGAATGGCGCGCACAGCTCCTACCGTTGCTCGAGATCGCGCAACATAGCGCCGAAAAGCATCCCCGAGCCGGCCGAATCACGGTGCCTGTGATCCGTGCACTTCTCGATGCGCTGGTGATCTTCGAGGCCCTTCCCGACGATCTGCCGATTACGGTTCGAGACGAGCTGGCAAGACGGTTGCGGGCCTGCAGACAGGCCATCGGGTCGGACGCCGCCCCCGTGATGACTGATTCGCCGGCGCCGCCCTTGCAATTCGCGGGCGCAAGCAACGAACAATCGCCGCAGGTGATTGCCGCCCGCAGCGCGCTGTCCACCCTCCTAAGCGCGATCAGCCGGCCTGGCGATTCACCTGACAAAACTGAAGCACATCATCCGCCGCGACAACTTTTCGTCGCTGACGCGTTCAGCAACCCAGCGAATTGGCAATTTGCCTTAAAGACCACGATGGCGGTCATGATTTCCTACGCCATCTACACGCTGCTCGACTGGCCCGGGATGCGCACCGCCATCGTCACGTGTTTTTTTGTCGCCCTCTCCAGCCTGGGCGAGACCGTGCACAAGTTGCTGCTCAGGCTTTCAGGCGCCGTCATCGGCGGACTCATCTCCGGCCTGTGCATCGTGTTCGTCCTCCCTCACTTCACTGATATCGGCCAACTATGCCTGCTGATTTTCGCTGTTTCGCTCGGCGCCGCGTGGGTAGCGACGAGCAGCGAACTGCTCTCCTACGCCGGTATGCAGATCGCGTTCGCGTTCTTTTTAGGGATCTTACAAGGCTACGCGCCCGCGACGGATCTCACGGTCCTTCGCGACCGGGTCGCCGGCATTGTGCTCGGGAATATCGCGATTACAATCATTTTCAGCACCTTTTGGCCTCAATCAGCCAGGTCCGCCATTCGTGCTGCGATTGCCGATGCGCTGCGCGCGACGGGCGAAGTGATCCGCCGGCCACGCGATGCCGCGGTGGCCCGCATGCGCGCCATTCAAGCACTGGTGCGGGCCGATCACTTGCGCACCTTGACTCTCTTCGAGCTGCGAATGCTGCCGAGCCATGCACGAGAGAGCCACAGCGTTCCCTCTGTCGCGAGTGTTGAACGGCTCGCGGCAGCGGCGTTCGTCCTCGCAACGGATGCGATTTCCCCTTATGCCGAAACCGCATCCACTGCCCGGCTCGCCGCGTGGGCCGAGTCCGCCGCCGACGACGTCTCGAGCCGTCGATCGCTGCCTCCGAGTCCTACGCCGAGCACTACCGCGCCGGAAAGCGCGAGAGCACCTGGGGCACGCACAAGCCAACACGCCATCGAACAACTCGAGTCGGAGGTTCAGCATGTTGCTTCGGCAGCGCATTGAACGCTCGACGTCCGAGTTGGCTTTCGCCGTCGGCCTGCTGAGCGCTCATTTGGCGCTCGCGCAGGCGCCGCCCGGCCCCGAGCAACCCTGGGCGATCCCAGAATCGGCTATTCAACGCGCCCAAGCCTTGGGCAACTCCGGTTTTGCGGTTCCCCAGAAGAAGTACGATCTGGCCGCACTGGTCGATCTGGCGGAAAGAGCCAATCCAAAAACGCGCGAAGCTTGGGAAGCGGCACGTGAAGCGGCCGCAGGTATCGGCCTCGCGGAAAGCGCGTATCTTCCGCAGCTTTCTTTGCAAGCGATCGGCGGGCTTCAACACACGCCGTTACCGATGCCCAGAAACTTGGTGCCGGCGGGCTATTTCGTCTCCGATTCGCGCGAAGTCATTCCCACGCTGGCGCTGAAATGGCTGCTCTTCGACTTCGGCCAGCGCGCCGCCCAAGTGCAGGCCGCGCGCGCAGACTCCTTTGTCGCCAACGTGACCTTCACCGGCGCCCATCAGAAACTCATCTTCGACGTGTCGCAAGCCTATTTTGACTTGGGCGCCGCGCGCGGCAAGCTGCATGCCGCGCAGAAGGCCTTGAGTACGGCGCTGACCACCCAGGATGCCGCCGTTGCCAAGCAGAATAACGGCCTCGCCACGGTGGTTGCGGTCGCACAGGCGCAGCGACAAACCGCTCAAGCACGCTATACGTTGGCAGCGGCCGAGGGCACCGAGCGAACCGCGCGTGCAAATCTCATTGCCGCCCTCGGCGTGCCTGCAGCAACGGAAATCGATGTCGTCGATAGCGCAGAGCTGCCGCTACCGCCCACGCCGGCCGACAGCGTGTCCAAGGCGGTCGATCAAGCTCTCGCACACCGGCCGGATGTCATTGCGGCGCTCGGCAAAGTGGATGCGGCTGAAGCGGCTCTTAAAGGCGAGCGGCGATCCTACTATCCGACGATTGAACTCTCGGGAAAGGCCTTTCAGAACATTGGTTCCTTGAACTCCGACGGCGGCCCTTATTCGAGTATTGACCGGCCCGGACAAAGCATTCTCTTATCGTTCAGTGTTCCCCTCTTTGACGGCGGCATGCGGCGAAGTCGCATCTCCATGGCCGATGCCAAAGCGCGCGAGGCACAAGAACAGCTGGCGGCCGCGCGCGACTCCGCCTCGCAACAGGTGGTGCGTGCCTATAACGGATTGCTGACGAGCCTGGCCGAGTATGATGCCGCCACGGTCTTGAGCCAGGCCGCGCACACGGCCTACGAAGCGGCGTTGCGTTCCTACCGACAAGGGGTCGGAACCTATACGGATCTTGCCACCGAAGAGAACGCCGTCGTCCAAGGCGACACACAGGTTGAAGATGCGCGTGCGAACGCACACACGGCGGCGGCCGCGCTGGCGCTTTCCGTTGGAGCGATTGACGTCGCGGGAGGCGGAGACAATCCCTGATCGAGCGTCGGAACACTCGAGCATGGGGTGTCCGCGTCTTGGTCCGAACTAGACCGCCTTTGGATTATCACGCAAGCGCCGCAGGCTCTCGGCGGCGGGCACGAAGTAATAGGAGCCGGTCAACGGCTGAGTAAAGCGTGTGAGCGCATCGCGCGTGCCGGTTACCAGGCCCGCCATGCTCTCCAGCATTCTCGAGAGCCGTCTCTGGTCTGAGCTAAACCCAACGAACACGGTGCCATGGTCATCGACAGTCCCGTAGGGCATGTTGCGGCGAAAGATGTTTCCAAACTCGTCTTGGTCGGTGCGAGCGACATGCGAGTCTGGCGGCTTGTTTTCCAGCTCGATGCTGTCGAGCTTGGTGCGCCCCATGATGCGCTCCTGCTGTGGAATCGACTGAGCCTCCCATTCAGCGACTTTGTGCCTCCACTTTTGAAGCAATAGTACGGAACCGGCGGCCCCGGGTACCCCTTCGGGCAAGAGTGCCGCGTTAGGAGCGTCGAGCAGCGTCGGATTCTCGGAGCCATCGACGAACCCGGTGAGATCGCGATCGTGTCGGTAAGACCAACTCGAAGTTTCTTCCGCCAGGGAAGCTTGTCCCGCGAGATCATGGACGACACCGCGGGCCATGTCGAAGACAACGTCATAAGCACTACCGGACAGCCATACCAGCGCATCGTGCTGAGTGCTTGGCATCACGAATCCCTCTGTACCCCGGATCTCCTTGTTGAAACCCTCGACGCCCAAAGGTGCGTCCTGAGCGATCTTGCGCCAGAGCTCGGGCCGAAAGCCGATGACGAAGTTCACTCCTCCAGTCGTGGTTCGCGGTTCACGGATCGCAGCAATTGTAGAGGCGAACTCCTTGCATCTTCCCGCGTCTAGAAGGTCGAACTCCAAGTAGGCATGAGAGGAGGTTCCAAGAGCGAAGATGCCGGCCTGAGGCGTGTACATGCCGGCATCATATCAGGGTGACACGCCGTCTCGATCCACAACCGCCGCGAGTCTCGTATAGTCGCGCGCCAGCGCACCCGCCATGAGCTGAAAAGGCGGTGGACCCGAAATGGCTTTTCGCGCATACCATAAACCACCGAGCGCCAATACGCCCCAACCACCACAAACCACCCACGCCACCGCGGTCCGATGCAGGCCATCCCATGCCGAAACGATCACGGCGACCGACAGGAAGCAGGCGAAGATGAGGCCGGCCGCTGCGGAGATGCTCGCGCCGACGGAGGCCTTGACGATCTCGTCGCGAAACTTGTGTAGATCATCTCTGGCGAGCGGACCGTAATGCGGCGCGCGCTCACGCAGAAACTGCAGGATTGATCTGACTTCATGAACTCGGCGAAACATGGTTTAACTCCGCATTGGTGAATCTAGTGGCACGAAGCGTCGATACCGGTTGCGGCGCTGGTCAACACGGCCACGATGGATTCGGCGAGGGCCGCGATTTCTCGTTGATACCCCCCGACTATTTCAGCGTAGCCGCTACGGATCTTCTCCTCGGCCTGAAAAATACAGGCTGTCACCCGCGCGCCACCGGACCGCGGGTCCGCAGCGGACACGGTCGCACTCCAAGACGCTTGGAGCAGTGCGTACTGCCCTAACTCCGCCTCGAGCTGTTGCACGTCGACGTCGAGCGTCAGCTTGGTGAAGGCGGGTCGCAATCCGCTCAGGCGGTCCAGCCGGCGCTGCAGCTCGAGGCGCAACGCAGCCTTGATTTCTTCGTTCACTGGCGACGCCCAACGCTCATTCTCGAGAATCGTGACCTCGGTCGGCCCGGTGCGAACCAATAGCTCGGCGCGGTTGAGTGGCGGCGGGGTATGGACGACTCGCACATCGATTGCGAGGGATGTCTTCGAAGCTGGCACGGGCTTGTCGGGCGGGGGAGTCAAAGTGTAGTAACGAACGGGCGCCGAGGTACAGCCGATGCCGATGCTCACGAGCCAGGCAACAGCCAACCGTAGGTAGAAGCGGTTCACGGTTTGGCCTCCGAGCTTGACGCCGCGGGTCGCCCCGGCGTCTTCTGTGGTCGCCGCCCGCGTAGCAGCGCATCCGGATGACGATCGATATAGTCGGCCAATTCACGCACGGCCTGCAAGGTGCTGCGGGCCTCCAATAGGGTCTCAGTGAGACCGCGTTGCAAGGGCGATTCCACATCCAAAGTCCGGTTCGCGGAATCCAGCGTGCCGCGCAGGGCCGACAAAGTATCCACGGCGCTCGGCAGGACCCGGCCGTGAAGTTCGCTCAAGGTTTCATGCAGGTCCGTCAGGTCCGTATGCAAATCCGCCGCGATTTGCTCGAGCGGCAAATCATTTACCTTCTTTACCAGACGGCCGATATTGGCTTCCAGTTCCTGAAAGGACCCATTCACCGTCGGCAGTTCGACCGGCCGATCCGACGCATCGAAGTTTACTCGAGGGCTTGCGGGCAGAAAATCGAGCGCGACATAAAGTTTCCCCGTTAGCAGGCTCGCCGAACGCGGTTGAGCGCGCAGGCCTCGTTGGACCAAGGTTCCCACGAACGCTGCAAGCGTCTCCTCGCTCTCGGTCTTCCCCTGCGCTGTGAGTATTTCGTATGCGTCGCCCATACGGCGGGGATAGAGTTTGGCGGTCACAATGACCGGAAAGGATTTGTCACGAGGCTCGTAGCCCAAGTCCACGGCGATGACAGACCCGATGTTTACCCCGACGAATTCGACCGGCGCGCCCACATCGAGGCCGCGCAGCGCCTGTGCGAATCGCATCCGGACATAGTGCGGCTCGCCATCGGGCGGCGCCATCGCCTCGGTTTCGTTTTTGTACAAGGTGAAATCGTTAGGCATGGCCGCCGCCGACACGACTTCGGTCGGCCCGTCGTCGAAGGCGAGGCCTCCGGCAAGCACCGCCGCCAACGATTCGGTTTGCACCTTCAGGCCATCGGCGCCAAGTTTGACGTCGATGCCGCTCGCATTCCAGAAACGCGTTACGGGCTTCACGAAGCCATCGTAAGGCGCCTCGACAAAGGCGGTTACTCGCGTGCTGCCGTCGGGCAGCAGATTCTCATCGATGACGCGACCGACCTGGAACTGCCGAAAATACACCGGCGAACCGATGCTAAGGGAGCCGACGCGGGCGGCGTGCAACTGCAGCTCACGACCGTGCGGACCGTGCGCAAGAGCGGGCGGATTCTCCAACCCGACAAACTCGTGCTCACGGCGCGCGGCGGTACCGGTCTTCATGCCGATATACACGCCCGATAGCAACGTCTCGAGGCCCGATACCGAGCCCACGCCAAAGCGCGGTCGCACGATCCAGAATTGAGTGTCCTCCTTCAGCAAGCCCGCCGCGGCCTTCGACAGATTGGCGGTCACCACGACTGTTTGGTGATCCGCGCTCAGAACCACCGCCGACACTTGCCCGACGGTGACGTCTCGATACTTGACCAGCGTCTTACCCACTTGGACCCCCTCGCCGCTCAGGAAGCTGATCGTGATCTGCGGACCCGCGTTCTCCCAATTCCTGATCAGGAGCGAAATGCCGATGACGGCGGCAGCTATCGGCACCACCCACACCAATCGCGGAATCCAGCGTCGGTTCTGGACCGCCGGCGTGGGAAGCTCCTCTCCAGAAGGTGGCGTGGGCGCCGCGCTCATGCGGGTCGATCCCAGATCAAGCGAGGGTCGAAGCTCAATGCCGACAACATGGTCGCGACCACGACGGCGCAAAAGAAGGCGATGCCGGCGCGCGGTTCTGCGGTGCCCAACACCTGAAACTGCATCAAGGCTGAAGTCAACGCGACGACGATGACATCGAGCATCGACCAATAGCCGATGAACTCCACGATCCGGTAGAGTACCGTCCGCTGATGTTGCTCCCATCGGCTGTTCTTGCGCACCGTGAGGAGCAGCAAGCCGATGGCGATGAACTTTGTGAAGGGCACCGCAACGCTGGCGGTAAATATCAACAGGGCGATGTCCCAGTCCCCGGAGCGCCAGAACTCCAGAATCCCGTGAAGAATGGTGCTGTCCTCCTCACCCAGCAATCCGCTGGTGTGAATCACCGGCAGCAGGTTCGCAGGAATGTAAAACACGATACCTGCAATCAGCCAGGCAAGCGTCATCTCCGCGCTGAAGGGCGTGCGATGCTCGATTCGACTTTGGCAGCGCGGACAACGCCGATCTATTCCGAGCGATGCGCGGGACACGGCGAGACCGCAGGTTCGGCAAAGACTCAAGCCGAGTTCAAATGATTGTCGAAGCGCCGTCATCTCTTCACCGCGGGGGCAATCGACCACCAAGAGGCGGGGTCACAGCGACCGAGCAGTGCAAGCACCATGGTCAAGGCCGCGATCGCCCAGATGCCGGCCCCCGCTGTGATGGGGACCCAATTCGCGAGTTTCACGATGGCGACCAAAGCGCCCAACAGAAAAACCTCGGTCATGCTCCAAGGACGCATCCGGTGCAGCAGCCGCATGATCGGTGCAAAACCGGGCGGCCGGTGGCCGAGGCGCGCGAACAGCAGTACCCAGAAGAGCAGCACGATTTGCACCGCGGGGACCAAAAAGGTAGTGATTGCAACCCCTAAGGC
>Ga0210387_10002025_pt1 | contig 15381 bp, 13 predicted proteins | sample IncBWC7OmetaG_FD_160108 | JGI IMG/M metagenome (GOLD analysis project Ga0210387, IMG submission 160108) | Forest soil microbial communities from Barre Woods Harvard Forest LTER site, Petersham, Massachusetts, United States - Inc-BW-C-7-O ...
TCGAGTATCGCAGGGGGATATTGTGGCATGCAACTAATGCGGGCAAGACCGAGATTCTTGCAGCTATAGTTGCTAACCTATCCCGGCAACTCGACCTGAAGGGCTTGGTTATCGTACCGAACCTCACGGTTCTGATGGAAATAAGTAAGCGCTTACCTTTACGTCTCGGGGGTAATCCGAGGGTCGTGGTCTGGAATAAGACCAAAAAGGTAGGACCTGTTACGGTCGTAACCTATCAGTCGCTAGATGTAGAAGCGCGTAAGAAGGGTGAAAGCAGCAAGCTCATCGAGTTTTCACACGAATGTGACTTCGTCATGACCGACGAAACACATCACGCACAGTCACCAGCCTATCAGAAGATCCTGATGGGAGCACAGAACGCTTTCTGGCGCATAGGTTTCACCGGTACCGCTGACAAGTCCACCAAGCGCAAGGATGCCGAAGTGGTAGCTAAGTCGAAAGATGGAGCTCGGTGGCATCGCTGGCACATGGAGCAGTTCCTTGGTCCTGTCATCGATCGAATCGACAACGCCTTCATGATTGAGCAAGGCTACTCAGCTAAACCGAAGATCATTGTTATTGACGACCGTAACTGCTTCGGCCCTACAGTGATTACTCCGAAGGGTAAGATTACCGCTGACGGATCGTATGAGCCCCCACCGAATCTGTACGGAAAGGTATTTAAGCTTGCGGCAACGCAGGACACCAAATGGGTAAAGAACGTCGTTAAATGTATACGACTGCTTACCCAAGCCAAGAAACCCCCGTTTGTTTTCACACACTCCATTGAGCACATCGAAGCTATCGAGGCTATGTGTAAAGTGCGTGGAGTGGAATGTAAGGTCTTGCATGGGAAGCACTCCGATGAAGAGCGGATTAAGGTTTTAAAGGAATACGACGAGAAACAAGACTTCGCAGTCCTAACGTCCACCATTTTCTCTGAGGGGCTTAGTATATCTGGTATGCGTTCACTCATTCTGGCAGGCGCACGTAAGACACCCGTCGAGCTTCTTCAAAGGATTGGACGTGGTATTCGAGCTAAGGAAGAAGATAATACTGTACTAGTAGTAGACTTCGTGCCTTCTCATTCTGATATGTTGAGAAGGCACGCTCTTGAGAGACTAGCTGTCTATCGCGATCAAGGATTCGAAGTGGTTAATGTGAAGGATGTGACGCGCTTGACGGAGTTTTTGCTGTGATACAGCAACACCGTCCTGAAGGTGACCTCGTATGGGGATGCCCGTGGTTTAAGCCATGCGGCATACCCCACGGGGCAGGTATTTGGTTCAGCGGCTTGCCCGAGGCGAGGGCCTCAGAGATGATGCGGCGTATGCGCGCTCTCGCTTCAGCAGCTTCATATTTGGCAGGATCGGTAGCACCGGGGTGCTTGTATATGACACGTGGCTTGGTTTTTCTCATGGGTTCCTCACTAAGTGGACTCGCAGCATACAATCTTTTTTCAGACGCAAGAGGCAATTATTTACTGCAAGTTGCAGCGTTTATGAGCGCCTTCAGTCATATTTCCTGCAAAAAGCAATGAAAATGCAGCGTACACCGGTTCATTCAGACGCTCCTCTGTGCTTCAGCATGCATCGTTTTGACGATGCGAAGTGCCGCGAGTGTCCATATGAACTCAGGTGCATCAAGAATTCCGAGAACATAAAGGGGCGCTTTACCTTAAGGGAAGTGGCTGAAGAAGCTCTAGCCAAGCATCGGATGGGCCTATGGGACGAAAGTGTCACTGCTGTCGAACTCCTCGACCTCTTCATTGAGCTCTGGAATAAGAATGGTGGGAAGCACCGGCCAGCCTGGCGCCAGCAAGTGAAGTGGCGAGATGCCATGCACCGTGTGCTCCATTCATGTAAGCATGGTGGTTGGAATCCGAGGACCTTCGTAAAGGCTCAGTTCACGACGGTAGGCTTGTATTGCATAAAGAACAGCTTCAAGGTTGTTCCGGCAATGTTGACAGGTGAGTCAGCATTGATGCGTTTCCAAAGCTGGGCTCGGACGAATGAGCGCAGGTATAATGACGCGCATAGGGATATAGACGCGGATCCATTATTCGAAGAGCTTGCTCGAGCTGAATCTTTGTTCGGTAACCTGTATGTGCGTTCGTCGAAACGACATACAGCGGATGTTGAAGAAGAAGTGTTTGGTGAATACCGCTCTTGGACGCTAGCGATTACGGACAAGATGCCAGCGATTCGCTTGCCTGCGATGTCTGGTGCCTGCTCGTCCTTCCATCCGTTAGCCTCATCCCACATTTTAGTCCCTGAAGATAGGTTTACATGGCATGATCTAAGAATGGTATTGTTCGATACCTTTACCCATTACAAAGAGGACGACTCAGAACTTTTGACTTTAGATGCTAGATTAGGTGAATTCCTGTGAGTGACGACGAACAACCGACAAATAAACATATCGATCTCGGCAAGCCCATGCAGCAGCACGTGCTCGCTTCGGTCCTACGTGTACCTGGCTTGATGGCGAAGCTTAGGCCTATATTAGACCCTGACTTCTTTAAAGACACGGTCTGCTCAGATATGATTGCTTGGTCCCGTAACTTCTGGGACGAGTACAAGACCGTACCCTCGAAGCAGGCTTTGAAGGATACCTTCCGTGATGACGGTGAATTGATTAAGTTCCTCTATAAGCAAGATGTTGAGGACGTAAAGCATACGGAGAAACGTATCATTGAGTTCGCGCAGGCTTCTGCAGCTGCCAATGCCCTGATGAAGGGTGGTGATATGCTGAAGGCTCACCTGGAGGGTAAGCCGTATAGGAATGAAGAAACGAATAGGGTGGAGTTTGAGGTAGTTACGGCGCAGGACCTCGTGGACATTATTAGCAAAGCTGCCATGGTAGGAAAGAACCTTGGAGAGATGGGCGACGATTATCACGCTACTCTCGAGGCTAATCTGAAGGAATTGATCTGCCCCACAGAGGCAGAGGTTATGGGTACTGGCATCGGACACCTGGACCAGGCCGGTATCCTTCTTGAGCGCGGTGAAATGGGTTGCGTTCTCGGGCCTTCGAAGCGCGGTAAGTCTCATGTTCTTATCAACATTGCGTTTAATGCGATGATTGCTGGCAAGAACGTAGTGTACTACTCTCTGGAGATGAAGAACCGTAGAGTGTTCAACCGCTTCTACGCGCGCCTTGCTGGAAATAAGCAAGACATGAAACAGGATCCGGTACGATTCGCTGAAGCTGTTCGCTTAAAGACCGAGAAGTTCGTCAAGGGACGGATGGTCATGAAGCGCTATGCAGCCCATACTGCGACTATCAGTGATATCCGTGCACACTACGAGGCGCTAAAGTCTACAGGTTTCAAGGCTGATGTTATTGTAATAGACTATGCCGGTCTGATGCGCCCGTGTAAGGAGAGTAAGGAAGTACGTCATAATCTCGAATCCGTGTTCCTGGATATCCGTCAGTTTGCTGCCGAAGAAGATGTATTCATGTGGACAGGCGCACAGGCCAATCGTGCTGCAACATCTAAGGAGATAGTAACAGCTGCAGATTTCGCGGAGTGTTACGCCATCATGCAGCACATCGACGTTGGCTTTTCAATCTGCATTTCAGATGCCGAGAAGGCTGCTCGCAAAGGACGCTTCTTTATTCTCGGTTCACGCAATGAACAAGATGGCTCGATCGTGGAATTCACCTTCGACTATTCGCGGTCGCGGTTCATTACTGAGCGAATCACGCTGCCAGTAGAGGAGAAGCGGGCTCGAGATAAGTCGAGCACCTCTGCAGGAGAGAAGGATGAAGCTGCCTTCCAAAAAGCGTTAGCCAGGAAGAAGAAGGAAGAGCGTGATGGAGCAAGCGCCTAGACAGCGTCACTGAGGTGACCTAAAGTACCAGATAGGAATAAAATATGCCCAATATCGTAGAAGAAGATCCAGTTCCGCCGGAAGCGCCTCTGAGTCATATATACACGACGACCGTTCATCGCGATAACCGTTGGTATGAGGTACATGAGCGCGTGACCACGTTTGGAGTCGCACCACGAACATTCGACCGCTTTATGGCTCGTTTGGAACTCCCGACACCCACCCGATTCCCAAACGGACAGACAGGTTACACGCCTAAGACATTCTTCTGCCCTTTGAAAGTGGAGACTGTGATCGAGGGCTTCACTCGTTTTCGCGAGCTTGTAGAGCCACAATTCAAGGTCTATCACGATCAGTGCGTGGCTAAGCTTGCTGAACCTCAGATCCAAACTGCTACGCGGATGCCGGGTAAGCGCTTGGGTGGCTAAGTGGCATATATCAACGATCCGAGGCTGATGCAGGACCTAATCGAAGCATCGATTGGATTCCATAGCAGCGTAACCGGTTCGGAGACAAACTATCCATGCCCGTTCTGCATCAAGCTCGGGCATGGCTCACAGAGCCATCTTCATGTGAACTACATGAAGGAGCGCTACTTGTGCCATGGCTGCCTCAGCTCAGGTTCACTCATCGGTCTGGTACGACTTCTCTACGGCAAGGTACCGAAGTCTTTAATAGAAACCAAGGATGGTAACGAGGTATCGTCGATTATTCGCAAGACGATCAACGATGCCTTCCGCAAGGCTACAGCGGACCAAGAGGAAGAAGAGCAGCTTGAACCGGTAGAGTTACCTAAAGAGTTCATTCACCTGACTAAAAAGCCAGGTGACACGATGGGCGAGATAGCTAGGGACTACCTTTTAGGCAGAGATGTACCAGATAGGTTCATAGAAGAGATAGGAGCTGGATATGCGAAAGAAGGAAGATTCAAAGGTTACGCAATATTCCCAATTTACGTTGGAGGCCGTCTTGTCACATTTACGAGCCGTGCTGTCTGTTCTACCGGAGCAAAGGCTCAACACGCGCCCAATTCTAAGTCCCGCCTTGCTCTCTTCAATTACGACACCGCCGCTGATATGCATGCCAAACGGGTATTCATTGGAGAAGGGCCGTTTGATGCTTGGGCATTCCACCATCGAGTAGAAGACAGTGACGCTGGTGTAGCGCTTCTAGGAAAGGTTCTCCACAACGACCAAGCGCGACTATTAGACATGCTCCCCTGTGAAGAACTCGTCATGTGCCTGGACGACACCGAGCATGCCAAGACGATCGAGTTTGCAGGTAAACTGAAGGCGTTTACATCGAAGAAGGTCAGTTATATCCTCCTCAAGGAGGGTTCCGGAGATCCACATGACAACAGGGAAAACCTGGACTATTACGTCAAGCACCGTACAGAATACGATGCGGTCACGTCTCGCTTAAGCGGTTTGAGGAAGTTTCTGTGAACGACAAACCAGATTGTTACGGATCTATTTCCTTGGGAGACAACTCCCCATGCTTTCAGTGTGGCTTACGAGCTTTATGCACTGCCCAGAAGACCCGTAAAGACAAGTTCGGCATCCTTCTATGGCCACGTTTGCACCATAAAGGGCTAGAGACTATAGGTATTGCCGAGCTCAAAGCGATGAGTGTAAAGGACGACACCGTCATAAAGGAGCTACGTGAAGCGTTTAATGGGCTTGGTTTACGCGGTTCAAGGAAGGTATTTCAATACAGTAACGTGAGCTTCCTCAAGGTGACCGAAGCGAACTTTGCTAGAATCATTATCGAGTTTCCAACGACTCCTTTAGAGATATTCGGTCATGCGCCATCTTCCGATAAGGCCACGAAGGTTTTACCACTGGGACCTAAGCGCGCTTTAACGAGTTCGAAAGAGATCAGGGAGTTCAGAGATAGGGCATCTGGATGCTCAGCCCACTTTACAAGTACCGCCGATGCGGTCACACTAGTGAGCGAGCTGCTCCGTTCGTTGAAGGATCAAATAGGTTCCCATGAGTGAAAAAGAGACGCCACAAGTGCTATTCGATGCCGAGGACAGCTTGTCCACGCCAGCTGCGGTGTTACACGAGGTGTACCAACCCACTAAGGGAAGGCCTTTTGGCTGTCTTGGATGCAAGGTTTTCCAGTATACCAAGGCGTTTACGGAAGAAGACCGTCTTGCTTATAAGGCGAAGCTCGACCCTAAGGCGAGCGAAGCTGAGCAGTGCTCCTATCAGATCGGCGGTACTGGGCCTTTAAACGCCAAGATCATGGTGGTACTCGAGTCGCCTACGGGTATCGAGGACGGTAAGGGGAAGTGCGCTATCGGCGGTGGAGCTATGAAGATCCGCCAGTTTGCATCGACGTATGGCTTAAACGCAGACAAGTGGTTCTGGACCTATGCGATGAAGTGCCGTGGGATCAAGCCGCCTAAAGTTGCCGACGCGGTCTACTGCACGAAGTTCCTCGCTGAGGACATTCAGAAGGTTAAGCCGGATATCATTCTGGCAGTTGGATCTCTGGCGACCGCTTTACTTTTGGGTAAGCCGAAAGCGAATGCCATTGCATACCATTGCGTACCTCAGACCATAACGGTAGCTGGCCACACCTGTTCCGTGTATCCGATCTGGAGCGCGGACTATGTGCGTCGTAATGACCATTTGAATAAGCGATATCTGGATGCCTTCGAGAAGTTCGCAGCGTTCACGCGCGGAGAATCTATCGTAGCGGTGGACTCCAGTGAGTACGAACTTGTGGAAGACGTTCAGGACGCTATCGCTTTGTGCCAGCGTATACTCGTTGATCGCATTGAGCAGGGGAAGACCTGGCTTGATGTAGATCTTGAGACGACGGGTTTAAAGCCCTTCCGGAAGGACCAGCGCGTTACAACCATATCAATGGCGTATAGTACCGAGAAGGGTTACGCAATACCGTACGCGCACAAGGACGTACCTTGGACTGATGAGGACCGTAAGCGGTTTGTGGAGGAAGGGCTCAAGCCCCTTCTGACCCACCCTGAGATCAAGCTCCGCTGGGTGAATGGTAAGTTCGATTACCAGTGGTTCATACCATATTTTGGCTTCTCACCCCGTGACCTCTACCAAGACGCGATGCTCGCGCATTATTCCTCAAATGAGAATGAGGAGCACGGTTTGAAGCCGTTAGCTCTCCGGTATACTGACATGGGCGACTACGACCATGAGCTTGACGAGTACCTCAAAGCAAATTTTCCCGCTGATGATCCGCACTACGACTTAGTACCCTGGCCCCTACTTGGCAAATATGCCGCAATGGACTCAGTGGCTTCTAAGAAGATCGCAAAAACCATCAAACAACATGTTGCCGAACAAAACGACCCTGCCGTTTACGCTCTCGCTTACAAAGCAATGCCCGCTTACTCTGCTGCAATCACTAGACTCGAAATGAATGGCATTTACGTCGATGTAGACTTTGCCACTAAAGCTGTACCTATTTTTGAAACCAATGAAGCGCGTTCTTTAGATGCTGTTTTAGCTGATCCTATCGTGCGACGATTTACCAGAGACCGAGAGCAGAAAGAACGTAATAAGCGCAAGCACCCCGAGAAGCTGCCAGGCATCGAAACTAAGCGATACTTTGAGTTTTCACTTAATTCAGGTAAGCAACTATCAGAACTCATGTTCAGTAAGGATTACTACGGTCATGAAGTAATTGCGTACACGGACGCTGGTGCCCCGTCTACTGATAAAGAAGTAATGAAGGCATTGGCCGAGCAAGGGTCACCTATTGCCAAGAAGATCGAGGAATACCGCTTAGACTCTAAGCTACTCAGTACATTTATTCGTCCAACGCTTGAGGACGCTACGTTAAATGTACATCCGATGCGACATCCGAATATGCAACTCTCGAGAGCTAAGACCGGACGTCTTACGTGTAACGATGGCCTGCATCAGATCCCGAATAAGGGTGCGGGTTTGATTAAGCGTATGTTCGTGAGTAGGTACGGGGATGACGGCTGTATCGTGCAAGCTGACTTCAGCCAGGTTGAGTTGCGAATTCTAGCCTGCTTGGCTAACGATAAGGGGATGATCAAGGCCTTTCTGGACGGAGAAGATCCGCATACCCTTGTAGCCCTCATGCTATTTGACCTTACGATGGAGCAGTTCCTTGCTATTCCTGAGAAGGAGCGTAAGGAGATGAGAACTATTGCTAAGCGAATCGGATTCGGTATCCCATACGGTACTGGAGCCCCCGGCATCTGTTCAATGTTAAGGGGCGAGGGTATTCATCGCACCGAGGAAGTATGTCAAAGCTACATTGATAAGTTCTTCCTCGCTAAACCTAAGGTTAAGCGGTGGATTGATCTCGTTAAGGCTTCTACTTCCGAGGAGAGTATGTCGAAGTCTCTGTTCGGACGCAGACGTCGCCTTGAGCAAGTGCAGTCTATCATAGAGAGCGTTGTGGCATCAGCACATCGTCAGGCTGTGAATCATCCCATTCAAAGCTGCAGTGCCGATATAACTCTTTGTGCTATGACTCTCATGGACGAAGAGATTTGTTTGCGTCGCGGGGACGACGTTCACTTGCTTCATCCAACCATGGAGCACCGTTCGTTTCCGATAGACGAGCGTTGGAAGCGTGTCCACCAGATCTTGTCCGTTCACGATTCGATCGTTATGGACTGTCATAAGGACGTAGTAGCTGATGTTATTCGAATGATGCAGGAGACGATGCCTAACATACCGAGTCTTGCACATCATATCTGGGGACAAGAGATCGAGGATAACCTCGCTTGCCTGAAGAAGGTGCCTCTCGCTGTAGACGTTGAGGTCGGTCCTAACTACCGTGACGGCGTGAAGACTAAGAAGCCTGAAGGATGGGAAGAGGCCTACTTTGTGGCGTGTGAAATGCGCAAAGCTCTCGACATTGACTACAAGTTCAAGTGGGGTGATGAACAAACTAAGGCTGCTAGGGAAGCTTGGCTCAAGCACAAAGAGTCTCAGTTACAAGCAAGTCGACAGTTGACCAAGTCTTCTAAACCGACATAATACAAGACGGCACTAACCGCCACGAGTCTTTAATTCGCGCGCTTTCTAGAAGTGATGTAACCAATGGCTAAAAATCCTGAATCAGTATTGAAGCGTTTGCTTAAGGACAAGCTGTCCACGGTTCTCATTTGTAACGAACCTGTTGATCTTCTCGCAGAAGTTGCGCTCCCCAAAGATGTTGAAATCACAGACCTTCTCAGCGATCACGCTGAGCGGGTATTACTGTGGGATACGTACGTAAAGAATTGCAATAGAGACTGGCAAAAAGCCCAGGATGAACTGGACGAGTGGACCGGGCGCAGAGGCCACCAGTATTGGCAGCAGCTCGAGACTCAAGAGCGCGAAGAGATGAAGTCGTCTTTGCATGATGAAGACGAAGTGGACAAGGATACCTTCAAGGGTCCTAAGAGCCGAGAGAAGCGGGCCGCGTATCGCGCATATGCTGGTATGGATGCTGGCCGCTGGCGTAGGAACTTCACGGACGACTTCATTAAAAGTCTTGTTCATTCAGACGAGAAGATCATCGGTCTTAAAGGTGACCTCCGTAAAGCTAAAGCGCGTCTTGAACAAGCCTGGGCTATGAAGAACGCGATGCAGGCTCGAGGCATGGCCTTGAACCAGCTCTGCGCTATCAGCCGAGATCTAAAGCGCTCTTGATTCTATCTAGTCGGTCACCTTGGTGGCTGATACAGTTTGCACATAACCAACCGGGCTTAAGCCCACTTAAAGAAAGCAATATCACATGCCTGAGATGACACCCGAGCGCCGCGCCCAACTCCAAAAGGATCGTGCTGCCTCTAGCTCCAATGGTAAGTTCTACTCGTTCTCTGACCTGACCACGGATATGATCCGTCTTGCGCCTCTCGCGCCAGATGAGTCCTATGGTAACAAGCTGGTGAAGTACGTCCTGCAGAAGGAAAACCTCATCTGTCCCGAGGAAACCGAGTTCTATGGCACTCCTGGCGTTATCGCCAAGGCTCGTCGCGCTCTCGCTGCCCTGGGTACGCCCAAGGCGCTCGAGTTCGCCAAGATCATCGCTGATGCCCGTCGCCAGAAGTACGCGATGAAGATCATCAGTCGTAACAACCCCAAGCGCGTGGTCTGGGCCGAGGCTCCTAAAGGCCTGTATCAGCTCGCCATCGACTACGAGCTCACCGAGGGTGAGAACATCAGCAACGCGACCAAGGGTCGTGATGTTCGCATCACCAAGACCGGTTCGGGCCTGAAGACGGAGTACACCTATACCGTCAAGGATCAGAGTCTCCTGGCTGATACCAAGGAAGAGCGCGTCGCCCTGAAGGCTATGTCGGCTGCGATGAAGTTCGAGGACCTGGCTAAGCTCGACGAGGAGAAGTGCGTCGAGGTGCTCAAGGCGATCATCCCGGGCGATCTGTGGAAGCAGATCAAGGGCGCTGTCGTCGGCTCGATCGATACCGAGGAGGACGAGGATTCCAAGCCCGCTACCTCTCAGGTAGATGACGAGGAAGAGACCCCGGTCACGAAGCCTGCGGCTAAGAAGCCCGCTGTTGTCGAGGATGACGAGGATGAGGTTCCGGCCAAGCCCGCTGCGAAGGCTGGCAAGGGCGTCACCGTGGACGACGAGGATGAGCCGGTTGTGGCGAAGAAGAGCCATGTGGTCGAGGACGACGATATGGACGATGTCCCAGCCGTTAAGACGAAGACGGTTACTGCGGCTGCTAAGAAGCCCTCAGTCGATGACGACGAAGAGTGATTTAACCCGGTAAGGGTATCGCGGAAGAAAATAGTGCCCACCCTCATGATAACGATGAGGGTGGGTTGAACCGTTGCTAGGAACAAGACATGGCTAAGGCTAAAGAATTAACACCGAGTATTCGTGATCGCATGCTCGCAGGTTTACAGGCTGCTCTGGGTAAGAACGAGGACATCAAGCTGGGAACGGCGGATGATGTTGAGTTACTGTCTCCGGTTAGCATCTATGTACCGACTGACATCGATTGCCTGGACCTTCTCATGTCTCGTGGTAAGGGTCTGCCGTGTGGCCGTTTTATTGAGATGTTCGGCGGTGAAGGCAGCGGAAAGACCGCGCTGTGTCAGTATCTCATCGGTCGCTTCGTCAATAAGCTGAAGTCCCCTGTTCATTATCTCGATTTCGATAAATCGTATGACCAGACGTTTATGGATTGCTACGGCGTTAAGGGTGAAGATATATTTACCCCTGACCTTACCACTTTGGAGAACGGATTCGATTACCTCGCGGCTATGGCTGATGTTCTCGCTGAGATGCGCAAGGAAGACCCAAGCTGCCCTCCTACACTCGCTCTCGTGGACTCCCTCGCGGCTCCCCTTACGGAAGCTGAACGCTCAGCTGACTCGGTAGAGGATTCGCAATATGGGGGCATATCCAAGGCTGCTGGGAAGGGTGTGCGCAAGCTTCGCCGGGCTATCTCTGAATCGGCCATCGCTACGATCTTTGTGAACGAGATCCGCGACATCATGAATGCCAAGGGCAACATGAAGAAGACGAAGACACCAGGCGGGTGGGCACTCAAGTTTGCCTATTCCATGCGCTTGGAGATTGCGTCATGGGAGAAGATTAAGAACACCAAGGATGCGGTCATTGCCCAGATCGTGAAGGTTACAGCGGTTAAGAATAAGCATGCTCCGAAGCACATGACGTGTGATCTCGTGCTCAGCTATGCTCGAGGTATCGATCCGCATTGGACGAACTTCAATTGGTATAAGGAGAACGGCTTCATAGACAGCGCGGGGACCAATGGATTCCGCTGGGGTTCTTTGGGTAAGGACAGCGGTACGTTCCGCCGGAAGACCTTTGGTGAGTTTCGTGCAGCTAATGAGGCGCTCGTGAATGCTGCCAAGGAAGAGATCTTCGAGAAGACCCTGAAGCAGTACGAGGAGTATGGAGACCCTGCTGAGAAGAAGGGTAAGAAGACCGAAGATGATGAGTCGGACGACTAGACGATCCTCAAGGTGACCGTTACCATCTCAGGCGAGGTAAACGACTCTGGCTACGCTCCGTGGCCAGCAATGACGCGGTGCGAGTAGCGACTTTCTCGACTGTGCCGTTTGCCTCTTAACTTACTAGGACTATAACATGAGCAAGACCCAAGCTGCCTTTGTATCAAGCCTCCCCTGCGACCAGATCCAGATCCGTGAGGGTTTTAACCCTCGGAAGGAACTTGGCGACCTCACCGAGTTGAAGGCCTCCATCAAGGCGCAGGGTCTGATTAACCCTGTGGCTGTCTGCGCCGATGGCGCTGGAGGTTACTTCCTGGTCGCGGGGGCTCGTCGGCTCGCGGCGTGCATGCAGCTTGGTCACACTGATCTGATGGTCACGATTCATACCGAGTTCGATATCGACTCGCCTGAAGCAAAGGGCATGGCCCTTGCTGAGAATCTTGAGGGTGGTCGTCAGAATCTCTCGGATATGGACCTCGCGAATGCCTATCTGAGCATCTACAATCAAGTGAAGGACCAATACAAGGACGAGAAGAGTCGTAATACTGCAGTAGGCAAGCTTGCTGGTGGGGTAAGTTTTAAGGCTGTAGAACATTCCAGAAAGCTACTCGATGCTCCTGCATCAATACAGGATAAGCTTTCCAAGGGTGAGCTTTCTAAGGCGGCGGTAACCACACTTGTCTCGGTTCCGGAAGAGATTAAGGATCGTGTCGCTCAGCGTGTGTCTGATACGGAAGGTTCGCTGACTGAAGCGGATGTGAAGCGCGTAGCCAAGACGATTCAGCAGGAGGATCGTGCTCAAGTGGTTGATCTTGAGGCTGACGATTTAGAAGAAGACAGTACATTAACGAGTAAAGACCTATTCGTTTGGCAGTCGAAGACTGAGGTTAAGCTGTTCATTAAGCAGTTCTGTATTGATGCCTTGGAATGGAAGAAGGACGGGGATAAAGAAAAAGAAATATTTTGCTTAGGAGCGGCTGCAGCATTGATGTGGGCTTCCGGTCGTATCGACCAACCACAGTACGAGAGCCGCGAATTCAGGGATTGCTTCAAAACATTCGTGGCGTAAGTGTCATGACGTACGGAGATAAACAAAAGGAGCGAGAGGCGTCTAGGGAGCGTACCAGGAAATGGCAGGCTAAACCGAGTAGCAAAGCACATGTACGAGATAAAACGTATAGGGCTAAGTACGGTATAGGTATCAAGGAATATGACGAAATGTTTGAATCACAGAATGGAACATGCTTTTTATGTCCGTCACTGGCGGGTGACAACGGTATATTAAAAGAACTCAAGCGACTGTTCATTGATCACAACCATGTGACGGGTAAAGTTAGAAAATTGTTGTGCAGCAATTGTAACTTTGGTTTAGGTCTGTTTAATGATGATCCGGTTTTATTACGTAAAGCTGCGGCATACTTGAGAAAAGATACGTGATGATTATTGTTCCAGAAATAATTGATGGCATGAAGGTATGCTCTAAGTGTAAGGAAAATAAGCCGGTGTCCGCATATCATAATGACCGCCTTAATAAGAGAGGTATAAACAATTTTTGTAAGGAATGCGTAAATGCGAGGCTACGTACTCCTGAAGCATTGGCATACCGCCGTAAGCGAGGAAGTACGGAGGCGGTTAAAGAAAAGTTACGTAATTATTATTATAAGAAAACCTACGGTATTACATATGGGGCGTATTGTTTGATGGTAAGAGTGCGAAAAGGTAAGTGTGGGATATGTAGCAGGATACCTACGCGTGAGTCATCTCGAATTGGACACGACCATCTCGTTATTGATCATGACCACAAGGACGGTTTGATTCGAGGCTTGCTATGTGAGTCCTGTAATAAGGGTATAGGACTTTTCGGTGACAATCCTGAACTGTTAGAAAAAGCCGCAGATTATCTTGAGGCACACCAATGAGCCGCTGTCTCCTCATCGACGGTAACAACATTCTGATGAGGAGTCAGTCAGTCTTCAAGGAGGCCAAGAACGACGCCGGGTTACCCATAGGAGGGCTTTACGGTCTCCTCGAGTCTGTTCGACGCTTCCTCATCCAAGAGTCAGACATAAATTCTGTAATATTTGTTATCGACGCAGGTGTACCTCAGTGGCGATTTGAAGCAGCGCCTGAGTACAAAGCTAATAGGCGTGATAAGTCACCAGACGACGAGCGTGTCTATCAAGACGCCAAGCTTCAGATTCCGCATCTCCGTAAAGTAACGCGGTGGCTCGGGTGCGGTTTCGTTAGGGCAGAGGGGTATGAAGCCGACGATTCGATTAGCTCTTTGATCGTTAGGCGTCTAAAGGACCACGCCATAACGGTCTTCTCAAGCGACAAGGATTTCCTAGAACTCGTAGATGGTGAGCGCGTTAAGCTCTATAACCCCCTGGACCATATTTATCGAGATCCTTCATATAACTATCTCTTTGAGCGATTGCTGGACCCCAAGCAAGGAGACAATCTCGACGGCGTCAAAGGCATCGGTAAAGTCGGTGCCTCACTTCTTCTCGACGCGGTCCAGGAAGCCTGGGAGCACTCCCATACTCCAGAGGAACCGTGGCTTCCACAAGGCAAAGCTGGTCTCGCTGCATTCTTTGAGATCTGTGAGTACCTAACTACAGGCAAGACTGAAGTTAAGTCCGAACTCAAGATCCAGAAGCTCGCACGCATGGTTCTAGAAAATAGAGACAAGGTAACTGCCAACTATATCGTAACGTCAGGCCGTAGGATCGCTAAGCGTGTGGACGAGGTCATGGAAGTGAAGTGTCATGCACCCGATTTCGCCAAGTTCAAGGAGATCGTGACCGAGTATGGCCTGCGCCCGGTGTATGAGTCTTTCAATAGCTACAAGCTCGTGTTCGGTCGCCTGAATCACGACTTCCTCATGAACAAGGCGAGCGTGTAGCGTGGTCGACTTTTACAAGTATATCGATCGAAAGTTCGACCAGGTGGAACGCCGTTATGAAGACGCTCCTGCGCCGAAACCTAGTATCATATTCAGTCCGCAGCAACAAGAAGCCATAGATGCGGCTTTAAGCGGGCGTAACTGCTTAATCACAGGTCCAGGCGGCGTTGGGAAGTCTGCCGTTATCAAAGAAATCGTTCGAGGCCTGCGCGCTCAAGGTAAACAAGTTGCCATCACTGCAACCACGGGTATCGCTGCCATAGCTATCGGTGGCATGACCATTCACAGTTGTATGGGCACCGGTATTAGTGGTTGTAGAGCTCGACAATTGCGCCGTATGGGTCCTGACTCAGTAGCTAAAGCGGAGAACCGTTTAGGCGTCATAGACACTATTATCATAGACGAAATATCTATGGCTACCGGTGACATGACCGATATGTGGGATTGGTGGCTTGGCTTGGTTATGGGCTGTGGCGGGACACGCGTGTTCGGTGGGAAGCAAATCATCCTATCCGGCGATTTCCTTCAGCTGCCACCCGTGATTACGGACCTCGACACAGACAAGGTGAAGAACCGTTATGCATTCCAAGCCGAGTGCTGGGAGCGCGCTAACTTCCACACGTGCTACCTCAGCAAGTCGTTCCGCCAAGACAACGCGGACTTCGTAAAGCATCTC